>Ga0153940_1000600_pt1 | contig 17831 bp, 19 predicted proteins | sample TSNJ024MetaG_FD_104736 | JGI IMG/M metagenome (GOLD analysis project Ga0153940, IMG submission 104736) | Attine ant fungus gardens microbial communities from New Jersey, USA - TSNJ024 MetaG | ecosystem: Host-associated > Fungi > Mycelium > Unclassified | place: USA: New Jersey, Brendan T. Byrne...
AATGCTGGTCTTGCCGATTTCACTCTTTTTACGAAGCATATCCGGTAGCTTTGTATTGTCAGGCTGAATGGTTGCTCCACCGTATTTGATGGTGACCTTCTGCTGATAAATAAGTAGCGCTGCCACTGCTGCAATGTCAATTTCCTTCCAACCATAAGGAATGCCCTGATATTTGCTCTGCACATCTGCCATAGAGGTCGGCAGACGTTTCATGAACTGCATCTCCAGATATTCTTCCATTTTTGCTGCTGCATCACGGTTGTCTTCTGTACCCGGAATCTGCTGTACTGCTCCGGTTAGAATAGCAGAAATATCTGCATCGGATTCTGCTTTCTTTGTAATCAGATTCAGGTCGCTATAAACATGAGTTACCAGATATTCCAATGCCTGTTCGATTTTAGAAACTGCGGAACCGCTGCGGATTTCAATATGTTCTCCATCCACATAGAAGGTAGCTCCGGCGATGGCTTCTTCCAACTTCTCTTTTGCCATCAGTTCATACTTTCCAGCCTCATCCTGCTGGTCACGGATAATGTCCTGTACGGATTTTGCAAGCTGGGCAACATTACGCTGTTTCACATACTTGCGGATTTTCATAGCATTTTCCAGCATCTCATAGTATGGAGTTTCGGAAAGCACTACGATGGCACAGTCATTGGACTCTGTCATGAGACGCAGTTCCTGGCGCTCATTGGCATCTGCTGCAATAGTCAGAAAACGAAGGCGCATACCACCTGTGACTGCACCGACCGTTGTGGAATCCACCATCTGGTCAAAGGCGAAGTCATATTTACCATAGCGATATTTCTTCGTGGTATAAATATCACCGAAAATCATGTGGGCGATACGCTCCACAATGGCTGCGGTATCAACCGTTGTATTTTTAATCTCACGGGCAATGTCCTGCTCTTCATCAGTGAGGAAGTTGTAGATGTCACCAGTACGACCAATATAGTTCTGGCTGTCCAGACGGTCGAGAGATGCTTTTACTTTTTCACGTAGGCTGATTTTATCTACCCGGATGTCATCTGCCATCAGGATTACAATATTATCAATGCTTGCTTTGATGTCATCGATATAACGCACGAGGTAAAGGAGCTTCAGCAAATCTACATCGTATGGTTCGATGCCGTTACCATCTGCTGCTGCACGGTCGCAACGCTCAATAACGCGACGAATGGAGCCATCCAAGAATCCATGAACGGTATCATAGAAACGGAACAATGGAACCAGTGCGTACTCGTCTCTGTCCTGAATCTTCTGTGCTGCCTCTTGGAATCCGGACAGCATGGAACGCTCCGCACCAGAGAAGTGCTTACCAGCATTACCGTGTTTTCTTACTTCCGAGAACACCTTCTGCATAATGATAAACTGGTACGGAACGAACGGGAAGTTCACCGCATACTCTGTTGCACCACTATAACCCTTGATATCCAATACGGAATCAGTAAAGCTAAACAGATTACGAAGAACAGAATCATTCTTATCATAGACCTGCTCCAAGGTCTGCTTGGCATCCGGGGTCTTGCTCAGGATACGTTTCTGGATTACTTCATCAACTGCCGAAGACGACAGAGAAAGACGGGTCTTGAAACGTGCTTGAATACGAGAGAATTCATCCTGACGGGTCTTAATAATCTCGTCGATGGCTTCCTGTCCGGTGCAAACGACCCAAACCTTCTCGCCACATTCGCTGCCGATTTTCTCAATCAGAGACTGAAGATTTAAAAGCAGGTCGGTATCTGCACCAACATACTGACCAACTTCATCGACCATAAACAGCATACGGAAATTGGCTGGCTTGGTATTCACATACTCTTTGATTTCGAAAACGAGCTGCGCAATACTCATCTCTGTGGTTTCAGTGCCGTCAAACCAGTTATGCGCTGCAGTTTCACTCATACCGAGAACTTCCATCAACGTTTCAACAACATCGTCCTCGAAGAAAGCGAAGGTGTCACGAGTGGAAACCCAACTGCCGCCATTTTTCTCTTCGAATACACGATGGAACTCTTCTGTCTTTCCACGCTTAGCGATGAACTGTTCCAGCTTGGCAACCTTCAGGTTCTCACCATAAAAGCCCAGATGGTTATAGAACATCTTTGCAAATACACGCAGAACAGCAGTCTTGTCTTTGTTGATGGAACCTTCGATATCAATATTGAACAGGATGGTCTCTGTATCACATCTGGTAGAGTTATCTACCAGCATGAAAGTTGCAGGGTCATCCACAAATTTCTTACGGAAACGCTCTACCGTCGGAACACCCTCTACGGAACGGCTCTCCAAAATATAGGAAAGCATTTTCAAGAAGTGAGATTTACCACTTCCAAAGAAGCCAGAAATCCATACTCCGGTATCAGCGGTCGGGTCATTGAAAGAGTCGCTGTAATAATTAAAAAATGTAATGAAGTGCTTTTTCAATTCCTTGGTGATGACATACTCATTCAATTCCTGTACCAAGACATCATCCGCATCTTGGTCTACCTTGATAACGCCGTTGATTTTACGGTTGATATCATCAACGAACATATTTTGTATTCTCATTTTGCAGTCCCTCCTTCTATATCACATTGAATGCCCTATAATAGGGATTCGCCGATAGTTTTTCAAATAGTTTTACGTGCCTTCCATCGAAGGTGCCCGGATACATAACCAGGATCGGTACATTGCCGACCTTTGGCTGTAATGCCTCCAGCAGTTTATGTATACGCATGAATGGGAACACATCGCCCACTCCTGTTAACAGAAGAACATCGTCCTTTTCTAAGGAATCTCCACAAACCAGGCTCACATAATTCTGAACCGGGATACCTTTTTCCAGCTGCATCTGAAGCTGTTCTTTTCCTTTTTTTTCTTCCATGCCAGGAATCTTATCTAAGATACGTTTCTCCCTGCAGGCTTTCAGAAATATTTCATATAGGTTTCTCTCCAGCAGATGGCACGGCAATGACTGGTCTGTCATCAGTTGACGCACAAAATGCTGGATGGTCATCTCATCCTCTGGGTGATAACAGAAGATGCGGATATTAACTTCATTGCTTAAGCCTCTGCTTTCCAGAAAGTCTGGGTCTTTCAACAGCTCTCGCACTTTGTCTAATCGTTCATTGATATTGCTCAATGTGGTACCTCCTTTACATGAAGCAATTGAATGCGATCAAAGCCGCATCGTCATTATTACTTCGGATGGCATTTTCCAAAACCGGACTGAGCAGTACCGGATTTAGTTGTTCTGCTTTTGTACTTTCAATGTATTCATTGTCCACCAGTGTCTTTATCAGCACCTGCTTTAACTTGGTGATGGTGGAATCACTCCATGTGGCAACATAATCGTCCTGTTCCTGTAAACGCATGAAAAATACGTTCAAGTCTATCTTACCAAAAGAGGTGTCCCTTAATCGATACTTCTCCCCGATAACCGAAACCATGAAATCCCATACCAGACGGTATTGCTTCATCATGGCATACAAACATATCTGTTTTGCTACATCGGAAGGCTGGGTAACAATCGCCTGCACCAGCGTCTCATCGTTTAATGTATCTAATCTGCGCAGGCAGGCAAGAGCCATCTTCCGTACTGACTTCTCTGTCGGGTACTGGAACAAATTATCTGAAACAATACGCTCTGCCACTTCATCTGCTTCGTGTCCTTCCGTCAGCAATTTGGCTGTGGTGCGCACCTCATAAAATAAAAATTGTTCTCTTGTTATGGCAGCATTGTATGGGCTTGCGCTCTGCAGTGCTGTCTTTGCTTTTTGTGCCATCTATCTTCCTCCTGCGGAATTACTGCTCCTTGGATTCATCCTCCGCATCATCTGGAACAGTCTCCATGATATCGCTAATATGGCAATTCAGTGCTATGCAAATCCGTAAAAGAACATCTGTTGTGATATTCTCTCCTTTACCAAGTTTTGCAATTGAAGCAGTGCTAATGCCGCTCAGTTCTCTTAATTCTTTCTTATTCATACCTTTATCGATTAATAGCTTCCATAACGGATTATAGCTGATACGCATCTCGTACCTCCATCTATACAAATGCTAAATTAACAGTTAGCTTTCGGTTTTCTCCGGTTACTTTGCGGCAGGCTTTTTCTCTGCCCAAGACCAGCCGAACAGTTCTCCACCATCAGCTTTCAACTCTATGATTTTTGTTTCATGAACAATATTTCTTGTGATTTCATAGAATGCATTTTCTTTATCAAAAGCAATGAATATCTGCTTCTTACTCTGCTTATATAATTCCATGATTTTATCAATAGGCAGGTCTGCAATATTCTTAAAAATATTTGAATCATGAGCAATGACCGGAAGTGGAGTCAAACGAAGCATAGCAAGGTCAAATATAATAAGTCCCTTAAAGTTAGTGCCTGCTCCCTTATCTCCTAATGTTTGAAATTCATATGTTGGGTTTCCACTGCGGCTGCTTCCAAAAGTAATCTCTGGCGCATATCGCTTGCCATCATAAATAAAGTCATTCAATCGAGTCATTTCCTGATTGACGCTTGTCTCCACTCCCTTCAACTGCTGCTCACGAATATTTTCCAAATTTTTCTTAGCTGCTTTTGTTTCATCGGTCAACTGTACTGTTGCATTGTACCCTTTGTTTTGTGCTGTCAATATATCGATACGTCTTTGCATTTCTACATACTGCTGCATAAATTTCTTTGATATATTAACAGGAACTCCGAGCTGACGCTGCTCTTCTTCCAACTTTTTCATTTCCGAACTAACCGCATCAATCAACACTTCTAACTGAGTCACTTCTTCGCTCATTTCTCCTGTAAGGATTGTCTGCATTTTATTGTGGAAGTTTTCAATCATCTCCAGTTTCTGGATGTCGACCTTTGGGAAAAACTCAGCCAAGTCGGACAGATCATCGTCTCCCGGAACCAGCCCACCTTCCATATTTGCTCTTACTGCACTAAGCTGAGAACGCAAGTGTGAACGCTTTCTTGTAAGCACAGTCAGCCGTTCCTTTATCTCAGCAGCCTTATCGACATTTGCCACATCAGTTCCAGAAAGGTCAGCGTCTTCTTTATTTGTTAAGGCTGCAAGCTGCTTCTCTAATGCTGCAATTTCCTTTTCGTTTTCATTGTATTGTGTTTTTGTTTTTGCTACATTAGTCATCTCACCCAAGTCGGTAGCTTTTTTTCTTGCCTTCTTTCGAGCATCTTTTTTATCGTAAATATCTTTGTATTCCTGAATGAAAGAATAGACATTCAACAGTTTTTCCAGTGCAACAATAGATGAAGCAACAGGCTCATCACCATATTTTAATGGAAAACGCTCTGAATAATTCTCTCTACCATAAATACGAAGATACCGTCCAACGATATCTCTAAATGAGATAGTAGGGAGCGTAATTTCATATGCTCTCTTCAAATAATTCCGAAAATCAGCTATTGATTTGGTATCTACAATTTGATAGTCTTCATCACAAACACCCACATCCTCCGGTGTTGCTGTGCAGCGACAGTAGTAATCAATTTTATCTCCAAACTTAAAGGCAAAGTTTATCGTATGAGTATGGACGTTTTCCTTGGCATTTGAAATTTTATCATTTACATAATCATCGCCACCAAAACACAAATCTATTATCAGAAGAAAAGTTGATTTACCTATAGAGTTCTGTGCTGCCTTGTCTCCAAGAACCGTATTCAATCCTTCACGAAATCTGATTCTTCCACGAGGCACAAACTCGCCTTTTTCTTTTGTAGCAAATTTAGAACATTCAATTTCGTATAACATACTGTAGCACCTCCCTTTCTTCGTCATAATCAATCTTTCCAAGCGCATATAGGCAATCCAGAGTTTCCACGAACTCATTTACTCCAGACATTTTCCGTATCACTTTCTTATATAATTCATGCACACTCATTGGTCTACTCTTCAGTTCAGTAAGAACAACGGGAAACTTCGAGAAGATACTCTGGTTATATGAGAATAATTTATTCGGTAATAACATCAAACACCTCACATTTCTGTATGAAGTAAGAAATAACTACTTCACACGAACCTCTGTCCTCATTGGTACCGTTCTGCAGCCAGTCAACCATTTCTTTATAAATGCGCTCCTGACCATAGCCTTTATCTTTCAGATTCAGATATGTTATCTTCACCTGATTACAAAATGGATTAAACCTCAAAAGACCTTCCTGACTTAGTTCTTGGAATGTCCCATGCACCACATTGAAGTAAATATTGACCTGTGTCTGCGCTCTGATATATAGCAAGATATTGTCTGCTTCGATTTTTTTTCTCAGGGTCACTGGGTCATAGTTCAAGTCGACATTTGGCGGCTTTGGCATGGATGGTATTTTCTCCAGCACACGTCGAATGCCTTCTTCTATTTTTTGTTCAGACACCATTTCCCGAACATCTGCTATATCAACAAGTTTTTTCTTTATTTCCTGTATACGTCGCATGGTGTCTGCATTTCTTCCGATGGAATATTTATTACAGCAGTCAGGACACATAGCAATAAGATTATTCATATTGTTTTCTGACCGCTGCGGATTGATGACAGCAACATCATAATTCAATCCCAACTGACCATTCACCCTTGAAAAAAGAGGCTTGCCGCATCCATCACAAGGACACAGACTGCCTTCCTCTGCCACAAGTTGAACACCATACCTATCCTTAAGCGTCATCGCTGTAGGCAGTGCTACTGTTGTATTACCACCTTCACCTATCTTTACAAGGGCAGTTGAAGGTTTTTTTCTTTTTGGAGCAGCTGCTACTTCAATAATGCTCCTGAAATAATCTGCAATCTTTTCTCCGTAGTTGCTTTCATCAATACCCAGACAGTCTACTTTGAACGCTTCACATAAGCTTTGGATGGTTAAATCATATTCACTGTACACGAAATCAGGGAACAATGTGGTGTCCAGAGAACCAGCTATTTTCTTTGCAAGCGTAGTAATGTCGTTTTGCCCATAAAAATAGCCCTTATAAGTTCTTGGAAGTACATCCTCCAGAGGATTCTCATCTTCAAGATTTGCATAGATGTGCGCAAACATTTTTTTTGCAAATTCCTCTGGAGCCATGTCCCCTTGAAAATATGTAGCAAGCTTGCTTGCGAATTTTTGAAATGCTGTTTCTTGCAATATAAGACACCTCCTCATTCATTACTATGTACAAGCATGTACAACCATGTCCAGTGTGGAGTGGCTGAAATATCTCTTTCCATTATACTAAGACTAAAGGAAGTGAAAGGCATTTCAAGATGCAGATATACACTTTGAAAAGTATATCATGGAATTATTTTCTTGTCAATTTTATATTTGCCATCGCAAATTTTTAGTCAGCGATGCAAAAATCATCTGTAACTCAATTGAATCCATCACTTCCTTTTCACAGCGCACCTCTGCAGGGGTGTCCGGAGCTATGTAAAAACCGAATAACGCAACTACTCACCGGAAGGGCGGCTGCAACCGAAACGAAGTAATTCGTATAGGCTGTCAGCTCATACCCGGTCTGTTTTGCTGTACCTATCTATGACCTTTGTTTCGGAACAACAACGAAAGGAAGGTCATTTATTATGACAAACAATGAAAACCAGAGTCAAAGATTTATCTACATCCGTTCTACCAAACAAAAGGTATCCGTAACCGATGAGCAGTTCAAATACTTTTACGATGAAGCAGGTCGCGTCCGCAAGCGTGAACAGTATCATCACCGCTGTATGTGCCCAAAGAAATTCATCTGGACCTGTGATGGCGACTGTGCCGTATGTGAATACCACGCAGCAGGCGATATGCTCTCTCTCGATGCAGGCAATAACGATGACGGTACTAATCTATATGATAGTAAAGTCACTGCTACCGCCAGCATGGAACAGATCATTTCTGACCGCTTCCTGTTGGAGCAGCTGTTTGAACGTCTGCGTGAGCTTGACCCCGATGCTGACCGCATCATTGAAATGTGGTCCCAAAACGACAAGATTTCTGATCGGGCTATTGCGGAGAAGCTGGGCCGCAAGCAGCGTACCTTTGCCGACCAGATGAAACTCATTCGTGCAGAGCTTCGCAAGGTACGTGGTTACTGATTTATAAGAAACAATTTATGTCCTTTGGTTCCCAATCATCTCGGTAGCCAGAGGGTATAAAACTTTTTTTCAAAATAATCCGCTCAAATCTTCTGCTCATCTCCAGTGGAATGTGTAAGGCACAGACAAACCGCCTTGCAGAAACGGAGGAGAACACCATGAGGCGTACTTGTGTCGACACCGGCGGTACCGATATGGAGGTAATCGAAATCCTCACAGCTATCAGTAAGATATCCGCAAGAATAGCAAGAAATCTTAGGTTACTCGCCAACCAAAGACAGTCCAAGGAAGGAGGAACATTCCATGAGCAATATGAACGAAATGTCACAAACCATCGAAGAATTGCGCAATGCTGCTGCCGCAATTAACGATGCAGCCAACTGGCTTGCCCAGCAATTTAGCGGTACATCTGATGATGAGCAGCCTACTAAAAAAGTTGCTGCTAAAGCAGAAGAAAAGCCAACTCTTACATTAGAGTAGGTGAGAGCTGTTCTGGCAGATAAATCCCGTGTCGTACACACTGCCACTATCCGTGGGCTGCTTCAGAAATATGGAGCCGACAAGTTATCACAGATTAACCCAGCTAACTATGAAGCCCTTTTGCGGGATGCGGGGGAACTATCCGATGCCACCTAAAAGACATGTTATTCTATCCGCATCATCTTCAGGCCGTTGGCTACACTGTCCACCTTCTGTAAGACTCAGCGAGAGCTACGAAGACAAAAGCAGTGATTATTCAGCAGAAGGTACCGAGGCTCACAGCCTCTGTGAGTACAAACTCCGCAAAGCACTGGGTATGGAAGCTACCGCCCCAACCGACCAGCTGTCCTGGTACAGTGAAGAAATGGACGACTGCGCTACTGGTTATGCCGCCTTCATCATGGAACTCCAAGAAGCTGAAAAACAGACCAGTACTGACCCTGTTGTTCTTATTGAGCAGCGAGTAGATTTCTCTCGTTGGGTAGAGCAGGGCTTCGGAACTGCTGACTGCATTACCATCGCAGACGGAACACGCAGGATATGTGATTACAAGCATGGTCTTGGAATCCTCGTTTCCGCTGAGGACAACCCTCAACTAAAATGCTACTCGCTTGGCGCTTTGGAACTGTTCGATAACATCTATGACATCGACACGATCAGCATGACCATCTACCAGCCCAGACGTCAGAACATCTCTACCTACAAGATTTCCAAAAAAGAGCTTTACCGCTGGGCTGATGAAGTGCTAAAACTAACAGCAGAACTGGCATTTACCGGTAATGGTAACTTTCTCTGTGGCGAATGGTGTACCTTCTGCAAAGCCAAACACGAATGCAGAGCCAGAGCTGAAGCAAATCTGCTAATGGCCCAATACGATTTCAAAATGCCCCCACTTTTAGAGGATACCGAAACCGAAGTCATCCGCTCTCGTGTGGACGAGCTGGTTGCATGGGCATCCGGCATTAAAGAGTATGCTCTACAGCAAGCTGTCAGCGGTAAAGAATGGACAGGCTGGAAGCTGGTCGAGGGTCGTTCCAATCGCAAATATAACAATGAGGCTGCTGTTATCCAGGCAGTTACCAATGCCGGATTTGACCCCTATGAGCAGAAACTGCTGGGCATCACCGCCATGCAGAAGCGCCTCGGCAGATCCCGCTTTGATGAACTTCTTGCAACCTATATTGAAAAACCCCAAGGCAAACCAACACTCGTGCCGGCTAGTGACAAACGCCCGGCAATGAATACAGCAAAAAATGATTTTATGGAGGACAACAATTATGAATAAAAATGCAAAAACAAACAATCCCATGAAGGTTATCACTGGCCCGGATACTCGTTGGAGCTATGCCAACGTCTGGGAACCCAAATCTATCAATGGCGGCTCTCCAAAGTATAGTGTCAGTCTGATCATCCCGAAGTCTGATACCAAAACTGTCGCCAAAATCGAAGCCGCCATTGAGGCTGCCTACAAAGAAGGCGAAGCCAAGCTCAAAGGTAATGGCAAGTCTGTACCTGCTCTCTCCGTACTTAAAACACCGATGCGTGACGGTGACCTAGAACGTCTGGAGGATCCTGCCTACGCAAATGCTTACTTTGTAAATGCCAATGCTACTTCTGCCCCTGGTATCGTAGATGTTGACCGCAATCCTGTCATGACCCGTTCCGAGGTCTACTCTGGTGTGTATGGTCACGCAAGCATCTCCTTCTACGCATTCAATAGCTCCGGTAACAAAGGTATCGCCTGCGGCCTCAACAATCTGCAGAAGGTACGCGATGGTGAGCCCCTTGGTGGCAAGTCAAGTGCTGAATCCGATTTCGCAACAGATGCTGACGATGATTTTCTAGACTAATGGAGGTGACAACTATGACTAATGTACAGGAAATGATGCTTACAATATGTTTCGGATGTTGTATTGGAGCTTTTATCGGTAATTTAATTAGCATTATCAGTTTCATAATCAGCGACATCAAAGCCAAACGACGCAAACGCCAGAAAGACAAAGAGTCTACAAAAAATGTAGAATAAACCATTACGGGCGGCAGGGAAATATCTCTGCCGCTTGTATTATAGAAAGGGCTGATTTTATGAAAACACTCAGTATTGATATTGAAACCTACAGCAGAGCGCCATTGCAGAAATCTGGCGTATATCGTTATGCGAGGCGAACCGAACGAGAACCTTGTTGATATGACATGTTTTCAATATCTTGATAAACTCGCTTAACAAATTCTGCAACGTATTCTCCACCAGTACAATTTCCAATAAGAATAAAATCATCTAATATTAATTTTCGTGCTTCTTCACTTATACGATTTGCCACTTTTTTCTCCTTTTCCGACATCCAAATCACAGCCTAAGCTATCGCCTAACATCTAAATCACTGTTTCAATGAGTGACATCTAATCCGAGGTCTAAACTATACACATTTTTCATAAATCCGTCCTTTGCACTGTTTCCAAAGAGAATAGAGTTTAGACCTTGATTTGAATGTCTTCTATTTCCGGATAACGGAAAAGACCTGAAATCAAGCCTTTTTCACACCTTCTTATTTCGCCTTAGGCATCAGAATGACAGTCTCCACATGCGTTGAGGTTGTGATAATGATGTCAAGAGGGTGTAGTTCCCCCTTGGCGGAATATCTGTTTTTGTTCTATAAATCAATACTTAAATACTTTTTAAACAAATACTTTTACGCCTTTTTTTATCGACATTATTATATATTACTAGACGCTAAACACTCTTGTATTTTATTAACATTTGGACTCTTCGTATCTGGGTTTATTACGACTTTTTTTGCATTTATGGAGCAAAATTCATATACACTTTCACACCAATAATTAATATAAAACAAACATTCAGATTGCTTTAAATACTTCACATCTCTTCTAATATCACTATGTTTTTCGCTTGTGTAAAGAATCGCATCTGCTATTTCACTCCTGTATTTGAGTGAATTAATGTATTCAAAACGCTTAAATTCCTGATTCGGCATTAAATATGATAAAACAACAAATAAATCCGAATATTCGTTTAACTCTGTATGATAATTAAACTTGGTAATACCATATGGTATTACTAGGATTATTTTATTTCCTTGCGAGAGTAATAATTTCGCCAATTCCAAATGATGTTTATTATTTAATCCTAAAACAATTGCATAATCTAGGAAAATTAATTCCTGTATAGTCCTTTCAATAGCAGAACTTTCTTTTTCTGATAAAGAACTTCCACATACTATACTTAATCGTTTTAAAAGCAATATGTCCGTATTTCCTTTACAATATATTTCATTAACTATATTTTTTGCTGTCGGATATTTTATATCTCCTTTGCGAATTATCTCAATATCATCATCCATTTTCATTAATCCATAATGGTAATCATTAAATTTTGCGGTAGATGATGCAGGTTCGAATACAAGTATTTTAGCTTTTACATCTCCCAAATAATATTCTATTTGTTTTTTTACAATACTCCAGTCTAATCCTCCATGCCCACACCCTAATGCTGGTAATGTGACCACTATATCTTCATTTTTATCCATCAAGAACTTCCCTAACCAAATTAGATTCTTCTCTATATATTCATATTCAGATGGATTTTTCCAATGTATTTTTGTTGGTAAATTAACAATAATACATCTTGAAAACAAATCATACTCTTCCCAAACATATGGTTTTCCGGGCTCTATGCCATTTTCTTTACAGATTCTAACATATGCTTTAAACATTTCAGGATATCTGTTTTTAAATTCAAGTGCAACTCCTGCACCCATTATGCCAACACAATTTACAGTATTAATTCTAATATCCGCTTTATAATCAAAAAAATTGCCAGATACATATTCTATCAATTCTCCATCACCTCAACACTCTCTCTATCAAATCTTCTAACTCTTCTATATTTTGCTCCCATCCTATGTCTATTGCACGAATATCTGCTTCTGATAATGCCGCCATCATATACAAATCTTTTCTACTTAATTTTAATGCCAAAAGTTCATCTATATTTCTTTCTCTTCCTATGATATCTCCCATTAAATCATGGTAGACTACTAACAAACAAACTTTTCGTATTTCTTTTTCTGATATATCCAAAAAATCTTCCGAAAATATTCTATCTAACATCGATATTGTATCTGCCGGATGATCTGGATATACCTGTTGTATTCCATCTTTCCACTTTGTTTTTGGTCCTTTTCCAATATCATGCAAATATGCAGCCAATAAAACTATACTCTTTCGTTTTTCTCCAATACAGTTATAAAATCCAGTTTCCTTTACATTATTTACAACACGAATAGTATGTAAACTTACCGTTTCTTGATGAATTCTATTATCCGTTTGCAGGTCATATATTCCAGCCAATTCTGGTATAACACAAAAATCTCTACTTATCTCTAATAACGCATGATCTATATTCTTAAAACGTGCATCAATAAATGAACCTTTTTCTCTGGCATTCATTATATGATCAATAACGCTCAAATACCGTTTATTTAATTGAATAGGTCCTGTAATAAGCGTTTCTGTTTCTCTTCCATCGAAAAAGAACTTCATAAAGAAAAATGGTCTATTATTAAACCAATCATATGAAATATTCGGACATTTTACCCCAACCATTTTATAACTATCTTCTATTTGATTTTTACAAATTGAATTAAATACAATAAAACTATCGATCCATTCTAGTGGTACTTTTTCATAAACTAATACTTCTGCCATTCTCAAATGTCGCTCTTCTTCCGATTTTTCTCCCCATCGCTTAGAATCTATCAATCTCCATTCAAGTTTGTTTAAATCTTTAGGATTATCATAAAAGTCAGGCAAATAATTAGCGTTAGCTGAAGCATTTGTAAATACTACTTTTTTATCTAATAACTTTTCTATCGAAACCGCAATAAAACAAATATATGGCTGATCTACGACCTTTCTATTTAGCAATCCTAATAACATTGGATTTATCGTAGCAAAATAAAAAGGTACATAGTCATGCACAACACCACCTGGTCCTACAGGTACACTCATCTCACTACGTCTATTTTGAATACTCATACTTGCAATATTATGGTGTCCAATATTATATTGATTTTTAATATTTGTCGATAGTAACCCATTATTTTCAATAATTGACTTTATATTGTCAATATGTGTAAAATGGTAAAAATATCGTCCCCTATAACCTCTTGGTATCTCCATAATCCTCGCTCCTTTTCTTATGCATCAAAAGCTGTTCCCTACATCACCCCATAGTGCTTCAATGTATCCTTAATCGCTTTTTCCTTCTCTTCCGTACTCTGTGGTTGCTTCGCATTATCCGTCTTCATCAAATTATAATTTTGTACAACCTCTATTGTACATTTCTTCTTCACCTGCGAAATATACAGATTGAGCACCTTCAACCCATGCTCCTTAAGTACATAATCCTTAATCTCTACATAAGTTGCCTTGCCCTCAACACTTGTTATATCAAGCTCGTCCAGTTCTATCTAAACAGCCATTCTGTCATCTGGTTTTTGTTGGGACAAAAGAACAACCGTCTCGACGGTGATACAATTTCAAAACATATCCCCACAAAAAGTCAAAATACTCACTATGTTAATGAATCAATTATATATTGCTTTGACAATTAAGTCCTCGAAGTTCTACTTATTAATCTATATTTTTTCCAATAAGACTTTACTAATTATATTATATGTTTCTGATAGGGATTCTTCTACCGGACAATCTGTTGATACTTCTATAATTCTAACATTCTTCTTTTTCAAATATGTAACACTTTCATTAATTATTTGCTGTTCAAATCCTATTTTCTCTTTTTCATAGCGAGTTAAATTATCTCGTTGCAATAATCGTTCTTGCACTATTTTAGGGTCAGCATAAAATAAAATTATCAAATCAGGATACTTTAAACTATCGTAAAGTTTATCTGTGTATGCAAAAGGTATTCCATCCATCTTATTAAATACAAATGCTGATAATATATTTCGATCACAAAGCACGATTTTCCCTTTATTTATTTTTGGTATAATGGAATTTTCCACATGGAAAAATCTGTCTGATGCCACTAAACAGGCTAATGCTTTCCCCTCAACTTTATCAGCAATTTTCCTAGACAATAAACCTATTTCCGAATCAGACGGTTCCTTTGTCAAGAATACATCTCGCTTTTCTTTCAACAACTTATCATAAACACCATTTATAATTGTAGACTTACCGACACCATTAGCACCTTCAAATGCAATAAAACATCCTCTCATTTTTCCCTCCTAGTCTTATAAGCTATTATCAAATAAAGTAATCTGCCTATCTGGATATAACATAAACTCAAACTGCTCCTTGACTTTTTTTACTTCCTCTTTTACTCGTGGATTAGAATCAGAAAAGTATTCTAAGTTTATATGCTTATTTTTTTTGTCCCATTCCCATATTCCAATAGCTTTACCATTATGCATTATACTGGCACGTACTTCTCCAATTTGATTAAAAAGCAAGTTATAGTACTTTTCATCAACATATCTATATCTAGATTCGTAATATCCTTTTAGGGAAGGATCTTCATATGCAAGTAATGAAACCCACTCTGAGTCAAATAATTTATACTCTTTTAATTTCTGATATTCCTTTTCTAATATATAAAATTCTGATTCAAAATTCCGCACCTGAAACTGAATAATAGAATCAGTATGTCGCTCTAATATATCTCTTATGGTTCTTATACTTAGTCCGCTCCACCATGCAACATCCTTAATTGTTGCTGGTCCAAACTTATTTATATACTCTATCACAAGCAATTCTTGCGCAGTATTTACGTTATATCGTTCCAAATCAGCCTCAAGATAAAATTGTTTTGTCAAAGCATATTTACGCTCTTCTCTCTCCCAACTTTTTGCAACATTAATATAACAGAATGTCCCTTTTTCCCAGAAATATTTTAATATTTTTTTTGCACATTCTTTTTTCAAATCTTTTTTTACATAAGATATACTTTCCAATATTCTATTCTCTATTTCATAGCTTGATTTTGGTTCATTAACATAATCTAACAATTCTTCTTTTAGCTGATCTACATATTCAATTGGTATGCTATTCTTTCGAAAAAATAATTTACATTCAGCAAGACGCAAATCTAAAGTAGCCATATGTAATATACTTGCAAGATCAAACGGCACCATATGTAATGTTGTACGCATACATCTCATCTTAATTAAATTTCTCTTTTCGTATAATTCAGATGTAAGCATTTCTGGAGTATATGAATTCAGCCTTGAACATAACGTTGTATATGGAGTCATTATCCTTGCAGAATGTAACCCTAGATGATTTCTAGATACATCCGTAATACAATTTTGCTGGGTACCTGGAAGGATATTATGTTTCATAAAACAATATTCATTTATTATATCTATATTCATTAAAATTTCTCCCAATTTTTTCTCACATAACTCTCTAATAACTGATACGCTTGCTCTAGTTCCTCTTGCTCATCCTTAGTTCCCCACCATTTACGTTCATTGTTATAAATAAAAATCTCTTCGAAATTTTCCGGTAACGCCAAATTATAATCTCTTGAATTGTTGTAAGCCGGGGATCCAGGCAATGGAACAAATCGAAACACTGATATTCTATCTATTTTATCCTTTAATTCTTCTAAAAGTTGAATAGTTTCTTTTGTACTTTCCATGTTCTCTCCTGGAAAACCATGTAAAATAAATGCTTTTATTCTAATTCCAACATCATGTGTTATTGAAATTGTATTTCTTATTTGATCGATCGTTATTCTTTTATTCATTAATTCTAGCATTCTTGGAGATCCTGATTCAATTCCATACTTTATTTCTATACATCCACTCCTTTTCAATTTATTCAATAATTCTTTATCAACAGTATTGACTCTTGACAACGATGACCACTTTAGTTTTAATGGAGTAATTTCATTACATATATCTTCAATCCTTTTTTTATCTACAATAAAATTATCATCAGTAATACAGAATCCCTTAATTCCATAATTCTCAATTAATAATTCCAGTTCTTTTCGAATGTTTTCCCCTGTTCTATACCTTATGCCATGTTCTTGATTAGCACAAAAATTACAACTATATGGGCACCCTCTACTACATAAAATATGTGCAACAGGTAAATTCGTATTTGATAATCTATCACACATTACAATTTCTTCTAGAGGAAGTAGATGACGTGCCGGAAAAGGAATCGTATCCAAGTCCTCAATTAATTCCCTTGCGGGAGTATACATCACCTCTCCATTAGTACTTTCTCTATAGACTATCCCGTTAATTAGAGAAAAATTCCTTTCACAATATGCTTGAATAATATCACTAATCGTATTTTCACCCTCTCCCAGACAAGCAATATCAACTCTCAAGTCATTAAGTACATCTTCTGGAAAGATTGTCGTATGAATTCCTCCTGCAATTAACAAGACATTATCTTTAAATTGGCTATGTTCTCTTACTTGCTTTAAAATTGAATATGTAACAGATGAAGAAATGCTAAATCCTACAATATCATAATCTGTTAAATCAAATGAATACATTTCACTTGATACTCTATATAAAGATACATCAATTCCCTTTTGCTCAATTACGGCGGCCAAATAGAGAACACCAAATGGGGGAATTTCCTTCCTTTTAATACCGAAATGTGCAATATCATAATATTCTGGAGATACTAATGCTATTTTCAAATTACTCACCTAACTTTCTTCTATCTCAAATTTTATAACTAATTCTGCAATTTACCTAAACTTTTTAGAAAAATGATCTAACATTAATAATATAACATAAACCGCTTTTAATAACTAATATTTAGATAAATTTTAAAATACCTCAACGCATCCTTAATTGCATCCACCTTTTCCTGTGTCGGATTCTTCCGTGACTGCTTCAATACCTCTACTGCATTAGGAGCATCATACATTGGCAGTCCTAAAGACCTCTTTACATCTGCTATATAAGCCGTATGTACCTTGAAACCATATTTAGCTTCTATATATTCTTTTATCATCTTATAAGTAACTTTTTCTTTCGGCTTATATGCTTCAGCTCTTTCAGCAATTTTATCTAACGGAACCTTACCTTTACCCTCACCAAACTCCACTTTTACGTTGATATAACTATCTGGTTTTTTGTGGGAGAGAAGTACGCACGTCTCTACGTGCATTGTATGTGGAAACGGTTAAACTTTTGCGGCTCCTGGCTGGTCTATGCCGCTTGTAAACTCAACATATTCTACATTGTTCAGCAGTTAAAGCTTTGTGCATCTTTCCACATCTGTTTCA
>Ga0153940_1000602_pt1 | contig 17822 bp, 12 predicted proteins | sample TSNJ024MetaG_FD_104736 | JGI IMG/M metagenome (GOLD analysis project Ga0153940, IMG submission 104736) | Attine ant fungus gardens microbial communities from New Jersey, USA - TSNJ024 MetaG | ecosystem: Host-associated > Fungi > Mycelium > Unclassified | place: USA: New Jersey, Brendan T. Byrne...
CCAATGTATTGCTACTTGATGAGCCTACCAATGATATCGACGTAAATACATTGCGTGCTTTGGAAGAAGGCTTGGAAAACTTTGCAGGTTGCGCCGTTGTGATATCGCATGATCGCTGGTTCCTCGATCGTATCTGTACGCATATTCTGGCTTTTGAAGGCAATTCGGAAGTGTTTTTCTTTGAAGGCAGCTACAGCGAATACGAAGAAAATAAGAAGGCACGTATGGGTAATGTGGAGCCAAAACGTATTCGTTACAGAAAATTGATTAATTAATTACCGGGCTGCCGGTTAAAAGGCCGCCGGATTCATAACTTACTGCATCTTTAAGGTGTGGACTGAAAAATTTTTAAGAAATGACTTTAATCCGGAAGCGATCCGGTTAAAGTCATTTTCTTCTTCTTATTATATACTCTTCCGTATAAAAAAGAAGAATATAAAGAAAAGCCTGTCTCACGACAGGCCTTTTCAAATGAACCTAATTCTTAGATTAGGTTCATTTATCAATATTAAATATGCAAGCAAAGTTAAACCTCAATTTTAAAGATTTTTTGAAGATTGAAAAATTTAAAAATAAAAATATGATTTTAGGGCATACCCTCGAATAAAATATGCCTGTCATCCCGACAGGCATATTTGTAAATGAAGCTATTATAGTTATTAAAGGAAATTACAATAACACGAGATATAAAGACAATAGACAAATGTGTATTGTAAAAACCGGCTTCATGAAAAGCACAAACGTAAAACTACAAGTTGCATTATGAAATATAATACAAGTATAAGCGGCAATTTAGAAGTTTTTTTGAATTAATTCATAAAAATGAAAAATTCCATGAAAATACAACAGCCTGTCAACCGGATTTGATGTTTTTCGTTCTTTCCCGGCATATTTATTTGTTATTTCAATAACCAGATAGCATCACCTTCCGAGCGCTCGACACCCAGCCGGCAAAAGCCGCAACAACCACTGCCCGAACCCTGACAAGCTTTACCATCAGCGGCATCAAATCCGCTGCAACCTCCTCCGGTGACATCCTGATGGATGCCGTGGCCGTTGTACGGTCATCCACCGACGGAACATGGGAATATTCACCCAAGGCCCTGTGGCCGGATGCGACAGACCTGTATGCCTTCTATGCCTACAGCCCCGCAAACAGCCGGAACGTAGACCCGGCTATGGCTATCACCTGCCACGGTAAAAAAACGGCTTGGAGAGAACCTTCCAAGCCGTTGATAAATAGCACAAGTTATAAACAGGCCACTTAAATTAATTAAAAAATCATAACACCTGCAACTAAATGTATGTTGCATACATCTAACATATGTGAATCGACGGCAGATTTAATTACATTTGCTCTTGATTTTTTATAACCTATGTGAATCAGAATTTAAAAATCAAGTGTTACTTTAGTCATATATTTTTATCTATAATGCAGATAACAAGTATATATAATAACAAAAAGCCGACAGAGTAAAAAACTCCGGAAAGATTGTTACTTTTGTTACTTTTTTAACAAGTAGTAAGTTTTAAGTTATATGAGATACGAGTAGACAAGACACGAGATACAAGTTATTAACTGATGACTGTTCACTGACGAGATGCTTCGCTCCATTCAGCATGACAATCAAGTTATTAATTTTTCATTCTTAATTATTAATTGATTTTTCTGTTACTTTCGTTACTTTTTAACTATACATAGTTAAAAAAGGTGAAATAAGAAGATGAAAACAATAAAAAAAGTGTCAGATTTGTCAAGTTTTAGCAAGTAATAAGTTTTAAGTAATGGGAAGTAAGTTAAAAGAGTTACATTTATGTTCGCCGGGTAACTATTGACTGATAACTGAAAAATGTGTTACCTTTGTCACTTTCAACGACTGATTGCAATAACTTCTATATAAAAAAATGAGGAAACCTGTATCAAACTTTATTTTATATACATCTTGCTGTCAGGCTTTTTTAGAGAGGATTTGGCGTCACGACGTTATATTAGTTTAAGCCCGATTATGTTGATAATAATAAAAAATATAGCCCACTATGCAGCCCGTTTGAAGGGAATAAGATCCCGGTCAGGAAAAGGTCCGGAGAATATATACTATATGGGAGCTGATAGTAGTGGAGGAGAGGATAATCAAAAATAGATGAGAATCTAAGAAACAAAAAAAGAAAAACGTTTTAACTGAATGAGTGAAATGCCACAATATATTATCAGAAGAAAGATGATACTCCTGTTGTCTTTCTTTTTCATCGTTTGTGGTACTGTATGTGCCCAGTCTTTCACAACTGTACGGGGCGTTGTCAGAGATGCTGTCACAAAGGAGAAACTACCTTTTGTGACCGTCGTTTTCGATAAGACGACTATCGGCACATTTTCGGATGAAGAAGGTGAATTCAGATTGAGCAACAGAGGGAATTATTCATCTGTTACCGCTTCCCTTTTAGGATATAAGCCCGAAACGATAACAATTCCCATAGGTAAAACGACAACAATAGAAATAAGCCTCGAACCGGAGGATAAATTATTAACGGAAGTTATTGTTCGTCCCCAGAAAGAGAAATATTCTAAAAAAAACAATCCTGCGGTGGAACTGATAAAGAAAGTGATAGCTCACAAGGAAGAGAATAATATAACTGATTTCAGTTACTACCAGTATAAGGAATATGAACGGATATTTTTTGCACTGAATGAATATCATCCCGATATGCCTCTGCTGAAAAAATATAAGTTCCTGCCCAATTACGCAGATACGTCGATGATTGATAATAAAGTTATATTACCTTTCTCTATTCGCGAAAGAATCTCAGATGTATTTTATAAAAAAGAAAATAATTCGACCAAACGTATTGTGAAGGGCTACCATATCGAAGGACTGGATAAGACATTCGATACAGAGGGGCTTGATGCTATAATAAAGGAAGTTTTTAAAGATATATCTATATATGATAATTCGATTAATTTACTTCTGCAACCCTTTGTGAGTCCATTGAGCGAACATAGTGCCGTTAACTTTTACCGCTGGTATTTGTCAGATACGGTAACGATAGATCAGGATCGTTATGTAAAACTCGACTTTGCACCTTTCAATTCCCGCGATATCGGTTTTACCGGTAATCTGTATATCTCTCTCGATAGCATGTATGCTGTAAAGAGAGCTGTGATAAGGACTCCTAAGAAAATGAATATAAACTTTGTTCAGGAACTTATTATTCAGCACGATTTCAGAAAATCGGCAGATAATAAATGGATTCCGATGGAAGAGCGGATGGCCATTGATGTGACGATGGCCGATCTTGTTAAATTCTATATAGATAAAACCCGTACATATGTAGATTTTGTTGAAAATCAGCCTATGGACCCGGTTTTTGCTCTCAGTGCCCCGGAGGTATTTGAAAAAGATTATTTGAAGAGAGATAAGAATTTCTGGGCAGATAACCGGCCGGATGAACATAAAAAAGACTACCGGATGGATGAAATGCTGGAAGATGTAAATAAGGTATTTCTGTTCAGATTGTTATTGAGGACCGGCGACATTTTATCCACCGGATATTTTCCTACATCGAAAGATCCTGAGACAAATAAGCTGGAGATAGGGACTATTCCTACATTCTACAGTTTCAATAAAACGGAAGGTAACCGTTTTCGTATGACGCTCTCTACAACAAAGAATCTTCATCAGCATCTTTTCTTCTATGGCTACGGAGCTTATGGAACCAGGGATGATGAATTTAAATATTACGGCGAAGCCACATGGGCTTTCGACAAGATAGAGAAGCATAAGGATGAGTATCCGAAAAATAACCTGATAGTTGCCTATAAATACGATATAAATACTTTGGGGCAACGCTATACTCAGGCCGAACGGGACAATATACTGATGTCGATACAGGCATCGGGTAATTCTAAAATGACATATAACCGTCAGACCCAGATCGCCTGGGATAAAGAGTTTTATGGGGGATTCTCATTTAAACTTACCGGTCAGACTTTTGATGAGCGCCCTGCAGCCAATATCGTATTTGAGAAAATGGATGAAAACGGGAATGTATATGCTGTGGACAAGGTAAAGACCACTGAGGTCATGCTTGCCCTGCGTTATGCCCCGAATGAAAAGTTCTTTCAGCAGCGTAGGAAGAGGCATTCCATCCCTTCCCCGCGGCTTGTGATGAACCTGACACATACCATGGCTCTCGAGGATGTTTTGGGAGGTCAGCACCATTATAATAAAACGTCACTGGCCATATCCAAGCAGTTTTGGATTGCTCCATACGGCAAACTTTATCTGACAGCACAGGCTGAAAAAATATGGGGCGAAACACCGTTCCCGTTTCTGGTTACACCCAGCGCCAATAGTTCATATACTATACAGCGGGGAAACTACTATCTGATAGAACCTCTCGAATTTGTGCATGACGCGCAGGCTTCATGGGAAATATATTACCATATGGGCGGGTGGTTTCTCAACAGGGTTCCTTTTCTTAAAGTCCTGAAATGGCGGGAAGTGTTTGGCTTCCGTGGTTTTATAGGCTCGTTGAATAATAAGAACAATCCGGAACATAATAGAAATCTGCTCATCTTTCCTCAGGACACATATACTACCAATAGGGGCCCATACATGGAATATAATATAGGAATAGAGAATATTTTTAAGCTATTCCGTATCGATTATGTACGCCGGATAAACTATCTCGATCATCCGAATGTAGATAAGGATGGTTTCAGGGTGTCGTTTAACCTGAACTTTTAATAATCCGGTTTCAGAAAAAGGTATCCGCTATTCGCATCAGTACTTCCTGTGGATCTAACGGATGCTTTTTGGGTGGATTTGCCGGTACCAGTACTTTCAATCCTTGTGGTATAATTTTTACATGTATCTCTTTACCCATTTCTACAGGATCGCCGTCGATATGCATCATACCCTCGCTTTCGCGCTTGATTGTAACTTCATTGGTAATCAGTTCGATCATTTTACTGCTCTCATCTATTTTCTTTGTAAATAGTTGCAGGGATGTTTGCGGAACGTCCAGTATAGATAATGGTTTTAGTATGGCGATATTCATCATACCGTCCTGTATATCGGCGTGGGGAGCTATATGCGCATTGTACCCATATTGTGAAGCATTAGCGCAGGTAACGACAAATGCCTTGTCTTTTATAGTACCTTCGGGGCATATTATTTCATAGGTTTCGGGCTTTTGCCGGATAAAGGTTTCGAGCATATTCTTGAAGTACATAAACGAGCCTCTTGTCTTTTTACCTGAGGACATTGCGGCTACCTCGGCGTCAAATCCCACTCCGCAGGTGCAAAAGAATATGCGGTTGTTTACCATTCCATAATCGATGGATATGATATTTTCATCCAGAATAATACCCATAGCTTTCTTTGCGTCAGTAGAAATGTTCAGGTCACGAGCCAGACCATTGCCAGAACCCAGGGGGATGATGCCTAAAGCCGTGTCGGAATTGACTAATGTGCGTGCTACTTCGTTTACGGTACCATCACCGCCTACTGCAATCACATAGTCTACCTTATCTCTGATAGCTTGTCTGGCAATTTCAGATCCATGTCCGGCATAACCCGTAATAAATATATGGACATCAAATTTGTGTGCATCAAACGTTTCCGCTATTTTGTGTGGAAGGTTTTGTTTTGATGACGTTCCCGATTTCGGGTTGATTATAGCATATATTTTTTTCTTTGCACTCATTTCATCAGCACATAAAAGTTTTGTTCTACAAAAATAGCATATTAAGAGTCATAGACCAAATAATAGGTTCGATTTAGAAAAGATAGGCTGCGGGACAGTTGTTTTGTTGTCTTTGGTAACACATACATTTAAGTCCACTATTTAATAATTAATAGGTTATATCCTGAATAATTGGCTAAAACAAATAAGAAGCTGTATTGTTATATTTATAATAGGTTTAAATAATAATATAAGATTTATGAGACATTTTATTTGGACATTGTTGATACTGACAGCGAGCATTCTGTTTACAAGTTGTGTGAGTAAAAGTAAGTTCAGGAATCTGGAAGCAGATTATAATCTGTTGAAAAACGATTATCAGGAAGGCCAGTTACAGCTGAGAGAAAGTAACACCCGTGTAGCAAGTCTTGAAGATAGGTTGCGGGAAGCACAACAAAATAATGCGGATTTGCGTGCTGCTTATGCCGAGCTTCAAAATTCATTGAACAAGAGTCTGGCGCAAAGTTCTCAAGGTAATGTGAATATTGCTAAACTATTGGATGAGATTAATGCATCGAACCGTTTTATACAACATCTGGTAGAGGCCAAAAACAAGTCGGATTCTTTGAACCTTGTAATGGTTAATAATCTTACCCGTTCGCTTTCCCGCAGTGAAATGCAGGATTTGGATATTAAAGTGCTGAAAGGTGTTGTGTACATTTCTTTGTCAGACAATATGCTGTACCGTTCGGGAAGCTATGAGATAAGCGAAAAGGCAGGGGAGATACTTAGTAAGATTGCAAAGATCATCCTGGATTATAAAGATTATGATGTCTTGGTAGAAGGAAATACCGACACAGATCCGATTTCCCGTCCTAATATCCGTAACAACTGGGACTTGAGTACATTACGTGCGTCTTCGGTAGTTCAGGCATTGCAAAACAACTATGGAGTGGATCCTAAACGTATGACCGCAGGAGGACGCGGAGAGTATAACCCTGTTGCAAGCAATAGCACCGTAGAAGGAAAAGCGCTTAATCGCAGGACACAGATAATTATTACTCCTAAGCTGGATCAGTTTATGGAATTGATTGATCAGGCACCGGAAAGTTCTCTGGATGCAGATTATTAATTTTATGTAAATGGTTTTGTAAAACAGAGGTTGTTCCTTATTTTAGAGGAGCAACCTTTGTTTCTTTTTTAACACCAGTCTGGTCTTTTTATTATGCATCGTCTTCTGCTATGCCAGATATCTTTGGGATAATAAAAAACTTTCTCTTAAACAGGCTCTTTGAGATTAATGACACAATTAATTCAATATCTTTGTATATAGAATACTAAATATAGTAATAAGCTATGATTAACTCATTGGAAAAAGAGCAAATTGTAAGTTTGATTAAAAAAGAAGTTGTGCCGGCTATTGGTTGCACCGAACCTATTGCTGTATCATTGTGTGTGTCAAAGGCTACCGAAGTGCTTGGAACGCAACCTGAGAGAATAAAAGTATATCTGAGTGCCAATGTTTTGAAAAATGCTATGGGGGTAGGTATACCCGGAACCCGTATGGTAGGCTTGCCTATTGCAGTGGCTTTGGGTGCTCTTATCGGAAAGAGTGAATATGGCTTGCAGGTACTGAAAGATCTTACTCCGGGGGATGTTGAGCTCGGAAAACAATATATCTCGGAAAAACGTTTGGAAATAGCCCTGAAAGAAAGTATTACAGACAACCTGTACATAGAGGTACATTGTATAGCAGGAGCGGATGAAGCTCAAGCTGTCATCCGTGGAACGCATACAAATTTTTCATATATAGCTAAAAACGGAGATGTATTTTGCGATGAGGTTTGTAATGAGAATGGAGGTGTTTGTAAAGATGAAGTTACATTGACTTTTGCAAAGGTATATGAATTCGCTACTACTGTTCCGGTAGGGGATATACGTTTTATCCTTGAGGCAGCGGAACTGAACAGAAAGGCTTCAAAGTTATCGCATGAGGGTAATTACGGGCATAATGTTGCTAAAACAGTTACCGGCACTTTAGGTAAAAAGATATTCGGAGATTCCATGCTTTCACATATGATGTCATATACAGCAGCGGCTTGTGATGCCCGTATGGATGGGGCGATGATTCCCGTTATGAGCAATTCGGGTAGCGGTAATCAGGGGATTACGGCGACTTTACCTGTTCTTACCTTTGCCGAAGATACCAACTGTACGGAGGATGAACTTGTCAGGGCATTGATACTTAGTCATCTGACAGTTGTATATATAAAACAAAAACTTGGTCGCCTTTCAGCTTTGTGTGGTTGTGTGGCGGCGGCAACAGGTGCCAGTTGTGGTATTACTCATCTGATGGGGGGGATTATAGTCAGGTCACTTTTGCTGTGAAAAATATGGTGGGAAATATAACCGGTATGATTTGTGACGGAGCAAAGCCCAGCTGTGCTCTTAAAATATCGAGCGGTGTATCTACAGCTGTTCTTTCAGCCATCATGGCAATGGAACACAAGGTAGTATCATCTTTAGAAGGTATCGTGGATGACGATGTGGATAAGACCATTGAAAATTTGACCAGTATTGGTGCTGTTGGTATGCAGGAAACAGACAAATTGGTATTAAAGATAATGACGAGTAAGTAGCTAAATTAATAAGAATGAAAATAAGAAATTATTACCAGAAAAATAGGATGTATTCAATTTACCGGATAGCTTAAAGCAATAAAAAACGCTCCAATAAGGAGCGTTTTTTCAACCATTTGATAACCAATTTAGAATCTCAACCTTTTACAGTCTTTTCAATCCTTTTGTTTGTGCCTTATCAGCTTCTATAATGCTGATGGCGTAACCTCCGGCAGGTGCGCATAGCTGTGATAACTTCGACTTGCTGGTTACCACTACTTTGCGGATAGTGTATGCCTGAGGATTTGTTTTGTAGTGAGCGTCCTTCGCATCGCTGTATATCGTTGCGATGTATGTTTTGGCCGGATCCAGATATTCGAATGTGACATTTGATGTGCGCCCGTTCTCGTCACATACGCTACCAACGAACCAGTTATTTGAATTTTTTGCTTTACGGGCAACCGTAATATATTCACCTGGTTCAGCTTCCAGATATTTGCTCTCGTCCCAGTCTATAGAGACATCTTTAATGAACTGGAATGCATCGAGATACTGATTATATGTTTCGGGCAGATCGGCAGCCATCTGTAACGGGCTGTACATGGTTACATACAGTGCCAGTTGATTGGCCAGTGTACTGTTCACATGCGAATTGTTGTCAGGATTGTATTTGCTTACATCCATCTGGAAGATACCCGGAGTATAATCCATCGGGCCTCCGATAAGGCGGGTGAAAGGAAGTACAGTGACATGGTTCGGCTTATTACCGCCAAATGCCTGATATTCTGTTCCGCGAGCCGATTCGTTCCCTATGAGGTTTGGCCATGTACGGCATACACCTGTCGGACGTACAGCTTCGTGGGCGTTTACCATGATTTTATAACCGGCAGCTTTTTCGAAAGCATACTGGTAGTGATTTACCATCCATTGTCCGTAATGATGCTCGCCACGAGGGATAATATTGCCTACATAGCCGCTTTTAACAGAGTTGTATCCATTGTCAGCCATGAATTGATAAGCTTTGTCCATATGTCGTTCATAATTGCGTACCGACGATGAAGTCTCGTGGTGCATTATGATTTTTACACCTTTACTTTTTGCATATGTATTAAGCTCTTTAACATCGAAGTCGGGATAAGGAGTCACAAAGTCGAATACATAATCTTTCGATTTGCCGAACCAGTCTTCCCATCCTACATTCCATCCTTCTACAAGTACACCGTCGAAACCATGTAATGCCGCAAAGTCGATATACGCTTTCACATGTTCAGTATTAGCGGCGTGTTTACCATTTGGTTTAGTTTTACTGTAATCGGTAACACCCAGTTGTACGCTATATACATCATCAGTGTATGCCCAAGAGCTTTTCCCTGTAATCATTTCCCACCATACTCCGATATATTTTACAGGTTTGATCCATGATGTATCTTCTATTTTAGAAGGCTCATTCAGGTTAAGTGTGATGTGTGAAGCCAGCACATTGCGGGCATCGTCGCTTACGATAACCGTACGCCATGGTGTGTTGCACGGAGTCTGCATATAGCCTTTGTAACCTTGTGCATCGGGAGTGAGCCATGATTCGAATATCATATTCTTATCATCAAGATTGAGATGCATACAAGAGTAATTGATTAATGCCGCTTCGTGAATATTGATATATAATCCATCGTCGGTTTTCATCATCAATGCTGTTTGCACCCCAGTCTCAGAGAATGGTGTCTGAGATGAGTTCGGTGTAATAGCCTTACTCATCAATCCTCTGATTTCAGATAGCTTAGATGTTGTATAATCATATTCCTGTGTATCATAATCGCCCGGTATCCAGAATGCTTTATGATCTCCGGCCATGGCAAACTGGGTTCTTTCTTCTTTGATTACGAAGTATGTAAGATTTTTTTGCTCAGGGAACTCATAACGGAATCCCAGCCCGTCATTGAACAAACGGAAACGGATAACGATATGTCTGTCTGTCGATTTCTGGTTCAGAGTAACGGCTAGTTCGTTATAGTGGTTACGAATTTGGCTTACTTCTCCCCAAACCGGTTTCCAAGATTCGTCAAATGTAGCGGTTTTAGTATCTGTTATTTCAAAGCCGTTCAGCAAAGATACTTTATCTTCATTTTGTTTATTGTCTCTTTGTTTAATCGAAAAGTCGCTGAAGTCTGTATGCGCGTCACTGTCGTCTTTCAGTTCCAGTCCGAGCTTGGATGTTTTTATAACATCTTTGTTTTTATATGTTAGAGCATATGCCGGTATGCCTCCGTTCTGAATAGAGAATTTCAGAGCGAGGTTTCCGTCCGGTGATTTTAGTTCCTGTGCTTTCATTGTCTGGAATATTAAACAAAAGCTGATAAAAATGGAAATACCTATTACTTTCTTCATGATTCTTTTAAAAGTTTTACACAGCAAAGAAACGCTTTTAAAGGGTTAATAGTAGTCTGTGCAATTATTAAAGCGGGCTAAAAAGTTTGCAAACGTTTGCAAGGGGTCAAAAAGAAAAAGTGGGGACATGTCCCCACTTTTTCTAAACAGAGTATTTATTAAAGTATTTATTCGATAGTTCCAGTTCCAGCATTAAAGTCGAGAGTGATTGTTTTGCCGGCTGCAACAGGAACAGCATCTTGATCTCCTCCTGTAGCGCGATAAACGATCTTTCCACTGAATATATTGAACTCATGTCTCCACCAATCGCTATTATAAGCATCTATAGCATTTGAAGATGCATACATCCTCAAATTGTTTGACGCTACTGTTACAATTGTGGCTTTGTTTCCGGTTATAGTGAAAGGATATTTACCTGTGTCCCATCCACCGAAAGCGTCTCCCATACCATATACCTTAGCTGGTTCGATGGCAATTGCTTTGTCCGGTCTCTCTCTAACAAAACAGAGATAACTTCCAAATTTTCAGTAAGAAAACCGGAAGGCAAAAATGTTCTATTTTATGGTTTTTTCTGCATAAGCATCAAAAGAGGGTTTTGTTTCACCAGTGTATATTTCAAATTGATCTGATTAAATTAAATGGATAGAAATAATCATATTGTTTCATGGTTATCTTTTATTCACAATACAAATATGAGAAGTCCTATCTTGTTTTGGCTTAAAAGAATATGTAAATGTTACCTTTTTGTTATGCAAACGATTGCACGTGTGTAATATCTATTTATTATTGAATTTTAGAGTCTTTTAAGACCGCGATTCATACTATTTATTAAACGATTAAGTTAAAGTTTAATCAATATTCTATAAATTTGCGCATGTTTAGGGCTGTTTCTACTGTAAACAATTCATCTGTAGAAAGTGTTCTTTACAAGAATAGAATGCCTCGCATTTTCATATAGATATATTTAGCATTACGCTTTATAAATGATGAAGGATAAAAACCGCATACCCTTAACCGGTGTGCTGCAACATATTATATATGAATAACATTGGACGTACTTTAGCCGCAACTTTACTCTGTACACTATTATTGGGTGCGTGTAAAAAGGCATCAGTTGATTCCCCTATTGTCGAAGTAGAACCTGTAGCAACAGACAATATCGAAATTTATGGAGAATATGTAGGATTAATAAGGGCTTCCCGGAATGTGGAGATACACGCACGGGTAGAAGGCTTTCTTGAAAAAATGACTTTCAGCGAAGGCAAGGAAGTAAAGGCAAATGAACCATTATTTTACATAAACGATAAACCTTACAAGGCCAGAGTGGAGAAGGCAAAAGCCCAACTGAAAAGGGATGAGGCTCAGGAATTGAAAGCCGAGAGTGACCTCAAGCGTATCGAACCGTTATATAATCAGAATGCGGCCAGCCGCCTCGATCTGGATAATGCTGTGGCAGCATTGAATATGGCTAAGGCCGATGTGGCGATGAGTAAGGCAGATCTGGAACAGGCAGAGCTACAGCTTAGCTATACTGTGGTTCGCTCGCCGTTGTCAGGTTATATCAGTGAACGTTATGTGGATATAGGGACACTTGTAGGCAATTCGAAGTCGTTACTGGCAACCGTTGTTAAGCGTGATACGGTACTCGTCGATTTTAAACTTACATCACTCGATTATCTGCGTAGCCAGAGAAGAAACGTGCATCTCGGAGAACTGGATACTACCCGCTCGTGGCAGCCCACTGTTGTAGTAACATTGGCAGATAATTCGGTCTATAATGAAAAAGGTGTTGTCGACTTTGCATCACCCCAAGTGGACCCGAAGACGGGTACTTTCGGCGTACGTGCCGAATTACCTAATCCGAACCAGGTACTTCTTCCCGGACAATTTACACGGGTTAAATTATTACTCGATGTCTTGGAAAATGTTGTAGTTGTTCCCCGGAAAGCGATTTTAATAGAAAAGGGCGGAGCCTTTATATATGTCGTCTTTCCTAATAACATAGTGGAAAAGCGTTATATAGAAACTGGTCCCGAACAGGACAACAAGATTGTTGTTACCCGCGGACTTTCGGTAGGGGAAAATATTGTGATTGAAGGATATCAGAAACTGGTACAAGGTCAGAAAGTAATTCCCCGCACAAAGGATGAAGAGCAAAAAATCATAGATCAGGAAAAAAATAAAGAAACAAAGAAGGAGGATAAATAATGAAGCCCGGATTTTTTATAGAAAGGCCTGTTTTATCTACCGTACTTTCTTTATTGATAGTTATAATCGGTATTATAGGTTTGGTGTTATTGCCTATAGAGCAATATCCGCAGATAACGCCACCGGTGGTAAAGATCGGTGCATCTTATCCCGGGGCAAATGCTACAACTGTGTCGCAGGCTGTGGCAACCCCGATAGAACAGGAATTGAATGGTACTCCGGGTATGATTTACATGGAGTCGGGCAGTTCCAATTCCGGGGGATTGTCTATAACTGTAACATTCGATGTAAATACAAATGCAGACCTTGCGGCGGTTGAGATACAAAACAGGGTAAAACTGGCCGAGAGCCGCTTGCCTGCCGAGGTGTTACAAAGTGGCATCACCGTAGAAAAGCAGGCGCCCGGGCAGTTATTGACCATTGCCCTGACTTCGGATGATCCCAAATATGATGAGATATACCTGAGTAATTATGCCACAATAAATATACTCGATGTAATCAGGCGTATTCCCGGAGTAGGGCGTGTATCCAATGTCGGTAGCCGTTATTACGGTATGCAGATCTGGGTATATCCCGATCGGCTGGCTAGTTTCGGCTTGACGATAAAAGATTTGCAGGATGCATTGAAAGACCAGAACAGGGAGTCGGCGGCAGGAGAATTGGGTAAGCAACCCATTGTGAATGTCGATGTGGCAATGCCTATTACAGCACAAGGGCGTTTGTCAACGGTCAGCCAGTTCGAGGATATTGTAGTGAGGGCGAACAATGACGGATCGTTTATCCGTATGCGTGATGTAGCAAGGGTTTCCCTCGAAGCATCATCTTATAGTACCGAAAGCGGACTGAACGGAAAATATGCCACAATGCTGAGCATATATATGCTTCCGGGCGCCAACGCCATGGAAGTGGCCGAAGAGGTGAAAGAAGCTATGGTACAGATAAAACAAGATTTCCCCGAAGGGCTTGATTATCTGATTCCTTTCGATATGACGGAGTATATCGGGGAGTCCATCCATGAAGTGTATAAAACGTTATTTGAGGCTTTGGCGCTTGTTATTATAGTTGTATTCCTTTCGTTACAAAACTGGCGTGCCTCTATCATTCCTATTGTTGCAGTTCCGATATCTTTGATAGGTACCTTCGGTTTTATGCTGGCAATGGGTTTCTCTCTCAATATGTTGACACTGTTAGGTTTGGTGCTGTCTATCGGTATTGTTGTCGATGATGCGATAGTGGTTGTGGAGAATGTGGAACGGATTATGGCGGAAAAGAAGATAGGAGCGAGGGAGGCAACGCATTTGGCGATGAATCAGCTGGCGGGAGCGCTGATTGCTACGTCTCTGGTATTGGCCGCCGTATTTGTTCCTGTTAGTTTTCTCGATGGTATTACAGGTTCGCTTTACAGGCAGTTTTCGGTGACGATAGTCGTTTCCGTATTGATATCGGCAGTGGTTGCACTAACGTTAAGTCCTACCATGTGTGCCTTGATCTTGCGTCCCGAGGAGGAAGGTAAAAAGAAGAATGTTGTTTTCCGTAAGATAAATAACTGGTTAGCCACCGGGAATAGTAAATACGCAAATATACTGATGAAGGTTATCAGTAATCCTCGCCGTGTTTTAGCGGGCTTCGGGATGGTTATGGTTTTTATATTTGTGTTGAATAAGGTTGTTCCTACCAGTTTTATACCGCAGGAAGATCAGGGTTATTTTACAGTAGAGCTTGAAATGCCTGAAGGAACTACTTTGGAGCGTATGCGTACTGTAACGGACAGGGCTATCGGATATGTAGACTCTCTCGAAGATGTGGAGTATGTGCAGAATGTAACAGGCTCCAGTCCCCGGGTAGGTACAAACCAAGGGCGCACTACGCTTACTGTGATACTTAAATCGTGGAAGGAAAGGAAAAAAGGCGTAGATGAAGTAATGCGCGATGTACAGAAAGAATTTTATAATTATCCGGAGATCAGGTCGTTTGTCTCCCGTCCGCCTGTTATCCCGGGGTTAGGGTCAGCCGGGGGGGTGGAAATGAAACTACAGGCAAGGTCAGACGCACAATGGGACGATTTGGTAGCGGCTGCAGATACATTCATGTATTATGCAGAGAAATCGAAGTTGATATCGAATGTGTCATCCTCCTTGCAATCTGAAATTCCTCAGTTATATTTCGATGTGGACAGGGATCAGGCCATGCTGCTGGGGGTTCCTATGTCGGACATATTCTCTACAATGAAGGCCTATCTGGGTTCGGTATATGTGAATGACTTCAATATGTTTAACCGTATATATAAAGTTTATATACAGGCCGACCAATCATATAGGGCCACGGCTAACGATATAAATCTGTTCTTCGTAAAGACCAAAACGGGCGATATGGTTCCTCTTACGGCCTTAGGAAAAACAAGCTACACCACCGGGCCGGGTAATATTACACGATTCAATATGTACACATCTGCATCTATGCAGGTGACACCCTCTGCCGGGCACAGTTCGGGACAGGTTATGAATGAAATACAGCGTATAGCCAAAGAACATCTGCCTGACAATATCGGCGTGACATGGAGCGGATTATCGTTTCAGGAGCAAAAGGCCAGCGGGCAGACAGGGGTTGTGCTGGGATTGGTATTTCTTTTCGTATTCCTTTTCCTGGCGGCTTTGTATGAAAGTTGGACGGTACCTATTTCTGTTTTATTGTCTTTGCCTATTGCGGCATTGGGTGCATTCTTAGGTATATGGGTTTTAGGGCTCGATAATGATATTTATTTTCAGATAGGTCTGGTTGCCCTTATCGGCCTTGCCGCGAAAAATGCCATATTGATAGTCGAATTTGCGAAAGAACAGGTGGATGCGGGTATGCAACCCATATTTGCGGCTATGCAGGCGGCAAAACTGCGTTTTCGTCCTATTCTGATGACATCGCTGGCTTTTGTGCTGGGTATGCTGCCGATGGTGATAGCTTCTGGCCCGGGGTCTGCAAGCAGGCATTCGATTGGTACGGGCGTGTTTTTCGGTATGATTGTAGCTATCACTTTTGGTATAATTCTGGTACCGTTTTTCTTTGTGTTGGTTTATAAATTTAAAGAAAAACTAAGAATACCCGAATTGAAATTACCTAAGTTCTTGAAAATTAAAAAGCTGATAAAAAGGAATGAAAATGAGTAAACTCAAATATATATTGATTGTCTCTGTCATCTTGCTGTCGTCCTGTAAGATAGGACAGAAGTATGAGCGGCCGGAGATGAATATGCCGCAAACTTTCGAGGCCGGAAGTATGGCTGCTGGCGATGCATCTGATATCGGCTGGAGTACATTATATTCCGATACTGTTTTGCAGGGGTTGATTACCAAGGCTCTCGACCACAATAAAGATATGCTCGTAGCTGTGGCCCGTATAAAAGAAATGGCTGCGAAGAAACGTATATCTTTTGCAAACTTATTTCCTGAGATTGGAGGTGAACTTGCCGGACAAAAAGAACATCTGAACTATGGAGGTGATAACAGTAAATATACTCCCGAATTGCGGGCAAACCTGAACGTATCGTGGGAATTGGATGTGTGGGGTAAACTCCGTTGGGCAAATGATGCGGGCGTGGCGGCTTATATGCAGACGGTTGAAGCGCAAAGAGCCCTGCACCTGACTATTGTGGCACAGGTAGCGCAATCTTATTTCGAACTGAAAGCGCTTGACCGTGAACTGGCAATAGTGAAGCAAACACTGGAAGCCAGGCGGGAGGGGGTGCGATTTGCCAAATTACGGTATGAAGGCGGCCTGACATCAGAGATTCCATACCGGCAAAGTCTGGTGGAACTCGCACGTACTGAAACCCTGATTCCTAATCTGGAAAATGAAATAAAGCTGAAAGAGAATGATTTGTTTGTTCTGGTAGGAGAATTTCCATCCGGCTCTATATCGAGGATAGGCGATGATATAAATCACCAGTTAATTCCTCAAAACCTGCCTGTGGATATGCCTTCATCCCTCCTGAAGCGGCGCCCCGATATGATACAGGCAGAGCAAAAACTAATAGAGGCAAATGCGCGGGTAGGGATTTCCTATACGGAGATGTTTCCGTCTCTGAGATTGACAGGACGTTTAGGGGGAGAGAATGACGAACTGTCCGATTTTCTGAAAAGTCCTACCTGGTTTATTTCCGGGGTTCTTACAGGGCCGATATTCAATATGGGAAAAAATAAAGCGACGCATAATGCCGCGAAGGCCGCTTATGAACAAGAAGTATATACTTATGAAAAGTCTGTTCTGGAAGTATTTAAAGAAGTGAATAATTCCATTGTGACTTTTAATAAGATGAAAGAAGTATATCGTTCGCAGGAAGCATTGTACAATTCGGCCAAATCGTACCATGAACTGGCTAAATTGCAGTATGTAAACGGCGTTATCAGTTATATTGACCTGCTGGATGCCCAACGTCAGTTTTTCGATGCCGAGATAGCTCTTAATACTGCCATCCTGAATGAATTGTCATCAATGGTAGGTTTATATAAGGCATTGGGTGGGGGAGTGGTCAAATAAGTTTTGGTAACAGGATTATTTTATAGGACTGAAGGTTTATAAAATCTCTCAAAGTTTATCTATACAGATACAAGCATTTGTTTTATATAGATAAGTTCTTTGATATTTTGGGAGATAGAAACGAAAGAAAAGGTAACAATATTAGAATTGGGTAAAAAACTGTTACATCTGTTACCTTTTTGGGAAGTTACGAGTATACAAGATACGAGATACAAGTTGTTGACTGATGGCTGCTAACTGTTGACTGTAAAATGTGTAACCTTTGTTACCTTTTGGGGAAGTTACGAGTATACAAGACACGAGATACAAATTGTTGACTGATGGCTGCTAACTGTTGACTGTAAAATGTGTAACCTTTGTTACCTTTTGGGGAAGTTACGAGTATACAAGACACGAGATACA
>Ga0153940_1000603_pt1 | contig 17819 bp, 25 predicted proteins | sample TSNJ024MetaG_FD_104736 | JGI IMG/M metagenome (GOLD analysis project Ga0153940, IMG submission 104736) | Attine ant fungus gardens microbial communities from New Jersey, USA - TSNJ024 MetaG | ecosystem: Host-associated > Fungi > Mycelium > Unclassified | place: USA: New Jersey, Brendan T. Byrne...
AAGGAAATATCTTGTGCTGGCGAAAATATGCAGACAGGCATATATGCAGATAAGCAGGAAGAATTGACTGAAAGCAAGTTTGCAAATAAACATGAAGACAACCTTTCAAACAATACTGAAAATAAACAAGATTTCAATTCGACCGATTTAGGGTTGTCCTCTGTATTTTCCATCCTTCCATCGGCTGCGGATATCTCACAGGGTGATGAACCACAGCTAAGGGCTAAGAAAAAGAAGAAACAAAGACCAAGATTTAGACGTTAATGTCCCATTTTACATTTGATAAACAAAGATATATTCCAAAAATAAAACGTCAAGGCTAAAATGAATTTTGATTAAAATCTTCCTTTCTCGTACCTCGAAAGAGTATTTGAATCAAAAGCCTTGCCTTATTTATTCTTTCCATAGGCGGGGTGTTTACAAATCTAAAAAGGGGAAAAATATGTTTTGGGGAGAGTGTTGATTTTGCCTGTAATCGGACAACCATTGCCAAATATATCCCTTGCCTACACGATTTTCAAACCCGCTTGATATTCTGCTTTCCTTTGCAGCGAATCATTGCAATGATAGTAGTTTATTCATCAATTAAAATTCGCTTTATATGGAAATTGTAGCAATAGAAGGCAACGCCTTCGAGCAAATTAAACAGCGTTTCGCCGATTTCACCAAACAAGTTAAAGCCCTTTGCGGGAACGGTTGGAACAACGAACAGTGGTTAGGTAATGCGGAAGTATGCGAACTTCTGAAAATCTCTCACAGAACATTGCAATCGTACAGGGACAACAGAACATTACCGTATTCTCAAATCGGGCGCAAGTGTTATTACAAGGCTTCGGACGTGGAGCAGTTGTTGAACCAATCTAAAACAGAATCCCGATGAAAGAAAAAATATTTGATTTAAACGTATTGGTAGGCAATTGGGAAAGTGTGAACCTGAATCCGACGGTTATCATTTATTGGAATGGCGATACCTACCTGTTAAGCCTGATTCACATGAATGAAACGAGCAAACAGGCAAGTCCCGCAACCTACGAAATACGGGAAGACGAAGACGGGTATTTTATTTCGTACAATCTGAAACGACTAAGCATCGGCTACGATGCACGGTTGGATATGTTGGATTTATCGTCATTAGGCGATTATATGCGTAATTAAAAACAAAAACAGATATGGAAATACTGGATAAGAAATCAACTGAAATCACTTCGTTTTTTACGGTTCTGGACGAAATGTTAGACACCATCGGACAAGCCTTGAAAAACCGAACGCCACACCTGAACGGCGAGAAATTCCTGACTAATAAGGATGTTTGCGTGATGCTTCACATTTCATCCCGCACTTTGCAGGATTGGCGAGATACTGGGAAGATTCCGTTTATTCGGATTCGGGGGAAAATATTGTATCGGGAATCGGAGATAATGAGTCTGCTGGATACAGCTCGTTATTAATATGCTGGTGATTGAAAGTCCTGATTTGATTATATATCTGTCAGGACTTTTGATATCAATACGGAATAATTTGTGAATTAATGCCGATTTCTGCAATTTGATGCAGTTCTACAGTCTCGCAACTAACTTTATCTTCATTGAAAAGTACGACATTAACTCCACCTTTTCTCAATGAACTAAAAAATTGAATCCCGTCAACTTTGCAAAAGTATCTGATAAATTCACAAATAAATTGGGTTGGTACATATTCCAGTTCCGAATCAAATCGGTGGAGAGGTTTTGAAAGGTCTTTGCTGATGATGTCCCTAAGGATTTTCCCTTTTGCAAATTCCACAATTTCAGTAGCATTATTAAATGGACTAAGATATTTTGTAAAATCCACCACTTTAAGAATACTAGGCTTTATTACCCTGAAAAGACCTACACTAATGTAATCCAAATATGAAGCCCGCGTTTCGTAGAAAGTAGTCTCAATATCCTTGCATAGATATAGATACGGTATTCCTCTGGGATTGGCTCGGCCTTCGGAATATGCCGTTTTGGGGCATCCCATTACCGCAGAAAAAAAGGGTTTTTCTTGCTCTTCGTTATAGTGGATTCTTGCCCTAAACAGATTAACCGAACTATCAAAATTAGAAAACACATTGAAAAGCGTATCCCACCCGTAATCAGTGATTTGCTCTATATCCGTCAAAAATCGTCTTTTGCTTTTGAGTTCGTGTTTTAAAGTATTCCAAAACTCAACGTTTTCCTCTATTTCTTCAATATGAGAAATCGTTGAAGTACATGAGAACGGAGAATTTATTGATGCTAATATATCTCTAATGAGAGGAGCTAACTTAACGTGTTCATGAGAAAACAGATTCCAATCTTTTTGAACAAGTTCAACTAATGGAATACCTGTTGGAGTTTCTTTATATATCGAAAATAACGAAGAACAGAAGTCGGACAGTTCTTCGATATCTAACAAATCAGAATCAGCCGAACAATATTCACATTTACCTTTCTTATTTGAGTTAGTTATTATGAATTGTCTTATTTCTTGGTCGTTAAAGCAGCAAGAGCATAATCTCATACAAGGAGTTGGAATAAAATTAAGACAATATATCGTTCATTAACTCCAAGTGGTTTTTTATGGATATTTTCTTTATCATTCCAAGCCCCGGATATGTTTCCGTATTATAGTATCCGCGTAATTCCTCGCATGCCTGGTAGTGCATGTTTTTTTCATTTAAAAAACTTACTGCTTTTCTTGCAGCCTCACCAAACTTCCCCTGTATATTGGAATTATCATCATTAGTATCCGAAACAAAATGCTTAATCCAAACTTGCTCCTGATTTTTTTTATATGTTAAATGAATTGCAACTGCATACGGAAGCCTTCCCCCTTCTAAAAAATCTTTTCCAATGGTGGTGTAATCAGAAAAACCAGAATACCCATCATCTTGATAAAATGAATGTTCTTCAGTAAAAAGTTCGTCACATCGGTTCAAATAATCGCTGTTTCTCTTTTGTGTGTTAAAATTATCTTTTAACAGCACAACAGATTTTCCTGAACTTGATAATTTTCTTTTTAATGTCCGGTTCTCTTGTTCAATAATGATGATTTGCACATTTGCATCAGAGTATAGATTTATGAAATCATGATTGTCAATATCACCAATATTAGAAAGAATCAGTACCACATTCCGATAATTCTTTTCTTCGATATGGCTTCGAATAGCACTGTATGAAGCCGAAGCATGGACAATATAAGTAGGATAAAAAAAGCCGCTTGCCTTTATGTCATCTGGGATATTATCTTCAATCAATGATGTTTGCCCTACTACTTCCCCCACTTGAGGATTAAGGATTAAAGCAACTGAACAATTTTTTTCAACCAGTATTTTCATAGCCTTATTCAAGCTTGAAAAGGTTTTTTTGACGGGTTCGATAATGGGAAAAATTTTCCTTTCATCACCTTCCAATTGGCTTGCAAACTCTCTTACCGCCAATAATTCAAATTGTTTTGCTCTTAGATAGGGGTAATACATACATTAGATATATTGATTTAACCGTTCATTGAGAATGGAATATGTATTTAAATTCATATTCAAACTCAAACAAAGGTGCTTTAATTCTTTTGGGCTTGACAAGATGACATCCTTTTCCACCTTTCGGCTTTTAAACTCCGACATCATTAATGAATGAAGTTCTTCTTTTGGAATATGTTTCATCAGAGAAAGGCAAGTATCAAACATTTTGAAACTACCTGTATTGGGTATTTTCCCGTAATATTTCTCAATGATATTTTTATACTCAGTCGTCCGCAAACACTTGATTAACGTTTCGCAATCTATAAGGTCATTTCTTTTAGCAGGTCTGACTTCTTCTAATTTTAAACTTCTTTTTTCCTTGTTTAAAACTATTATCCCCGTTTCTTCTTTTTGATTCAAATACTTATCGACTAATGATTCGTGAGTTACAATATAGCATTCATCAAAAAATTTTTCATAATCTAATAATTGATTTGTAAGCCTCTTATCAGAATCAAGTTCCGTTTTTATTTCAAAGGCGCGGCTAATGCCATTAAACATAGCAATATCAACAATGGAATTTCCTACACGAAATTCATTAATCGCGATTGTATTATCTAATTTGTATTGTTTGAGAAGTAAATCGTTGATTATTTGATTTTTATAAATATATTCACATCTATAACTTTCACATAAAGCCTTATATACGTATTGTAAATACTGCCTATATGTTTTCTCTTTATCTTTGAATTTGACAGTATCAAATCGTTCGATTTTTTTGTCAATAAAACTGGAATCATTCTTTTCGATAAGACGCAAGAAAGAAGTACTCGAAAAAATCGTCGAGTAACTTCTCAATCGTTCTATATCGGAATATAACCTCATCTGATTTTGCATTATACCCCTAATGTAGGGTTACTTTTGACAAAGATACGAAAATAACAAATGATTGAGCAAGAAAAGAGGGAAATGTTTAGCATTAAGACTCTTGAATCACTTGTAATATCGGCTTTTATCAGAGTACTCGGTACATCATCTTTCGGTAGCTCATACCTGTTTCCAAAGTTGTCCACAAGGATTTTTCTGTTCGAATTTACCTTTTGGCTCGTTATTTTTTGAGTATTCAAAATAAACTGTACCTTTGGGGTAGAGTTATTTAAACGATGGAAAACCAAAGCAGGCGAAAGAACTTCGCTCATTTCCAAATCGTTACCCTTTCTTAATTTTCTTTCTCTAAAAATCTACATTTCAGTAGATTACAATCAAATTTCTTGTTACAGAAAACACAGCTTGCTCTTTGCCCTGTTGCAAAGAAATCTGTCCCAGAGGACAGACCATTAAAATAGCTTCCCGATCAAACGTCGAAGGGAGGCTCATTAACCACCGGGATCGTTATGCCGGCAAAGTTACCGGACATTATAATCAGTTGTACTATAACCGATTATGCCTCTCTCGTCCACTTGGATGCCACTCTGTTCCATAGCCCAAAAACCGCATACAACCAAGCTGAATAAGGGGTTTATTTGCAGAAGAATTTTAAAAATATGACCGACTATGCGGACGATTGATAGTATGAAAATAAGGCTGGATAGCTTACTGATTAACCGGCTAATTGAACGGCTAATTGAAAAGCCGGACATAAGATTATACGGCTTGCCGGATGATAAAACAGCCGGGTGTATGACTGGTCAAACAGTCAGCCATTCAAACATTCAAACATTCAAACATTCAAACGGTCAAACATTCAAACGGCTGAACCGCCAGCTTTTCAAACAGTTTGCCGACCGGACATAATTATGGTCTGCTATACGGCTTGTCGGTCGGCGTGTCAAGCGTATAATCAACTGTATGTATAACTAATTAAATGATTTAAAGATGGAAAAGAAAAATTTGTGCGTTGCTTTCTCCACTCAAAAAGGAGGGGCAGGAAAAACGACTCTTACGGTACTGGTAGCATCCTATCTGTATTATGTGAAGGGCTACGATGTAGCGGTGGTGGATTGTGATTATCCGCAGTACAGCATCGCCGAGATGCGCGAGCGTGATTTGCAAATGGCAACGGAAGATGATTATTACAAGTCGCTGGCTTATCAACAATTTACGCGGTTGAACAAGAAAATGTATCCGGTAGTTAAGAGCCTGCCTGAAAAGGCCGCCGAAACAGCTAAAGCGTTACAGGCAAAAGGTAAGTATGACATTATTTTCTTCGACTTGCCCGGAACGGTCAATAAAGAAGGAGTAATCTATACCCTTTCAATTATGGACTACATTTTCTCACCTATCAGTGCTGACCGTCTGGTACTGTCAAGTACCCTGCGTTTTGCTTCCCGCCTGAACGATACGCTTATTACTACCGGAAAAGCAAAGATCAAGGGCTTATATCTCATTTGGAATCAGGTCGATGGACGGGAGAAATCGGAACTGTACGATGTGTATGAACAAATCATTTCAGAACTCGGCCTTTCGGTACTGAAGACCTTTATCCCGAACAGTCTCCGGTTCCGCCGTGAACTCCTTGAATCCCATAAGGCTCTGTTCCGCTCAACCTTGTTTCCGGCAGATAAGACATTAATCAAAGGCAGCAATCTGGATGAACTGATTGGGGAGATTTTAGAAATCATCAAACTATAACACTATGGCAAAAACAGTGAAAAGAGAAGATATAGACGAAAAAGCAATCATCGCCAGCTTCTTACAGGATGAGCCGACAGATCATGATGCATTAGTCAGGGAAAATGATGAAACGAGCGAAGAACTGCCAGCCCCACCAGTAGAAGCCCCGAAAGAAGAAACCAAGCGCAAGCGAGGAAAGGATTTGGATTATGAAACGGTATTTGTCAAAGAATCCGGCATCACTGCCCGGACGGGCAAGATGGTCTATATACGGCGGGAATTTCACGACACGATTCAATCTGTGTGTCAGGTGATCGGCGGCAATGAGGTATCGCTGTCGAGTTTCATCGACAACGTACTGGCGCACCATTTTGACACTTACGGCAGTGAGATCACCCGCCTGTACAATGAAAAGCATAAAGGAATAAACATTATAAAAAATACGGAGAAATGAAAAAAAGAGAAAGAAAAGAGCCGGAGGAAACAATGGCTGAAATGGCCTCCTACGAAGAACAGTATTTGAAGCCTGTCGAAATCGACCGCCGGGGATGCGTGTATATCAGCAAGCGCAACCACGAGATACTCTGTTCGCTGATTCGCTCGATAAACCAAAAAGGGCTTACCATTGGCGGTTATATCGACAATGTAATCACCGAACACCTGGAAAAACATAAGGCAGAGATAAACCATATCTACCGCCGGGAGCGGAACGACTTAATATAAACCACTAAAAATTCCAATCATGTCAGACAAAATAATCATGTTATGTATCGTATTGGCGGCTGTCGCAGTAATAGCCGCCGTATTTATCCGCCGTGCCATCCGATACAGGCGGAGAGTGAAAGAAACAATCGGACAGGGTATTTCCCCACAGGAAATAAGCATCGGGATAACAGGCGAAGACGCGCCCCATGAAACGGGCAACTACTACCGTAACTTTTTCTTCCACCCTGCGGATTCTTCGACCCAAAACGCCAAAGATGTATTGATTCAACCCAAGTACCATGCTCACATCAAGGCGATTGTAAGGAGTGCCCGAAAAAGGGGCATACCCGTAACCATATACAGCTATATGGATAATGTACTGGAACATCATTTCCAATCTTTCGGGGAAGATATAACCGATTTACACCTGAAAAGAGATGATAGTCATTAATTCACATACCATACTCGTTTTGCTGACCGTATTTGCCGTCATCTATGCTGTCTGGACAATGGTTTACCTGAGCGGTGAAAGGCGTAGCCGTGGAAAAACGGAAAAGAAAAAGAACGATGCAGACGGACAAAGTACAGTAAAACGCAAGAAAGGAGATATTATCGGCAAAAGCAGGTTCGTATTGCCACTTTCCGGACAGTCCCGGTCAGAAGCTGCCGTAACTTCTGAAACTGAATCAGATACAGAAAAAGAGAATATATTTGCTCCCGCAAGTGTACCCGAACACCCCCGGCAAATAGCGCCGGAAGAACTGGACGATGTTTTCGGTGCTGTTCCGGAAGGCGAAGCAAATGAGCCTCTGGACATCGACTATCCGCTGCAAGTTAAACCATTCCCGGAAGAAGAAGCGGAGGAAACCGGAGACGAGGACGAAAGTGAGGATTTGCCTATCAGGGGCAAACCTGTCGCCCAGGGGGTTAGTTTTGAACAAATGGGCGAAGCCTACCGCCATGTGGTACATAATCCGACAATTACAGATGAGCAAAAAGAGGAAACCGGACGTGTCCTCTTAAACCTGAAAGGAACCGATATGTTTGAAGCTATCGTTTCAGGTCATCCCGAACGGGGCGATAAGGTCGATATCCTTATGAACACCTACCTCACGGCATTCAGTAAACGGATCGCCGAAAGGTCAGCGGAAAGCCTACCTCCGCAGGGTGAAGTCCCGGCGGATTTTAACATCCGAATGTATGAGAGTAATGAATTTTAAAAAGTAAAGAAATGAAAAAATATGATTACGGATAGCGCGATAAGCCTATTCACAGACCGCTAAAATTTCAAGTAAAAACAAGTTTCACCCGGTGCGGGGCCTATCCAACCCCGCACCATCTTAAAAAAATCAAGTTATGATAAAGAAGAAAATTGAATTTCATTCTTCGTTTTTCACGCTCGGCAAAAAGCGCAAGCGCTCTCTGTCCTCACTCAAGAAAAACGTTCTTATGTCGGCGGCATTTGTCTTTGCCACTGTTTCCTCCGCATTTGCCCAGAATAACGGTGTACAAGGCATTACCGATGCCACGAACATGGTGACCTCCTATTTCGACCCCGGAACGAAACTGATATATGCCATCGGAGCCGTTGTCGGTTTGATTGGCGGGATCAAGGTATATAATAAGTTCAGCTCAGGCGACCCGGACACCTCGAAAACCGCCGCATCGTGGTTCGGGGCGTGTATTTTCCTGATTGTAGCGGCGACCATCCTGCGCTCTTTCTTCCTTTAATCACTACTCCCAAAAACGACGATATGGAGTACAATATTAATAAAGGAATAGGAAAGAGCGTGGAATTTAAGGGGCTTAAAAGTCAGTACCTGTTCATCTTCGCTGGTGGATTGCTGTCCGTGTTCGTGTTGTTCGTGATTCTTTACATGATTGGTATAGACCAATGGATCTGTATAGGCTTCGGAGTAATAGCCGCATCGGTACTGATATGGCTGACTTTCAACTTGAATGCGAAATACGGAGAGAACGGGCTGATGAAGCTCATGGCTAAACGACAGCACCCCCGCTACCTGATAAACCGCAAAATTCCATACCGCCTGTTCCGCAAAAAGAAGAAAGGAGCAACGCCATGAGGAATATAATGAAAGCATCCACGATAGAGAGCAAATTTCCGCTGCTGGCTGTCGAACACGGATGTATAATAAGCAAAGATGCGGATATAACGGTAGCTTTTCGTGTCGATTTGCCGGAACTTTTTACCGTAACCTCAGCCGAGTATGAAGCTATACATGCCGCTTGGGTAAAGGCGGTAAAGGTGCTACCCAATTACAGTGTGGTGCATAAGCAGGATTGGTTCGTCAGCGAAAGATACCGTCCCGATACGGGCAACGGAGATATGAGTTTCCTCTCACGTAGCTACGAACGGCATTTTAATGAACGCCTGTTTCTGAGCCACTCCTGCTATCTGTTCCTTACCAAAACGACGAAGGAAAGGATGCGGATGCAGAGTAACTTTTCCTCCCTCTGCCGGGGTAACATTATCCCCAAAGAGGTAGATAAGGAAACAGCCGTGAAATTTCTGGAATCCGTCGGACAGTTTGAACGTATCGTGAACGATTCGGGGTTTATCACCCTGACACGTCTTACGGACGATGAGATAACGGGTACGGCAGACAGCGCAGGGCTGATTGAAAAATATTTTGCCCTGTCGCCGGAAGATACTACGACACTCGAAGATTTGGAGTTGGGGGCGGATGGCCTGCGCATCGGAGATAAACGGGTATGCCTGCATACCTTGTCCGATGCGGAAGATTTACCGGGACGGGTGGGAACGAGTATCCGCTATGAGAAACTATCCACCGACCGGAGTGACTGCCTTTTGTCTTTCGCTTCCCCTGTCGGGCTATTACTCTCCTGCGACCATATATATAACCAATATCTGTTCCTCGATGACAGTGCAGAAAACCTGCGGAAGTTTGAAAAGCAAGCCCGCAATATGCAGTCGCTATCCCGCTATTCCAAAGGCAACCAAATAAACAAAGAGTGGATCGACCACTACCTGAATGAAGCCCATTCTTACGGGCTGACCTCTATCCGGGCGCACTTTAGCGTAATAGCATGGAGCGAAGATGCAGACAAGTTGCAACATATCCGCAACGATGTCGGAAGCCAGCTTGCGCTCATGGAATGCCGTCCGCGCCATAACACAGTCGATGCCGCTACCCTCTATTGGGCAGGTATGCCCGGCAATGCGGGGGATTTCCCGGCAGAAGAATCGTTCTACACGTTTATCGAACCTGCACTCTGTTTCTTTACCGAAGAAACCAACTACAAATCCTCGCCAAGCCCTTTCGGGATCAAGATGTGCGACCGTATCAGCGGTAAGCCGCTGCATCTGGACATATCCGACCTCCCAATGAAAAAGGGAATCATTACCAACCGGAATAAGTTTGTTTTGGGGCCTTCGGGCAGCGGGAAGTCCTTTTTCATGAACCACATGGTACGCCAATACTATGAACAGGGCTCCCATATCGTATTGGTCGATACGGGAAACAGTTATCAGGGATTGTGCGAACTGATCCGGCGTAAGACCAAAGGACAGGACGGGATTTACTTTACATACACCGAAAAATCCCCGATTTCCTTTAATCCTTTTTTTACGGACGACTATGTGTTTGAAACTGAAAAAATGGACAGTATCGTTACGCTGCTTATGACCTTATGGAAAAGTGCGGATGAAAAGGCAGGCAAGACGGAAAGCGGGGAATTGGGAAATGCCGTGTCGGGTTATATCCACCGTATTCAGGAAGACCGTACTATAACGCCCTGTTTCAATACATTCTACGAATATCTGAAAAACGATTTCAGGGAGGAATTGAATAACAGGGAAATAGCAGTGGAAAAAGAGGATTTCAATATTTCCAACCTCCTGACCACGCTGCGTCCTTATTACAAAGGCGGGCGTTACGACTTCCTGTTGAACTCGGCAGACGAGTTGGATTTGCTGTCTAAACGCTTCATTGTCTTCGAAATAGACGCGATAAAAGACAACAAAGAGCTGTTTCCTGTGGTCACGATCATCATCATGGAAGCCTTCATCAATAAGATGCGCAGGCTGAAAGGTGTGCGAAAACAATTGATTGTGGAGGAAGCGTGGAAGGCTCTTTCGTCGGCGAATATGGCTGAATATCTACGCTATATGTATAAAACGGTGCGTAAATATTTTGGTGAGGCTATCGTGGTTACGCAAGAGGTGGACGATATTATTTCCAGTCCTGTGGTCAAGGAATCCATCATCAACAACTCGGACTGTAAGATACTCTTAGACCAGCGGAAATTCATGAACCGCTTCGATGCTATCCAGTCGTTACTCGGACTGACCGACAAAGAGCGTTCACAGATACTTTCCATCAATATGTCCAATCATCCCGGCAGACTTTACAAAGAGGTCTGGATCGGTTTGGGCGGTGTGAAAAGCGCCGTCTATGCCACCGAAGTTTCAATGCCGGAATACCTGACCTATACGACCGAGGAATCGGAGAAAATGGAAGTGATGGCGTTGGCCGAAAAGCTGGGCGGAGATATTGAGTTGGCGATCAAACAGCTCGCTGAAAGTAAAACCGAAAAATAAGGTGAGGTCATGTACAGTAAAGGATATATACCCGCCCAATGTGTGGACAGCAATTTCCGGATGGCCGATTTACAAGGTCATTGGAAAAGTTCTTTCGGTTCGCCGGAAGTGAAAGTTGTCCGCTATGGAAATGGATACCGGATAACGTACAGTTACAGCACAGGAGTTAGTATCACAACCCGGATATTCCGCTATGGCGGTACTGTATTCTTTAACCTGTACGGCTGGATTGCGATTTACTATGACTCGCTCAGGGATGTGCTTACCCTTTCGACCGAAGGGGACTATTACAGGGTAGAGGAGTAGCGGTTTTAAGGCTACTGCTCTCCCTTATCAACGAAGTATTAAACAAATAAAAAGTAAAAACATGAAACGATTGATTTTAATAATGTGCGTAGCCGTTTTCGGCTTTACATTTCAGGCGAAAGCGCAATGGGCGGTTCTCGACCCGTCCAATCTGGTGCAAAATATTCAGCAGGTGGTTAAATCCTCCGCTACTGTGAGCAACCTGGTAAGCAATGTTCAGGAAACAGTCAAAATCTATGAACAGGGTAAACAATACTATGATGCGCTTAAATCAGTCAACAACCTGATAAAAGACGCACGCAAAGTAAAGCTGACTATCGAAATGATCAGCGAGATTACCAATATCTATGCAGGCGGGTTCAACAGAATGGTGTCCGATCCCAATTTCAGCGTGAACGAACTGGAAGCTATCGCGCTGGGTTACGCCAAGCTACTGGAAGAAGGCGGGGCTTTGGTTACGGAACTGAAAAACGTCGTTACTCCCGGCAACGGCCTTTCGCTGTCGGATAAGGAACGGATGGATGCGATAGATCATATTTATACCAAGATGTGTGATTACCGCAACCTGACGAAGTATTATACCAATAAGAACATCTCCATTTCATTTATACGCAGCCAGCAAAAAGGCGATATGGAGAGGGTACGTGCGCTCTATGGCAAACCAACAGAAAGATACTGGTAAGCCATGATGTTATTAGCAGTAGATTTTGAAAACCTGCATCAGATTCTCCGAAATCTGTATCAGGATATGATGCCCTTGTGCGCTGACATGATAGGTGTCGCCAAAGGGGTGGCCGGACTCGGCGCATTGTTCTATGTGGCTTACCGCGTATGGAAGTCGCTGGCGAGCGCCGAGCCTATTGACGTGTTCCCGCTCTTGCGCCCTTTTGCGATTGGGCTTTGCATCATGTTTTTTCCAACCCTTGTGTTGGGAACTATCAATGCCGTCATGTCGCCCGTCGTAACGGGAGCGCACGGCATTCTGGAAAGCCAGATAGAAAACGTGGAATCTTTGCAGCAACAACGGGATGCGCTGGAATACGAGGCGCGGGTACGAGAGGGCAAAGAATGGCTTGTCAATGATGACGTTTACGAGGAAAAATTCTCGGAACTCGGTATCCGGCAGATTGGCACAATGGTGTCGATGTGGTGGGAACATACCTGGTATAATATTAAAATGTGGTTCCGACAACTCGTAAGCGATTTCTTTGAATTGCTCTATAATGCCGCCGGACTGACTATTGATACCCTTAGAACCTTCTTTCTGGTCGTCCTCGCCATTTTGGGGCCGCTCTCTTTTGCCCTGTCGATTTATGACGGCTTCCAATCCACGCTGACCAACTGGATATCACGGTATATCAGTGTGTACCTGTGGCTACCCGTAGCCGACATCTTTTCTGCGGTACTCTCTAAAATTCAGGCTTTGATGCTTCAGGCGGATATCGTCGCGCTCCAAGACCCGTCCTATATTCCAGACGGCAGCAATGGCGTGTATATCATCTTCCTTATCATCGGTATTATAGGCTATTTCAGCGTACCGACCGTAGCCGAGTGGATTATACAGTCCGGCGGTGGAGCAAGCGGAGCAATGGGTGGTATCGCCCGTGCCGGAGCATTTACGGCAGGTGTAGGTGGTGCAGTAGCAGGCAACCTGATAGGCAGGGCTTCACATGGCGGAAGTAAATCTTCCGGCGGCTCATCCGGTGGTGGAAGCGGCGGTAGTGGCAGTGGTGGTGGCGCACCCAATGGACAGAACTTAGCAACACAGAGTGGTGGCGGCCCTACGCCGTAAATCTTCTGATTTATCAATTTTAATCATTAAAAATTATGGAGTTTAAATCATTAAAGAACATAGAAAGCAGTTTCAAGCAGATACGGATGTTCGGTATCGTCTTCCTCTGCTTGTGTGCGATAGTGGCGGTATTCAGCGTAATCAAGTCTTATCAGTTTGCAGAAGCCCAGCGGCAGAAAATTTACATCCTCGACGAGGGTAAATCGCTTATGCTGGCACTCTCGCAAGACCTCTCGCAAAACCGCCCTGTCGAAGCAAAGGAGCATATAAAAAGATTTCACGAACTCTTTTTTACGCTCTCACCCGACCGCTCGGCTATTGAATCCAACATTAACAGGGCTTTGTTTCTGGTCGATAAGAGTGCTTTCCGTTACTATCAGGATATGCAGGAAAAGGGCTACTATAACCGCATTGTGTCGGGTAATATTAACCAGACCATTCAGGTGGATAGTGTGGCGATTGATTTTAATGCTTATCCCTACCGTGCCATGACTTACGCCCGGCAAATGATTATCAGGGAAAGTAATATCACGGAGCGCTCTCTGGTTACCCGGTGCAACCTTATCAACTCGGTAAGGAGTGATAATAACCCACACGGTTTTGCGATGGAAAAGTTTGAAATAATCGAAAACCGCGACCTGCGGACATTAGCACGCTAAAATCATGGCAAAGAAGAAACGAATCAACCCAACCCAATGGGTGGGCGACCGCCTCCGCTATGCGTGCGGATCACTCAGTAAGGATGCCCGGATACTCGTAACCATTTTCATGGTTCTGACACTCAGCGGGCTGTCTATCTACTTCACTATTTCTTCCATTTACCGTGTCGGTAAAGGAAATGGCGAAAGAATGCAGATAGAGCATATTGAGCGGTTGGAGCTGGAACTCCGGCAGAAGCAATCGCAGGCAGATAGTGTAAAACAAATAAACGAATTTGATTATGAGTACAGAGAATTTGAATCAGAATAAAGAAAAACCTGTCGAGGGGAAAGAGAAAAAAGAACTCACACCCCAAGAGTTACAGAAGCGCAAGAAGATGATAATCTTCCCGCTATTGTTCCTGCTGTTCGTCGGGTCGATGTGGCTCATCTTTGCCCCGTCAGGGGATAAAGGCGAAGAGCAGAAAGACGGTTTCAATACCGACCTGCCCACGCCCAAAGAGAGCGGTATCATATCGGATAAGCGCGAAGCCTATGTGCAGGATGCCATGCAATCCAAACAACAGGAAAAGATGCGCTCCTTACAGGATTTCGCCTTTAATCTGGGCGAAGACGAAAGTGAAGAAGAACGGGTGAAAATAACTCCCCAATCGCCGGAATATTACGAAGAACCGGAATCGGGAAGCAAATCATATTCCCGGAGCGGTAATGCTTTCCAAACCTCGAACAATGCCTATCAGGATGTGAACCGCAGCCTCAGTAGTTTTTACGAAGAACCTGCCACGAAACCGGACGAACAGGCGCAGCTTGCTTTGGAATCGCGCATACAGGAATTGGAACGTAGGCTGATTGAAGAACAATCGCGTAAGTCCGAAGAGGAAGAGCAACTGGCGATGATCGAAAAATCCTATGCCATTGCCGCCCGCTATATGGGTGGAGGTGGGCAACCTTCCGGCGATAATGTGCCGGCGACTAACACTACGAGCGGTAAGGTTGCCGTACAACCTGTTACACAGGTACGCCGCAATGTCGTATCACTACTCTCCGCACCGATGCCGGATTCAGTCTTTATGGAAGAATTTGTAAAGCCTCGGAATTGGGGATTTAACACAGCGGCAGGCAGTGAGGAAATAAAAGAGAAAAACAGTATCCGGGCGTGTGTCTATCAGACGGTAACGATTACCGACGGGCAGGAAGTGGGGTTACGGCTATTGGAACCTATGATGGCCGGAAATTATCTGATCCCTGCAAATACGGTGGTAACCGGCTCGGCACGTATCACGGGCGAAAGGATGGGCATTACCATTAATGCTATCCAACACGCCGGAAATGTGATCCCGGTCGAACTTCTGGTTTATGATCTGGATGGCGGACAGGGTATTTCCGTTCCGGGGTCGGAGGAAATAAATGCCGTCAAAGAGATAGCTGCCAATATGGGGTCAGGCATGGGTAGCAGTATCACGATAACGGATGATGCCGGTTCGCAACTGCTGGCCGACTTGGGACGGAGCGCCATTCAGGGGGTATCTCAATATGTCAGTAAAAAGATGCGGACAGTAAAAATAACGCTTAAAGCGGGGTATCAGGTATTACTCCTGCCACCCTTGAAATAAAAAACAACCACTAAAATTCCAGACACGCAGTGTCATTTATTCAAAAACAAGTTAAAATAAACATTTCAAGTAATGAAAAAGATTTTTTTGATGTTCGCTTTCGTAGCGACAGTATTTGCGGCTCAGGCGCAGGAGAATCCCTCGACAGGTGATTATTTCGACGGACTTACCCGTCCGCTTACATTCAACCGGATGATCCCGCCCTATGCGCTGGAGGTTACGTTCAGTAAAACGGTGCATATCATTTTCCCGTCCGCTATCCGCTATGTGGACTTGGGTTCGTCAGATCTTCTTGCGGCAAAAGCCGACGGTACGGAGAACGTCCTGCGGGTGAAAGCCGCACTACGGGATTTTAGCCGGGAGAGTAATCTGGCGGTCATTACCGAAGACGGTGCGTACTATACTTTTAATGTTAAGTATGCCGATGAGCCGGTAAAACTCTCCATCGAGATGACCGACTTTATTCATGACGGTGAAGCGACTAACCGCCCGAATAACGCATTAAGTATCTATATGCATGAACTTGGGAGCGAATCGCCGCTGCTTGTCAAGCTCATTATGCAATCCATATACAAAAATAACGATAGGGAGATAAAGCATATAGGCTCTAAACGTTTCGGCATCCAGTACCTACTCAAAGGAATTTATTCGCACAACGGCTTATTGTACTTTCATTTGCAACTGAAAAACTCATCCAATGTTCCATTCGATGTGGATTACATCACTTTTAAGATTGTAGATAAAAAGGTGGCGAAGCGTACCGCTATTCAGGAACAGGTTATCTGGCCGCTCAGGGCGCATAATAATGTAACGCTTATCGGTGGCAAAAAGACCGAACGCACGGTATTTACCCTGCCGAAATTCACTATCCCCGATGATAAGCACCTCGTTATTGAACTTCATGAAAAAGAGGGCGGACGGCATCAGACCTTTACGGTAGAGAATGCCGATCTGGTACGGGCGAAAGTTATTAATGAACTGAAAACGAAGTAATATGCAAAGGACTGTATTTTTTATCGTAGCGGCGTTGTGCCTTATCACGGGTGGTCAGGCACACGCCCAACGTGCCCTGAAAGGGATGCGGGGGTTGGAACTTCGGGGCGGTATGGTGGATGGTTTTCATTCTTCTGATAACCGCAACGAATTGGGGTACTATTTCGGTATTGCCATGACGACATACGCTAAGAATGCCAATAAATGGGTGTTCGGAGCGGAGTATTTGAATCGCTATTATCCTTATAAGGACGGTCGTATCCCTATGGCGCAGTTTACGGGAGAGGGAGGCTATTATTATAAGTTTCTTTCCGACGGCTCCAAAACCTTTTTATTTTTTCTTGGCGCATCGGCGTTGGCCGGATATGAAACGGTAAATTGGGGCGATAAGCTGCTCTATGACGGCTCGACACTCCAAAATAAGGATGCGTTCCTGTATGGCGGAGCGATTACGTTGGAAGTGGAAGCCTATCTGACGGATAGGGTTATCCTTCTTCTGACGGGGCGTGAGCGTATCCTCTGGGGAACGTCCAGCGGACACTTCCACACGCAGTTTGGTATAGGACTGAAATTTATGATTAATTAAAAACGGGACAAAATGAAAAAGATAACATTCAAAAGAGCGCTTGCGCTCACGGCATGGCTGGCAGCCATCGTTTTAATGTTCGTCGCCTGTGATAACGAATTGGACGTAAAACAGGTGTATAGCTTCGATTTGGAGACGATGCCTGTTCAGAAACGGATTACGGAGGGTGAAACTGTTGAAATAAGGTGTCAGATACTCCGGGAGGGCAATTACAGCGAAACAGCGTTCAAAATCCGTTATTTCCAACCTGACGGTAAGGGCGAGTTAAGGCTGGACGACGGTACGGTATTCCTGCCAAATGACTTGTATCCATTGGATAAAACAACATTCCGGCTCTATTATACTTCGCAAAGTACGGATCAACAGGTTATCGACGTGTATATATTATGTGGTGCACCACATAAGATATATTATGTAGTCTAATCATTTATGTTAGCGTTCCTGATTTTCACACTCTAATGGCCTTATTTTTAATGGAGTAAAAATCAGGAACGCCACATAATATAT
>Ga0153940_1000605_pt1 | contig 17813 bp, 18 predicted proteins | sample TSNJ024MetaG_FD_104736 | JGI IMG/M metagenome (GOLD analysis project Ga0153940, IMG submission 104736) | Attine ant fungus gardens microbial communities from New Jersey, USA - TSNJ024 MetaG | ecosystem: Host-associated > Fungi > Mycelium > Unclassified | place: USA: New Jersey, Brendan T. Byrne...
ACAATATGAACTGACCGGAGCACTAGGAAAACGCACCAAGTTCCAACAAGTGGATATCAGTCAGCTTGTGCTGCTCGCGGAAAGCCGGCTGAAAGACGATAGACCCACAGACAATGGTACGACAAGCGAAATCCAAAAACCGTCCCCCGCGCTGGTCCTCCCCGAGACGTTCTCTCTGAACGATGACACCCTCCTTGAGCAAACAGAATTTACATCTTCACAACCAGCTTCATTCGACTTGCACCTTCATCACATCAATCCCCAGAATCAACCCCCGCTACACCCCATTGACCAGAGTATTCTTCTTTCATTGTGCCTCAACGTAAAAAATACATCCCCATCTCACGGCCTCACCAGCGAACAAATGGCTCCTTATATTGCTCGTGTCCTTTCTCACCCGCGTAATTGGTCAATTCACACGGTAGCCCTGCTGCTCAGATCCCGACTGGAGTCCTCGCGCACTCGCACCGTCGAGCGTTCTACTCTCCAGCTCCAAGCTCTAATAGATCAGATGCCGACTTCGGACTCAACATTATCTGAGCGACTTCAATATTTCCATTCAATCCCGCTACCGAACAGATGGAAGCTCGAAAAAGAGCTTGCTCTTAGGTTCGCAAGTTTGGGAGTAGTCAAATCAGCACTTGAAATCTTCCAGCGTTTGGAGATGTGGGAAGAGGTTGTCAACTGTTGGAGATCTATGGAACGATCAGACCAAGGGATTGCCATCATCCGTGATTTACTTGAGGGACATAAAACAGAGGCAGACGAGGTCCTTTCTCGTGGGAAAAATATACCAGAACTTAGGAGACACTTTCAGGACTCGTCTCGAAAAGCGAAGCTATGGTGTATTCTCGGTGACCTCGAACCAGAACAAGCTAAACAGCATTATGAGCAGGCATGGCAGATATCAAACAAGTCCTCTGGTCGTGCCATGCGCGCATTAGGCGGATATCATTTTACGCGGGGCAACTATGTGGAAGCGATCACATGCCTGAAACAAGCTGTAAGGATCAACCCTCTATTGTCACGTTCATGGTATGTATTAGGGTGTGCGTGTATGCGGATGGAAGACTGGGAAGGAGCCAGGAATGCATTTAGCCGTTGTGTCGCCATTGACGAGGACGATGGAGAGAGCTGGAGCAATCTTGCCAGTGTTTACCTGCGTCTCGGGACAAATCGAAATACCGTGGAGGTGCGGATTTTCTTGGACTTTTACACACAAGTCATGAACTCACTAAATTTTATTCTTCATTGTTGGACTACCACACCATAGACCGACGAATCCACGACACAAAACGGTGAATCAGCTGCATCGGTATCCTTCGCCAATAAAATGCAGGCATTCCAAACATTGAAGCTAGGCTTACGGTTCAGCTATTCGAACTGGCGTATGTGGTATAATTACATGATCGTGTCAATGGACGTGGGTCAACTCAACGAAGCTTGCCGTGCGCTTAGTCGCGTCGTGGAAGAAAACTCCGAGAAAGTGGGTGCAGAAAGCGTCGATGAAGATGTTTTGGATCGTCTTGTGGATGGCGTCACTAGGGCATCAGGAAATGAGGACATCGATGAAGATCCCAATCGAGGCAGACAGCTATTCAAAAGCGTCAACGACTTATTTGAGCGTACAATCCTACCTCGTGTATCTTCATATAGGATCTTCCGTGCCTATGGTCGGCTCCTGACTTGGCAAGAAAAGTGGACAGAAGCAATCAAAGCGTATCTGAATGCCTATCGGAATGGGAGTGCGGGTATGATGGAGAAGAGCGAGACAGACCTGGACAAGTGGAAAGGAGCAGTCCACGAAGTGGAGGAAATTGTCGAACTCTTCAGGGATTTTGGTCCTCGTGTGGAAGGTTCCAACTGGAGATTTCAGGCGCGAAGTATTTTGCGGACCTTTATAGGACGCTCGAAAAACTTTGAGGATGAAGCTGAATATTCTCGTTTAAGAGACCTTCAGGACGAGCTGCGCACCGAGGATGAGTAGAGTCTATTTGTTATGTGATGTAGGTAAAATCAATAAGGTAGACAGTAAGTCATTGAATATTAGGTATATAGGAGGAAAATCTCACCTCGGGAGTCACCGACTAGTGTGGAGGACTGGCGGAGGAGATAAAAAACTACATATTTACACTAAAAACGACCGGTTGACCGGTTGTAACTGAAAATGGAAAGGGCGGAATGCATCGCACTACTCTAATGATGCGAATGCGGAGGCCTATTTCAACAGGAGACAATGATGGAGAGGATCAGAACTACGTCTTTCCTCCGAAAGGTAACGTCTATAACGATTCATCTGGTCACCGCCGTACTGTGCCATACCAAAATCACAGGTTTGTCTTACTAAAAGACAGTGATAACTGTTGTTAATTGAGGAAAATACATTTACGTCATCGGTATACATATTAGAGAGAAAGCGATTTATGCATACAAGATGATGCTAAACACGTTTGTTGGGTTAGTCCCAGTTCAAGTCAGCTGCCATTATATTCAAGACCAGACTCGTCATAATCTCAATCTCCATAAGAAAGGCTGCTGCTGTCAAGGTAAGTTTACCCTGGTGTTCTTCTTCCGGTTTACTGCGTTCCCAAACAGCGAGAGTAGTCCGCGAATCCGTACACTGGACATGAAAATTAGCTTGCAAAATGGAAATGATTGCACCCGAACCAACCTCTATTTTCGCTGGGGTAATCTTCCATCTATATTCCTTACCCATCTGAGTTGTGAAAAAACGAGAGCTTCAAACGAGAGAAGAGAGTTAGTCACGCGTGCGTGCGAACAATTATATCACTTACCTGCTCCCTGTACACTTTTGCTTACGAAATTCTTTCATCCCATAATTTGTCGGGTTGCTGCCATAGCAGACATACCCAGGCTGCTTGTCTGGACCGAGATAGAGCCAAGATATATCGGGTCCTAGATTATGCTGGTGTTGCTGAGCCCATTCGGGCTCACGTCGTAGTTTGATTATGGGGGTAGGTAAACTTGAGACCTGTAAATCATGATGGATAAGTGTGTGAGAACTTGTAACTGGTCTATGTACCTGGTACCTATGGAAAAGCAACAGATGAACAAGGATGAGGTTGATGGTGAAGAAAAAGGCACCTACATAGTGAACGCCACATCTCCCATCTCATCGATCCACTGGTGGTAAAATACATTGATACCCTGTTGGTAATGGTAAAGGACTACCGATGACATTATTATAACACTATGGCCGCAGGAAAGGATGATATGAGAGCGAAGAAGAGAACTGAGGGACTTGGAATGAAATTCAATGATATTTATATTAGTGAGGGTTGGTCCATCAAACACATGGTGGAAATAGGCGGTAACATCCAATACATGAAATACTGCACATTATTAGTGCGTCGGCTCCATCGGAGATAGATGGTGTTGATTAAAATATTTGCTTACAATATTGGCCTCGTTCTCAAGGAAATGAATACAAGTTTCATCCTTGCCCTTGCCCAGATCGCAAATGCAGTATGTCACTTGGCATATTGCATTTGCAGTCTGGGCAAGGGCCAGGATAAAACTAATTTTTAGCGGAATATACGTTTGATCCCCCTGATTCAGGGTCTAAGTGGCCCGTTAACAGAAATGAAACTCACAGCCACCGGCCACGTGTAACGCAACAATCCCGATCATTCTTGTACACGTGGCTTGACAATTTCGAGGAATGAGCTAGGAAGTATGTCCGAACCCAATGTCGCCCGGAGTTTTGTGTACTGTTTAGATTCCAGGTTGCTGGAGATACTCTGGCAAAGTAGACCGTGGCAAACGCACATCGGTCATAGATCAACTCGATACTGTATATATACAGTTCAATAGTCCATTGTTCAATACAAGGAAGTCCACCATGTAACATTGATCCGAGCCGTCGCTTAAGCTTAAGACACTAGCTCATTTTTGAACGCAGGTTTGAATCTGGCATGTTCTTTTTCTGAGGCTTGAGAAGATACTGTTGAAAAATGTTTTTGTATTTCGACAGCTATATAGCTTGATTCACAAGGACAATACTGTTGTGATATTGGATTTCTTTGTTTCATTGTTCGCAACATGGTATCACTGATCCTTATCATGCTTAGTAAGCTAGAGAACTTCATCTCTCAGTATGGCTTTGACACCTCAGTTCTGCACAATTGAGGCCGAGTCGACGGGTATCAAACTATTTTTGAAAAATACATGGATTTTCTTTGTTTTGGAATTCACTTGTATAAAACAATAGAGTATACGGTACGGAATCAATCTATGGCTGGCATTCATTTGCCCCTTGTCTACTTTGCTACAAGATCTCCAACAGATATGAGAGACATTCACATGGCTATGCGACTTATTTGTATCGTTCTCTATTCAGTCGGTAGTTTGTACATTCCTACAAAGACTGAACAATAATCGCCTCGGCGAACATGTGCAAATGGATGAATATCTATTTTTGACTGCTTGTTTGCAGCACTTCACATGGGCAATGACAGTTGTTGTGAAATAAATACATCAGTACTGTTGAATTAAAAAAAAGAAAAACTGTGGTGATTATATCGAAGTTGATTCCAGATCAATCGTGAAAATCAATGAGTGGAAAGAATAATAGATAGTCAGACGACCTGTACTTCATTTCACCGATCAGACTCAATAGGGACAAAGAAACTGAGATAAGCCACGTCGTGTGCATCGCACTGGCTTGCTTTTAGATTTAAATTCACCCGGATCTTGCAACACTGACATCATCATCATCATTGAATGAGCTCCAATTACGTTTAGTTAGGTCACTCCGTTGAATAAATGGTTGACCGAGAGAAACAGGAAAGAGTAATCTCACACATCTAAGCATAGCACCCGTCGCTGAATTGACGTCAGCCATCGGATTTATGTTCAAGCGTCTAATGTCCCATTTCATCGAGGATCTAGATAGCATCCGACAACCTTCTCATTAATTAGACTGACACCAATCGTCACCATAGCTACATTACTTGAGACTAGGTGGAGTTGTAGAGTGAAAAATCACGCTTGTTGGATCTCTCTTCACTATCCCCACGCAGACCGGATGTTCAGCAACTAATCCACATCTCGGAGAAAAGCAGGATGTGAATCCCATCTGCTTCTTCTACGACTATCGTTGTCTGTAAGGCATCTTTCACTGCGTTCTCTCTGGGATACTGCTGATTGATGAGTAGACGAACTTCATTTCCATCCAAAAAAACTCTCACATTCCAATTTTCAGACATTCAATCTTTCCGTCCCTGTTCAAAGCCAATGGCGTCTCTCACGATCCTTGCGAGGTCATATCTCCTAGTCTTCGCAGCTTTGATGCAAGCACTCAGTGCATTATCCGCCACTGCACCCGAACTAGATGTCCACTTTGATGAAGGATTTACGATTCCCAAACCATATTGGATGATATTTAGTAGCTCAACCTCAGACGTGGATTCTTCCCCTGTAACAATTGTAACCGTGCTGTCCAATAGCGGTTCTTCAAATGCGGTTGGATCTGCTAGAATATGTGTCCTGTCCCGGAACTTTTCAGACAATGTGGATGAATAAACAAAGGATCGCAACGTACGAGTTGAAAATACCGAACGACATGGAGAGCGGTAAACTGTTGATTGTCAATGGGGTTTTGGGTTCACGATGGCATATCGTTTGTCCTAATCCCTCATCATATATCGCCTTCGGTAACCTGACTGAAAACATTCAACCACAAGTCAAGATCGGAAAAAACAGTATATATGATCGCGGCTCACCATTGAAAAGGGCAGAAACCATCGCAATTAGTGTTGCATCGAACACGTTTCCATCATAATTTATGCATGTTGCATCCACATAGAGCGTCCACACAGCCTTGCCAGAACTTATAACAAGTGTTTGTAGAGGAATCATTTTTGCTCTGGGTGTGTAGAAATGATGATACACGGCGATATATCAGGCGTCAACGAATTTTCGAGAGTCAGGAAGACGTACGATACTAGGGTCTCAAATAACCGCTCTGATAATACCTGGGCTTGGTCTGATGGCGGGCCAGGTCTGAATCGCGGATGACACATTGCCGGAAGATCAACATTCGGCACTGAATATAAAACAAGTTCAATGAGGACTGAAAGAAAGAGAACATCCAATCGTACCCAAGAATCCCTCGTCAGGTTTTTCTAAATCCGGTTCAGCAATTTCGGCTTTCACGCCACAAACAACGGTCGTCCCACCCATTCTTACAAGGGCCGAACCATCTGCAGTACCAATTGAACCTGGAAGGATAGTGAGATAGGTCAGCTGATATTCTCACGAAAATGCATCGGAAGGACTATGAATCTGCACTGAAAGGCTCGAATACTATCACAGCCGAGCCCGACTTAAGGAAAAAGACTGCATTCACCGTTCTCTAGAACCATACAACAGGAAGGAAATTTGAGGCAGACAGAACATACCGACGTTTATTGAAACTTCTCTCCAGATCGTGCCTTCACTAATGACACTTCCTGTATGGCTATCCATTTCCCCAAGTGAACGTCCATCTGGCCTCGCGTCCTCTGCTAAAAATCTCTCTAGATACACCCGCGGATGCAATCTCTGAAAAATGGCGGCCTTGTTTGTCGACGAAGCATTGTCTTCTCGCGTTACTCTGGATATAGAGTCGGATATATATTTTACTGCTACTGGATTTTGATGATGGGCTAAACTTTGTGTAGATGCCAGAGAAGATGTGGAGGCCATAGCACTATTTCGATGTAGTCACACCGTCAGTTCAGTTGTGACTGTCACGCTAGATATTCATTTTCATATCTGTAAGAAATGGCTGCTTGGAGATGGACTGTGATTTCCGGAGAGTGCTTTCATCTCAAACAGAATATTTTTCACATGTTTTTGATAGTGCGAAAATCCCTGAGCAAGCAATTTTGGAACGCGCCCCAACCAACCCAGTAATACCCTTAACCACATCTTTCTCAGGCGGGAAACCGACGATAGTATGCTATCATATGCCTATCCAAAGCCTTTCTTTCGGAGACATGTGAGGGTATATGTAATTTTGGCATAGAGTATCGATATATCTGCATGTTGGATTCGATGTATCTAGGGTGATTCTAGTCATATACTAGAAAGAGGATGAGAAACATAATGGCCTGGAAATTGAGGAACAGCATACCGTGTACGATACCTGGTCACATACATCACTGTAAGTCCAGCAATTATAAAATAGGAAACTGACCATAAACCAGCGTCCAGAGGAGGATGTACCCAAATATTGTGTCCTGTGACAGTATGGCCCGCCACCATCCTCCATCAGGCAGATAATGAGCAGGATGACAAACAAAGCTGCGTAATTTATCAACGCATCACCATGGTTCTGGGCAGCTCGCACGCACCGACAAGCAGAAACACACAGTGCAGAAAATAGAAGTGACACGAAGAAAAATAAAAAGCCAGCGAAATTCGTGAGACCGAGTATCCCAGCTGCAGCACCGACAAAACACGACGAAAGAAAGTACACAGAGTTCAATTCTTTGACATTTTGCGCGACAATAAAGGCATTGATTTCGCTATCTGTGATCGCGTTGGTCGACATTGTTGAAGGTGAAAGAGCAGTAGACTCGTCGTGACACATCACGTGAAAGACCAATATTCTAGACTCGAGATAGTGATAATCGTCAAAAACATGAACAGTGAAAACGGCAGCAAGTCCTCCCCATCCAAGCTCCATTATCCACGGCCTATGTCCGCGTCCGAATCTTCACAGTGTCATGGATCTGGAGTTGTATCTGCATCCGATTGCAGAATCAACGTCGGTGTGCTCGGCGCAACTGGAACTGTCGGCCAACGATTCATAGTCCTACTTGCTGCCCATCCGTGGTTCAGAATCCACGTACTTGGCGCCTCGTCAAGGTCAGCAGGAAAACCGTATTCACGCGCTGTTACTTGGAAACAATCTACACCTATCCCGGGCGTTGTCAAAGAGCTCGTGGTACAGGAATGCAAGCCTGAGAATTTCGTGGACTGCAGAATTATTTTCTCTGGCCTGGATGCAGAAGTTGCAGGTGACATAGGTACGCCAAACCAGTTGCTTGAACAGAATTTCTGACCCCAGTCTAGAGGCGACATTTCGCTCAGCGGAACATGCCGTGTTCTCAAATGCCAAAAACTACCGTAGAGATCCCCACGTCCCCCTTATTGTACCTCATGTAAATCCATCCCATCTTTCCATCGTCCAGCAACAACGGGCGCTTCACTCTCCTCCTCTCAAGAAAGGCTTCATCGTCACGAATGCCAACTGTTCTACTACTGGTTACGTCATCCCTCTTTCCGCTCTTGAAAAGACCTTCGGTCCTCTTGAAGCTGTCATCGTCACTACCATGCAAGCTATCTCTGGTGCAGGTTATCCAGGCATCCCCTCTCTCGACATACTAGACAACGTCGTTCCCTTCATCAGTGGCGAGGAAGAGAAGATAGAATGGGAGACCCTCAAAATCCTAGGAGGTATCACGGAGAATGATGAAGGTGTCAAGGTCTTTGATATGCACGCTAGGCATCCCATGAGGGTTTCTGCGTCGTGTAATCGTGTTCCAGTCATTGACGGACACACTGAGTGTGTTTCAGTGCGGTTTTCAAGGAGACCTCCTCCTAGTCCTCAGCAGGTTCGCGAGGCTCTTGCTGCATATTCCCCAGATGTACAATCTCTTGGATGCCCTAGTGCTCCACGGCATACCATCATCGTCCATGAGGAACCTGATCGACCACAACCTAGGTTAGACCGTTACTACCAGGACGGTGCTGGCGTTTCTGTGGGTCGTGTGCGTCAGTGTCAGGTTTTGGACATCAAGTTTGTTGTACTCGCCAACAATGTTTCTATTGGTGCTGCTACCAGTAGTATCATCAACGCTGAGTTGGCTGTCATAAGGGGCGTTGTTCAGACATAGCCATTGTTCTCATCGATTGTCTCTTACTCCATTTACTGTTTGCTGAGAGACATTCACATACTCTTAAAGCATGATATCTTCTCTCGCTTGACTTCTCTGACCCTACTGTACAGGCACCCCACTAGCACTGGATTTAGTTTTGCAACGAGTTAGATGAATTTTCCTTTTTTAAATTGACCATTGAATAACATAAGCTCCAAAGTAGAATGAATACAACGTGCCCAATCATGAGATAGAGAGAATATGAAACTTAAGCCATACTATGAGCAGCCTTATAGCTCCGCAGTAGGACCTTCATATCTCCATTTGAATCTCCAGAAATCCATTCCCCATTGTTGACGCACAAAATCCTCATACGTCTGTGGTAGCGCAGGTTCGGCAACAGCTTAGGTGTGATGAGGAAGTATTGCGAACTCTCTTCCTTGCACGTCACATCTACCATCGAATTATGTACCATCCTCTCTGCTCGTTGATCCATACCCTGATTGATCTCGTCGACCAGCGAGAAAGGCGTATGTGCAAGTGTAGTAAGGGACATGAGGTATAGGATCGTAGTGAGCGAGCGCTCCTATTAAAAATGCATAAATCAGCAAAACACAATAATTACTAAAGAAAAAAAAACCCACTCCGCCAGATTGACGCTGACCAGTCAACAACTGCAATTTTTCGTTATCCCTAAACTTGACTCTGATATCCACTCTCCATTGTGCATAATCCGGATCAGGCACAAGTTCAACGTCACCGGCACAGCCAATCCTATCAAACGCATCCGAGAATTTGGTTCGGATGTTACTTATCAGAGCACGGAGCCCAGGCTCCCAGCGGTCCTGTAAAAAAAAGGATAAAAAGTTGGATTTCAATCGACCAACCAGAAAATACTTACCCTCGTTTGCTTGATCTTTCTTTCAGTGTCATCTATTTTCTTTTGCCTAGTTTCCATCCCCACCGCCAATTGTTCAGTCTAGGTGCCAATTCAAATCCACCAAACTTGTCTGAAACAAACCACCATGCACTCACCAGTTTCTTTTTCTCTTCATAACTCCTGACGACACTCTCATCCCGATTATTGTTAAACTCCAACTGTTCCTGTATGGTCCTACACGCAATCTCGAGCTCTTCCAAGCTGTTCAGATCATCCTCCTGTGCATTCTCTGGGAACACGGGCTTTTCAACACCCTGCCTTCGCAACTCGGCTTCATCACCACGCACCACCTCTAGCGCATCCTCCCATTCCGCAAGTTCTTTGAAGTAAAGCTCACGAATGGAAATGATCCTGTCCGTTTCCTCTACGATACCTGGATCGCGTTCTTCAAGAACTGCTCTAGCCTGTGCTAGTAACCGCTCAGATTCAGCTTTCGCAGCCTTATATTGAGCATTTACTGCATGTAAAATAATGAATAATTGATCAAGAATATGGTTGAAAATACGACGTACATTCTGTGTAAGCTGCGTAAGCCCTGTTAAACTTGTCGTCCTTCTGTTGCATCAGTTCCTCCAAAACTTCGCAGTTGGCTTGATTTTGGATAACATTCAGTTTCAACAGCGTAAGAGCCTGTTGCTCAGGAGTGAACGATTTGAGCAAGGTCTGTAAGAAAAAAGACTCGATATCGATGAACGGAGGAAATTGAGAGGGACACAACTGACAGTGATTTCCTTGATCGTATCCGCTCTGGTGAGATTCTTTCGCCGAATTTCATTCTGGAGCTCCCTTGATTTTTGCTCGATGCTAGGCTGCTTTTCGAGGCTTGTTAATTGTTCGGTGAGCCGTTCTTAAAAAGTAAAGAAAGTATAGATATGTTAATATGCATGGATCTAAACACAAGAAAGAAGTTCCAAAAACACGTACTAAGTCTGTTCTGCATCGAGACTTTTCTACTCTCAACCTGCGTAATCAAATCCTTTCTTTTCTTGATATCACTTAATCGCGCATCAACCTCAACTTCTTCGGCTTTGTATTGTGCCTTCCTGTCGTCGAGAGTTTTCCTCTCTTCTTCACACATTGCAATCTGCTGCTGACAAGCCTTGACAGCCTCTTCAGCTTGCCTGCGAGTCTCAGGGTCGACTGTTCCACAGCAATAAGCACAGAAAACATGATCACGTGGAAGGAAACATACCAGTCTGAACAGTCAGATTCCTAGCTCTTGGAATGTCCCTTGTCATGTTGTTCAGGGCTCTCGAACCATATCTCGAGCGTTGGACTATGTTGATTGTCAAGCCACAAATAAATGATGCACCACCTCCAGTAGCAGGGCGCCCGACAGCTTCCATCGCGGCTCCAATATCGACGTTTCTCTCGTCGAGAACAAGAGCCTGGGTGAAAAGAGTTAGACATGGCTATTGGATAACGATTGAAAAGGTGTACGTTACGATGAAGATTACACTCTTTTTTAAGGAACCACTTCAATCCTTCAGGGCATTCAACATAGTCAAGAGCATATCCATCAAAGCCTAGCCGTCTCATCTAAGTAGACAGATCGCTGGCATTAATATTGTTTGGTGTTGATAAGAAGACAGAACACACTTCATCGTGAGTCATTGGCGCCGGAGCCAGTTGACTCTCATTAAACCATCTGAACCATGTTACGATGCGTGCTTTCCTACCAAGACCTTGGGTATCGTTGATATGATGATTTAAGGTATCAATATCTTCTTTGCATTGTGCAACAAACGTCTATCATAGGCTCAGAAGTTGATGGTAAAGGTAAACAACGATGGACCTACCCGCAATTGCGAGCTATTCATCAAAGCCTCCACACCTGCCTGATAAGCTTGTGCAGGAACAGTCATACACATATAGGGCGGCTCGAATACTTCCATCTTGAACAAATGTCGATGTTGACGTAGCCATAGAATGGCGTCATGAGTATCGTGATGCCACTTTAGCATGTTCTGTAGTTTTATACCGTCGACGTTGTTCAAATCTTGAATCCTAGTTTCCGAATCGGAATGAGAAAAAAGTTTGAAGGGGAGAAAGGTTATGCCTACTTGTGTTCTGCTTCTTTGAGCGCTTGCCTTGCCCTGGCAAGTTTATCGAAATGGTCCCTATACTCCCTCTCCAAGTCTCCCACTCGCTGACTGAGTTGCCATTTATCGTGTTGGACTCGATCCTATGTAACAGATCAACATCATGTTTGTGGAACAGGAAAAAACTCACCTCCTCGTTTCTCAAAGCAATTGGATCGTCTGTCTCTGGCGGTGGTTTCCTCAATTCGATTTCGGTCTCTTCAATCTCAGCTTGGAGCTTTTTGATATCCGTCTGCCTTTTTTCTTCGTCTCTTCGCAGGGTTTCTAATTTCTGGTATATTGTGTCTACTCCCTCTTCCTAGGAAATGGATGTCACATGAGCTCTCAGACTCCCAAAGCGATAAAGGACACTTACAAGGTCCTCGAGTCTATTGTGGGCCTCACCAAATCTCTTCAGCCGCTTGTTTTGGACATTCTGATTAGCTTGATATTGGCGCTGCAAATCTTTTCCTTCCTCTATCATGGCCCTGATAGAACATTGAGTATATTCCAATGTAAGGAGAAAAAGTCATACTCGAGTCGGATACGAACAGGTTGGTTCTTCTGCTTGAGACTTTGGACTCTGGCATTTGAGGCCCGCTGTCTCTTCTTCAAACGTCGATATTGAATATGACTCGTACAGTACTTGTCGAGCTCGATTACACAAGAAAGTACAGCTTGCTAAGAAGTTAATTAAGTTGGTCTCTGCTGGATTATAGAAGAGAGGAGACAACCTTGCGTTCAAGTTCTTTCCATTCATTAAAAAGACGGACAGTGTTCTCCATCATATCTAAACGTTGTTGAGCTTGGGTCCTAGCCGCCTCGTCAGATTCTTGTTTCTATCAGGAAATATCAGTGAACAGGGCCATATGACATTCTCGGTGTATACTCACAATGTTGAGCTCTCGATGCTCCTTACCGAGCTTTATAAGGGCTTCATGCCATGATGTCAGCCTGTCGTCCCCTGCGGCACGTTGTGTTTCTCTTAAAAGATCTTGGGGAGATAGGGCAGCAAAGGAAGAGACTTTGTCTTGTGGCAGGAATGTACTTGGAGAAACGGATAAGCGATCGGAAAACGCTATGGGAAGAAAGGTGCAAACCAAAGATTTCCGACCTGAACGTTGAGCTCGACCATCCGCCGAGTGATGTCTTTGCCTAACGCAGATTTGCCGTTGAGCGTGAAAGAGCTGGCTTTTGAGCTTGCTGTCAAGTTACGACGGATGACGAGATTCGGTTTTCCTGGTGGTCCTTTGAGTTCAATCTCAATGTATCCTTTCTCTTTTCCAATCTTGAGGAAACTCTTGATTTCGGTTGCCCGCCCTAAGACCTATCGAAGTGAGCGTGAGTGAGGTGATGATCATGGGGGAGGGAAAGAGATACATACGGCTGGTGGAAAGTTGAGTCCTAGGCAAAGAGCACAAGCAATACTACTTTTCCCGGTACCATTAGGCCCCACAACCATGTTAAGGTATGGACCAGGTTTGAAGGTGGCAAAATCATAGGTGAGGAAGTTCTCGAGCTGAACACGGACAATGGATCCAGGAATGTAGCTGCTGTCAATCAGAAGCAATCACCAACGAATGAGTGGGAACATACCCATCTGTGTCACGAGGAAGCGTTTTGAACTGAGGAATTCGAACACCATCAGGTTGTGAGGATAGTTCAGTCTCCTCATCGACATCCTGACTAACGGCAGGGCTAGAAATTGAATCACCGTCGCTATTGATACGCTGTCGCTTGGCGCCATTGTGTGTACTTGTGTGCCGTTCCCCTTCAATGTCCATTCTCCTTCTTCGCTCTTGTTGCTGAGCTCTAATGTGTAGTTCTTTTACAGTAGATTTCTAGCTTTGCTGGCTTTGTTCGTTGACGTGAGGTAGTGCCTAGATGGATCAAACAAAAAATCCGAGCATGCTCCCAGCCCACTCAATCAAGGACAGAAATGAAGTGAATCGAACGCGTGACTGTGGGCCCAATGAAACGCGACCACGTGACCATATGTATTTGAGTTATCGCGTTACAGAGTCACGTCACACCATGGATCCGCTTACTCTCACTGCGCAGCTGAACACCCTCCTCCAAGCTATCGATCTTCCCTTTGTGCTTACATCGCCGGTGGATCTCACCCCATCTCTTTTAATCACAATATTCGAGTCCATAACCCAGGTCCCAATACCGATAGCCCACGCGATCGACCAAGAGGACGAGAGCAGGCATATCCAGACCATCAAAGTTTTTATAGGTGTTGTCGAACTCGACTTTCTGCAGTTAGATATCGGTTTGAGCAGTCTTGATCCGCGGCTGCTGGCTGCTGGAGCCTGGGACGAAGTCGTTTTTGTTGCTGAGGCCCTATGCTGGATCGGAGAAGAGCTTGACCTGATACAGCCTGTTCCTGTCGTTGACAAAGGAAGAGCTCAGGACCAAGTCAAAAAGCAGGGCTCTAGCCCGATGTTGCATCCAATACCGCGTGCGCCTACACCGTCACCTTCCTCGACGATCACCTTCCTCCCTCCATTTTCGCCGCCACCAACGCCCACTACAACCACGCTCCTCTTTTCGACGGACATGGAGGATCGCACATTACAAATGAATATCGCGTCACCATTGACCACTTCGCCTTCTCTCCGACAACCATCGACTAGTTATCATTCAAGCCCGTATAAATGCTCAGATCCCAAGCCAAAACCGAGATCTGCATATTTATCACCATCTCATACCGCTGCCTCACCCTGCGTATCTAACTTACGCCCATCATCACATCGGTCAGTATCAACACATGATACACCCCGAGACGACTTTTCGTTTAGTCCCTCCGTCCGTCGACGGACCGGCCACAATCCTTCGGTAGGCCACCAAGCGGAACTATCATCCCCCCTCGAATACTCTAGGTCGTCCTCAACATCAACCCGGCGTCGACACAAATCACCGACTAAAAGTCACCACGAGACGTTTGCCATCCCCACATATTCGTCAGAATTCTTAGCTTCAGCTCTACCTTCTCAACGCACAAGTGGCTCGAAAGACTGGAGAAGACTCTTTTTAGATTTACCAGGTCGCAATCCTCGCCGGACATACGAGTTCCTCGAACAGCTACTCCGCACCCGAATGAGCCGGTGACGGCCTTTTTGCATCGTTTGCTTTCTTTCTCTGCCTGGGATTTATCGTTATCTCTGTCGATACTTTGTTTGATTGCTTGATTGCTTCATATTGCTTGATTATCAAACCTGTGGACCACTATCTGTCCTGCTTATATTTATGTTGTTAATTTGGGTATCATCATTTAGTAGTGCATTTAGCAAATTGTACAATAATTTCGAGGTCAAGTTCATGGCCAAAGCTTTAGGAGCTAGTGAATGACTTTACACAGATTAGTTATTCTTCAACAAGGGCATTGTCTGGGGTGAACGACATCTCTTCTCCTATTTCCGCCCATCCTTGTTTGGAAACAACCTCTTGATGCTATCATACTAGACCTACAATGCACAACCATTCCTTTGAGCTGGTCTCCAACGTAGGTGGATAATCTTTGATGCCTTTCTCCACCAATGATGGACCATTGCATTTTGGGGAGGAAGTAGTCTTCCTTTGTGATGGTCATCGTCTGTACATGACATGGTTCAAGACAGACAAATTTCATATCCATCCTTGAGCAGTCTGGACATGGAGGATGGCGTGCATTTTACAGACTAATTGCATTTCCTTTATGACCAGGACAATATGATTCACAGACGTCACGGAAGAGACATATAGAGTATTCAAATTTCCAAGACTTCGCAATGTCATGTCATAGAAAGGTGTAATTCTTGATGAGGATCTGTTCACCAAAAAAATGTTTTGAAGCCAGGTTCAATTTCATAATGTCACCCTAGCATTGCCGAGGGGCCTTGTAGCAACTGAATAGACTGGGATGGGCAGTTGGTATAAGGGGAAAAGGTAGTACCGCGATATTTGCCGGTCATCACTGGTTACACAAGACGAAATAAACTTGTGAAGCGTCTAAACGCCCGAGCGCCACGTCGGGGTGCCTAGGAGAATACTTAGATGGTGATATTATATCAAAAAAGAAGTGAAAGTACACGTAAGTCAGGACTCAAAGGTGGTTTCATAGCCGGTAGGCTTTTCTGCAAAACTCAAACCGAATACACTCCAGCCATGAATTATAAGTAGCAATAAGACTGCGTTCATTTCTCATCTCGTTGATATGTTATGTTTACAATAGAGAATGACACACTTATAAATGCGACTGGTCAATAACAAATTCCATGGCATTGGTTTTTATTATCTCCCTCCCCGAAGTGCAAGAACAAGATGCAACACAGAACCAGGAGTGATGGTGTAATCCTTCAGTGTCTTATCGTCCTGTCTGGTTTTCAAGTCAACATTCGTACTTCTGCGCAGCGCCATGCAATACGTACAGTTGTCGACCACCATAGATCAATCGCTGTTGTTGGGGAGGCACGCCAGAGTGTTCTTCTACTTTCTCTTTCACTTGCTGAATCTAAGTACCGATAAGTGGTGAAGTTATTTGTAGGCATTTGATTCGTACCGTGTTCTCAGAATCGACCTCGAGTTCTATCTGCACAGTGAGTTGACGTAGCATATAGTCAGAGCTAATATCGTGAACAATCTCTTTGCCAATTTTTCGCACCTCCTTCCCAGTGAGAGTCTTTACAGGCAAGTGTCAGTTAGATATCTGCAAGAAAATAAGAACATCGCAATGCACCTTGACTTTGATCAACATGTTTACTCTATCGAAGTGAAGGCACGATGGCTATTTTGATGGAGCTGGACAAGAAAAAGCCGATCAAGATGGCTGGAGGATGGCTAGAGTTGAACGAAAGAGACGATTCATTAAGTCACATGATTAGAATGATTTTTTTTTTATTCCGCAACTGGGACGTGGAGGGCCTAAGATGCAATGCCTAGCTAGCATTCATGAATGCATCAACACAGAACATCTAACTACAGGAGGGAAGTGTGGGCAAAGTTCACTAGTAGGTGGGTCGGATTGAGATTTACTATAGCAGTACAATGAATACGTAAAATAAAAATGGCACGCATACTCATTGTAACAATACAGCGGGTGACTCATTCTCAGATCCCTCCTCAGAATCGCTTTCAAGGAGTATGTCGACAGTTGGTGCTCATTAGGTAATCCTAGGATGAGGGACATAAAGGGAGACTGAATAATCAACAGACAAAAAGCTTGAAGTCCAACGATGCAAGTCAGACTCCGAGGTTTTCTCTCACCAGATTGAAACTAATGACTAATAAGAAAATCTTCGTGATAAGGGTGGAGATTCAAGGGGGGGAAAATTCACTCTGGAAATGAAGGTTAATCCAAATGAGCCGACCTTGAATTGTACCCGTAGATTGTTACGAGTATCCCTTTTTCTCATTATTCGCCCCCTTTCCTCTGTCACAGCCATACACTGCTGTACACTGCCCTCAGTACTATATAAACCCCTCCCTTTTACCTGTATTCCTCAGCTAGTTCTTTAATAGAACCTTGTCCTTGATCCTTGACTCCAGAAACCTACCAAGGTCCTCTCGAACGGCTGGTGTTTCACAAAAGCCCTAACAAAAGAACTAGCTCCCCTCTTGACTGCAGCACCTGCACTGCATCACGGACCCTTGATCCTGCCTTGAAACTTTGTCTGTGCATCTTGAACCCTTGACCCTAACCCGAACCTTTGACCTCGACTCTGACACTCCCCATCACAAATGCCACCTTATGCCTGGGCCGTTGACCCCAACAACAACAATGCCAAGACTGGGGAAATTATTGACCAAGGAAACAACAACGCTATTGTCTGCAACATTGCGGCTGGACAGTTTGTTGAAATACAAATGGGAAGGGTACAAACGGATGGTAAGTACAAACTAACTACACTAGCTATATACCTA
>Ga0153940_1000607_pt1 | contig 17802 bp, 10 predicted proteins | sample TSNJ024MetaG_FD_104736 | JGI IMG/M metagenome (GOLD analysis project Ga0153940, IMG submission 104736) | Attine ant fungus gardens microbial communities from New Jersey, USA - TSNJ024 MetaG | ecosystem: Host-associated > Fungi > Mycelium > Unclassified | place: USA: New Jersey, Brendan T. Byrne...
AGAAGGAACTCCTGCGGCCGATCTTCGTTTCGGACATGATACACACCTCATCCGCCTGCTTACACTGATGCAGATAGAAGGATGCAGTAATCAGGAAACCGATATGGAGAAATTCCATCTGGCCTGGCAGGATTACCGGATTTCTCCTATGGGAGCTAATCTGCAACTTATCTTCTTCCGTAATAAGAAGAATGAGATACTGGTAAAACTTCTTTTAAATGAAAATGAAGTAAATTTACCTTTAGAGAGCCATACCGGCCCCTACTATCCGTGGGAGACAGTTAAGGCATTCTTTAAAGAGCAATTAAAACAGGACGAAACCGAAATACATCCGGCTACCCATAGTCCGCTCTCTGAAGATATGGACTATTAGAGCGACGGGTGTGAGGTTATCCATCTTAATTAGCTTTTATCCGCTAAAAGGTAACAAAAGTAACAGTCTTTTTAGCCTTTGTGCCCTTTGTGATTTCCTTCGTGTACTTAGTAGTTAAAACTCTTTACCACGAGGGATACCCCCGCTCGCGCAGACGTCCCGTCTGTGTGTTGCGTAGCAAACATTTTCGCCCTCTCAACAAGACACGGACTGGAAGTCCGCGCCAGCGGGGGAAGCATCTTGTTCAAAAAGTAACAAAAGTAACAATGAAATCAGTTAGCAGTTAACAGTCATCAACTTGTATCTTGTATCTCGTATCCCGTTTACTTGTAACTATTTTCAAAAAGGTAACAAAGGTTACACTATTTTCAGTTAGCAGTCAACAGTTATCAGTTAACAACTTGTATCTCGTGTCTTGTCTACTCGTATCTCATATAACTTTCAACTTATTACTCAATACTTACTACTTTGAAAAGGTAACAAAGGTTACACTTTTTCTACCTATTACTTTTTACCCTCTCTGTAGCCTCCCTTTGGGGAGGTTGGAGGGGCCATTCCAATCTTTCAAAGAACTATCAGCTGACAGCTAAAGGCTATCAGCTATATACATAGATAAAGTTTTTAATATCTGATTCGCCTTGATAACATTTTTCAGACAAGCGCCTTTTCCAGATCGCTAATTAAGTCCCCGGCATCTTCCAGACCTACAGATAATCTAAAAAGTCCGTCTCCTGCAAAATCATTCCATGATTCCAGTTGCTGAGGAGTTGAGAATTTAAACGAAGTTTTTAATAATTCATTGCTATCCAGATAAAAGATCAAAGAACGATGATGACCGAGCGAGACTGCATAATGAATTATTTGTAGTCTCTCCACAAATTTGCGGGCCTGTGACCTTCCATTATCTATCTGGAAAGTAATAATTCCCGAGAAATTTTTCATTTGCCGCTTTGCCAGTTCATACTGAGGATGTGATGGCAAACCCGGATAAAATACACGCTTAACTTTCGGATGTTTTTCCAGATATGCTGCAATTTTGAGAGCATTCTCCTGATGAACCCGCATACGAAGAGGAAATGTAGCTAAGCCTCTTAATATCAGCCATGCGTTAAACGGGCTCAATACTCCGCCAAAACGGATGGCTGTCTTTTTTCGTAAAGGAACCAGATTTTCTTTACTTCCCAGAATGACTCCGCCCAAAGCATCACCATGTCCGCCTAAATACTTGGTAAGTGAATGTATCACAAAATCGGCACCCAGTGCCAAAGGTTTCGTAGCGGCAGGTGTCGCGAATGTTGAATCTACAGCCAACTTCGCACCTGCTTCCCGTGCAATTTCCGCCACGGCGGCGATATCTGTAAGGCGTAGCAGGGGATTACAGGGAGTCTCTATATATATCAGGCGGGTATTTGATTGGACAGCCTCTTTCAGAGACTTCAGGTCGGAGGTATTCACTTTTGTGATTTCAATGTCTAATCCGGGAATCATTTCATTCGTCAATTCAGCAAGGGCTGCATAGGCTACATCACTTACAATCGCATGGTCTCCGGCCTTCAGTAAATGGAAAAGTAATGCGACGATAGCACCCATCCCGCTTGCAAAGGCAACAGCCGTTTCGGCTCCCTCGCAAATAGCCAGTTTTTCCTCCAGCTGATGAACGGTAGGATTACCCCAACGGGAATAAAGCCATGAATCATTTTCGTCAAGACCTTCAACGGAAAATCCGGCGTCGGCATCTGTAATAAAAGTTGTAGACATTATTAGATTCGGGGAAGAAGCTTTAGTCACAAGATCGGGAAATTCCCCTCCATGAATTGCTTTGGTTTGCTCTCCCGCATTCAGTAAAAAATCAGATTCTTTAGACATATTCTTCTCTTTTATGTTACTCCGTACTCTATTTTCCGGATGACTTTAATACCAGCGAAGTTATATCCTTTATAAAAAAAGAAAAATACCACTAACATGGTATTTTCCAAATGAGAACAAAAATCTCCGTCTATAAATATTTCTGAAACCACCGGGTGATTTCATCCAAGCGTTTGATCCGGTTTGCTGGTTTCCCCGACCGGGATAATTCATGGTTTTCATTGTTGAATATTATCAGGCGGGCCGGGACTTCAAAATATTGAAGGGCGTAATACATCTGCACTCCTTCAACCAACCAGCATCTGTAATCCTGATCGCTATGGAGGAACAACGTTGGTGTATTTACCTGATCTGCATATTTCAGGGGAGACTGTTCCCATAATAGATCGCTGTTTGTCCATAGATTATGACCGATGTATGATTCGGTGAAAGTATGTCCGATATCACTCGTGTTGCTGAAGGAAATCCATGAAGAGATACTCCGTTGCGAAGCCGCCGCTTTAAATCTATTGGTATGTCCGATTATCCAGTTGGTCATATATCCTCCGTAAGACCCGCCGGTAATCCCCAACCGTTCTCTGTCAATAAACGGAACCTGTTCTATCGCTGCATCCACAAAAGCCATGAGATCGTTATAATCTACAGAGCCGAATTTACCCCGCAGATCGGTAAATGCGTTCCCCCTCCCATTACTACCTGTGGGATTGGTATATAGAACAGCATAACCCTGATTTGCCCAATACTGCATCTCGTGAAAGAATACTGTCCCATAAGTTGCTTTCGGGCCTCCATGTATATTTAATATAGCCGGATATTTCTCGTTCTTCTTATAATTGGCCGGAGGCAGAATATAGCCGTTTAGTTCCCGTCCATCTTCATTTCTGAATTTTATTTCTATAGGTTTCACAACATTATGGTTCTCAAACAGGGCCGTATTAATGGAACTTAAAAGGGATATTTCTCCTTTACTGCTGAGAAAATACACTTCTTCACCCTGTTGCTCTACCATGGCTACAACTAGAAAGCCATCCTTATATGGTACATAATCGTTTATAGAGATATTTTTCGGCGAACGAACGGATATAGAGGTGTCTTTGTAATTTATGTGGATAAGTGGAGCCTGATCTATCACAGTTGAAACAAAATTAAACCCATCTTTATCAAATGTAATTTTGCTACGGCCCCCCGACTTGATATCAGAGCCGATACTATTGCCTATCGCATACAAATCTCCATCATATATTCCTTTAATATTCCCTGATGACAAATTCAGACGATAAAATTCAGGATTCTCCTGTTTATTGCGTTCTAAGCTGCGATTGACCAGAACAACAAATTCATTATTATCCGCAAACTGGATTTGGGAGTAAACGGCTTTATTGAACAAATTCCATTCTTTTTTCTCCAATGTTCCGGTATTCAATGATACCAGACTGTTATCTTGTGAAGCCTTCCTCCGGTATGTTTTACGGATATAAGCCAGATGCTTCTTATCGGGACTAAGTTCTATGTCGGAAACCGTTTCCAGAGAATCTGAAAGGTCGGTAATTTTTCCTTTATCATAATAATAAAGGTGGGTACGGGTTCCACTGATATCACCCTGACCATTCGACCAAAAGGGTAATTCATTGAAGATACGATACCTTCCGTTTTCTTTTATGTCTTTCAGCACCTCCGTCTGGGATTCTTCTTTCGGAGCCAACCGATAAGAAGCTGTAAAAAAGAAACGGTTTCCGTCTATTAGCCGGATATCTTTTACAGCATAAGGCAACCGCAGCCATTCTGTTGCTTCCTGATAACCTTTGGTCAATTTCTGAAATATTGCAAGCCGCTCTCCTTTCTTTAGTCTTTCTTTGTCCTTTTCATCGCGTATACTTTTGAAAATAATAGTATCGTCAAGAAAAAAATAATCGGAGACATTTTCTGAAGATGTTAGTCTTAACTCCCTTCCATCCACCAGCTGATATAAGTCACTTCGGTATGTGTCTCCCTCTAAATCGGGCTGTCGAAGGATAAAGAATATATCCCCTTTATTTTCTTTCAGATTAGAAATGCTCCTAACTTTCGTAAAAAAGTCGATACCGACCGGTTCTTTGCCATAGGCCGAATATCCGTAACCTGCATAAATAGGAAAAAGAAAGACAGTCAGCAATACAATGGTATAAATTCTCTTCATATTTTTCGAATTAATTATAAAAATTGGAAGTGCCTGCAAGAAGCACTTCCAACAAATCCACAATCTGGATTTACCTAATTACCTATTTTAACTATACGGCCTTCTATTGTTTGTTCATCCTTCAATAAGTTGTATATCGGACAAACTGCTTCTACGGCATCCCGCAACACTTTGATTTGTTCGTATGTTGCCGGAGATTTCACATGCACAGTATAATGAATCCCATACGGATAGCCGGGGACATTCTCAAAACCACTGCGCCCGGCACGAATATCGGAGGTGGCTTTTACATTCACTTCCAGCGAATCGAGCGGAATCTGGCGGGCAGCAGCCTGAATCAGGAAAATATGAGTAAGGCAGCTTGTCAACACGCCTAACTGATGTTCCTGAGAGGTCGGTCCGAGATCGCTTCCTCCCAGATATGCAGGATTGTCGTGCAATATACGGAACTGGCGGATCTGAAGCTGGCGGACACCGTTATTGTTTACTGTAACCACCAGACTATTACGGTTCTCGTTATTCGCCAGCGATGGATTCTTCTTTCTCTCTTCTTCCCGTTTCTTACCTTCTTCCTGAAGATGTAAGTACGCGGCACGCTTATATTTCAGATATTCTCGGAGTCCGGGCTGCCCTCCTTCCGGTATCACCAGCTTATCGGGAGTCCGGGTATAATCAATTTCTCCGGTCACTACCTGCGGCTTTAGGATAAAATTGAATATCGGAGAATTTGCTTCCGCGGCCTTCCGTAATTCTTCCAGTTGCTTATCATCCGCTGACGATTTTATATATGCAGTATAGAGGAAGTTACGGGGATAATTTACTTTATTCGCAGGAACGGTATCCGGGCGATTTATAATTTCGATTCTTAATGAATCGACAGGTATATTTCTCAGAGCGGCCTGGTTAAGGTAGCTATCTGCCAAGTCACTGGCTATAATAGCAACCTGCGATTCAGGTGAACCCGGCCCTACATTGTAACCCGCAAAGTCCGTCCCGCTATCGCTTATGATCTGGAAGCCGCGGATACGCATTCTCCGTAAGCCCGACCTCTGCTCTGCCGTGGTACGGGCTTCTAATGTCACAGCCTGTAATTCCTCACTTGGCAGGCTTTGCAATTTAATGAGTGCTTCCCGCCTGCTGAAAAGATAGTTGCGCAATGGACTGGCATTCTGTTCAAATGTCTTTTTAACCGCATCTTTTACAAATACAGAATTGGGGCCTGTATTAGCATTATCAGTCTGTGCATCAACTGATGTTGTTCCAAATACGGAAAGTATAATAATAGCCAATATACTTATCCGTTTTTTTGTATCCTGTGAATAGATTTTCATATTGCTCTTTTTAATGGGTTTCTATTATATAATTTATTTATTCGAATCCGGCATAAGGATTTGCACCGGTCTTCGATTCGTTATAACCGTCGTATCCCCAGTTCTGCCATAAACCTTCAGGATTTATATTCCGTTGGGATTGAGGTATAGGAAAACGGTAGTTTTTGAGGCTTACGGAACTTTTCTTGTAACTCTCGTCTAATCCCGATTCCTTTAAGGTCTTGACGTAAATTCTCCATCTTACCAGATCGAGCCAGTGGCTTTGCTCATAGGTAAGTTCAAACATCCTTTCCTGCTGAACCGCTTTTCTGAAGCCGTTGTAATCAAGTCCTGCCGGCAAATCGTCCGGAGATGTTTGATTTAGAGGGAAATGTTCGAAAGCTCTTCTCCGCACCTGGTTTATTGCGTCATAAGCATCTGTTGTCGGTCCGTTATTCAGTTCATTGATTGCTTCGGCTTTTACCAGCAAAATATCGGCATAGCGTATGATAGACCTGTTGATATTGCGGTTACTGGCCGATCCCAACGGATCGCTGGCGTCGATATATTTACGATAGCGGGGACGGGTGAATGTAAAGACCGAATTTGTAGAAGGATTGTATAACTCTTTGGCATATGTCCCGCTCTTCCGTTGATCACGGTCGTCGAAAGCATCATAATATTTATTATCCGAAATAAGTACGTGAGGAGTAGAATTGCTGAAACCGCTGGAAAAGGCACAATGGGCCAAATGGTTTCCTCCGCTACCGTCGGTAGCTGTACCGGAAGCATGCTGAGTTGAGAAAATACTTTCTTTCCCGTTCTTATTATTTACATTCCAGTTGTCCAGAAAATCTTCTTCCAGTTCGTATCCTGTTACACTATTGGCTGCGTCTACAGATTTCCGGAATTTGTCTTTACGGACTGTGTCGCCCCCGCTTTCAGATGTTTGCGCCCATACCAGATATACTTTTGACAATAATGCATAAGCGGCGCCTTTGCTCGCCCTACCTTTATCGCTGTCTGCATAACTGCTTACGTCCGGCAGATTATCCGCGGCACTTTTCAGATCATCTTCAATCTGTGCATACACCTCATCTATCGACGCGCGGGTCGTATTTTTCCCATCAACATTATGTAAAACAAGGGGCACTTCCCCCCAAAACTGCACTGCATAATAATAGTAGTATGCCCGCAGGAATCTGGCTTCACCGATAGAGCGTTTCTTAATGGATTCTGAAACGGTTTTGGATTCCGACAATTTATCTATGGCATCGTTTGCACTTGTAATGCCTACATAAAAAGCAGTCCACACCGATGTCACATAACTATTGGTCGGCTCCCACTGTATCAAGCCTAATAATCCTCCGCCACTGTTCGGATTCTCCCCCGAAACAGTAGTTTCGGTGGTCAGATCTATCATGTACGCCAGCGAAGTGCTTATGCCGACATTCGGCGTATAAATCCCGTTGGTAAGGGCTATGGCGTCCTCATCCGTTACGGGAAAGTTCCCACCCATCAGTTTCCCTATGGGCGTCACATCAAGACTATCGCTGCATGAAAGAATTGTCACCGATAATATTAAGGTATATAATAACTTCTTCATCTCTTTCTGATTTAATTATTTTATAGTAAGCTGTTTAATAAGATATATTCACGCCAAAAGATATTGTCTTCGCTGTGGGGTATGCTCCGGAATCTATACCGCTGGAAACTTCAGGGTCGTATCCTTTATATTTGGTAAAGGTCAATAAGTTTTGCCCCGTTGCAAAAATTCTGAATTTTGTCTGAGGAGCCTTTGTTATTTTCACAGGAAGGACATAACTCAGAGTTATATTTTTCAGACGTAAGAAAGAGGCATCTTCGATATAGCGGCTATCGAGCCATGTGGCTGAGGTCACAGATGCTTTAGCAATTGTGTTGGACGGATTCTGCGGCGTCCACCTGTCACGGAGTGTGGCTAATACATTGTAGCTGGTGGATGGTGATTCCAGCTCCTGCCGGAGCTGATTGTATAGCTGATTACCTTTACTACCCTGAAAAGCTGCAAATAAGCTCAATGATTTATATCTCAGTGTGGTCGAAAATCCGTAAGTGAAATCAGGTTGAATAGAACCTAAGACAACTCTGTCCTCATCCTGAGTAACTTTGCCGTCGTTGTTTTGATCGACATATTTTACATCACCGGGCTCAACACTCGTTTTCCAGCTCGGTGCAGGCACTTTCGAAATATCTGTTCCGGTTTGTACTATTCCATCGAAGACAACACCATAGAAAGAGCCTAAAGATTCCCCTTTCTTTATGATCGTATTGCCGGACAGGAAATAATCCAGATTACCGATATTGGTGACTTCATTCACATTTTTAGCAATATTGGCAGACAGATTCCATTGCAGGTCTTTCTGATCTATAATGCTGCCTGTCAATGCAAGTTCCACCCCTTTATTCGTAACATTGCCCACATTCATAAGCATGGTACTGAATCCTGTTGTTATTTCCACAGGCACATCCAGCAGCAGGTCGCTTGTCTTTTTATAATAAATATCGGCTGTAATGCCTAATCTGCGGTTAAGCAGATTCAGATCAAAACCCAGATTATATTGCGATGTTTCTTCCCATTTCAGGTCGGGGTTTTCAGCATTAGCCCTGCCGTAAGCCGTAACGAGCTGATTATTGAAAGAATATACCTTTGTAGAGTATGTCGCTTCATATCGGTAGTCGCCTATCTCCTGATTGCCGACAACTCCGAAACTTCCCCTCAGTTTAAGATCATTGATGACCTTATTATTTTTCAGGAAAGGTTCTTCGCTGACGTTCCATGACAAACCGATGGACGGAAAATAACCCCATTTATGATTTTTTGCAAATCGGGAAGAACCATCCGCCCTGAATGTTCCGGTAAGATTGTACCTGCCGAGGAAAGAATAGTTGACCCTTCCCAGTACCGAATTGAGGATAGATTCCGAACCGCCCGAACTTGGTGACAAGAGAGTGGCGCCTCCTTGCAGGTTATGGTAAGACAATTGTTCGTTAGCAAAATTACTGGCCGATGCTATCGAGTATTCTATATCGGTGGTCTGGGTCGTATAACCCGCCAATATATCCACATAATGGTCTTTATTCAGCTTCTTTGTGTAATTGAGCGTATATTCATATTGCCACGAATCAAACCGCTTGTTTCCGATACTTCCATACCCTTTAGCCAGAAAACCTGCCGCAGCGCTGGAAGGCGCGAAAAAATTAAGGGTCGTATTACTCAGATTGGTTCCTGCGCTGACCTTAGCCACCAACGAGGGGATGATAGTATATTTAGCGAAAAAGTTTCCGATGACAGTATTATTTTTTGTCTGCGATGTAGTATTAACCAGATCCGATATGGCATTTACGGTACGGTCGCCAAATCGTAAATCCCCTTTTTCGAAAAGGTTATTGTAATTATAGCTTCCATCCTGATTATATATAGAAACTACCTGCGGTATCCTCAATACATAATCGAGCGAGTTTGAAACACCGTTCACATACAGTCCGTTATAGCTGCTCAATCCGCTTTGATCCATTTTACTGGCTGTAACATTCAAACCTACAGTCAGATTCGGGAATAAATCCCTTTCAAAGTTGAACCGTCCGCTATAACGCTTAAAGCCCGTGTTCAGCAAGATACCATCCTGATCGCTGTAATTACCAGATAAGAGAAACCTCGTCTTATCGTCTCCGCCGCTTATCGAAAGCTGATGGTTCTGGGTTGTCGCTGTGCGCAGGGCTGCATCCTGCCAGTTTGTACCTTCACCCAATTGTGCCACTTTTTCAGCAGTAAGACCGGTTTCACTGATATTTTCGGCAGATGCGATTTCCAGATAAAGCTCACCCCATTCGCGCGCATTCATCAGATCGAGCTTCTTACGGGCTTGCTGCCAGCCGATAGAATATTGATATTCAATATTCGTCTTCCCTTTTTTCCCACTCTTGGTAGTAATAATAATTACGCCATTTGCTCCACGCGAACCATAGATGGCCGAAGCGGACACATCTTTCAGCACCTCTATGGATTCAATATCACCGGGATTCAATGCAGCTAACGGATTCAATGCCCCGGCAGCACGGCTTATCCCGATATTGGCCGACGAATTGTCGTTATATATTATAACCCCGTCTATCACATACAAAGGCTCATTCCCTCCGTTTATAGAGTTTCCTCCGCGTATGCGAATGTTGGAAGTAGTTCCCGGCTGACCGGAGCTTTGGGATACATTCAAGCCGGAAACAGCCCCACCCAGTAATCCATCGAATGAAGTAGATAATTGCGATAACGCATCTTTTGAAACCGAAGAAATGGCCCCGGTAAGTTCTTTACGCTTCTGGGTACCATATCCAACCACGATTACTTCATTCAAATAATTTAAATCTTCCGTTAAGGGAATAATGATCGGCCCGTTATTTTCATATACATCCAATTCCTGCGATTTGAAACCCACAAGAGCCACCTTGATAGTAACAGGCAGTTGGCCCGAAACAGGGAGAGAAAAGGACCCGTCTATATCAGTGAGACTACCCTGTGTGGTAGAAACCAATGCGACAGAGGCTCCCACCAGAGGCTCCCCGGTTTTTTCGTCTACAACTGTACCTTTTATTACTGTTTGCCCTATCATACTACCTGACAGCAATAGAAAGAATATGATAATGTAATAATACTTATTTACACGATACCTGTCTCTCTTATCGCTAAAAGAGCTAATTGTTTTTGCCATAATTTTTTAATGAATATCCATTGTAGCCAAGTATAGAAGGCTACAAGAAGTGTTTGTTTATAGATTGCTTAATTGAAGGATAATATCTTGCGCATTTATTAGTTCAGGGGTTCAGAACCTTTATAATACAGTTCGGACTACCCTGGAATATATGCGGATATCAATTAGGGGAAATAAACCGACGGGTTTATTTTCGGAATAGTTAAATATAGGTTAACAACACATTCGCATGTGAAAACAAGAAGCCGGGCATTGATCGATGGATGATAATACATGTAGAGAATAAAACCGGGACAAATTCCTTTGTTCCTCATGTTCCCCTCCGGGTATGGAGAAGGCCTTAATGGTAATAAAATTTTTCATAGAGTCTTTTTATATTAGTTAATACTTGAATAACCTCATTCTCATATAGAGGTGCTTATTCCGGTAAATCCGGACTTAGATTCTTTTTATCGGTGTAAGTTGATAAGGCAAGCGTGAGAGCTCCATCGCTGGTTATATTATGGGTAGTCCCGAAACTATCGAGAAGAGCAAAAATCGTTATCATCAGAGCTGCTCCCGCATCATCTATCCCTAAGACAGCATGTATCAGGCCTAAAGAAGTGATAAGTGTTCCTCCGGGCAATCCCGGAGCAGCTATCGCGAAAATGCCAAGTAACGGAATAAAAATGAGTATCTGAGTTATATCCGGCATAGTTCCGTATAATAATTGAGAGACGGCAAGGGACAGGAATACAACATCCAGTATAGAACCCGGAAAGTGGATATTACCAAACAGGGGTATGGCAAAATCCCTTATCTCCGGTTTCAACTCAGGACATTTCTTTGTTTGCTCTATGGCGACTCCCAGACTGGCGGCCGATGACTGTGTACCCAACGCAGTCAATGCCACCGGTCCGTAATATTTGAGTACTTTCCAGGGATTTACGCGGGCATACAGCCCCGAAGAAATATAAAGAAAACTTATCCATATCAGGTGACAAAGCACAGTTATTACCAATATAGCAAGAAATACAGGCAGTCTGGATGCCAATGCACCTTCGTATGCCAGAATACTGAAATTAGCGGCAATAAAGAAAGGAAGTATCGGAATCAGGATTTTCTTTACCATCGCAAAGATCAGATCCTGAAACTCATATAAGGCCGCCTCTATTTTCACAGCTTTGGTCCATATAACAGACAGTCCCAATAAAAAAGCAAATACCAAAGCGCTTAATACGGGCATCAAAGGAGGTATATCCAGGCGAAAAAGCATTTCGGGAAGGCTGTTTGTCGCTTCTTTGACCGGAACTATATCAAGTAGCGGAATTATCTTATATCCCACAAAAGCTGCCAGTGAAGCACTTCCGATACACGACACATAGGCCAGTAACAAAGAACTCCCGAGTAACCTCGACGCGTTCTTCTTGAGACGAGTTATAGATGGAGTAATAAATCCGAAAATGATAAGAGGTATAAGGAAAAAGATAACTTGCCCAAGAATATGTTTGATTGGTAATACAACCGCGATTAAAGATTCAGAAGCAAACAGTCCGAGTACCACACCCCCCAGAACACCCAGCAAAAGTCTCAGGGTGGTATTTGATAATAATTTTCTCATACAGATACAGTTTGAATAATTTATTCTTTTAAAACATTACAGATCACGATTATTTCTTCACTCTGTAATCGAGTGCCGGTTTCCGGTCTCCCAGTAGCGGTACATACTTAAAGCCAGCTCCTCTACGGGTATCGAATTCGTCTCTTATCTCCTTTACCAATCCGGGATTTGTGTATAATTCTATAGCCGAAAGGCTAAACACTTTAGCTGTATTTATCAGCGATTTTGTTCCTATGGTAGAACCTCCCGCCGCCACATTTTGCCAGCTATGTCCCGCACTTCCCGGTACAAAGGTCGCCGTATTGAAACTTACGGTAGGAACTACCCAGCTAACATCACCCACATCCGACGAGCCACCTCCCAGCGAAGGTTTTTCTTCTTCCAGAGGCTTCACCGATTCGGCATCTTTCAGTATATTGATATCTTTATTCAGTCCCTTTACTATTTCCTCGGCAAAGGCCTTTTCACGTGCGTCATAATGCACACCACCCACTATCTCGAGTTTACGCTGTACCAGTTCCGACAATTTGCGGTTATTCAGACGCTCATAAAAACCGGATACAATTTCAGACTTAACTTTTGTCTGTGTCCCTAAGGCTGCACCTTCGGCTGCCTGCCCTATCCATTCCACAAGGTCTTTGAGAATCTCCCTTTTCGGACTCCGTATGTAATAGGACACCCTGGCATAATCGGGTACTACATTCGGGGCTTCGCCTCCATCGGCTATAACGTAATGTATCCGGGATGACATCGGTACATGTTCGCGCAAAAGATTGACCATATAATTGAGTGCTTCTACGCCGTCTAAGGCAGACCGGCCCTTATCAGGACTTGCCGCGGCATGAGCGGCTACTCCAAAGAAGCTGTAGTCTATCATTTGTATGGCTGTTCCTGTATCGGTTGTAACACCATTCCCGGTAGAAGGATGCCAGTCAAGGACGACATCTACTTCATTAAACAATCCGTCCCGTACCATGTAAACTTTACCGCCTCCTCCTTCTTCGGCAGGTGTACCGAATACTTTGATTGTACCTGTGTGTTTTTCTGAATCAAGCCATTGTTTTATAGCGACAGCCCCTGCGACTGCTCCTACTCCGAATGTATTGTGACCGCAACCGTGGCCGCTCCCTCCTTCGACCAAAGGTTTACGATAGGGGACTGTATCCTGCGATAACCCGGGCAAAGCATCGAATTCGGCCAGTACAGCTATCACAGGATACCCTGATCCGTAAGTGGCGACAAATGCGGTAGGCATGCCGGCAACTCCGGCCTGAACTGTAAATTCATTCTCTTTGAGATGGTTTTGGAGTAAAGCTGAACTTTCCGTTTCGAGAAAACCCAGTTCAGGATTACGCCATATCGTTTTCTGTAGTTTATCATACACAGAGAAAGACTTGTCCAGATAGTTAACGGACACATTGTTCAATGGGGTATTCTTTTTAATTTTCTGCGCAAGTACAGTGACAGCTAATGTTGTCAGTGCTATTACCAACAATACTTTTTTCATTTTATTTCTTTCGTTTTATATCAATATAGGTCTGATCTGTTTTATCTGAAGCTATTGTATGCATTTATATTATTTCCGAAAACAACAGCGTTAACAAAGGTGCGGGTAGTAGCATCCCAAATACCTCTGAAAAGCGGGTCTTCAGCGAATAATACAATATTTCCGGAGCCTTGTCTTTCTGCTATTATCGAAGCCGATCCTTTCAGATTGCTTAACTGTGAAGCGGAGATATATCCATTCAGGAGCGGGGTATCTGAATAGACCGATACCGTAGCTGACGGATTCTTCGACGGAGCCAGAAAGAGGCTACTCTCACGAGTAGCAGGTAAAGACTCATTCGTTAACCCAAACGCTAAAGGATGCTTCAGGTTTATCTTTGTTTCGAATACCGATGTCGGAATTCTGTCTCTCTCCTGTGGAAATTGTTGTTCTGATTGTTTTTGCTGGAGAGAATCGGTCTTCAATTTCTGTAATTGTGCTGCACTTATTCCATTATTTACCGCCCATCTCGAAGCAGAGTTGATTGTAATCAATGTTCCTCCGTTGCGCACCCAGTTTTGCAAATCCTGAATTCCCTGTTTCCCGAGAAATGAATAATCGTCACCTGCCAATACAATCCGGTTAAAGCTGTTCAATGGAATTCTGGGAAATACGTTGTAATCAGCACGGGTTAACTGATAATTCAGTTTCTGGTCGAAGAGATGCCAGACTTCTCCGGCCTCGGTAGAAGATATATTGCCTCCGGTGACAACCAGCACCTTCGGCCGTTCCACTGTGCGGAAAGCGCTACTGCCCAGATCCACTCCTTTTACACTATAGCCTGTAGAGACGGGTATTATTTCCACGTCTGAGGCGACCGCCAATTTCTGTAATGTGGCATATAATTCATCCGGACTTATAGTCTGGTTGCTGACAGGAATAAGAAGACTTCCATAAGAGAAATCTTTGGTTCCATTCTCTGTTTGTACGGAAAAAGGGCTGAATGATGTCTTTACAAGAATGTTTTTTGCTAATAATTGGAAAAGCAGATGCTGGCTATGCGAATCCCTGTAATCTACGATATAGGCATACTGTGATGTAGAGAATGATGTATTTGCAGATTTCTCCAGTTTCTCAACCTTGGCTCCGCGAACAGCTTTTGTTATGGAAGCATACGACAGGCCGGATGAGTAAGCGACCGAAAATCCCGCGCCGTAACCCAGTTTGGACGGATCGGTATAATCTTTGGTTTCATCAAATATGATATTGACTAACGCACTGTTGGGTTGCCCGAGTGGAACAATGTATGATTTCCCTTTTTCGTATTTTGCCTTATCCACCGTTATGTCCTCCTGATTTTCATATACTTCGAGGCGGTGGTCCAGTAACAACTGAACAAACTTACGCAAACGCGAAATATCATAACTATCTCCTACTATAAATGACTTGGAACTGTCTTTTCCTGTACGCGATGCATCGAAAAATTCTTTCTGCAAGTCGAATAAGCTGTTTTTATTAGCATTAGCGGCATCCACTGTAGCAATACTCGACACCAGTTGGTTTCGTACAGTAAATGCAAATGTAACGATCCCATTCTCAGATTCCTGATGTATGCCTCTCGAAGAACCTTGTTCGAATAAAATACCCACAGCCCCATTATAATCAGGGTATGTAGACCCGAAGGTTGGATTCTTATTATCGTAAGACTCTTTCGTATAGTAAAACGAACCGATTTTATCCAAAGCCTTTGAGTAATAATCAGCAAATAAACGGTTCAATTTATAAGTGGTTTGCGGAACAAAGCGGCTCTCATTTCCGTCCGGATCAGTGGGTTCGAAAAAGAATGTGCTATTTGTACCCATCTCATGATGATCGGCCTGTACATGCGGTAACCAATCCTGATAATGTGCAACCCGGGCTTTGCTTTCGGGATGGACAATATTAACCCAGTCGCGGTTCAGGTCGAACCAATAGTGATTTCCTCTTCCGCGCGGCCATCCTTCAGTATGTTCCCTGTCATACTGCGATGTATTATAATTGGTTATACTTGTATTCGAATTTACCCAGGATACGAACCGCTCTTGTCCGTCAGGATTACGAACCGGATCAATAAAGTAAATTCCATTTTCGAGCTGTTCTTTTACAAAATCGTTTTGAGCGGCCACGTAGTAATATGCAGACAATAAAGCTGCCTCCGAACCCGAAGCCTCATTCCCATGAACGGTACTTCCCAGAAAAACAATTAACGGAGTATCCGGCTTCTCCCCTTTTCGGGCTTGCTGACGGATCTCTTTGTATTTGTCTATATTCCGGATATTCTCAGGGGAAGAAACAATCAGCACATACAGCTTACGGTTTTCGTATGTCCGGCCTATCTCCACCAACGAAACGCGGTCAGAGAGGGAAGCGAGTTTCTCAAAATAAGCATTTATCTTATAATGCTCTGTTATACGACTACCTATTTCATACCCGAGAAATTCTTCAGGAGAAGGTATTTTGCTATCGAACTGGATGGACGGATCGAAAAAATATGTGATTTTTTCAGCTTTGATACCTGTTGCCACCAATAAAAATAAAGAAAAAAAACTGATTATAATGGTCTTCATAACGCTCTTTTATTCTGATTAGTTCAGTAAATTCTTCAGTGTCTTACCCAATTCTTCACCTCTTATATTTTTAGCGACTATCACCCCATCCTTATCTACAAGCAGATTGGATGGGATTGCCCTTACCCCGTACAACTTAGCTGGCTCACTATCCCAATACAGAAGGTCTGAAACATGTGTCCATGTCAGATTATCTTTTTTTATAGCTGCCACCCAGGCTTCTTTACCTTTATCCAGCGAGACCGCGAAAACATCAAAGCCTTTTCCTTTATACTCATTATACACTTTTACAACATTTGGATTTTCTCTCCGGCAAGGGCCACACCAGGATGCCCAAAAATCGATAAGAAGATATCCTTTTCCCAAATGATCGGATAGCTTTACCTGATTTCCGTCAGTATCTTTAGCCGTAAAGTCCGGAGCTTGTTTCCCGACAGAAACTGCCTCCAATGTTTTCGTCAACTCTTCGAGCACCTGCACATAAGGAGTTTTCCACAATGAAGAATCGAGCAATTGGATATTTGCCTTGATTTCATCAGAAGATAATCTGTACGAAAAATCCCGATACAGAGCATATGCTGAAACCAGCGATTTAGGATTTGCTTTAATAAATTCATCTATCTTGACCCCTCTCTCTTTTTTATAAGCGACAAACAAGTCCTGAAGTGCGGAACCCGTGACTACGCTATTACGGTAATAGGATGATGAATCCAGTTTTACAACAACAGGATTTTTGTCGAGGAACAGGAGTAATGAGCCTTTAGTCGTATCTAATGTCAATCCATATATTTCCGGCAATTGTACATTTTTCGAAAAACTGAATTGTCCGTCTATAACTTCAGCTGAATCTATTACGCGATACATTTTATTTTCAAACTTCTGCAAATATACTTTTCCCTCCGAAATCCCTTCCACGTTACCATTTAAGGATAGTCCCTCAGGTTCTCCGGTCCCACAGGAAAATGCAACCAAAGATATTAATATTGATAGGATATACTTCTTCATTTTCAGTTATTTAAGTTGGGATTATTATTAATTTCATTTACCGGAACAGGAAACAGATAGTACGGACTATTCGGAACTAATGCCGTTTTATCAGGAAATGTCCATACATAATGGCCCTTTATGGCTATTACGTCCCCTGTCGGGAGAGTGTATGTTTCTGTTGATTCTCTTCTATCGGGGGCTATCTGCAGACGTAGAATATCGGGGAGACGAAATCCTTCACCCCAAAGTTCGCGGCGACGTTCGACCAGAATTTCGTCTATCAATTGACTCTCCGTATAATCCGAAGCCAAAACCTCTTCCAGATTTCTTTTTACACGTAATTCATTCAATGCTTTTGCGGCTCCGGTAAGATCATGGTTACGGGCTTTTCCTTCAGCTTCTATAAGTACCATTTCTGATGAACGCATTAATGGAATATGACCGGACTGATCTGATTTATTGACAAATTTCTTGTACTTATACCAGCGATACATCGGGTCGGACTCTTTCGTAACAAGCTCAAACAATGAGAATCGTACGTCTTGGGGGTTAAATAATTTCCTGAAATTCGGATCAGGCATAATACTCCGGTAGCCGGTAGCCGGCGTTACATCGAGATACGCGAAATACGAGGCTCCTCCCAAATTCTGATC
>Ga0153940_1000609_pt1 | contig 17744 bp, 15 predicted proteins | sample TSNJ024MetaG_FD_104736 | JGI IMG/M metagenome (GOLD analysis project Ga0153940, IMG submission 104736) | Attine ant fungus gardens microbial communities from New Jersey, USA - TSNJ024 MetaG | ecosystem: Host-associated > Fungi > Mycelium > Unclassified | place: USA: New Jersey, Brendan T. Byrne...
ATCCATAATGAATGTAGACACCAAATCAGAATTTCCCTATAAGTGGTAGTTCGCGATTTTTTTTTCTGAAATAATAAATATTATTTTAACGTACTTACAAAGGTTCCGGGTCGTTGGGCTTGCCCGTATACACACCTCAAATGGAAGGAGCAGATGTTATCTTTCTATTACAACAGATGATGGAATTAAGGTTTATGCCGATGGATTTGTAAAAATCGAGGGTGATAGGGAGCTATATGATTTTGAAGCAATCTCAAAAGAGATTACTGAAAAGGATAATATTATTAATCTTTATGCATCAGGTATATAATACTACCTGCTCACAAATAGTAAGATGTTAAGTATATCTAGAGGTATCAAAAAGAAATGGAAACACAAAAAAGAGCAGAAACGGGGCAATTAAAGAGTTTCTGAGACTACTCGATTCATGCATGGAGGTAAGCTATTGTGAAAATAATTAAACTAGTTCTATTAATCTGTGCTGTGGTTGGAATATTAATTCTGATTACCAGTCCGCTTACATATATTTACCTGCAGAATGTTTATTTGTGGCCAGGATGTTATAAAAGCAGTGCTGTGTTAGATAAGGAAGCAAACAAAGAGATTAAAACATTATTACTTAATGTAATGAAAAATGATTATTCAACACTCTCTTCAGTGGATAAGAATAAGTTGTATACAGAAGATATTCTTCTGACACATCCGCCATTTGGTTTGTGGTCGCCAGATAAATGTGCATTTATTATCATTAACTATGATTTCATGGATTCTGTGGTAAAAGTTGCTGAAGATAATTACTATGCTAAAGTTCAAATGATATTTCCGGATGATCCGTGTTACTACTTCACGATAAAAGTTATAGATGGACAATATCTTGTTTCAAACCGTGAAGTAGATCCATAGCGAATGTAGCGTCAGTGTCTTAGGCGTGAATTAGATAGAGATGTTTACAGGAGAAAGAAGTGGATTTATAACCGGACTAAATTGTTCAAATTAAAGAACTTGTCAAAAAGCGACCGGGGAAGTATGCTTTATTCATAGGAAACTGTAGTCTGGTAAATAAGACCAGGAAGCGAAAGCAACAGGAGAGAAAAGATGATTAGAGGATTAGATACATCGGTAAAACGGTTACGTAAAAAGGTATTTGCCGAAGTTGCCCGCGTAGCATATAAATCAAACAATGTAAATGATGATATCGAGGCGATTCCTTACCGGATTACACCAGGTGATGAACCGCAGTATCGGGAAAGTATCTGGCGGGAGCGGGCGATCGCGGCTGAACGGGTGCGTCTGGCAATGGGAATGAGTTTGCGGCCGGAGGATCAGCCTGTGCATATTACCGCCGGTCTGGACGAAAGTAATATTTCTCAGAAATATTATGATCCACCACTTATGCAGGTAATTCCATCGGGATGCGATGCATGTCCGCCGAATCGTTATAAGGTCAGTAGTATCTGCCGGGGTTGTGTGGCTCATCCTTGTGTTGAGGTGTGCCCCAAGGATGCTATCCAACTGGAGAATGGCAGATCGGTTATCGACCAGGAAAAGTGTATCAAATGCGGCAAGTGTAAAACCGCCTGCCCATACGATGCGATTGTCCATGAGACACGTCCGTGTACAGATGCATGCGGGGTCAATGCAATTGAAAGTGACCGGTTGGGGCGGGCGCATATTAATACAAAGAAGTGTGTTTCCTGTGGTATGTGCATGGTTAATTGTCCATTTGGTGCCATCGCTGATAAATCACAGATCTTTCAGTTGATCAGGGCTTTAAAAGAAGACGGGGAAATGATTGCTGAAGTGGCCCCGGCGATTGCCGGGCAGTTCGGTAAATCTAGTCTGGAGAACATCAATGCTGCTCTGCTGAAGCTGGGATTTTCCAAGGTATATGAGGTGGCCCTGGGGGCGGATATGGGAGCTGTAATAGAAGCCCATCACTATGTTGCCGAAGTAGTCAATGGAGAGCTGCCCTTTATGCTGACCTCCTGTTGCCCATCTTGGTCGATGTTGGCAAAGACATATTTCCCAGAGGTTATTAATGAGATATCAACATCACTGACACCGATGGTTGCAACAGCACGGACAATTAAGAAGAAACATCCCCAGGCACGGGTGGTTTTTATCGGCCCATGCGCTGCTAAGAAACTGGAGGCCATGCGCACGCGGATCCGCAGTGATGTCGATTTTGTAATAACCTTTGAGGAATTAGACGCCATATTTGAAGCGGCCGGTATTGATATGAATCAATATCAGGAGGAAGCAGAGATTCATGATGCTACTGGTGCCGGGCGAGGATACGGTGTGGCTGGCGGGGTGATTGATGCGGTGACAAAATGTATCAATGAATATTATCCTGGGATAGAGGTTCAGACCCAACATGCCGAAGGATTGGCGGAGTGCCGCAAAGTACTGCAATTGGCCAAAAACGGGAAATCAAATGGCTGTCTGATTGAAGGCATGGCATGCCCGGGTGGCTGTGTTGGCGGGGCGGGGACGATTATTCCGGTGCCAAAAGCGGCGCAGGAAGTCAAGAAAGTGGCCGGCACATCGGCTCAGTCTGTGCCGCCCAGAGAACTGGGAGCGATTCAGCTGGATTAGTTTGAATCATGGTTCCTTTATAGGAAAGTTCACCGACAGTCGAACTTTCCTATAAAGCAAAAAGAAAGCCCTTAATTCCCTTCAAATAGAGTGCGATTCATCCATTGGGGGTAACTTTTATGAAGAATAAATTACGGATTTTATGCAATACTTTTTTTGGAATATTAATTCCAGTAATAGCAGCAATTTTTACAGTTTTAGGATCATATAGGTTTTCGGATTTTGTCGTTCTTTATGTGACCCCAGTACTCATAAAAATTTGGTTTGTTACGATAGCAGGTTATTTTATCATGGCTCTATTAAATAGGAAAAAAAGACCTTTATCAGGAAATCAAACGATATTTCTTAGTATTTCGTTTGGATGTATGATTGCTTGCTATTTTGCAAATCTATTTGTAAGAGAACTTATTACAGGAAAGTTTCATGTCAATTAAATCAATATAACAATTGATTTTTATCGAAAAGAAAAGAGGGAAATTATATGTTGAAAAAGGTAGGGACACAGTCGGTTTATTGTTAGGGATAATTACACTTTTGCCAAGAAGTGTTAAAGCAGATGAAGTTTTTCAGGTAGACCCAGAAGTATGATTTGGATGGGACGCCGTTTTAAATCTTGATTTTACTGGGGCTATGAGGGTCTTAAAAAAAGTTTAAGAGAGTCTGTATTCACGTATCTTAACGTATATTCACATATTTTAATGGTAAATTGGTGTCAGGAGTTCTTTGTATGTAATTTTTTAGGATGTGGTAAAGCACATCCTTTTTTCTAAGATTGTATGCGCTGTGAGCACAAATAAATATGAAGCAAAACGGCTTTGTAGAGGTTCGACAAGCAGGATCACATAAGCAATTCAAAAACCCGACCACAGGCAGATTTATTACAGTTCCTTATCACTGCCGGGATTTAACCAAAAAGACCGAGCAGGCAATACTTAAACAGGCGGGGCTTAAATAGCCTTGCTTATTTCTTCTCTTAGAAAGCCGGAGCAACTGTGGTTGCACGTACCACTGGAGTTTCATTTTCACGGGTCAAAGAAAGATATAGGGCACGTACAGGACTTTCAAAGGGTCCCGGTCGTTGGGCTTGGTTTAAAACGTTTAACTCTTTCTTGAAAAAACGCCCCGGATATTCTATACTGTATAGACAGGCAACGCCTGTTGCAAGGGAGTGATAAGAAATGCAGGCAAAATTCAATATGACAAGAGAAGAAAATATATTTACGGCAAAAAGAAATATCGTTGACTATATATGGAAAAGCGCGAAGCTGGAGGGGCTTGCCGTAACCTATCCCGACACCGAGGCCATTTATAACGGTATGAGTGTGTCGGGGGTTAAGGTGTCTGAAATTGTTGCGGTCAATAACCTCAAATACGCATGGCAGTTTTTAATTGATAATCTCGACTACCCCATGGATTTTCCGTATATTTGCAAGCTCAACCAGTTTGTCGGCGGCGATAACCTAATTATCAACGCAGGCTTTTTAAGACGAGTCCCCGTCACCATAGGCGGCACTACTTGGAAACCGGATATGCCTGTTGAGTCACAGATAAAAGAGGAACTTGCTGATATTTGCGCGTTAGAAAGCCCCACTGACAGAGGCATAACACTTATGCTCTACTTAATGAGAAAGCAAATGTTCCTTGACGGTAATAAGCGCACATCCATGCTGGCCGCTAATCAAGTAATGATTTCGTCCGGCTGCGGGATTATTTCCATTCCCATTGAGCAGCAGCGGGATTTTACAAAAATGCTTGTTGAGTTTTACGAATCGAACGACATGCAGCCATTAAAAGAATTCGTATATCACCTTTGCATAGACGGCATCGAATTTGAACATGAACCGGCGCAAGAGCAGGATGACGATGAGGTAGAATTAGAGCGATAAACCAACAACTATACACATAAGGCCGCCTTGATGTAAAAATCAGGGCGGTCTTTATTTTTTCAATCACAATAAATAAGGAAAAGAGGGTTCCCCCTTTTCCCAAGTTGTAGCATTTTTAATTAAGTATTACGGGTCAGGTACCGGTCAAGATATCAATGATCCATTGGATACAGTGACCAGCAAAGACCGATTTGGTTTGGTGAAGATCCAGAGTGTTGACTATCAGATTATTGACATAGGATTGCGGATGCTTGAATAAATCATACTGGATAAAGACATAGTTGGAAATCCAATGTGTGGAAACAGATCTATATTGAACTGTAATTATTATTAATGAAGTAAGATGTAATTAGGATGAGCAAAACAAATCCCATTGTGATACTGGCCGGATATCAGTTGGAGGTTTTTATACGTAAAATGGTTGCAATGTAAAAAAGGCAGTTTTCTTAGCAGATAGAGAAATTCATAAAAAAGTTTCAAAATTTTTGCGAGGCAATCAGAATTTCCCTATAAGCGGTAGTTCGCGATTTTCTTTTCTGAAATAATATAAGGGTAAACATTTTAATATTATCATTTCTATTACAACAATGGGCGATAAAATTAAAGTTTATGCCAATGGATTTGTAAAAGCAAAGAGAGATAAGGATCCATATTATTTCATTCCAAGTTCAAAAGAGATTACGGAAAAGGATAATATTATTAGACTTCATGCGACTCTCATGATTAAAGGAGGTAAATTGTTGTGATAAAAAAACCATCAATGCGATTTGTTCTTTTGGGAGGGGGATTGCTTATTTTGCTTATATTTGTTTTTCTGCAAAATGTTTATTTGTGGCCAGGATGTTATAAAAGCAATTCTTTATTGGAAAAAGAAGCAAACAAAGAGATTAAATCATTATTACTTAGTGCAATGAAAGATCATCATTCAACATTCTTTTCAATCGATGAAAATAAGTTATATACAGAAGAATATCGTTTGGAGTATCTACAGGAGGATATGTCAACGATAGAAAAAAGCGTGTATATTAGAATCAACCATAATTTCATGGATTCTGTAGAAAAAACAGGCGAAAATGAATACACAGCCAGAATACAAATGCACTTTCCAGATGATTGGTGCTACTATTTTACTATAAGGGCTATAGATGGCCAATATATTATTTCATATTTAGAAGTAGATCCATAATGAATGTAGACACCAAATCAAAATTTCCCTATAAGTGGTAGTTCGCGATTTTTTTTCTGAAATAATAAATATTATTTTAACGTACTTACAAAGGTTCCGGGTCGTTGGGCTTGCCCGTATACACACCTCAAATGGAAGGAGCAGATGTTATGAAAAAAGGAAGGTTCATAGGCTGTGGCATAGGTATTCTGTTTTGTGTACTGATTTTTATTGTGTTTAAACCAATTATATTGCGATATTCGAGTGTTTTCCGATACCAGAATACTGGAAAAATTTCGTTGGAAATAGACGGGAATGAAACAACATTGAACAATGTTGGTATAACATTCAGTATAGATGATGATTTAGTTGGAAAAGGAAAAATCAAAAATGGAAAATTCAAGTTTTGGAGAGGCAATTACGGTGCTAACATATGTAAGTTCAAAATACCGGCAGAACTTTATGAAGGGCAAACAGATATATTTTTTGAAGTAAGATATTTTAGTGGGAATTGCTGGGAGATAAATGATTTTAATATTAACCTTTCTATTACAACAGATGATGGAATTAAGGTTTATGCCGATGGATTTGTAAAAATCGAGGGTGATAGGGAGCTATATAATTTTGAAGCACTCTCAAAAGAGATTACTGAAAAGGATAATATTATTAATCTTTATGCATCAGGTATATAATACTACCTGCTCACAAATAGTAAGAATACTATGCTAAAGTTCAAATGATATTTCCGGATGATCCGTGTTACTACTTCACGATAAAAGTTATAGATGGACAATATCTTGTTTCAAACCGTGAAGTAGATCCATAACGAATGTAGCGTCAGTGTCTTAGGCGTAAATTAGATAGAGATGTTTACAGGAGAAAAAAGTGGATTTATAACCGGACTGTAGTAATATGAATCCCGATAACGCTAACCAGATCTCACAGAGCGAGTGGAAGCAAAATACATGCTAGGACTTTTGTCCAAAGCTCCTAGCGTTCGGCTATCGGCAATTCATCTCCTACCTTAGAGGATAGGAGTATTCTTGCAGGATTTTGTTAAAATAAATATATATGTAACTGCAACACAAAAGATTCCCCTTGCATACCATAATTATAAAGTATGTAAGAGGAGTTTTTATTTTGGCATATAAAGTAATGGTAGATGCAGGACATGGCGGAGAAGATCCAGGTGCCGTACATCAAGGCAGACAGGAAAAGAATGATAATTTGAAACTAGCAATGGAGGTAGGCAAAATACTGCAAAGTAGTGGTATGGATGTAGAATTTACCCGTACCACGGATGTTTACCAGACACCATTTGAAAAAGCACAGCTGGCAAATCAGTCAGGTGCAGATCACTTTATTTCTATCCATCGAAACTCCAGCCCCCAGCCGAATCAGTATTCGGGTGTAGAAAGTTTGATTTATGATAAATCAGATATCAAGCTGGAGATTGCGGAAAATATTAATGAACAGCTGGCGAATGTGGGATTTAATAACCTTGGTGTAAAAGAGCGGCCGGGTCTGGTGATTCTTAGAAGGACGCAGATGTCTTCCGTTCTGGTAGAAGTTGGATTCATTAATAGTGATGCAGATAACCAGCTGTTTGATAGCCGGTTTAATGATATCGCAAAGGGAATTGCTGCCGGGCTCTTAGAAACAATTAATCAAGATGCTGCAATGGAAACACCAATGGAAATACCAACGGAAACACCAATGGAAACACCGATGGAAACACCAGTTCAGATTCCTATGCCGATGGAGCCTCCGACATATTACCGTGTACAGGTAGGCACATATCGCGTACGCCAGAATGCGGATAATATGCTTTATGAACTGTTAGAAAAAGGATATCCCGCATTTATTCTGTATGATGACGGATTCTACAAAGTGCAGGTAGGTGCTTTCCAGCAATTAGGAAATGCTCTTATTATGGAACGGAAGTTAAGACATGATGGTTATAACACATTGATTACCACGCATTAATTATGTTAGAATAAAGTGAAACTTTCTTAAGAGGAGGATGTTACTGTTCACACCTGCGAAGCGAGTTACTGTACGCAGCCTGAGGGCTGTCAATAGCGATTATGAATTGGAGATACGAATGAACAAAAAATTTCTGGATAATATTACAGAGTTTATTTTTATTGAACATGATCCAGTGCCGGCAGATATTATATTTGTACCGGGAAACGGATATCCTGATATGGCAATCCGTGCCGCCCGGCTTTGGCATGAAAAGTATGCTCCCTTTATTTTAGCATCGGGAAAGTATGCGAAGCATGCCGGAGCATTTCGAACAGTATTAAAAGAAGAGGATCCGTATTTTGGTGAATATGAAACAGAGTGCGACTTTTTATACACGGTACTTACGGGAGAAAAAGTTGCTCCTGCGGCAATAATAAGAGAGAATGAAGCAACGTTTACTTATGAAAATGCTATTTTCTCAAGGCGGCAGACAGACAAACAAAATCTGCAGATCCGCAAAGCCATCCTTTGCTGCAATGCGTACCATGCCAGGCGATGCCGGATGTATTATCAGCTTTTGTATCCTGACACGGAGTTTATGGTTTGCGCTGTGGATACCGGTATCAATCGAGATAACTGGTACCACACGGAGAAAGGGATAGAAGCAGTATTAGGAGAAGTAGAACGCTGCGGCAGTCAATTTCATGAAATTATCAAGGGATGCAACCAAATATAAGTTGCATCCCTTTTATCCAAAGCCGTATCCATCCTTATCAGGCTCCGGCAGATAGATGTGTACCAGTTCAATCCGGTTCTTGGAGAGCTGATCTACTACCAGGCGAGTCTGATTCTCTAAAAGTATTTCTTCATGCAATTTCGGAATACGATCCAATTCTTCGATAATATAACCGCCGATAGAATCATACTCCTCAGAAGTTAAACTTAATTTCAACGCTTCATTAATATCATCTAACTTAGCAGAACCAAGTGCAATGTATTCCCGACCATCCACAACGGCTGTCAAGATTTCTTCTTCCTCTTCGTCGTACTCATCACGGATTTCCCCAACGATTTCTTCCAGTAAATCCTCCATGGTGATCAAGCCCGCGGTTGCCCCATATTCGTCCAGAACAATCGCAAAGCTAATAGATTTCCCCCGCATTTCGATAAAGAGAGAAGCGGTATTCTTATGTTCATAAGTAAAGTAGGGCTCTCTCAGAAAATTACTGATGGAAAAATCACCATTTGCTTTATAAAAAAGCAGGTCCTTTACATTGATGGTACCAATCACTGAATCCGTAGTCTCTTCATATACCGGATAACGAGTATAGTTGTACTCCCGATGAATTTCCATGAGCTCATCATAGGTTACATTGATGTTGACAAAGGTCATATCAATACGCGGAATCATGACGTCTTTGGCCTGGGCATCGCCGAAATCAAAAACATTATAAATCATCTGCTTTTCTTCCTGCTCAATGACACCTTCCTCATGGCTGACATCTACAATGGTACGCAGCTCATGTTCAGTCATCGACGGCGCTTTTTTCGTTGGATCAACCCGCAGCAGGGTTAGCATTCCCAGTGCAAGTTTGTTAACCAGAAAAATAACCGGTGTCAAAAGAATCATCAATCCATAAATCGGGCGTACATAGGAAAGGGCAATCTTTTCCGCATGGATAGTTGCCTTTGTCTTGGGGGTGATCTCACCACACAGCAGTATCACAAGAGTAATCACGCCGGTGGCAATTCCTACTGCCGGACTGCCGAATTTGCGGATGGTAAAGGTGGTTGTCAATGAAGAAGCAGTAATGTTGACAATGTTGTTGCCGACTAAAATCGTACTTAATAATTTTCCGGGATCTTCGATAATCTTTAACAGCAGGATTGCTTTTGAATTCCCCTGTTCACTCAATGAGAAGATCCGGATTTTATTAACGGTTGTCATAGCTGTTTCTGCGGATGAAAAGAATGCAGAAAGCATCACCATGACTACTATCGCTGCCAATTGTATGGCGTCGCTTGGTTCCAAGTGTTTTCACTCCTTTTTTGGGCTCATTGGCCATAATGGTTTAACTAAAGTTCAGAGGGAGCCAAAAACTCCCTCTGAACTAAGTTCGACTTTATGAAAATATACATGATTTTCAGGATAAATGCAAGTAGAATGCCTGAATTTGCAGAAATGGACTGAACAAACGGCAAAATCTATTTAGTCAAAAAACCAAAAAAAATAAATAAAGGGTGTCGAAAAAAGTAGACTTATGTTATAATATCGGCAGACCATAAATTAATTTCATATATATTAGGAGACAAGCATGTTTTTTTCAAAAAAGAATAAGAATAGGGGAACCCGTAGGAAAATCAAGATGGCCAGTTTGATCCTGGTGACATCATTGATACTGACCAATGGTATCTGGCTGCAAAATGCACAAGCTGCGAATGTGGTATATGTGGATAGCAGTGCAGGAAAAGATACTAATTCAGGTGCAAGCCCGGGAGAAGCTGTTAAGTCATTAAAGAAGGCAAAAGAATTAGCAGGTTCAGGAGGAGAGATTGTTAATCTTTCTAAAGATAAAAAAGCCTCTTCTAAAAAAGCCAAAGCTGCGGCCACCTCAGAGGCAACTAAGGCACCGGAAGTGACCAAAGCACCGGCAGAGGACAAACCAGCCGTGGAAACCCCAGCGCCAGAGGAAACGCAAGCAGCGGCAGGGACTCCTGCACCAGCAGAAACACAAGCGGCGGCAGAGACCCCGGGCCAAGGAGAGACGCAGCCAGCGGCAGAGACTCCGGCACCAGAAGAAATACAAGCAGCGGCAGAAGCCAAAGCCGCCCCAGAGATACCAACACCGGAAGCAGCAGCTGAACCAAAGGTAACGGCAGTACCAGAACCGACTCAGGGAGCCGAGGTAAGTCCGGCAGCGGGAGAGACTGAAGAAGCGGTATCTAAAGATACCAAGAAAGATAAGGATAACGCGAAAGCTGATAGTACCGTGCAGGCAGCACCGAATAGTGAGCAGGCAGATAAAGCGGTTATGGATAAAGAGGAAGAAGAGGCAGCTCAGACAGACGCCAAACAGACAGAGGATTCAAGTGACGAGCAAATAGCAGCAGACAACCAGAAGCAGGACGATGCAGCAGACAGCCAGGAGCAGGACGATGCAGCAGACAATCCGGCAGCTGTAACGAAAACTCTGGGTATGTTGCGCGTTACCGTAGCTAATCCAACTGAAGTTCAGGAAGTAGCGGATGCGGTAGATGCTTATGAGGCATTAAGTGACGAAGAAAAAACTGAGGTTCCCCAGGACTTGGTGAACCGACTAAAAAAAGCTCAGCTTGCTTCAGAAATGCTTACTGCAAGCAGCGATGCCGTATCAACTGAGGCGGTATCACTTAGTTCATCGTCGATTCAGGGCAATGTTATCGTAGGTGATCTTGATAAGATTTATAAAGAAGAAGATTCCAATTCGGATTCTTCATCCAACCAAACAAATTCGTCAAACAGCAGCAGTTCCAGCAACAACGCCTCCGGCAATAGTTCTAATACCGGGAATTCAGGAACCTCTGTAAAAGCAAACTCCTCATCCCAATCAAGCAGTCGGACAGGCACGGTTAAAACTGGGGATACGACAAGAATTATTACTATGGTTTGCGTGGCTTTAGGTGCTCTGATTGTTATCGTGATACTGATTGTAATTTTTAAGAAAAAAAACAATAAATAGCTGAAAAAGAGTGATAGAACGTACAACCCTTCCATATAGTTTAGTATGGGAGGGTTGTTTGATGGAAAAAAGCAGTATACAAAAACCAAAGATTATGACACTGCTGAAGTCACTGATATTTGCCTATTTGATTACAGGGTTGATGTTGCTGATCCTTGCATTGCTTCTGTATAAGATGAATTTTGATGAGGGAAAAGTAACAATTGGAATTATCGTGGTTTACATTCTTTCCTGTTTTCTTGGAGGTAATCTGATGGGAAGAAAAGTAGAACAAAAAAAATTCCTGTGGGGACTGGGTTTGGGGGTGGCTTACTTTGTGCTGTTGCTGGGGATTTCAACACTGGTGCAGCCCGGATCGATGACAGGAGTGAACTATGTGATTACCTCTTTAGCAATGTGTGCAGGAGGCGGGATGCTGGGCGGAATGCTTTCATGATCGGATAAAAAATACTTTTAAAAAAGAAAGTCCTATGGTATAATGTTTTTTGATAATGAACTACGAGGAGGATGATATTATGAAACATATCAAAACTTTAAATACAAAGGGTTTACAAAATACAGTGAAAAAGGGCGGATGTGGTGAATGCCAGACGTCTTGTCAGTCAGCGTGTAAGACATCCTGTACTGTTGGGAATCAAAGTTGCGAAAGTACAAAATAATGTTACAGTTCACACGGTGACTATTCCGCGAGGTGTTTCCGTGCATCGTGAAGCGTGTTGCTGGTCACGGGAGTGAACAGTAACAAAATAATCAGCTGTTATAATGGATATCATCGGTTACTGTTCACAGCTCTATGGAGCGTGAACAGTAACTATTATCGAGCAGCGGTATGGAGCCGTTGCTTGTTTGCTGTTGTGCAGGCAGTCGAATTGATATTCGAAGAGGAGACCAAAGTAGTGATTCACCAATATAAAAATAATGGCTATAACATAGTACTGGATGTGAATAGTGCTTCTGTTCATGTAGTAGACGAACTTGTTTACGATGTACTTGAACTACAAAAAGAAAACATGGCAGATCAGGAAATTATACATAAGCTGTCAGCGGTATATGGTATAGCAGATATTAATACAGCATTAGCAGAATGCAGGCAGCTGCAGGAAGCGGAAATGTTGTTTACAAAGGATACATACCGCAGCGCCATAGATCTTTTTAAAGAGAGACAGACGGTTGTAAAGGCATTGTGCCTGCATGCAGCTCATGACTGTAACCTTGCCTGCAGATATTGTTTTGCAGAAGAGGGCGAATATCATGGCAGAAGGGCATTGATGTCTTTTGATGTGGGAAAAAAAGCACTGGACTTTCTGGTTGCCAATTCCGGTAATCGAAAGAACCTGGAAGTGGATTTCTTTGGCGGTGAACCCCTGATGAACTGGCAGGTGGTAAAGGATCTGGTGGCTTATGGCAGGGAGCAGGAGAAGATTCATGATAAGAATTTTCGATTCACCCTGACAACCAATGGAGTGCTGCTGAACGATGAAGTTATGGAATTTGCCAACCGGGAAATGGCTAACGTGGTTCTGAGTATTGACGGAAGGAAAGAAATTAATGATCATATGCGGCCGTTTCGCAACGGAGCCGGCAGTTATGATTTGATCGTTCCCAAGTTCCGGCAATTTGCAGATAGCCGTAATCAGGATAAATATTATGTGCGGGGAACATTTACACGGCACAATCTGGATTTTTCCAAAGACGTTCTGCACCTGGCCGATTTAGGATTTAAACAGATATCAGTAGAGCCGGTGGTGGCACCGGAGACGGAAACATATGCTCTGCGGGAAGAAGATCTTCCGAAGATATATGAAGAATATGATCTGCTTGCCAGGGAAATGATAAAAAGAGAAAAGGAAGGACGAGGGTTTCATTTCTTCCATTTTATGATCGACCTGACGGGCGGTCCTTGTGTGTATAAACGCTTGTCCGGATGTGGTTCGGGCACAGAATACCTGGCTGTTACGCCATGGGGCGATTTATATCCCTGCCATCAGTTTGTCGGGGAAGAAAAATATCTTATGGGTACGGTGGACGAAGGAGTTACCAGACAGTCCATTTGTGATGAATTCAAAGGCTGCAATGTCTATGCAAAAGACAAGTGTCGGGATTGCTTTGCCAGATTCTATTGCAGCGGCGGATGCGCGGCAAATGCTTATAACTTCACCGGGGAAATTAATAATGTTCATGAAATTAGCTGTGCATTGCAAAGAAAAAGAGTGGAATGTGCACTGATGATAAAGGCTGCACTTGCAGAATAAAAGAAAGGTAAAGGAAAAAAAATGAAGAAAAAAACAGGCATAGTTGTTTTGGTTTTTACTGCATTGCTGATAGCGCTGCTGGTATTTACATCAGCCGTAGGATTTGGACCGACAGGAACCGGCTCAGCAAAGAATATAAAAACTGGTCTGGATTTGGCCGGTGGTGTCAGTATCACTTATCAGACGAAGGAGAAAAACCCGTCTGCCGAAGATATGTCAGATACCATCTATAAATTACAGAAGCGTGTCGAGGGCTATAGTGAAGAAGCCCAGGTGTATCAGGAAGGTGAGGATCGTATTAACATCGAGATTCCCGGTGTTTCCGATGCCAATGCTATCCTGGCGGATTTGGGCAAGCCTGGTTCTTTGGCGTTTATGGACAGTGATGGTAATGTAGTGCTGGACGGAACGGATGTGGCTGCTGCCGAAGGTGGAGTGACAGAAGATTCGACCAACAATAAACAGTATGTTGTATCTTTGGAGTTAACTGCGGAAGGTACGGAGAAATTTGCCCAGGCAACCGAAGAGAATTTAGGAAAACAGATTTCAATCGTATATGACGGCGAAGTGATCAGTGCACCAACAGTACAGAGTAAGATTACAGAGGGAAAAGCACAGATTACCGGAATGAGTTCTATTGAGGAAGCAAAAGAGCTGGCTTCCACTATCCGAATTGGTTCACTGTCTCTGGAACTGGAAGAAATCCGTTCTAATGTTGTCGGTGCACAGTTAGGTCAGGATGCGATCAGAACCAGTTTGATCGCCGGTGGTATTGGTCTGGCTTTGGTTATTTTGTTTATGATGATCGTGTATTCCCTTCCCGGCGTTATTGCAGGGCTTGCACTTATTATCTATACCGGGTTAGAGCTGGTAATGTTAAATGCATTTGATCTGACCCTTACGCTGCCGGGAATTGCTGGTATCATTTTGTCAATTGGTATGGCAGTTGATGCTAACGTAATCATCTATGCTCGTATCCGTGAGGAGATTACCGCTGGAAAGAGTGTCCAAAATGCTATTAATATCGGATTTAAGAAGGCGTTATCAGCGATCGTGGATGGTAATATTACAACCTTGATAGCAGCAGCAGTACTTGGTATGCTGGGAAGCGGAAGTGTTAAAGGATTTGCCATGACGCTGGCTCTTGGTATTGTGCTGTCGATGTTTACCGCTCTGGTGATCTCACGCTTTATCGTCAATGCATTTTATGCAGTAGGTTTTAAAGATGAAAAATATTTTGGAAGACAGCGTGAGCGTAAGACGATTGACTTTGTTGGAAAAAGAAAAGTGTTCTTTATTATTTCTTTGGTGCTGATTTTGCTGGCTCCGGTTGGGATGGGCATTTTCTCAGCAACCCAAGGTCAGGCATTGAATTACAGCCTTGAATTTGTCGGCGGAACATCAACCACCGTTACCTTCAACGAAGACTATAGCATCGAAGATTTGGATGAGAAAGTAAAACCGGCCGTATCTGAAATCACCCAAGATGCCAATGTCCAAATGCAAAAAGTAATAAACAGCAATCAGGTTATTATCAAAACCCGTACTTTGAATGTAGAGGAACGTGAGGCATTTGCTCAGGCAATGATAGAAAATTTCAGTGTTTCAGAGGAGAATATTGCGGCAGAAAGCATTTCGTCCACTGTCAGTACCGAGATGCGTAAAGATGCGGTGGTGGCAATTGTTGTAGCAACGCTGTGTATGTTGATCTATATCTGGTTCCGGTTTAAAGATATCCGCTTTGCATCCAGTGGGGTACTGGCGTTAATTCATGACGTATTGGTAGTATTGGCCTTCTATGCTTTGGTCCGTATATCGGTAGGTAATACATTTATTGCCTGTATGCTTACCATTGTAGGTTATTCAATCAATGCAACGATTGTTATCTTTGACCGAATCCGTGAGAACATGCAGACGATGAAGAAAACGGATCTGGCCGAGATTGTAAACTTAAGTATTACTCAGACACTGACCAGAAGTATTTATACTTCTTTCACAACATTTATCACAATTGCAGTGCTGTTTGTCCTGGGTGTTCCATCTATCCGTGAATTTGCAGCGCCGATCATGATCGGTATTATCTGCGGTGCATATTCTTCCGTATGTATTACCGGGACATTGTGGTATGTGATGAAAACTAAATTTATTAAAAAAGAAAACTAGAGAAAACCAGGGATATTTCTTACTAGTTAAGGGGGAAAAGGGGACAGGGCTTATAAGCCATGTCCTTTTTAAAAAAAATGGAAAAATGGATGATTGCTGCCAAGAAGGCAGACTTTAATGAAATAGCAGCACATTTTCAGATTGATCCCGTTACTGCGCGGCTGATTCGTAACCGGGATATTATTGGTGAAGCGTGTATACAGGAATATTTATATGGGAATCTGGCGAATCTGCATAATCCGGCTCTGATGAAAGATATGGAGAAGGCCATCGGGATACTGGAGACAAAGATAAAGCAGGAGAAAAGAATCCGCATCATTGGTGATTATGATATAGATGGGATCATGTCTACATATATTTTGCATTGCGGCTTGAAGCATGTGGGAGCAAGAGCAGATATTACTATACCGCACCGGATTACCGACGGTTATGGAATTAATCAGGATTTGATCGAACAGGCCGCTGCGGATGGAATTGATACGATCATAACCTGTGATAATGGCATAGCGGCAGCATCCCAGATTGCCGCCGCCAGAGAATTAGGGATGACGGTAATCGTTACGGATCATCATGAAGTGCCCTATGAGGAGGATGAAGCCGGCAACCGTCGGGAGATTCTGCCGCCGGCACAGGCGATCCTGAATCCGAAACAGCAGGAATGCAGCTATCCCTTTAAGCACTTATGCGGTGCAGGAGTAGCATACAAACTAGCCGCTGAATTATACCGTTACTTTGGCATGGACGACACATTGCATGAGGAATTACTTGAGTACACAGCCATTGCAACCATTGGTGATGTTATGGACTTAATTGGCGAAAACCGCATTCTGGTAAAGGAAGGTCTGAGACGATTACAGCATACTTCTAATATGGGTTTACAGGAACTGATCAAGGTTAATTCACTGACTCCGGAGAATATTTCACCGTATCATATCGGATTTGTTCTGGGTCCCTGCCTGAATGCCACCGGGCGGCTGGATACTGCCCAGCGGTCATTAAAGCTTTTATGGGCGCAGAACCGCGAGGAAGCCGCAAGCCTGGCAGGAGACTTGAAAAGCCTGAATGAAAGCAGGAAAGAGATGACCTTGCAGGGTGTCAGTGAGGGCATTCAAATGGTTGAGGAAACATCCCTTTCAGAGGACCGGGTTTTGGTCGTATATCTGCCTGAATGTCATGAAAGCCTGGCTGGAATAATCGCCGGAAGACTGCGGGAAAGATACCACAAGCCAACCCTTGTACTGACCAGGGCAGAAGAGTGTGTAAAAGGATCCGGACGGTCAATTGAAGCATATTCTATGTATGAGGAACTTGTAAAATGCAAGGATCTGTTAAGTAAATTCGGAGGCCATCCCATGGCGGCAGGATTATCGCTGGACGAGGAAAATGTGCCCCGGCTGCGTAAAAAATTAAATGAATACTGCCGGCTTACGCCAGACGATTTAGTTGAAAAGGTGACAATAGATATAGCAATGCCCATATCCTACGTCCATAAGAGACTGATTGCAGAACTGGAACTGCTGCAGCCCTTCGGGAAAGGGAATACAAAACCACTTTTTGCTCAAAAAGGTATCAAAGTGTTGAACTGCCGTATTTTTGGTAAAAATAATAATGTAGTTAAAATGAGAATAATGGACGAAAAAGGATTTGCCATGGATGCTGTTTACTTTGGCGAAGGAGAAACATTTGTAGAACAAGTGAGAGAATCCGGACTACTTTCCATTATATATTACCCAACAATTAATGTTTATCAAGGAAAGGAAACGCTGCAGCTAGTAATTTCTAATTACCGGTAAACGTAAGAATAAAATTGTAAATTCCTTGAAAAACCAGCACTAAAAGTCTACGAAATAAGTGGTCACTATCCACCACCACGGGTGTAGATAAAAATAATGGGTACCCTTCAGCTGTCATTCTGAGCGGAGCGAAGAATCTTTCTTGGGTGGTGATAAATATTTATTATGTCTATATTTTAGTAAACTGGAACAACAAAGTA
>Ga0153940_1000610_pt1 | contig 17740 bp, 19 predicted proteins | sample TSNJ024MetaG_FD_104736 | JGI IMG/M metagenome (GOLD analysis project Ga0153940, IMG submission 104736) | Attine ant fungus gardens microbial communities from New Jersey, USA - TSNJ024 MetaG | ecosystem: Host-associated > Fungi > Mycelium > Unclassified | place: USA: New Jersey, Brendan T. Byrne...
AACAGTTTTTCTGTATTTTCAGTTTTGTTGTCTAATTGCAAAATAAACTTGTATGATACTATTTCAAAGAACTCTTTTTTCAGGTAACATATAGATAAAAAGGATTTGATTTCACATGATTAAAATTTTACTTTGGTATAGAATGTGAATATATAAAGTGTTACGATATAGAGAACATTTAACAGGTTAAACTCGTCATAGAATTATTAAATGTCATTCTTTTTTTATTCCTTTGTTGTGGAAACGATTTTGAAAAAATAAGCATGCACAATAAATGAGATATGTATATATAATATTAGGGTTTATATCTCTGGGTCTTGGTTTATTGGGTATAATTACACCCGGTCTCCCTACGACTCCTTTTATTCTTCTTACGGGTGTCTTATTTGCCAAAAGCTCACCGCGCCTACATCAGAAACTAATGGACCATAAGCTGACGGGTAAATATATTCGCCGGGTCAACGATGGGTTTAGCTGGAAAGGGTTAGCTCTTTCTATCGGGATTATGTGGTGTATGATCTTCTTCACAGCATTTGTCGTATTTGGCCATGGTACCATGCGCTTTGTAATGCTGGGTTTAGGATTGATCGGTACTGTTGCCCAGATAATAGTCCTGAGTAAAAAGAAAAGAAAAAAAGCGTTATTGATGCCGATAGATTTACCTGATAATAACGAAGTAGGAGAGGATAAACTTAAGGTATCCTGAGAGCTTTAAAATATGTATATTTGTGTTATAAAATATATATACTTTCCTTTGATTTTATGCGATATTTCTGTTCCTTTGTAGGAAGGGCTATCAGAAAAGGGATTTTATATAGTTTACAATGGATGATTTCATAAAAGATATCTGTATAATATTGATATACAAAATTCTGAGTTGAATCAACAATCACCGGTGCGAATGTTGGTAAAATCGGCGGAGCCAAATCTTGAATTGAAAAATCGACGTAAGTCAAACAGAACATATATAATAGAAAAGTTATGGAAAACAGAAATGAACAGGACAATCAAATACAGATAGAGCTGCCGGAAGACGTAGCCCAGGGTACATACTCAAATCTGGCTATTATAGCCCATTCTTCATCCGAATTTGTTATTGACTTTGTTCGTATTTTGCCCGGACTACCGAAAGCAAAAGTAAAATCACGTATTATATTAACACCCGAACATGCCAAGCGATTGCTATATGCATTAAATGAAAATATCAACAGGTTCGAAGCCCAAAACGGACCCGTATCTGCCGATAATTCGGCGGGATTTCTTCCGCCGATAACAGGACCAATAGGAGAAGCATAAAGTTATATTTTTAACTAATAAATAAAAGATTCTTATGAAAATCGGAATTCCTAAAGAGCTGAAAGCTTTTGAAAATCGGGTAGCAGTTACACCGGCAGGTGTGTATGAGTTTGTTATTGAGGGACATGAAGTATTTGTACAAACCGGAGCCGGGGTTAGTAGCGGTTTTACCGATTTGGACTATACGGAGGCCGGAGCTACCATTCTTTCCAGCATCGAAGAGGTTTATGCTATCGCAGACATGATTGTGAAAGTGAAAGAGCCGATAAAAGAGGAATATGACTTGGTAAGGGAAAATCAGATTGTATTCACTTACTTTCATTTTGCATCCAGCCTTGAACTGACTAAGGCAATGATAAAAAGTAAGGCAATCTGTATAGCTTATGAAACAGTTGAATTGCCGGACCGTTCACTGCCCCTGCTTGTGCCAATGAGCGAGGTTGCCGGTCGTATGGCTATTCAGGAGGGTGCACGTTTTCTCGAAAAACCGCATCTGGGGAAAGGGGTTCTCTTAGGGGGAGTACCGGGTGTAAAACCGGCGCACGTGATTGTTATCGGAGGTGGAATTGTTGGTGCGCAATCAGCTAAGATCGCAGCAGGAATCGGAGCCAGAGTGACTATTTTGGACAAGAGTCTGCCTCGTTTGCGTTACCTGAGCGATATTATGCCTGCAAATGTGACTACCCGCTACTCGGATGCCCATACAATTAAGGAATTGTGTAGAGACGCCGATCTGATTGTCGGAGCAGTCCTCATTGCCGGAGATAAAGCTCCGCAGGTGATATCGAAAGATATGCTGAAGATCATGCAGGCAGGAACAGTATTGGTCGATGTGGCGATAGATCAGGGCGGATGTTTCGAAACATCAAGACCGACTACGCATCTTGACCCTGTATTTGTTATTGATGATGTAGTACACTACTGTGTCGCAAATATACCGGGAGCTGTACCTATGACTTCTACTTTGGCTCTTACAAACGCAACATTCCCTTATGCCCTCAGTATTGCTAACCTGGGTTGGGAAGAAGCTTGCCGTCAGCATAAAGATTTACGGAAAGGACTGAACATTCTGAAAGGTGATATTGTTTACAAAGCCGTAGCCCATACATTCGGCCTTGAATATAAAGAATATTGATATCGGTAATGCAAAGTGAAAAACGGAGAATGATAGATGAAACATGAAAAGTGTTTTTCACTTTTCGTTTTTCACTTCTACTAATAAATAATAGAAATCCTCATATATTTACTAATATAAAACTAATATTTATGGAACTACTAAGTACATCGTTAATAGACTGGTCAAGAGCCCAGTTTGCTATGACAGCAATGTATCACTGGTTGTTTGTACCTCTTACCCTCGGGTTAGGGATCATAATGGCAATCATGGAGACAATGTATGTGCGTACAGGTAACGAGCAGTGGAAGAAAACCGCTAAATTCTGGATGGTCATTTTTGGTATCAACTTCGCTATAGGGGTTGCTACAGGGATTATCATGGAATTTCAGTTTGGTACCAACTGGTCTAATTACAGCTGGTTTGTTGGCGATATTTTTGGTGCGCCATTGGCTATTGAGGCCACGTTGGCATTTTTTCTTGAAGCCACCTTTATTTCTATTATGTTTTTCGGATGGAAGCGGGTTGGCAAAAAAGTTCACTTGACCGCTACATGGCTGACAGTTACCGGTGCAACACTTTCGGCTTTATGGATACTTATTGCAAATGCATGGATGCAATATCCTGTAGGAATGGAGTTCAATCCGGATACTACCCGTAACGAGATGATTAACTTCTGGGATATTGCCTTATCTCCTGTAGCTATTAACAAATTCTTCCATACGGTGCTTTCGGGCTGGATACTGGGTGCAGTATTCGTAGCCGGAGTAGCTGCGTGGTATCTGCTGAAAAAGAGAGATACTGAATTTGCTAAACAGAGTATGAAAGTTGCAGCGGGATTTGGACTGGCATCGTCACTTCTTATTGCATGGACAGGACATGGTTCGGCTCAGCAGGTAGCAGATAAGCAACCTATGAAATTAGCTGTAATGGAAGGCCTGTATGAAGGTGGAGAAGGTGTGGGACTTATTGCCTTTGCTATACCTAATCCGGCAAAAGAGTCGTACAATGACGGAGTAGACCCGTATTTAATTAACATAAGCATACCAAAAGGCTTATCATGGCTTAGCTTTGGCGAATTAGACGCCTATGTTCCTGGAATAAAGGATATTATTGAAGGCGGATATAAAGAGCCGGATGGTTCTACGGCGCTTTCGTTTGCCGAAAAGCAGATCAAAGGAAAAACGGCGATTCAGGCATTGGCAGATTATAAAAAGGCTAAAAAAGAAGGAAATGAAACTGCCGCCAATGAATATAAAGAAGTGTTGAAGGCTAATTATTCATATTTCGGATACGGTTATCTGGATACTCCCGATCAGTTGATACCGAATATACCGTTGGTATACTGGCCTTTCCATATCATGGTCTATCTTGGAGGCTGGTTCGTATTATTGTTTGTTGTGCTTTCCTTCTTTGTGTATAGGAATAAAGATATTGAAAACAAGAAATGGCTTCTATGGGCATGTCTGTGGACTATTCCTTTGGCCTATATTGCAGGTCAGGCCGGCTGGATGGTTGCCGAAATCGGGCGTCAGCCTTGGACTATACAGGATGTATTACCATTACAGGCAGCGGTCTCGGCTATTTCTGTAAAATCGGTAATGATATCATTCTTCTTGTTTCTGGCTCTGTTTACAGCTTTGCTTATCGCGGAGATTCGTATTATGCTCAATCAGATTAAAAAAGGTCCGGAGGACCACTAATAACAGTTTCAAAATTTAATAATTTCAAGATTTCAAGATTGAATATGAAGTTCCTGATTTATAAGATTTAGAATCTTGAAATTATGAAACCTGAAATCTTGAAATACAATATAAAATATAATAATTATGGATTATTCATTTTTACAACATTATTGGTGGTTCCTCATATGCCTGATCGGAGGTCTTTTCGCATTCCTTCTATTCGTTCAGGGCGGGCAATCGATGCTCTTCTCTTTAGCTAAAGACGAAAAAGAGCGCATGATACTTGTTAATGCTTTAGGGCGCAAGTGGGAATATACATTTACTACTCTTGTAACTTTTGGCGGGGCTTTATTCGCATCTTTTCCATTGTTCTATTCTACCAGTTTCGGCGGGGCATATTGGGTATGGATGGCAATCCTGTTCTGCTTCGTATTGCAGGCTGTTTCATACGAGTTCCAGTCCAAGCCGGGTAATTTATTCGGACGTAACACATATCGTTGGTTTTTATTTACCAATGGCTTACTCGGTACGTTCCTCGTAGGTGCAGCTTTGGCTACTTTCTTTACTGGTTCGGATTTCACAGTGAATAAAGAGAATATGGCCGATGTGATAAATCCGGTTATCAGCCGTTGGGGAAGTGAATGGCATGGCTTGGAAGCTTTGGCCAATCCTCGTAACTGGCTGCTAGGGCTGACAGTCTTCTTCCTTGCACGCACGCAGGCATGTTTGTTCTTTATCAATCGCCTTCAGGACGAAAAACTGGTGGACCGTTCACGCAAGTTCTTATTATATAACTGTGTACCATTTGTAATATTTTTCTTAGCATTTGTTATCTGGGCATTTATTGCTGATGGATTTGCTGTAAATCCTGATACAAAAGAAGTATTCATGGAACCGCATAAATACTTTAATAACCTGATAGAAATGCCAGTGGCGGGTATTGTATTCGTCGTGGGAGTTCTGCTTGTACTGTTCGGTATCGGAAAAACGTTATTGACGAAAGGTTATAACAGTGGTATTTGGTTTACAGGATTAGGTACCGTATTGACTGTATGTATGTTGCTACTTATCACCGGGTTTAACAATACAGCCTATTATCCTTCTGCAACCGATCTTCAGAGTTCGCTGACACTGGAGAATTCTTCATCGAGTGAATTCACTTTGACGGTGATGAGCGTTGTTTCTATCCTTGTTCCGTTTGTTGTAGCATACATCATCTATGCATGGAATTCTCTGGAAAAGAAACGCTTCGATATAAAAGATTTTAAAGATGACGGACATGTGTATTAATCTATAGCACTAAATAAAAAAGCGGGAATACTTTATAGTATTCCCGCTTTTTTATAATGTTATTGATTTGTCCTGTTAGTCTCAATGTACTTTTGGAAAAACAAAAAAGGAAGCTTATTCTAGCTTCCTCTGTATTTTATACTCCTGATAATATTATGCAGGGTGAATTGCTTCAGTTGGACATGCATCAGCACAAGTTCCACAATCTGTGCAAGTATCTGGATCGATCTTATAGATGTCGCCTTCTGAAATTGCGTTTACCGGACACTCGTCAATACAAGTACCGCAAGCAATACAATCTTCGTTAATTACGTAAGCCATGATTTTCGATTTTTAATATTATTACTAACTTTGATGTAGCAAATATAAAGAGTTTTTTCGGTCAGCCAAAATAGATAATGTTAGATATTATAAATAAATCATCACTTTTATCTATCTTTAAATTTGTGCCATTAGATAATTGACTGTTTTAAAGTATATTATATTGATATCAATCGTTTAGAGGGCTATTTAACGATTCGCTTATTTTTACTCTTTCTAAGTAATGATTAATATCGTTTTTTAGTATAATAACGGTTGTAGATCTACGTTTTATAAAAAAAAGAATCTAAATTGAAAACGAAAACATATATATTTATTTTAATAACCTTAGGTTTTGTTTCGGTAGTTACTACTCAGGCTCAGACACGCAAGGCATTAAATCAGCCGTTTGCCGATCAGAAGATGTATCATCTGGGCTTTTCGATAGGGATCAATGCTCCCGATCTGATATTTTCCCATACAGGCTTTGTGGGGGAAAACGGCGATGCATGGTTTGCCGAAATACCCTCTTACTCTGTCGGATTTAGTGTAGGTATGATTGGAGACAGATACCTGAATGAATATTTCAACCTCCGTTTATCCCCCAGTATGCATTTGGGCGAAAGGCGTTTTGTATTCAGAGAACAGTCTTCGGGAGAGGAATATACAACATCGTTGAAGGCCAGTTATCTCACGGTGCCATTACATCTTAAATTCAGCGCTCCCCGTATGGGGAACTACCGCCCTTATGTGTTGGGCGGGGCTTATGCGGCTTTGGATATCGGCTCTAAAAATGATCAGGCATTACGTTTTAAGAAGATGGACTACGGATTGGAATTCGGTGTGGGATGTAACATCTATCTGCCAATGTTTAAACTATGTCCGGAATTGCGCTTTTCTTTCGGATTAGCCGATTTAATAGATAAAGACAGGTCAGACATAACGGATAAGGAAATGTTGAAATACAGGGACGCAATATCTTCCGGGAAATCACGTATGATTTCACTTATTTTCAACTTTGAATAATTAGCTATTAAATATATGGATTTAATATACCAAACTGATTGCCGGGGTATATCCTGGGAAAGAGTCCGTAATTTGCTGGATATTGTAGGTATGTCTACAGTTGATCCGGAGAAGCATCGGATTTCTTTTGAGGCGAGCCATTCTGTAATTTTTGTTTTTGATGATACTACGCTGATTGGATTTGGACGTATGATATCCGATGGAGCGCGGCAATCGGCGCTCTATGACATTGCTGTCGATCCTTCTTATCAGGGCCATAGAATAGGACAGGAGATAGTGACACGGTTAATGGCTGTTACGCCCGGTTGTAATTTTATTCTATACGCCTCTCCGGGAAAAGAAGGCTTTTATAAAAAGCTGAACTTTAAGAGAATGAAGACGGGAATGGCTTATTTTATAAATCCGGAAAGGATGGTTGACGGAGGTTTTGTCGAAGATGAATGATACGGAAAAAAGGACTGTAACGAAAATGATAAGGATATACTGTGCTGCCAAACATGGTAAATCCAAGGCCTTGTGCGCCGGCTGCTCACTGCTGAATGAATATGCGATGAACAGGTTGGAACGCTGTACTTTTGGTGAAGATAAACCCACTTGCCAGAAATGTCCTATCCATTGCTATAAGCCTGATATGAAATTGCGTATGCAGGAAGTCATGCGTTATTCCGGGCCGCGTATGATGTTCCATAGCCCCATGCTGGCTATCGCTCATCTTGTTAAAGGTATGAAGACCTCAAAGAAGAAGACACCCTCTAAATAAAAAAAGCTGCCGGAATCTAATCCGACAGCCTTTCTTTAGTAGTATAAAAAAGTGTGTATATCTTATTTCACTTCCTCAAAATCCACATCAGTTACATCATTATCACCGCTTTTCGGCTGCTCTCCGGCATTGCCTCCGGCTTGTTGGCCCGGATTTGCTCCGGCCTGATTGTACATTTCCTGACTTAGATTCTGGAACAATGTATTCAGTTCATTCATTGCAGTATCTATACCTGCCAGATCCTGCGCCTTGTGAGCATCTCTCAGCTTGTTTAAGGCTCCCTCGATAGGGGCTTTCTTGTCAGCAGGGATTTTATCACCAAGTTCACTCAATTGCTTCTCTGTTTGGAAAATCATAGAGTCGGCCTGATTCAGCTTATCTATTTTTTCCTTTTCTTTCTTATCAGACTCCGCATTAGCGGCAGCTTCGTCTTTCATCTTCTGGATTTCAGCATCGCTAAGGCCCGATGAAGCTTCGATACGGATTGATTGCTCTTTTCCTGTAGCTTTATCTTTTGCCGATACGCTCAGGATACCATTGGCATCAATATCGAATGTCACTTCTATCTGAGGTTCGCCACGACGGGCAGGCATAATGCCATCCAGATTGAATACGCCGATTTGCTTGTTATCCCTGGCCAATGGACGTTCTCCCTGTAATACATTTATCTGTACTGAAGACTGGTTGTCGGCCGCAGTCGAGAATGTTTCACTCTTCTTGGTCGGGATGGTTGTGTTAGACTCGATTAATTTTGTCATCACGCCACCCATGGTTTCAATACCTAAAGAAAGCGGAGTCACATCCAATAATAACACATCTTTCACTTCACCAGTCAGTACACCTCCTTGTATAGCAGCACCTACAGCAACCACTTCGTCAGGATTTACACCCTTGGACGGAGTTTTACCGAAGAATTTTTCAACTTCGGCCTGTACGGCAGGGATACGGGTAGAACCCCCTACAAGAATAACTTCATCTACATCGGACGCTGAATAGCCTGCGTCGCTCAATGCCTGGCGGCAAGGATTGATACATTTGCGTATCAGGGTATCGGCCAGTTGTTCGAATTTAGCACGTGTCAATGTTTTTACCAAGTGTTTTGGAATACCATTTACCGGCATTATATATGGTAAGTTGATTTCAGTAGATGTTGTGCTCGAAAGTTCGATTTTTGCTTTTTCAGCGGCTTCTTTCAGGCGTTGAAGAGCCATCGGGTCTTTGCGAAGGTCGAGTCCTTCATCTTTCAGAAATTCTTCTGCCAGCCAGTTTATAATCACCTGGTCGAAGTCATCACCACCGAGGTGGGTATCTCCGTTAGTCGATTTCACTTCGAATACACCGTCACCCAGTTCGAGGATAGAAATATCGAATGTACCACCACCAAGGTCGAATACGGCGATTTTCATATCTTTATGAGCCTTGTCAAGACCGTAAGCAAGGGCTGCGGCAGTAGGTTCATTGACGATACGTTGTACTTTTAGTCCTGCAATTTCTCCGGCTTCTTTTGTAGCCTGACGTTGCGAATCGCTAAAATATGCAGGTACGGTGATAACAGCATCTGTAACTTCCTGTCCGAGATAGTCTTCTGCTGTTTTCTTCATTTTCTGAAGAATCATGGCCGAAATTTCCTGTGGAGTGTACAGACGTCCGTCGATGTCTACACGTGGAGTATTGTTGTCTCCCTTAACTACTTTGTAAGGTACACGTGTAACTTCTGTCTGAACCTGATCCCAGGTTTCTCCCATAAATCTCTTTATGGAGTATATTGTTTTTTCAGGATTTGTAATAGCCTGACGTTTAGCAGGGTCTCCCACTTTACGCTCGTTTCCTTCAATAAATGCCACAACAGAAGGGGTTGTTCTTTTCCCTTCGTTGTTAGCGATAACGATAGGTTCGTTACCTTCCAACACGGCAACACAAGAGTTTGTGGTACCTAAGTCAATTCCAATTATTTTTCCCATTTTAGTTTATTATATTTATTTGTTTTTAATTCTGATTGATCATGTTTACGCTTTGTAGCGACACTATCTGTTATTCAAATGCTGTGCCAAAGTGATAATTTTTTTAAGAAAATGTGAAATATGACGATTTGTCAGAATTTTTTATTAGGTAAAAAGTGTGGATTTATGCGGTAAGAGACGGGGTGTTTTCATGGTTTCAGCCGCGTCAGGGCGAACGCCCGAAATTTAATCTTTTCTAAAAACTTTATCTATATAGTAAGCTGATAGCCTTTAGCTGTTAGCTTGTAGTTCTTTGAAAAAATAATTAGCAGATTTGTAAATTAGCATATTAGCAAATGAGTGATAAGTGTAACCTTTGTTACCTTTTTATAAAAAGATACGGGTAGAAAAGAACCGAGATGCAAGTTGTTTACTGATGACTAACGAGATGCTTCGCTCTGCTCAGCATGTCAATCAAATTATTGATTTTTCATCCTTAATTATTAGTTGATTTTTCTGTTACTTCTGTTACTTTTTAACTGTATATAGTTAACAGATGCAAAAATGATAAGATAAAAATAATGAAAAAAGTGTCAGATGTGTCAGGTTTTAACAAAGTATAGTTAATAAATGTAAATATAGTAATGAGCTATGGATTATGAGTTATAAGTGATGAGTTAGACTTTGCGGCTTAGGGTTCTTGCAAGAGAATACTGTTTTCTATTTCGGACTAATGGAAACTTTTTGTAAATTTGGGTTACGATAATCTCAATAAATATATGAGCCAGCCATTAGCAGAACGTTTGCGTCCACGTACCCTGGACGAATATATAGGACAAAAGCATCTTGTGGGTGAAGGCGCTATCCTGCGCAAGATGATAGAATCGGGACGAATACCTTCTTTTCTTCTTTGGGGCCCTCCCGGAGTAGGGAAGACGACATTGGCCCAGATTATTGCCAATACGCTGGATACTCCTTTCTATACATTGAGTGCGATAAACTCGGGTGTAAAGGATGTACGTGAGGTGATAGAACAGGCTAAAAAGAGTCAGTTCTTCAATACGAAAAGCCCTATTTTGTTTATTGATGAAATCCACCGCTTTTCAAAATCACAACAGGATTCGTTGCTCAATGCAGTGGAAACAGGTGTGATTACATTGATAGGCGCTACAACGGAAAATCCTTCGTTTGAAGTTATACGGCCATTGTTGTCACGTTGTCAGGTGTACGTTTTGCAATCCTTGGATAAGGATGACCTGATCGAACTGGCTCATCGTGCCGTGACGCAGGATATTATACTTAAAGAACGGAATATCGAATTACAGGAAACCAATGCATTGCTTCGCTTTTCGGGAGGTGATGCCCGTAAACTGTTGAATATACTCGATCTGGTAACAGGCGCGGATGTGAGTGACAAAATTGTCATAACGGATAAGCTTGTGACAGAACGCTTACAGGAAAATCCGGCGGCATACGATAAAGGAGGTGAGATGCATTATGACATTATTTCAGCCTTTATCAAGTCTATCCGGGGTAGTGACCCCGATGCGGCTATTTACTGGCTGGCGCGGATGGTGGCCGGGGGGGAAGATCCGAAATTTATTGCCCGGCGGTTGGTTATCTCGGCGGCGGAAGATATAGGGTTGGCAAATCCTAATGCCCTCTTACTGGCGAATGCATGCTTCGATACTTTGCAGAAGATTGGCTGGCCGGAAGGCCGGATTGTCTTAGCCGAAGCCACCGTGTATTTGGCAACTTCACCAAAAAGTAATTCTGCATATATGGCTATAGATGAGGCTATCGCATTGGTGAATGAAACGGGTAACCTGCCGGTTCCGTTGCATTTGCGTAATGCACCGACCAAGCTTATGAAAGAACTGGATTATGGCAAAAACTACAAGTATGCCCACAGTTTCGAGAATAACTTTGTACAGCAGGATTATGTGCCTAAAGAAATAAAAGGACGCCAATTCTGGAAGCCGCAGCAAAACGCATCGGAGAGCAAAATTGTGGAATGGCTGAAAAAATTGTGGAAAGACAGGTATTGAACGATGCGCCAATGAAGTATAAGACGCTGAAAGAACTTTATAAATGATGAAAAAAGCAGTAGTCAGAATCCTTGTGGTTTTATTGTCACTCTATATATTACTATGTGGATTCTTCTACTTTTTTCAGGAAAGACTGATTTTTTACCCTGCAAAACTTGATAATAATTATACTTTCCGGTTTAAGCAGGATTTTGAGGAAATATATTTAAAAGCGGATGATGGGACATCATTGAATAGCCTTCTGTTCAAAACAGAAAATCCCAAAGGATTGATTTTCTATCTGCATGGCAATGCCGGGGCTCTTGATTCATGGGGACACTTGGCTTCTGTTTATACGGATTTAGACTATGATGTATTCTTTCTCGATTACAGGGGATTCGGCAAAAGTAGGGGTGAGATTGACAGCCAGAATCAATTATTCAGCGATATTCAGCTCGCTTATAATGAAATGAAGAAGCGATACGATGAAGACCGGTTAATTGTACTGGGTTTTTCTATCGGAACGGGGCCGGCCGCAAAGATTGCAGCGACAAATAACCCCCATATGTTGATTTTGCAGGCTCCTTATTATAGTCTTACGAATGTGATTCAGGATATTTGCCCTGTTATCCCCGGTTTTCTGGTCAAATATAAGTTGGAAACATATAAATATGTAAGTGAATGTAAAATGCCTGTTGTCATCTTTCATGGAAATAAAGATAAGGTGATAAACTATAATAATTCCATGAAATTGAAGCCTATATTGAAAGATTCGGGTTTGCTTATTACATTAGAAAACGAAGAGCACAATGGTATAACCGAAAATGAAGTGTACAGGGAGGAAATAAAGAGGCTACTTACAAAATGACGTAGAATTTTATAGAATTCTTAATCATCTTTACAACATTCACAACCCTCATGTTTGTCCAATACCCGATGTGGAAAATCGCCGTGTCCGACAATTTCGATAGGGCAGGAGGAATATGATTCTTCGAGCCATTCGGTCGAGATATTGGTACCTGAATGATAGTGGAGTCCTTCGTTTACACAGGCTATATTTTTAACCAGCGATATCACCGTACCCACATCATGTGAGACAAGAATAATGGCGGTGTCTTTATTTATATCTTCGAGTATCTTATAAAAATCAGTCTCGAATCGTTTGTCCACATATGAATTAGGTTCGTCGAGCACCAGCAGGTCTGGTCCGTCTATAATAGCACGCCCAAGCAAAGTGCGTTGGAGCTGGCCTCCGGATAATGCGCCTATAGGCCTGTCGATAAGTTTATCCAGTCCCATCTGATACGCTATTACGCCCACCCTTTCTTTTTGCTCTTTGGTATAAGGTGAAAATACGCTGTGTTTGATTGTCAGCCCCGACAGTATAACATCATGGACGGATATGGGGAATTTTTTATCTATCTGGTTTATTTGCGGCAGATAACCGATGTTTATCTTATCCGTTTTCACGTCATTCCTGAAAAAAGATATACTGCCGTCCGTCGGTTTTACCAGTCCGAGGATCGTTTTCAATAAAGTGGTTTTCCCACCGCCATTGGGGCCGATAATACCGAGGAAATCGTCCTGAAAAACATTCAGGTTCACATTTTTCAGTACATAAGGATTGTCATCATATCCTACCGAAAGGTCACTTATTTCGAGTATTTTGCTCATTCGTTTTCCTGTGCCAATGCTTTGGCTATTTTTATCATTTCTTCGTCCCAGTTATACGATAACAGGTTTATCCGGATTGCTTTTCCATTTATCGCTTCTGCTACGGTTTCTGCATTTTTCGTATCGAACTCCTGCTGGATGAAAACAACTTTTATACCTTCAGCTTTTGCTTTATCTATAAGATCCTTTAGCTGCGACGGCGACGGGTTTTTCCCTTCATGCTCGATTGAGTATTGGGTCAATCCGTATTCATCGGCAAAATAACTGAGTGCGGGATGATATATTATAAATGCTTTGCTCGGAGCTTTGTCCAAATACGATTTGATGATGCTGTCAGTACTGTTCATCTCAGCAATCAGCTTGTCGTAATTGGCTGTATAGTCTGCTTCATTATCAGCATCCAATTCTAATACAGCCTTGTACATGTTTTCGACTATAATTTTAGCCGACCTTACTGAACTCCATGTATGCGGGTCACCTGCTGCATGGGAATGGATATGATTATCGTCTTCACAGTGTATATGAGCGTCACCTATAAGCTGAATACCTTGCGAACAGTTTACTACTTTTAGTTCCGGGTTACTCCGGGATATTTTATCTATCAATGTATTTTCTATCCCCAGATAACCGATTTTGAAGTAGGCCACACTTTTATCCAGAGCCATCATCTGCGATGGGGTGAAGTCTGCACTTTCGGGATTGGAACCCGATGGCACGATGCAATTTATTTGATAGTGATCCCCTGCAATTTTACTTAGAAAATATTTTTGTGGTTCTATAGTTACCGACAGAGTCCGGATTTTATCTGCTTTAGATGGTTTACAACCACTAAGAGATAGAATACCCAGTAATATCATGGTAACAACTAATTTATAACTCATAACTTATAATTTATAACTTGCGTCAGACCTATTCTCCTTTTGTTAGATCGTATATCTTGCGGATACGGTTCAGTTCTTTTTCAAAGTCTATTTCCAGATCGTGAAGTATACCGTCGTTCAGATCGTAGACCCAGCCGGCTACACGGGGATAACCTTTTGCCAGATACGATTTCTGTACTTCCGCTGTCTTTATTATATTCAGGCATTGTTCGTATACATTTATTTCTACCAGACGGTTATATCTGGCTTGCGGATCGGAAATGGTATCCAGTTCTTTCTCGTGCAGGCGGTACACATCGCGTATGTTACGCAGCCACGGATTGAGTATTCCTAAATCTTTAGGTTCCATTGCGGCTTTTATCCCTCCGCAATTGTAATGTCCGCATACAATGATATACTTTACATTCAAATACTCCACCGCATAGTTTATTACCGACAATACGTTGAGGTCGTTATTGACCACCATATTAGCGATATTACGGTGTACAAATACTTCTCCGGGTTGCAAGCCCATTATCTCATTGGCATGAACGCGGCTATCGGAGCATCCTATATAGAGATAATCAGGATTCTGTTCGTTTGCCAGATGGGAAAAAAAGTCCGGATTTTCCTCACTCATTTTCCCGACCCATTTTTTATTTGCTTCGAATATACCTTTATATGATTTTTGTATTTCCATTATGTTTTATAAGTCTTTTACCTGTTTCAGAATGTAGAGCACTTGTTCAATCAGTGAATGTGCACCATCATTAACAATTACAAAATCAGAAAGTTTAGCTTTCTCTTCATCCGGCATCTGGTTTTGTATGCGTTCCAATACTTTTTCGCGGGTAGTATTATCCCGTTTTATCGTGCGTTCCAGCCTTATTTCCAAAGGTGTATATACCATCACTATTTTATCCACCAGTTTATTGAATCCGGATTCGAAAAGAATCGCTGCTTCGTGTGCTATTAACGGATAATGTGCATGGTTAATCACCCATTCTTTAAAATCTTTTTCTACTTCGGGATGTATTATTGCGTTTACCTGCTCCAATTTGGCTTTATCATTGAATATATGGGAAGCCAGTAATGCTTTGTTTAGCACGCCGCCTTCGAATAATCCTTCCCCATAGATATTAATCAACTTTTCTTTTATGATTGGGGAAGTTGCCACGAGCCTTTTACTTTCCGTATCGGCAATGTAAACGGGAACATTACAAAGGGTGAATATCTCCGAAACGGTAGATTTGCCACTTCCTATTCCTCCTGTTATACCTAATTTAATCATTCTAAGAGATTGTTATTAAGAAAAAGAATGTATTGAGTATCTATTTCTGTTCCAGTACAAATTCCACTTCGGAAGGAACGGGGCCTTTAGTCTGTATATAATCCGGGCTTTCTGTTATTCGCACGGGGATCGAAGCCTCTTTCAGGTCTTTGAGATCATTATAGTCTATAATTACCTGAAAGTCGTGAGACGAAATGTCATTATATCTTTTGATGCCGACAAAGAAGGGTATCTTGATCGACGACGGGAAGAACTTGATTGTCAGATTTTCCGGTAGATTGATACATTCAACGGGAACTTCCACTTCCTTTGTACTGAATTTATCTACCGATACATTTAGTTCTACAGTGTTGGGTACAAAACGAATGCCTTTGGTTTGCTTCATTGCCACCAGCATTTTTTTATCCTCCGTTACTTCTCTAAGTGTATCATTCACTGTGTGAGCGTAATGCAATGTATCCAATGCGGCTCGGCTGCCATATACAAGCACCGAATCGGGTTCGATTGTCAGTTCCCCGTCGATCAGATAACCTGATGCCAGACTTATATAACCGTCATATATAACGGGTAGTTTCTTTTGGTGCAATACGGCATAGGCATAAGATACACGGGTGGGGGAGTAGCTTATTAATTCTGACGAAGCGAAAAGTTTTCCCCGGACCAATTGTTCGAAGTTCCTACCCTGTATAACCTTCTCCTGTGTTCCTTTTACTATATCCCTCACATCTACTTCCAAAGAGTCGTATCTATGGGTGAAATAGTATTTGAACATGGCTGCCCCGTCGTCTTTGATGCGTACATATATTTTCGATGGTAGTTCGTTTTCGAAAACGATGCTATCGGGAACATTTACATATTTAACAGGTATAGTGAGGGTAGACTCAAATTTTTGACGATAGACCTGCATCATCCAAAAAACTGAGGACAGCAATACAAAAAACAAAAAAGTCAGCATCTTTTTCCATGATATATTTGTGAAAAACGATCTGACTTCTTGTATGATGATATTTTTAGTATCGCTCATATAGCTATACCTGACTTTTATGTTTCATTCAAACGAATTATCTGTTGTTAGCCTGAGTATCAGCCGCTGAAACGTAAACAGAAGATTTTTCGATTGTGATTTTTACTCCGTCGGCAATTTCCAGTACAAATGTAGAATCGTTTACCTCTTTCACTTTTCCGTGAATACCTCCGGCTGTAACTACTTTGTCACCCACTTTGATTGCATTCCGTGCTTCCTGCAACGCTTTTTGTTTCTTTTGTTGCGGACGTATCATAAAGAAATACATGATGGCAAATAATAGCACCATCATTACAATCATGCTACCGCTGCTGCCTAATCCCAGAAAACCTCCGCCGGCAGGTGCACCACCTTCGGTTGCTTGCAATAATACATTTAATAAAGTCATAAATTCTTTAATATTTGGTTTATATTATTCTTTATTTATCTCCTTCCCTGAAAAAGCTTTACAAATATAAGCGATTATTTTGAATTAGAGTGAAGGTGAAAATATGATAAATATTATTATTTCTTAATTATCTTCTTTTCTTCCTTTAGTTCTTTTACAATTGCATCCAGAATACCGTTTATAAAAGAAGCACTTTTGGCTGTGCTGTATGATTTTGCTATATCGATATATTCGTTCAGAGTTACGCTTATCGGTATGGATGGAAAACTTACGATTTCACCTATTGCTATCTGCATTATTACCATATCCATGAGGGCTATACGTTCCGATTCCCAGTTTTTGGTATATTTATCTATGAGTTCGCGGTATTCCTTACCATTCCAGAGGGATTCACGTAGCAATTTTACTGCGAATTCTCTGTCGGAATCATCTTTGAACATAGGAAGTAATTCCTGGGCTGCTCCCTTGTTTTCCTCAAATCTTTTAATCGTTTTCAGGACAAAAGACTCAATGATTTCAATGTCGTCATTCCAGTAAAGGCTTTCATCCTCCAGCAAGGTGTATAATTCTTCATCGGTACAGATGATATGCTTGAATGTTTTGCGCCAAAACTCTCGGTCGTCGTCATAGCTATGGGAATCACCGTCCATATATTCTTGGTAAATATCCGAATTGAGGATGTTTTCAAGCATCTTACGAACAAAAGTATCGTGGTCGTACCAAGAAAAAGGCCTGTCTTTAAGATATTTATTCAATTCGAGGTTTTCTCTCAATTGAAGAATAAATTTGTTCTTTAATAACCTGGTGTTTGGTTTTATATCTTCTTCTGTGGGCAAAAGCTTCGACTTGCGGTTATCGACTTTTTGGGCATAAGAGTCGGTAAGTTCAACCAAAAGTGATAGTAGATAGAAGTATAAATCGTATGATTTTTGTAGACTGAAAAGAAGCTCGTTTTCAGCTTTTCTCATGTCTGTAGTTTCACCCTGACTGTATGAAAACAGTATTTGGACAACTCTGATACGGATAAGAACGCGGTTTATCATTTTTACATTAAAATGTTTCAGG
>Ga0153940_1000612_pt1 | contig 17722 bp, 15 predicted proteins | sample TSNJ024MetaG_FD_104736 | JGI IMG/M metagenome (GOLD analysis project Ga0153940, IMG submission 104736) | Attine ant fungus gardens microbial communities from New Jersey, USA - TSNJ024 MetaG | ecosystem: Host-associated > Fungi > Mycelium > Unclassified | place: USA: New Jersey, Brendan T. Byrne...
AGCTTCGGCTTCGTAGTGGTTCGCGCGGCAGCCGAGCGTTACGACGGCAAAGCGTTTATTCCTGAGACAGCCCATTCACTAATCCCCGCCTGTGAGCCATCAACCGAAACCAACCGCATCCCACAATCGCCGACGTAGACGCCCGCAACACGCCGTCGCCCAAGCTCACTGGCGCGAAACCGTTTTCACACAACGCCCGCGCTTCTTCCGGAGTCCAGTCGCCCTCGGGCCCCACGGCGAAGGCCAGTTCATCCGGTATTTCTCCAATTTCCGAAAGCGGCGTCGCCCGCGGCTCCAAAATAGCCGCGTAACGCGCGGCGGGCAGACTGTCCCATGGTATATCGGCAAAGCGCACTGGAGCGCGCGCTATCGGCGGCATGACATAGCCGGAGACCTTCGAGCCCTCGTCCATAACCTTCTGCCATCGCGACGCCTTCCTCAGCACGTCGGACTCCGCGACGCGCGGCACAGAGCGCTCGCATACGACAGGCATGACCGCGTAAAGCCCAAGTTCCGCCGCGCTTCGCAGGACAGCGTCAAACTGATCGGCCTTAAGCAGGCCGATCAGCAGATGCAGGCGCACGCCATCCGCCCGCTCTTGCTCTCGCCCAACCTCTCGCAGCGCCATCCCCTCGGGCGTGCCGCAGAGGCGGAGCAAAACCTTCTCGCCCCCCGCCTCGGTCGGCAGAAGCCCCTCTACGAACGCGCCCTCGTACAGGCGCAGCGCTCGCGTTAAATGCCGCTCTTGTGCGGGATCGAGCAGCCAAATCCCTTCATCCGGCGGTTTACACCGTTCAAGCCGGATTTTCGGCAACGACACCCCACCACTCCTCTTTCGTCGCCTCCGCCCTTACGCGCAAGCCGTTTTCTCTTATTGCGTCCAAAAATATACACCGCTCATTCTCTGTCATGCCCGAGAAGACGGCAAGCCCGCCCGGCCTCAGAAGAGACTGCACAGACGGCAGCATCTCCAGCAACGGCCCGAGCAGTATATTTGCGGTCAAGAGGTCAAACAGTCCGCTCACGCCCGACAGCAAATCCCCCGTCTCGAGCGTCACTTTATCGTGGTCAATCCCGTTCATCGCGAAATTTCCTTCCGCCTCGCCCAGCACAGCCGGATCCAAATCGCGCGACAGGACGCTGCCCGCGCCGAATTTCAGCGCCGCGACCGTCAGGATCCCCGATCCCGTGCCGACGTCGATCACGCGCTCGTAACTCTTCTCTCCCCTGGCCTCCGCGCCCAGCATTTCTTTTTCGAGCAGCTCGAGCACAACCTGCGTACTCTCATGATATCCCGTGCCGAACGCGCTGCCGGGGTTGATGTAGATCGCCGTCCGCCCCGGCGTCTCTTTCCCCTTGTGCCAGGGAGCCAGCACCACGAGCGTCCTTCCCACGTCCAACGGAGGGAACGCGTCCTCGCTCTGCGCCGACCATTGTTGATTCTCTATCCGCCCCATATCTTCAATCCGAACGCCGCTGTCCCCCGCCAGCTCCGAGAGCGCGTCGAGAAGCCCGTTTCTCCAGTGCGATAGATCGTTGTCGCTGCGATAATACGCCCGCATCCTCACGCCGTCCGGCAGCTCTTGGATTTCCGTGCCAATGCTGCCTGATATATCCGCCGCGGACTGTAAAATTTCTTCGCTAACTTCTCTGCCGGTATCGCCGGGGCGATCAAGAAGCGTAATATACCACCAGTAGCTTTCCATCCACCGCACCCCCTTAACATTGTAAAATGGAGAGAAGAATAATTTTACTCTCCCCTCCATTCTACAACATAAAGCACAATTGAGCAGGCATCTTTTGGCGGATGGCGCGTCAAGAGCGGGGAAATAATCCCCGAGGATAAAACACCGCGCCGCGGCCCATTAAAGGGAACTTTATACCTCTCTCGTCATGATGATGGGAGAGAGCTCGGCTCGGATATCGCCGCCTGAAGAATACGGCTTTCCGAGGCTTTTTTCGATCTTGTCTTTAAAAAGGCTCTCCAGCCTGGCGAACAATTGACCCAATGGGGACGATGGGTTTCGCAGTCTCGGATCGCTTAGATTCGCGCTTCCGCTGCTATTGGCTTCATAGGTCCAGGTACCCAGCTCCGTCTCCACCGTCTTGCGCTCTTGTTCGGATTCGATCGTGCCGATGACTTCGGGAGCGCTCGCCGCGCTGCTTTGCATTGTCTTGGGATTGCCGCCGTATTCTTCGCGGAAACGGACAAACTCTTCCTTCATCTCCGCAAGGTTTTGAATCTGCTTGTCTATGCGCTCTTCACCCTTTGCGGCGGACTCAACGTCCATGATGATGACGGCGTTCATTGCCTCAAGATAGTCGCTTACAGTCGGGAAAGATTCGTCTTTTACGGTTACAAGCTCCGTCTTGAGCTCATCGGCTATCCGCGCGGTCACATCCCCATCCGAAGCAAGAGAGGCGACGGTACGGTCGAACGATGCGGGATCAAACAATACCGCCTCGGCTACATCCCACTCTTCGCCGTTTACAATACGCTCACGGGCTCTCTCCAGCATTCCTTGCTCTGTGGACGGCGAAAGGAGGGGGGCAAGCTCTTTGTAGATTTCCGACGGCGACATGCCCGCCAGCTGCATGCTCAAACGCCGTGTCTCCGCCGTGAGCTTCCTTTGCAGCTCCGACATCTCTATTTGCAAATCCATACGGTCGAGATCGCTGAGGGTTTCGTCTTTTGCCATTTCGGCGAGGTTTTTCTGCTGCGCAAGGATACGGCCTACGACGGACATCTGTTCTTCCATCATGCGGAGAGTTTTATCATCGCCGGGCTTGGTTACACTCTCAGCCGTGACGGGATTCCCTTGTACGCGCAGCTTCCCCGCCAAGGACGAAAAAGAATACGAATCCTGATAGTTCCCAGGCATAAACCGGTTTGTTATTTTTTGCTGCGCTTGATTTACGGACGAGTTCGCGGTGTTAGAAGACAAATTCGTGTCCGCCGCATTAATACGCATCTTCTTCGACCTCCCTGTCGATTGGCTGCACTCTGAATACTGTTACATTACTATATCACTATACATTGGTTCGCGCTTACGGAACATACTGATAACCTATGAGATTAAAACCCATGCTAGAGGAAAACCGGATGGTCTGGTAAGCTTGTTTGCCTGTCGAATCTTTCGCCTCGAAATACCCGCTCGGGTAGGCAGTTAAATTGCTAAATACCCACAAAGGGAAGAAGTGTACATAGCCCACATGTGGACTACCAGAGTTACCCATATTTACATAGACACTTTCAAGAAAATTACCATACACATCCGTAATGGTCATTGGGATTCCCCAGCCATTTGATGCTTTGCCAATGAAAAGACGATGGCGCATGCTTGTCTCTTCGCTTATTGTCAAACCACTCAGTTTGCCGGTCACGCCTTCGTGATACGGAATCATATCAGATGGGAGAGTGATAGTTGAGACTGTCGGGACAGCATTTGCCACGGCGATATATATCGTGTCATTATTAGACCTGTACCAGTACGCTTGGTTTTCCGGGTTTACCGCCGACGCAGGATGCGGCCATATGTGAAACCATGTGGGAGACGCTTGTGCCGCTGCGACAGCATCAAACGGTGTCGTGACAGCAACGGACAATGGTTCTAGTAATGCAACCGCTTCCTTACTTGAGACTGGGGTAATAGTTTTATCTTCAAGCCTAAGTCTGACAAGGGTAAGCTCTTCTCCGTTTTCGAGTTGTAGAGTAACCGGTTGATCACCGGGTATCTCGTCAGGATCAAAAATACCAATTCCACCAACAAACTCAGCTTCATCCGCCGCAGCGAAGGTACCAAACGAGCCAAAACCGAAAACAATAAGCAGCAGAAGTAACAAAGACCAACGCTTTTTCTTCAACATGATAACCACTCCTCTCAAACCACCCAAACAACCCAAATGAAACGACCACGTTGCCCCGCTTTGCTTCATGTCCCTTGCTTTATCATACTGCATTTTTAAAATATCAGAATACACAAGAATGCTTATAAAAAATACTTATAAAATACCTATAAAATTCTCTTTAGAGGGAGCGATCTGCTCCATTTCGCTCAAAGACGGCGTACTATGCCTCTGTAAAATGACCTGTTGAGGCACCGATTATGGGTGTTGTGTGTGATAACGTTAGGATTCATTCGTTTTGTCGGGGCGCGTTGAGGCATGGCGCATTACACGCCCCGGCCTTCGTTTATCGCGAAGATCGGGGGCGTGTAATGTGTAATTCAGTTGTCGTTTTCGAGCCGCGCTATGAGCCTGAGAATTCTATACCTCTCTCGTTATGATGCTGCGAGGGAAGAGTTTGATCAGCATTTCACCGTCAAAAGGATTCCGCATTCCCAGGCTTTTTTCGATCTTGTCTTTAAAAAGGCTCTCCAACCTGGCGAACAATTGACCCAACGGAGAAGACGGGTTTTGCAGCCTCGGGTCGCTGAGAACGGTGTTTCCGCTGCTGTCAGTTTCATAGACCCACGTGCCGAGCTCCGTCTCCACCGTCTTGCGCTTTTGTTCGGGTTTTGTCTCGGCAGCCTTGCGCTCTTCTTCGAGTTCGATCGTGCCGATGACTTCCGGAGTGCTCGGCGCGCTGTTTTGGCTTGTCTTGGGATTGCCGCCGTATTCTTCGCGGAAACGGACAAGCTCCTCCTTCATCTCCGCAAGGTTTTGAATCTGCTTATCTATGCGCTCTTCACCCTTTGCGGCGGACTCAACATCCATGATGTTGATAACGTTCAACATTTCAAGATAATCGCTCACCGTAGGGAGAGAGTCGTCTTTTACGGCGACAAGCTTGCCGCCCATGTCCTCGACGAATCGCATCATCATAGTGTCTTCCTCGTCCTTGCCCCTCATGATAGCCGGACCGACGTCCATCATAAGCACCTCAGACAAGTCCCACTCTTCGCCGTTTACAATCCGCTCGCGAGCTTTCTCCAGTTTCCCCGGCTCTCCCTGCGCGTCATACGGCGAAAGAAAGAAGGAAAGCCCGTTATAGATTTCCGCCGGCGACATGCCAGCCAGCTGCATGCTCAAACGCCGTGTCTCCGCCGTGAGCTTTCTTTGCAGCTCCGACATCTCTATTTGCAAATCCATACGGTCTAGATCGCTGAGGGTTTCGTCTTTTGCCATTTCGGCCAGTTTTTTCTGCTGCGCAAGGATACGGCCTACGACGGACATCTGTTCTTCCATCATGCGGAGAGTTTTATCATCGCCGGGTTTGGTTACACTCTCAGCCGTGACGGGATTTTCCTGTACGCGCAGCTTCCCAGCCAAGGACGAAAAAGAATACGAATCCTGATAGTTCTCCGGCATAAACCGGTTTATGATTTTTTGCTGCGCTTGATTTACGGACGAGTTCGCGGTGTTAGAAGACAAATTCGTGTCCGCCGCATTGATACGCATCTTCTTCGACCTCCCTGTCGATTGGCTGCACTCCGAGTGCTGTTACATTACGATATCACAAAACATTGGTTCGCGTTTATGGAACATACTGATAACCCACGAGACTAAAACCGGTGCTAGAGGAAAACCGAATGGTCTGATACGCTTGTTTACTGGTCGAATCTGTAGCTTCAAAATACCCGCTGGGGTAAGTAGTCAGGTTACTAAATACCCACAAGGGGAAGAAGTGAACATAACCTACATGCGGACTACCTGCGTTACCCATATTCATATAAATTGCAGTGTCCATCTTAATTCCCCAGCCATTTGATGTTGTGCTCATGAAAAGACGGTGACGCATACTTGTATCTTCGTTTTTTGTCACACCATTGAGTTTGCCGGTTACACCAACATGATACGGAATCATATCAGCCGGAAGGATATCAAATGGTCTGACTGGAACTGCATTTGCTACGGCGATATATATGGTGTCATTATTAGATCTATACCAGTACGTTTGTGCTTCCGGAATCACCGTGCTTGCAGGTTTTGGCCATATGTGAAACCACGTTGGAGACGCTTGTGTCGTCGCCACAGTAGCACTCGGAACTGTTGCGACGACAGATACGGGTTCTAGCAACGCAGCTGCTTCCTTACTTGAGACTGGAGTAATCGTTTTATCTTCAATCCTAAGCCTGACAAGGGTAAGCTCTTCTCCGTTTTCGAGTTGCAGAGTAACCGGTTGATCACCGGGTATCTCATCAGGATCAAAAATACCAATTCCACCAACAAACTCAGCCTCATCCGCCGCAGTGACAGTAACAAACAAACCAAAACTGAAAACCATAAGCAACAGCAGTAACAAAGACCAACGTTTTTTCTTCAACATAACAACTCCTCCTCTCAACTCGCCTAAACAGCCCCAATGAAACATCCTTGTCGCTCCGCTTTCCTACGTACTCTCTCGTTCCATCGTATCATATTTATTAAATTTGTGAAGGTGTTAAAACCGTATTACAAAAATCACGCGGACACGCTCGGTTGATTCGCCGTCCATTTTTCTCGCTGTGTAAGACATCTCTCCGTGCCATATTTTTCCACCGTGGATATAGGAATTCATGCATTTTTGCCGTTGTCACCCTTCGTAGAAGCTGGGCGAGTTGTTTGAGAAGAACAGCCACGGCAGGTATTCTGGCACGCCACGTCGCAGTACTCTTCATAATGGCACGCCGTGCCGTACCCCTTCACAGCCTGTGCGCTCTCACACATTACACGCCCCCGGCCTTCGTTTATCGCGAAGATCGGGGGCGTGTAATGTGTGATTCGGTTGTCTTTTTCGAGCCGCGCTATGAGCCTGAGAATTTATCCTTCATCTTCTCGAAGAAACCCTTGCCTTCGGAGATTTCGACTTTCATCTCGGCGGCGAGCTCTCTCATCAGATTGCGGCCTTTCTCGGAGAGGTTTTTCGGCACGTTCACGCGCACGTGGATGTGCAGATCGCCTTTGCCCGAGCTGACCAGCCGCGGCATTCCTCTTCCTTTGATGCGCAGGACCGAGCCGGGTTGCGTGCCAGCGGGGACGTCGAGTTTTTCCGTTCCGTCAAAGGTCGGGACGCTCACCTGACAGCCGAGGGCAGCCTGCGGCAGTTCGATTTCCACTCTGGCGTGAAGATCCGAGCCCTCGCGCTGGAAACGCGGATCCGGCGTCACCTCTAGCAGAATGAAAAGGTCGCCCGGCGGCGCGCCGCGTGTGCCTCTTTCGCCCTCCGCGGACACGCGGAGACGCGTGCCGGTGTCCACGCCCGGTGGGATTTTCACTTCAATCTTGTGACTTCGGCGCACTCGGCCCTGTCCCTTGCAGCTGCGGCAGGGCGTGGTTACGACCTTGCCCTTGCCCTTGCAGCGGGCGCACGCCACGACTTGAACCATCTGGCCGAACGGCGTGCTCATCTTGTGCTCGACCTGTCCGCGTCCGCCGCACGCGGGGCACGTCTCGACGTTCGAGCCGGGCTCCGCCCCGCTGCCGTTGCACGCGGGACAGTCTTCCTCACGCGGTATTTCGACTTGGCGCGTTCCTCCGCGATACGCGGTCTCAAGCGTGATGCGCATCGACATCTCGAGATCCGCGCCGCGCCGCGGCATGTCTTGGGTTGCGCGAGAGCGCCCCCTGCTGCCGAAAAAGCTGTCGAATATATCCCCGAATACGTCCCTTCCCATACCGCCGAAGGGATCTCCGTCGAAACCCGAGCCGGGAGGAGGCGCGTCTCCAACGAAGCCGAACTGGTCATACTGCGCCCGTTTCTGCGGGTCGCCCAGCACGTCGTTCGCCTCGTTGATCTCCTTGTACTTGCGCTCGGCCTCCTCGTTGCCGGGGTTGGCGTCAGGGTGATATTTCCTGGTCAGCTTCCTGTACGCCTTTTTGATCTCATCCGCCGTCGCATTCCGAGGCACACCCAGAACTTCGTAGTAATCTTTTTTACCCGGTGTCGCCACGGCAGGTCACCTCTTTGTATGGTTAATTTTTATCAGCGTCGCTGAAATCCGCGTCCACCGTGGGGCCGTCTGTATCCGCACCCGCCTGCGCGTCGCCCGGCCGGCTCGCGGAAGCCGCTTCCTGCGCCTGCGCATAGAGCTTCTCGGCTATTGGGTGCATGGCCGCGGCGAGGTTATCCCTGCCGGCGTTGATCGCGTCGGCGTCTTCGCCGTTAAGGACGTCGCGCAGAGCCGAAATCTTGGCTTCGACGTCGCTCTTTTCCTCCGGGGTCACCTTGTCGCCCAGATCGCGCAGGGTTTTCTCCGCGCTGTATATGAAGGAGTCCGCTTCGTTCCTCGCCTCGACCAGCGCCTTTTTCTTTTTGTCCTCGTCCTCATGGCTCTCCGCGTCGTTGCGCATTTTCTCGATCTCCGACTCACTCAGGCGCGACGATTGGATAGTGATGTGCTGCGCCTTGCCGGTGCCCTTATCCTTAGCGGTTACGTTGACGATACCGTTCGCGTCGATGTCAAAGGTCACCTCGATCTGCGGAATGCCGCGCGGAGCGGCGGGGATGCCGTCGAGGTTGAATCTGCCCAGCGATACGTTGTCCGCAACCATCGCGCGCTCGCCCTGGAGGATGTGAATCTCAACCTGCGGCTGGTTGTCGGAAGCCGTTGTGAAAACCTGGCTGCGCGACGCCGGGATCGCGGTGTTGCGCTCGATAATCTTCGTGAACACGCCGCCCATCGTCTCAAGTCCGAGCGAAAGAGGCGTCACGTCGACAAGGACGATATCCTTGTGCTCGCCGGAGAGAACCGCGCCCTGAATAGCCGCACCTACCGCCACGCACTCGTCCGGGTTGATGCCCTTGGTAGGCTCCTTGCCCAGAAGTTCTTTGACTTTCTTCTGGACCATCGGCATACGCGTGGAACCGCCGACCAGCAGAATTTTGTCGATCTCCGCGGGTTTTAGGTTCGCGTCTTTCAGCGCGGCCTGTGTGGGTCTCACAACGCGCTCGAGAAGGTCTCTCGTCAGGTCCTCGAATTTCGCGCGGGACAGAGTCAGCTCAAGGTGCTTCGGGCCGTTCTGGTCCGCCGTGATAAACGGCAGAGAAATCGTCGTCTCCGCCATCGAGGAGAGCTCGACTTTGGCCTTCTCCGCCGCCTCGCGGAGACGCTGCGTCGCCATGCGGTCTTTCTTGAGATCGACGCCGTCGCTCTTTTTAAACTCTTCGGACATCCAATCGACGACGCGGTTGTCCCAGTCGTCGCCGCCCAGCTGATTGTCGCCGGAGGTCGCGAGTACCTCAAAGACGCCGTCGCCAACGTCGAGGATCGACACGTCGAACGTCCCTCCGCCGAGGTCGAAGACCAGTATCTTGTGCTCTCCCTCTTTATCCGCGCCGTAGGCGAGGCACGCGGCCGTCGGCTCGTTGATGACGCGCAGAACCTCCAGGCCCGCGATCGTACCGGCGTCCTTGGTAGCCTGCCGCTGTGCGTCCGTGAAGTACGCCGGGCAGGTGATGACCGCGTGAGTAACGGGTGCGCCGAGGTATTCCTCCGCGTCCCGCTTCATTTTCTGCAGGATCATGGCGGAGATTTCCTGCGGGCTGTACGATTTATTGTCGATCTTAGTTTTGTGATCGCTGCCCATCTTGCGCTTGATTGAGATAACCGTTCGATCTGTGTTAACTATCGCCTGGCGTTTAGCCAGCTGTCCGACCAGGCGCTCGCTCTCCTTCGTAAACGCCACTACGGACGGGGTCGTTCTGCTCCCCTCCGCGTTCGGGATAACGGTGACGTTGTCTCCTTCCTTCACGGCTACGCAGCTATTTGTGGTGCCCAGGTCGATACCTATAACTTTACCTGTCGTTTTTGTCATAACGGAGATCCTTCCCTTCGAGTCATATATGTCATATATAATCTAATTGCCGTCAGCTTGCTTTTCGCTCTTCTTGCCAACCCTGACCTGCGCCGCGCGCAGCACTCTGTCGCCCAGCGTATAGCCTCGGTGCAGTTCCGCCAGTATCATCCCGTCTTCTTTTTCGTCTTCCACTTCCTCGGCCATCACCGCGTCGTGATACACCGGATCAAAACGCCCGCTCGTGTCGATGACGCTCAAGCCGAGCGATTGCATCGCTCCGAAAAACTGCCTCTGAACCATCGCGACGCCTTTGCAAAGCGGCGACTCGGGATCCGTCACCGCTCCGAGCGTGCGGTCGAGGTTATCCAAAACGGGAAGCAGCAAATCCACCGTGCGCTCCGCCGCTAAAACCCTGTCGCGCTCGCGGTCCTTTTCCACTCTGGCGCGATAGTTGTAAAAATCCGCCTTCGCCCTGCGCGCCTCGTCTTCCATCCGAGATAATTCTTCGCGCAGCGCTTCGATCTGTTTTTCCGGTTCAGCTATCATGTCATCTTTTTCCCCGTCCGCAACCGTTTTTTGACTTTCTCCCGCGCAAGGTATCCCCTCCGCCGGCTCTTTGTGAATTTTCGTTTTTTTAGACGCGGCCGACATCCTATCTCTCTCCTTTTATCCGTTGTCCTTTATTTTCCGTTGGTTCGATCAAGTTTTGCATCACTCCGTCCAGGACGGAGATCACTTTTTCATAATTCATCCGTTTCGGGCCAATCACGCCGAGAACCGTCTGGGCACCCTCGGAGCTCGCCGAAGACAGCACCAGCGAGCAATCGCTCAATTCGGGCACGCCGTGTTCCTCGCCGATGACTACCTTGATGCCGTCCTCTGCGCCGCACTTGCGCAGCAGGTCGGACAGCCCGCTCTCCTGCTCCAGAATAGAAAAGAGCGCGCGGAAACGCCCGACGTCTTGAAAATCGGGGAGGTTGAACAGATTGCCCAGCGATCCCGTAAAAAGCGTGGTGTGATCGGCCGCCAAAATCGCGTCCAGCTCGCAGAGGGCGTTGCGGCACGACTCGGCGTACTTGCCCAGCTCGCGGATTATATAACTCTGCAACACATGCCGCACCTCGCCCCACTCGTGCCCGGAGAGCGCGTTGATGCGCCTCGCGAGATCCTCCAGCGAATCTTGCGAAAGGTCGCACGGCATCACGATCATTTTGTGGTGGACGACGCCGCCTTCCAGGATCACGAGCAGCAACACGTTGGATGAATCCACGCGGATAAAGTCGATTTTTTGCAGGCGAGCTTGCCTGAGCTGCGTGACCGCCGCCATGCCGACGTAGCTGGAGAGCTTCCCCAGCAGCTCGGAGGCGGAGGCCAGAGCGCCCTCTATACCGATGCGTTGGGCCTTCATCTGCTCCACCCAGGAATGCTCGGATCTCCGCGAATCCTTGCGCCGCTGCAGCACAGAATCAACGTAAAGACGGTATGCCCTCGTGGTGGGCGCGCGTCCGGAGGACGTATGCGGCTGCATCAAAAAGCCCATCTCTTCAAGATCGGCCATTTCGTTGCGGATGGTAGCGGCGCTCCGCCCCGTAAGATAGCGCTTGGAAACCGTGCGCGACCCGACATTTTCACCACTCTCGATAAATTCGTACACGACCGATAGCAAAACCTCGAGCTGCCGCTCCGTAAGCATCGCCACACCCCCTTAAACGCGCCGCGATCTATCGTTCATCTATCGCCCTTATTAGCACTCTTGCATAACGAGTGCTAAGACGTCAGCAACAAAGAAAGCCTAGCAGTCTGCTGCCTCTTTGTCAATACAAGTCAAAATATTTTTTCTCATGATTTTCCGCTGATTTCCCGCGTGATTTAGTCATTTTGTAAAAAACGCGATATAAAGCTAATTTAGCAACCCGCAAATGATTCTCCGTGTAGTATAATGTACACATAGTTTTGGGAGGGGGGCCTAGCGGCTCTCGACTATGGAATACGGGAGGGTGTAGATTATTCATGGAAAAGATGAAACTACTGGCGGAGTGGTCCTACCCGCCCGCGAAGCCGCACCGCGGCTACACGCGGGAGACGCTTTACGTGGGGCTTGGCAATAAGGACGGCAATTTCAGCTTTGAAGCGCGCCCCGTAACAGACAACATGATCGATACGTTTGTCGGCGGACGCGGTTTCGGACTGAAGCTGCTTTGGGACGCGGTGACTTCGGAAACCAAATGGAACGACCCGGAAAACGAGATCGTCATCTCCGGCGGCCCGATCTGCGGCATCACGCAGTACCCCGGCTCGGGGAAATGCTACTCTGTTTTTCTCTCCCCGCTCACCGAGCAGACCTACAACAGCAACGCGGGCGGTTACTTCGCGCCGTTGCTCAAATTTTCCGGGTTTGACGCCTTCGAGCTGCAGGGCAAAGCCGAAAAAGACGTGATCGTCTTCATCGACGGCGACAACGGCAAGGTTATGATCTACGAGTCGAACATCACCGGAGACCAAAACGCCTATGCCGTGACCGAGCATCTGCACGAGTATTTCGCAAACGACGAGACCGACAAAAAGAATATCTCCGTCGTCGCTTCGGGCGAAGCCGCGAACCACGGCTTCTGGGGCTGCATGAACTTCAGCTTCTACGACCCGCGGCGGAAGGTAGCGCGCCTGAAGCAAGCCGGACGCGGCGGCGGCGGGACGGTGCTGCGCGACAAGGGAGTTATGGCGCTGGTCGTGAAGAAGAGCAAATTCTCCGGCTCGGAAAACGATCCCGCGGACGTTAAAATCCTCACCGAGACGGGGGCGAAGGTTCACAAAGAGATTCGCGACTTCGACGACGTGCAGTGCCAGATGCGCACGGTCGGAACCGCGCACCTCAACGAGATCATGAACGACTACGACCTGCTTCCCGTCAACAACTACAAATTCGGCCGCCACAAGGACATCGGCAACATCCACTCGTCCAAATACAAGGCCGAGTTCGCTCAGGGAATGCCTGACGGCTGTTGGTACGGATGCTCGCTCTCCTGCGCGAAGGCGACTCCTCCGTTTAAGCTCCAAACAGGCCCCTGGAAGGGCAAAGAGGTCATCGTTGACGGCCCCGAATACGAGACGGCAGCGGGCCTCGGCTCAAACGTCGGCGTATTCGACACCAAGTGGACGATCGAGGCTAATTTCTACGCCGACCACTACGGGCTTGACACGATCTCCCTCGGCACGGGCCTGGCCTTTGTCTGCGAATGCTACGAGCTCGGCTTGATTAACAAAGAGCACACGGGCGGCCTAGAGCTGACGTTCGGCAACAAAGAAGATCTGATGGCGCTTATCCACCGCATGGCGAAGGGCGAGGACGAATTTTCGCGCATCGTCGGCCTCGGCACGCGCAAGATGAAATCGCTCTTTTCCGAGAAATACGGCGCGGATCGAAAGACCATGGAAGACATCGCCATGGAGGGCCAAGGTCTTGAGGCGTCCGAGTACCGCTGCCAAGAATCCATCGCGCAGTGGGGCGGTTATTTCCTCACCCTGAAGGGCCCGCAGCACGACGAAGCGTGGCTGATCTTCATGGACATGGTCAACAAGCAGCTCCCGACCTTCGAGGACAAGGCCGAGGCGCTTTTCTATTTCCCCAATTTCCGCCTCTGGTTCTCGCTGGTCGGCCTCTGCAAGCTGCCGTGGAACGATATCGAGCCGGAAGACAACCACACTAAGTACAAGGGCCTTGAAGCCGCTAAAGTTCCCGAGCACGTCGAGAACTACGTGAAGATTTTTAACGGCGTGACGGGCAAGAACATCACTAAAGAAGACATCATCACGCAGTCCGAGAAGGTTTATAACTTCGAGCGTATCTTCAACCTTCGCATGGGCAAGGGTACGCGCGCCAACCACAACTGCCCCAACCGCGGACTCGGACCTGTCTTCGAGGACGAGTGGAACGCGCGCCCCGATTACTTCGACGGCAAGCTCAAAGAATCCGGCACAAACCCCGAGGGCATGTCCGTCAAGGATAAGGTGGCGAAGCTCCAGCAGTTCCGCCGCGGACAGTGGGAGCAGCTCGTCGACGCCGTCTACAAACGCCGCGGCTGGAATCGCAACGGCATCCCCACCCTTGAGACCGCAAAACGCCTTGGAATCGACTACCCGGATGTGGTCGAGCTTCTTAAAAAACACTTGAAGACCGAGGACGCATTTTAAGCGCATGATCAAGGTAAACGGCGAAGAAACAGCCTGGAGAGACGGTATGACCGTTCAGGACGTGCTGGACGACAAAAACTTCACCTTCCGCATGATCTCCGTGTGGATCAACGGCGAGGCCGTCCCGGATCGTGATCTCTACAAAACAACCGCCGTCCCCGACGGCAGCGACGTCGAAGTCATCCACAACATCAGCGGGGGATAAAGCGACGGCGTGAATATTCCGGACTCCTCCCGGCGATAAACCGGGAGGGGACCGGACACCGCGCAAAAAACCGTAAGCCATAAGCGGCTTGACGCGCCCTACACACCACACATGCCAATCACTCATCCCCGGCCCTGTTGAAAAACGACTCCGCTTTTTTCCTGAGCGTTTCCAAGCGCCTGCGCGCTCGGCGGCAGTTCTCGCGGCGGGCGGCTTTTAGAACGGCCCACTCCTTGCGCAGTGTTTCGAGTTCAGCCGCAAAAGCTGCCGAGCGCATTCTCGGGAAGGCTTCGTGCATCCGCTGCGCCTCGCCGAACCGCCGCGCCAGCTCGTCTATCCTCCCGAGCGCCCCAAGCAGTGGTTCACACGTGTTTTCACCGGCGCATATCTCGCGCAGGCGCGTGATACTCCCCGACGGGTCGGATTTATCAAACCAGGCGTATTCGCGGTTGTAGCGGGCCAGCTCTTCGAAGACATCCCTCAGGTTTTCCATCCGCTCACGCAGCCCGGCTGCCTGCGACAGCGAACGGGTAAAATCGGCGAGCAGCAGCGTCAGGAATATGCCGGCCAATACGCGTTGCCGCCCCGGGCCGAGTAAATCCACCAGCAGCGCGGCTCTCCGATGGACGAAGAAAACGATCACCAGCCCCAGTACGCCGAAGATGCTCGCGTTGAGAAGGCAGACACGCCCCTTAAGATTGAAGCGCATGTGCGAATAATCCCACCAGCGCGAGCGAAACAGCGTCTCCATCAGCCATCCCGTGTAATACTCGAGAATCGACGCCGCGGCGACGGAGATAATATACACGAGCGCGGGGTTATGCGAGAACGGAGATGCGAGTTTGAGGATGAGAATCGCGCCAAATCCGTAGATCGGACACCACGGGCCGGACAGGAAGCCGCGGTTGACAATCCGCCTGTCCAATACCAAACACCACACGCACTCGCACAGCCAGCCCAGGAAACTGTATATCGCGAGATATAGAGCGAATTGCGTTATGTCGATGATTTGCACGCGTTACCCCTCCCCCGACCGACGCTCAGCTCTCGCGGAGAAGCGTCATAAACTCCGCGCCGGTGATATTCTCTTTCTCCAACAGGTACTCGGATATTTTATCCAGAGATTCTCCGTTTGCCGTCAGCAAGTCTATGGCGTCTCGTTCGCAGTCGGCCAGTATTTTGCGAACCTCTTCGTCGATCGCCGCGCCGGTCTGTTAGGAGCAATTGAGCGCGCCGCGCCCGTCAAGGTATTGGTTCCCCGCGCTCTCCAGCCCCATCGGCCCGAAGCGGTCGCTCATGCCGTACTGCGTCACCATATGGCGGGCGAGCTTGGTGGCTCGCTCGATGTCGTTCGACGCGCCTGTCGAGCATTCGCCGAACTTGATCTTCTCGGCGGCGCGCCCGCCCAGCAGCGAAGTGATCTGCGCGAGTATCTCCGAGCGCGTCATCAGATACCGTTCTTCCTCGGGCACGTTCATAGTATAGCCGAGGCTGCCCATGGTGCGGGGGACGATGGTTATTTTCTGAATCGGCACACTGTCCTTCTGCAGGGCGCTCACGAGCGCGTGCCCAACCTCGTGGAAGGATACCATCCGCCGTTCTTTCGCGTTCATCACGCGGTCCTTCTTCTCTTTGCCCGCCACGACCAATTCGACGGCTTCCATCAGGTCTTTCTGCCCAACCGCGGCGCGGCTTTCTTTCACCGCCAGCAGGGCGGCTTCGTTGACCATGTTCGCGAGATCCGCGCCGGTAGCTCCCGAGGTGGCAAGCGCCACCGCGCGGAGATCCGTATCTTCGCCCAGCTTCACCTTAGCTGCGTGAACCCCCAGTATCGCCTCGCGCCCGGGGAGGTCGGGTTTTTCAACGATGATGCGGCGGTCGAAGCGCCCCGGCCGCAAAAGGGCCTTGTCCAGCACCTCCGGGCGGTTGGTGGCCGCGAGGACGATGATTCCCTTTCCGCTGTCGAAGCCGTCCATCTCGGCCAACAGCTGATTCAGTGTCTGCTCGCGCTCGTCGTTGGCGGCGAGCTGGTTGTCGCGGCTTTTGCCGATCGCGTCGATTTCGTCGATGAAGAGGATGCAGGGCGCGTTCTTCTTGGCTTGCTCAAAGAGGTCACGCACGCGGGAAGCGCCCACGCCGACAAACATCTCAACGAATTCGCTGCCGGAGATCGAATAAAACGGCACAGCAGCCTCGCCCGCGACCGCTTTGGCGAGCAGCGTTTTGCCCGTCCCCGGAGGCCCCACGAGCAGCGCTCCCTTCGGCTGCTTCGCGCCGATGTCGTGATAGCGCTCAGGGTTATGCAGAAAGTCGACCATCTCCATGAGGCTCTCCTTCGCCTCATCCTGCCCAGCCACGTCTATGAACTTGACGCCAGTGTCCTTGTCGGGCTTATACTCCTTCGCCTTGCCTCCACCCGCGCCGAATAAACCGCCTATCCCCCCGCCTTTCATTTTTTGCGTCATCTTGCGGGCTCCCCAAGAATAGAGCAGATACATAAACATCGTCGGTATAATCCACGCCGTGACAAAACGCATGAACGGAGAAGAATTCGCGCGGCTGACGGTTCTTGAGAACGCGACGCCGTTCTCGGTCAGCCTTTCCACCAGCGACGGGTCGTAGATCGGCGCCGCCCAGAAGACGTCCCCCTCGGCAGGCGCTCGCTGCAAGCTGTTCGCGCGCCCCTCCGGATACAGAATACGCTCCACGTCCGATAGGTTCGCGCCGCGCGCCAGTACGACCTGTATGCGATCGTCGCCGATCTGCGCCCTGCCTGCGTTGCCGCTCGTCACCAGTTGAATAAACTGGCTGTAGTCGATTTGATAGACCGCGTTCGCCGCCTTGTTTGCTGTGAAGATGTTGAACGCAAAGGTGAGGAGAAACATCACCGCCATGATATTGAATATGTTGGGGTCGCGCCGGGGCGTCCCGCCCGGAGCGCCGTTCGGCTCAATGCCCGCGTTCGTATTCTTCTGTTCCATGGTTATCCTCCCCTTCAAGCTCTTGCGCCCTTGCCGACAGCTTTCGGCGCGCTCTGATAATCTGATCGACCAGCGAATTTACCTTTCTGCTCTCTTGCTCGGCTTTTTCCAGAATGAGCTTCCCCGCCTCGCAGTATTGCTCTTTCAGCCTGTCCTCCATTTGCCGCAATTCGTCCTCCGTGGTCACGATCGATCACCTCCGATATTTATAATAGAAATTAACGGAGGCTTAGAACAACTACAAACGACACCGTTTTGTCCGTTTCCGGACAATTGCGGGCAAAGTGTCCGATGAGATGCGTTGTATGTATAAGCCGGTAACGGCGTTGGGTTTGGGGTTGATCATGATGACGGAAGAAAATGCGTTGCGCTTGCCCGCGGAGCGGGCGCTTTTCATCTGTTTTTCGGATAGTACGTTTACGAAATGAAAACGCTAGCTGTTCTCTCATGAGAAACAGCCGCAGCACTTTAATTATGCAATATTTCACAAACACTGGAAAACACCTGCAAAGCCTGTTATAATCAGCGTCGAGGCTCCGGCATCTTCGAGGAACGCCTGGGAGATATCTCCTTCGCGTCGGTATCCGACGACGAAAGGAGGTGATATATAGTGGCTGACGAACCTAATGAC
>Ga0153940_1000614_pt1 | contig 17691 bp, 13 predicted proteins | sample TSNJ024MetaG_FD_104736 | JGI IMG/M metagenome (GOLD analysis project Ga0153940, IMG submission 104736) | Attine ant fungus gardens microbial communities from New Jersey, USA - TSNJ024 MetaG | ecosystem: Host-associated > Fungi > Mycelium > Unclassified | place: USA: New Jersey, Brendan T. Byrne...
GAGGAGATGGTTGTCGTTAGCCATCTTTTTCTCTTTTTAGGGCAAATTTACAGGGGACGTTGTGACTCGTATGAGTCACAACATCCCCTGTCTTAGGCTATCTATTTCCCGACAGCCCCTTTGAAACCGAATATAAGGCTAAAACGGCGCGATTTTATATTTAGCTCAAAATCTATTCAAAAAGCGGTTTTCCCTGTTTCCCGATAGTTTATCGCAAAATAGGGATAGCACATGATAGCCGTACTGTAAAGGGCGCGTTGCGCCGCCGTTGGCGGTTTCACCCTTGACAATACGGCTATCATGTGCTTTTTGTTTTCACGGTGATAAACTCATTCGGGAAGCGGAAAAGGGAAAGCTCTGCCACGAACGCGGCGGTCAATCTTTCTTTCCACGGCTTTTATACACGTTATATTGATTTTTACAGCGCGGCGAACAAAAGGCGGCGTTCGGATGTCCGGCCATATATGCCATGTTGCAATGTTTGCAGATACGGAGCGGCTTTTTATCATCCGTCAGTATAAAACTGAACATCATTTGAACGCCGAGCAACAGGGAATGAAAATCCCATACAATCGTCGGCTTGTCAAGCAAGGCTATATGATAAGTCGGCGCGATACCGCCGAATGCCGCCATACCCTGCCTGTATAAATCGCGCGTCGTTTCGTCAAGCGTTTCGTAATCCTCATAATATAGATAGCTTGCTGTAAATGTGAAAGCCCAATCCTTGAATTGCGTTAAAAGCCAGTCGTAATTTTCGGCGTATTCACGTTGAAAACTCATATTCATCGCTTGCGGCTCGTTTGAAAAGGTCATTGCCAACGCCATCATTACACGGTCATCGTTAATATTCCATGACGATTCAATTCCGCGTTTCAAAAAATCCAACTGTTCAAACGGAAAAAAGAAGGATAGGTAATCTTCCGTACTCATGGTTTCATCTTTTATAAAATGATTTTTCGGCAGATAAACCGCTTCATATTCGATAAACTGCGGCGTAGTCGGCAGAGCTGTCACAAATCCAAGCAAGCCGTATCTATGGACGAACTCCATCACAGCCGTTTGCACCGTCTTATTGCTTTCCCTGCCCATCAAGAGCATACCGACATTGAGCGCGTCCACGACAAGCGTTTCCGCGTCTTTCAGCGGGTCGTATATGGATGGTTTTGCGTTCGGCGCGGGTTTGATGTAGCGTGTGCCGTCAGCAGTTTTCTTTATTTCGTATTCGCTGTATCTTACCCATGAAGAACTTGCCCGTTGAAATAGATTAGTCATTGTAAACCTCCAATATGTAACCGCAGTAATATCATTACCGCTTACTATTTTATCATTCGCTCTTGTCTTTGTCAAGGGCGGTTTTTTTATTGTCGTACCATTCAAGAAATTGTCTTTTTGCCAACGTCGTATCCGGCTTATCCGCTTTTATTTGTTCCCGAATAATCGAAGCTAATTTGCCGCGGATTCTTTCAAGTGTGGCGGTCAAATGTTTTCGTATCGCACGGTCTGTCTTATCCTGATAACAGGCGATTTGCTGCGGCGTACATTGCCGTACCGCGCTCAGAAAAACAACAACTTTTTGCTTTTCGGTAAGACCTTTTAGCTGAACGGAAATATCCACATCCTCAACAAGCTGCCACATTTCCCCGGCGTTATCGTAAATCGTATCAATAAAATCACCTTGTATAAGCTGCCGCCACCACGGATGCTCCAACGGACGAGGGACTACCGCGCCAAATACGCTTCTCAATTTGCCTTTTTCATCATCCGCTTTTTCCTTGTCCCAATGCAACATTATTTCATTCGGGCGGCCTATTTCATGGTCGCGCTCCCTGCGCTCGCGGTTCTCATCAAGATGATCCCACTGTTTTATAACAGCCTTATAATCCCCGACCGTCCTTGCCGCGTCCTCCATGCGTGTGAGGGCGGCGCGTTTTACTTCGCGTTTTAGCGGCTCTTTTGCCATGCTGCCCTCACCTCATTTCACATTAAAAAATACTGATTTGAAAAATCCTGAAAAAAGTTTTTGAAAAAGGTTCCGAAATACCCCCACTAATTCTCCTATATATGAGGGAGTAATTTGTTTTGCAGTAAAACAGATTACTTTCTCTTTAGCTTTAATTCTATTATGGAGGAGGGAGCGGAATCAAATGCTTTCAATCAATCATTTTCCGATTACAGCAATCGGAACAAAGTCATTATATCAAAAAGAAAGGGGGAAATCAAGCCTATGACAAAAGCGGAAACCACAAAAGCAACTGAGTTAAAATTAAAAAGCCGTGAAGCCGGAGCGTTCACCAAGCGAATCGGTCACACCACCTACCGCGTTGGCGTTCATTTCAGCGACACAAGCACCGAAACGGCACAGGATAAAATTACACGGCTCGTCCGCATGGAAGCGGAAAACGGAAGGGCGGCGGTAAAGCAATGATGAAAAACAGAATATTTACAAAAGGGGCGTTGAAAAAACGTCCCTTTTGTTGTATAATGAGGTCGCTACGAGTGAACCGGCTGCCGAAAAGGAGCATCCTATGAAGCAGCCGAACTTAAACAAAATCACGGCGTTGTATTCCCGCCTCAGCCGTGACGATGAAATTCAAGGCGAGAGCAATTCCATCACCAACCAAAAGAAAATCCTTGAGGATTACGCGGCGCACAGCGGCTTTGCGAACTGCCGCCATTTTTGTGATGACGGCGTAAGCGGCACGACCTTTGAGCGTAAAGGCTTTAAGGAAATGATTGCGGAGGTCGAAGCCGGAAATGTCGGCGTTGTTATTGTTAAAGACATGAGCCGGATCGGGCGCGATTATCTGCAAGTCGGTTTTTACACCGAAGTGTTTTTCAGACAGAAGGGTGTCCGCTTCATCGCGGTCAGCAATAATATTGACAGCGAGAACGGGGAAAGCAATGAGTTTGCCCCGTTTTTGAATATTATGGCGGAATGGTACGCCCGCGATACCAGCCGCAAAATCAAAGCGGTGTATCAGTCAAAAGGCAACAACGGCAAACGGCTTACCAACAGTTGCATTTACGGGTATTTGAAAAGCCCGGATGATAAAAACGCATGGGTGGTTGACCCGATAGCCGCCGAAGTCGTGCGCCGGATTTTCGCACTCTGCGTGGGCGGCAAAGGCCCTTTTCAGATTGCGAAAATCTTAGAAGCGGACGGCATTGAAACGCCGGGCGTTTACCTCGGCAAGATGGGATTGGGTACGCAGAGGAACAGAATCGCAAAACACCCCTGCCGATGGTGCGGCACTCAAATCGCTGCCATGCTCCAAAAACCTGAATATATGGGGCACACCGTCAACTTCCGCACAAAAAAAGAATCCTATAAGGATAAAAAAGTAACGTGGAATCCGAGGGAGGATTGGGTGGTTTTTGAAAACACCCACGAAGCGATTGTTGACCCCGAAACGTGGCAAACCGCGCAGCGCTGCCGGACGGTTAAACGCCGCACCGACACCACGGGTGAAGCGAACCCGCTGACAGGCATTTTATATTGCGCCGATTGCGGACACCGATTATTTAACCACCGCCGCGCCGCTTATGAAAGGCCAAGCCCGAACACGGGTAAAATGATGAAGGTCGGCGCGCGCAACGATTATAACTGTCCGTTGGGCAGTAACAACGGCCCGTATTCAAAAAAATGTACCACGCATTTTATCACTTCCAACACTGCGAATGCGCTCATATTGGAAACGATACAGCGTACCACCGCCTTTGCCCGAAGCAACGAAGCCGAGTTTGTCAATCTGATACGCGAAGCGTCGGCGTTGCGGCAAAGCGAATCCGCGAAAGCCAACAAGAAGCAAATCGTCAAAAATGAAAAGCGGATTGCCGAACTGGACGCGCTTTTCCGTAAAACCTATGAGGATTTCGCGGCGGGGCGGCTCACCGATAAACGGTTTGAATTTCTTTCCGGCGGGTATGAAGCCGAGCAAGCGGAACTGGAAGTGCAGACCGCCAAACTAAAAGAGGAACTGGCACAGTTTGAAGCTGACACCTTCCGTGCCGATAAGTTTATGGAACTGGTAAAACGCTACACCGATTTTTCAGAATTAACTCCTGCCATGCTCCATGAATTTGTGGAAAAGGTCGTCGTTCACGAGGGCGATAAATCCTCCGGCAAGCGTGAACAGCGGGTAGACGTTTACCTCAACTATATCGGTCAGTTTGACGTGCCGTGTGAAGCGGAAGCCGAGGACACCGAAGGCGAAGAACGCCGCGCCAAATGGCGCGAATACAAGCGCAGCGAACGCGCCGCGCAAAAGGAAAAACAAAAAACAGCATAATATTATAACCATTTCGCATAAAGCGGCTACGGTAAAACGTGGCCGCTTTTTTGCGTCTAAAATTTATCATAAGCAAGAAACAACCGCCCGTGAAAACGGACGGCGCGGTCATCGTTCAGGATCATCTTTATGTTTTGATTTTCGCGGCGGGGATGCCGGACGTTCCCGCGCTTCCTGCGTCGCGGTACGAAGTTGGGCGCGGATAGACGGTTTTTGGGTCGTGCGGCTCACATCATCCCACACCTGTTTTCCGCTGTTCCAAATTCGCGGCGTTTCGTCTTTTTGGGCGAACGGGTGGACAAACTTTGTCAGATACGGATAAACATCGTCAAACGGTGGTTTTTCATCAATCCTTTTCAACTTGTTGTAAGCGTGTTCAACATCATCACGGCGGTTGTAAAATTCCGTAAATTCACCGACAGGAGCGGCTTTGCTTTTAAGAACGTCAAACACTTCTGACGTCCGCACTTCCACGCAATGCGCGAGCGCGTAAACGTCAATCAAATCCTTTGCCCGGCGAAACACAAGCTGCTTTGATAATACAGTGAGTTTGTCGGCTAATATTTCATTTGCCAAGACGCCTTTAATGCCAATTTCTCCATAATGGTAAAGCCTGCTGCCAACAACAGGCTTTATGGAAATATCCATTGACATGATTTCGTCATCTGTGCTTTTTGCCCTTATGGATATGCCCGCCGATTTCTTTTCCTCGTATTCCCGAATGGCGACAGCGTAAAATTTATCCCGCATATTTCCAAGCGACTTTTGTATTGTGCCGACAAGATTTTCCATAGACGGCGGCGTATCTATCCAATTCGCGTCAATATCAACCGTTTGCCTGTCCAGCAGGGCAAAGCCGCGTTCCTCTAAAATGAGTTTTGTAATCAAAGCGCCTTTGAAAACAATCGGGGCGTCGGTTTCGGATATTTTACCCAACACCTGATACATGAGGCGTTCGTGTTCAGTCATCGCTACACCTCATCGTAGTATTCAATCGCCCAATCCTTGATTGAATTAAAACGCTCCATGTTTTCAGGCTTAATAAAAAGCCCGTTAAAGCTTTTACCGTTCATGTAATAATAACGGCTCAATCCCTCGACAAGAGATTGTTCATCTATGTTGTCAAAATCGCCAAGCATATCATTCAGCGTTTGGTTTACGGAAGTGCAAAGCACATTACCGAAACGGACGGCATCAATCCCGTTGAATGTATCTACGACATGATAGTTGATATTATCAAACGAGCCCGGTTGTTTGGCGTAAACATCAATCGTCTTTTCACGCAAATACCCGCCGAAAAGTTGCAGATGTTCCAGCGCGGACGTGCGCCGAAGAATCATATCCTTGCCGCCGATCACAGCCCTGTGCCAATCTCTTGCCGTTAAAAATTCATTTCGTGTCGCCGTAGTCATATGGGCGCACCTCCAATCTTTTTTTAAGTATGTATTGTTATTATACGCAAAAAAATCCGAAAAGTCAATGTCGCGCGGTTTTGCGATTTTTGACTTTTTTATTAAATTTACAGAGAGGAATTTTTATTATGTCAACAACAAAAACCACTACCCAAAAAATAGAAAGCATTAAGCTGAAAATCCAACAGCTTGAAAATGAGCGTAAAAGAATCTTACAGTCTCAAAAGGAGGCCGACCGCAAAGCCCGGACAAAACGGCTGATTGAGCGCGGGGCGATTCTCGAAAGCTTGATAAACAGCACGGGCATTTCTGCGGCTGATTTCACCAACGACCAAATCAAATCTTTCCTTGAAAAGACCGTGCAGACCGATTACGCTCGAAAAATCCTTGACGGTTTTTCCGCACAGAGCGGCGATACGATAACGGAAAAATCAGCGTGGAAAGTGAAAAGCAGCGGCGCGGCGGATACGGCGAAAAATGAAGATGTGGAGCAAGGGGCGGGCTAACCGTCCCTTTTCCATTCGTTAGAATGGCGCACTTATAGACAACCGGAGGTCGTCTTTATAAGCGCGCTCCTGCGGAGAGCATTTGCGCCGTCCCGCGCAAAACAGGGAGCTTTCGCTGCCCCCTGCGGAAATATTGTGACACGGCTGACCGCCGCTTTCGCATTATTTCCTACCCCCGCGCCTTACGGCGGCGGCTATATCCCATACAGCGGATATAGCTTGCCGCCTTTTTTACGAGGCAAATTACGGAGAAAGGAATAATATTATATATGGCGATATATCATTGCAGTATAAAAATTATATCGCGCGGCAAAGGTAGATCGGCGGTTGCCGCTGCTGCTTACCGCGCGGGCGAGAAAATCACAAATGACTATGACGGAATTATCCATGACTATACCCGAAAAGGCGGCGTAGTCCATACGGAAATCATGTTGCCCGAACACGCGCCGGAGAAATATATAAACCGCGCCGTTTTATGGAACGCGGTTGAAAAAATCGAAAAAGCGGTCAATTCACAGCTTGCGCGAGAGATTGAGTTAGCCCTGCCCGTAGAACTCACACAGGAGCAAAATATTTCTCTTGTCCGTGATTATGTGAAAGAGCATTTTGTTTTGGCGGGTATGTGCGCCGACGTTTGCGTTCACGATAAAAATGACGGCAATCCACACGCCCATGTTTTGCTTACCATGCGTCCTTTTAATAAAGATAAGTCATGGGGAATAAAAGAACGAAAGGATTACGCGCTTGACGAAAACGGCAATCGGATTCCCATCATTGATGAAGCGACCGGATTGCAAAAAACAGACGGCAGAAATCGCAAACAGTGGAAGCGGATTTATGTTCAGGCTAACGACTGGAACGACCCCACAAAAGCGGAGGAATGGCGGGCGGCATGGGAGGACGCTGCCAACGCCGCTTTGGAAAAACACGGTCACGAATCCCGAATCGACCACCGCTCATTCGAGCGGCAGGGTATCAATCAAATCCCCACCGTCCACATGGGCATCGCCGCCACGCAGATGGAGCGCAAAGGGATACCTACCGAACGTGGTAATATGAATCGGGAAATTTCACGCATGAACCAAATTTTGTTCGCTATTATCGCGAAACTGAAACAGCTTAAAGACTGGTTGAAAGAAGCTCTTGCTCCCGCTTCGCCGCCCACATTAGCAAGTGTCCTTAAAGGCATTTTAGAAAACGGCGAACAGGACAATCGCTACGGTAAAATTCGTGACTTGAAAGCGGCGACGCAGGTATATAACTTCATGCAAAAAAATGGCATTTCCAAAATGTCCGAACTGCGGGAGAAATATTCTGAAGTGCATACCCGTTACGATAACGCCCGTCAAAATGTAAAATATTATGAGGGGCGAATAAAAACGCTTGATGAGAATATCCGGCAGGGCGGCATTTATATGAAACACAAAGACCTCTATTCGGAATATAAGAATTTGAAACCGCGAAAGCAACCGAAATTTTATGAAACCTACCGATATGATTTAATGATGTTTGAAGCCGCAAAGCGTTATTTCAAAGAACACTATATCAGCACCGATTTTTCATTATCAGAGTGGAAACAGGAACGGGCGAATTTGCCCGCCGAACTTGCTAAAGTCCGCCGCGAGTATAGCACGGTGAGATCGCAGTTTTCGGATGTGGAAAACGCGCGTATGGACGCCGAACAGATTGTCCGCGATTTGAACGCGCCGCCACAGAGAAAGCCGCGGTCAAGGGAAATGGAGCGGTAGCAGTTTTTCATAAATACCTTTGATATTTTCCCCTTTTCAAATCCACATACTTCACAAGAAAAACGACTTGAAAAGTTCACAAAAACGAAGTATAATAAAAACATAAAATCTGTTTGGAAGGATAGGGCGTATGGAAATCAAATTTTCAGATTATAAAACCATACAGGAAACGGCAAAAGAGTGGGACATCAGCACACGCATGGTGATTCGCTACTGCGTGGCGGGGCGGCTTCCCGGCGCGGTAAAAGCGGCCGGACGGTGGCTGATCCCGCGTGACGCCGCAAAGCCTGCTGACGGCCGCAGGAACAATCGCCGCCGTCCGAAGAAGGAATCGGGGATGTGACAATAAGCATGAAAAATAAACAAACACAACCGGATATACAACCGCCGCTGACAGGCAAAGGGCAGTTTTCAAAAACGCTGCTGTTCTTCTGCGCGGTCATAATAGTATTCACCACGGTAATGATATCAACGGCTGACATGTCTGTAAGCGTCGGTCAGACAAGCGAGCTTTCAGGCTTTGATTATTCGTCTAACATCGCCTGTATCAGCCCGGAATGCTTTGACGTTTACCCGCAGGCGCTCTATACCCCGGACGATTTCACGGGAGGCTTTGTCACGCATCAGTCGCCGGATGAGGACGACGGATCGGCAGGATATTATACCTACCGCCTGACAATGGAGCTTACGCAAGGCAGGGTGTACGGCCTCTCCGGTTACAGCGCCACCTACGCGCAAAAAGTATGGGTGGACGGCGTACTGCTTTCCTCCGTAGGAGAACCGGGCGGCAGTCTGGAAACCACCACACCCAAAACCAATTACTACACCGTATATTTTACAGCCGGATCGGGACAGACGGAAATCGTTATCCAGCGTTCGGGCTTTGTCCACGCAAACGGCGGGCAATTATTCCCGCAGTATCTCGGCGAGCAGCCGCTCATTTCAAAAATGAACGACGGGATCAAATTCCGGGGAGCCGTCATGGCTGGCAGTATGCTGATGGCCGCCCTGTTCTTTTTCGGTATCTTTCTGTTTTTCAGGCAACGCCGCCAGTTCCTTTACTTTCCCCTGTCCTGCCTGCTGATCACCATACGGACGCTTTCAGTAGACCACAAGCTCATTATGACGCTGTTTCCTGATTTGAACTGGCAGCTTTCCCTCAGGCTGGAATACCTCTCCACAATCGGCTTTTACATATTTTTCTTTATGTATGTGAACCTGATGTTTAAGCGCGGAATGAATAAAAAGGTCAATATATGCGGACTGATTCTCGGCTACTCCTATTTCCTTTTCGTCCTCTTCACTCCGGCTGTTATATATACGCAGATTTTAACCTATATGCACATTGGCGCGTTGATTTATACACTCACAACGGTTTTCCTGCTGGTACGTGGTATGGTGAAGGACAGAGAAAACCGCCTGCCGGAGCATTATTTGATTCTTTTCGGGATCATCGGTTATACCGCGTTACAGCTTTCCGATCTGATCCGGTACAGCGTTAATAATTTGAATCAAGACCTCAACCTGACGCAGATGGGCGTGATGGTGTTCGTGTTCGCGAATACACTGGCGCTGGCTTTGAACTTCACTTATACAGAAAGATCGCTGGCCGAAGCGCGACAGCGGGAACGGGAAACGGCGGCGGAGAATGCGCTGCTTGAACAAAAAGCGCAAATGCGGGAAGAAATGGTACACAACCTCTCCCACGAAGTACGCACCCCTCTCGCGGTCATATCCACCTACGCCCAAATCGCCGTGCGGCAGTACCGGCAAGGGCAGATAGACGATCAGTTTATCGACGGGCTGGATGTTATCAATGAGGAAGCGGGACGTATCGCAGAGCTTGCGTCCAACACCCTCAAGCCGAAAGAGCAGGAGGTCAGGGCGACGGATATCGCCGAAATTGCCCAGCAGCTTGTACGGCTGCTGTCGCCTATGGCGCGGAACACGGGACAGAAAATGACGGCAAGTTTCAATAAACGCTTAATGACCTTATGCAATGTGGGCGAAATTACACAGGTGATATGGAATCTGCTCGACAACGCGCTGAAGCATTCCGGCAAAGGCGATATTGAAGTGGACGGCAACGAAAACGAGGAATATGTGTATATCATCGTAACCGATTACGGCGCGGGAATACCGCCCGAAATCCTGCCGAAAATCTTTGAGCGCGGCGTGTCGGATAACGGCGGTTCCGGCTTGGGACTTGCCATATCAAACGAAATCGTACAGCGGCACGGCGGCCGTCTTGTCATCGAAAGCGAATATGGCATGGGGACGGTGGCTACGCTTCTCCTTCCCGCTTATACCTGCAAGGAGGGTGAGTGAATGAATAAAAACGCGACGATTTTACTGATAGAGGACGATATACGGCTTTTGAACAGCAACCGCCTGTTATTGGAAAGCGAGGGCTATCATGTGCTGGACGCGAAAAATCTCGCACAGGCACAAAAACATCTGACCGGGGAAACCCCCGACCTGATCGTACTTGACATTATGCTCCCCGACGGAAATGGTCTGGACTTTTTGGCCGAGCTGCGCCGGACTTCCGAAATACCCGTCCTGCTCCTGACCGGCCTTGATACAAACGCCGACATCATACGGGGCTTTGAAAAAGGCGGGGACGATTATCTGACAAAGCCTGTCGTGATCGGCGTATTCCTCAAACGGATAGAGGCCATCCTGCGCCGGGCGGCGAGTGTACCCGAAACGGTGACAAAGGGCGCGTTGTCCCTGCGTCTAATCTCGGGACAGGCGTTGCTCCACGGGAAGGATATGGTTCTGTCCGGGAAGGAATTTGCCCTGCTGTCTTTTTTCACGCAGCATGAGGATCAAACGCTGACATTGGAAACGATTTATGAAAAGGTATGGGGACAGCTATTGAACGAGGACGCAAACGCGGCTAAAGTTATGGTGTCGCGGCTGAGAAAAAAACTGGAGGGATCGGGCTATACCATCACCACCGAATATGGCGAAGGGTATCGTTTTGAGAGGGCATAATAAATCAAACATTTGGGCGAAAGGTAACAATTCAGAAACCTTTCGCCCTTTTTATTTTTTGATATGTTAAAATTAAAACACGCAAATAAAGCGTTTTTACCGTATATCAAGTTGGAAAGGATGAAGTATGCCATGCCGGAAAAACATAAGATTTTACTTATCGAGGACAATCCCGCCATGCTTGAAGCGAACGCGATGGTGCTGAAAAGCGAAGGATATGCCGTTGTGATAGCAGCTACATTGCAACAGGCGAGAAAAGCTCTTCAAACTGCGGACATACAAGCCGTGGTGCTGGATGTGGATTTGCCGGACGGCAGCGGCTTTGACTTCTGCCGGGAAATCCGCGACCCTGACTCTCCACTCTCCACTCTCAACTCCGGGCTCTCACGTATCCCCGTCATATTCCTGACCGGGCGAAACCAACCGGAGGACAGGGCGGAAGGACTGGAGGCGGGCGCGGACGATTACATCGTCAAGCCGTTCCTGATCGAGGAGCTGACCGAGAGCATCAAAGCGTTGATCAAACAAAAAACGCCGCAAAGTGGCGAACTGGAGGAATTGAAATGAACATGAGCAAATTGAAAAATCACGGAACAAGAAAGATCTTATCTTTAACCTTAGCGGCGGTCATGCTGCTGGGAATGGCGTTTACCGGCATTCCGGCGGGGATTCTGACGGCGCATGCGGGGATGGACGAATCCTACATTGACGCGAACGGGCAGGAGCAAATATGTCCATTCGCGGCAAACCTTGGCTCAGGGACAACAACGCTGACAAGCGGATGGTATCTGGCGAGCGGAACGCTTAATTACACAAGCACAATCACCGTCAGCGGCGACGTTTACCTTATCCTTAAGGACGGCTGCAATCTTACCGTCACCGGAGGTTCCGGCAGCGCCGGCATCAATGTTGCGGCGGGAAACAGTCTGACCATTTACGCGCAATCCGGGGGCACGGGCAGCCTGACCGCCACCGGCGGCGGCAGTAGTTACGGCAGCGGCGCGGGCATCGGCGGCGGCGGTGGCTTTCTCAGTCAGGGCGAAGACGGCGGCACCATCACTATCAACGGCGGAACAGTTACCGCGACCGGCGGGTCTTCTACCGATGTAAATTACAGCGGCGGCGGCGGCGCGGGCATTGGCGGCGGCGGCGGACATAATAATGCAGGCGGCGCGGGCGGCACCATTATCATCAATGGCGGGACAGTTAGCGCAACCGGTGGTAACGGCACCGCCGCCGGCGGCGGCGCGGGCATCGGTGGCGGCGGCGGTTCCCTAGGCGGTGCTTCGGGTTACATCTATATCACAGGTAACGCCGATGTGACCGCGGTGGGCGGCAGCGTCCTCCTTTTCAATGGCTCCGCTCAAAGCGGCGGCGCGGGTATCGGTAGCGGCGGCTCGAGAAGCAACGGCAAAGCGGGCGACGTTAATAGCATAACGATTGATACCACCGGTACAGTGGTCGCCACGGGCGGAAACGGCGGAAACAGCAACACTAATACTATGTTGGGTGGCAGCGGCGGCGCAGGTATCGGAACCGGAGGGACGGGTTCGGCCGGCGAAGGCGCATTAGGGGATATTATTGTACTAAGTGCCGATGTGACTGCCACGGGCGGTTCGGGAGGTACAAACAACTCTGGTAATTCGGGCAGCGACGGCGCTAGTATCGGCTTCGGCGGCGGCGGCGCGAACAGCGGCGCAGAAATTCCAATCATTAAGATAACGACTCAGCCCGCTTCCATCACCTTCATAGAGGGCAGCATTTCGGGCAGCCTGACCGCAGCTGCAAGCGTTTCACAAAGCGGAACGCCAAGTTATGAGTGGTTCTCAAATACATCAAACAGTAATTCGGGCGGTACGTCAATCGGCGTGACAACCGCCGGCTTCATCATTCCCACCGACCTCACGGTACAAGGCTCACCATATTACTACTACTGTGAGATAAGCGCGACCGGCGCGACAACCGTCCGTACCGGTGTCGCCACGGTAACGGTGATTGACAAAACCGCGCTGACCGCGTTGATTTCCACGGCGAACAGCACGAAAAACGGCGCAACTGTGGGCGCGGGCAACGGACAGTATACGCAAACGGTATATGACACCTTTGCAAGCGCGATAACGGCGGCGGAGGCTGTGGCAAACGGTACGCCGACTACGCAAGTGGCAGTTGACAACGCCGTGATTGCATTGCAAAGCGCGATAACCACCTTCAATGGTGCGGCGAATGTGGTAAATGCGGACGAATTGACCGCATTGATCGCCACGGCAACGCAAAAGAAAAACAATTCCACCTACGGCGATAAAAACGGCGATTATCCCGCTTCCGCAAAGACCGCTTTAGAGGCGGCGGTTACGGCGGCGCAGACCGTAGCGGACAAATCCGACCGCACCCCCGCCGAGGTCACGCAGGCGATTTCTGACCTGCAAACGGCAATCAACAACTTCAATCAAACCCTTGTCGTGGTAAATTATACCGCGCTGAATGATTTGATCTCGCTGTGCAATCCGCTCCACGACAACGCCGCGGAGGGTGACGGAAACGGGCAGTATGAATCCGGCTCAAAGGCGGTGTTTAAAGCGGCGATTGAAACGGCGGAGGGCGTGGCGACCAACAACCGCGCCACACAGGCGGAAGTCGATCAGGCGGTTTCCGATCTGACAGCGGCGCGTGATACATTCGCGTCAAAGAAAATCGGCGTGAATTATGATGTGCTGAACGGCCTGATCGCACAGGCGCAGGACAAGGCGCAAAACAGCGTTTACGGCGACAAAAACGGGGATTATCCCGCGTCCGCAAAGACCGCTTTAGAGGCGGCGGTTGCGGCGGCGCAGACCGTGGCGGACAACAATACCGCGACACAAGCGGCGGTCAATGCGGCGGTAAGCGAACTGGAAGCGGCGATCACGGCGTTTAATAACGCAAAAATCGCGGTGAATTATCAAAATTTGAAAGACCTGATCGAAACCGCTAAAAACGCCAAAGGCGAGGCGTTCCCAGGCAACGGCAACGGACAGACCCCGCAAGCGGCGATTGACGTGCTCGGAGCCGCCATTGACGCGGCGAAGCTTATCGCGGACAACGATTATTTATCACAGTATACGGTCAACACCGCGTTTTCCGATTTGACCGCCGCGCTGTCCGATTTTTACGCGGCAAAAATCAGCGTGAACACGCCGGAGCTTGAAAAAGCGATCGAGGACGCCGAAAAGCTGAACGAATCGGATTACACCGAGGATAGCTGGAAGAATCTACAGGACGCGATTGACAACGCGAAGAAAATTTTGGATAAAGAGAATGTCACACAGGCGGAACTTGACGCGGCGGCCAAAGCCGTCACTGACGCCATAAACGCGCTGGTACAAAAGCCGACCGACCCAAGCGATCCCACTGATCCGACCGACCCTGCCAATCCAACCGATCCGTCCGCTCCCGGCACGGGCGACAATAGCAATCCGTTTATCCCTCTGGCACTCATGGCGGTTTCCATGGGCGGGATCGTTTTGACGGTAAAAAGACGGAAACGCGGGAGCGTGGAAGGATGATATATTTTAATGATATTCGGACTTGCGAAGAATTGGATGAAAAATGAACATGAGTAAATTATTTACAAAGGGGCATAAGCTGAACATTATCATAGCATTGCTCTGTCTGGCGGCGACTCTCACGTTTGCTACCATGACGGCTTACGCGGCCACATCCACACAGGACGGATTGACCGCCGCCGTCACCACCGATAAAACCAGCTATGAAGCCGGTGAAACGGTGACCACTACGGTGTCCGTCACCAACGGCAACGACTACGCCGTGAACAATGTCCGTATGGAGCTTACGCTTCCCGCCGGGTTGACTTTGAAATCCGGCCAGACCTCTATCATAGTGGGAACGCTGGAAGCGGGAGCAAATCAGGAATACACCCTGACCGCTCTTGCGGACAAAGCGGAGGAGCCGGTCGTCATTCCCACGGTCACGCCCACGATTCCTCAAACGGGCGACAATTCCCATACCGGCCTGTACATAACACTTATGCTTTTTTCGATTGCCGGACTTACGGCGGCAACCCTGCTCCGCAGGAAAGGCAGACGCACCGTAAAGACCCTTTCCGTATTCCTGTGCTTTGCCCTTGTCCTGTCGATTGTTGGGCCGTCTATTCCGGTTTTCGCGGCAACTGAAAACCGCACCCTGACCGTCACCCAACCTGTGACGGTGGACGGCGAGAGCAAGAACATCACCCTGAACGTGACCTATGATTATCTATTAGACGCGGTAAACCAGACGCCACTTTCCATTACGGAGGGCAACCTGATCAAGACCTACGGGGACGCGTCCTTTACGCTGGAAGCCACAGGCGGCACCACGGGGAACGCGGTCACATGGACGAGCAGCGACCCGGCCGTTGCGTCTGTTGTCGGGACGGACGATACCCACGCCGCGGTGAGTATCCATAAAGCCGCCGCCGCGCCTGTCACCATCACCGCTGCCATGTCGGGCAGCCTCGGCAACACAGGCGATACCCCCGATTATTTAGACACCTACGCACAGATCACATTGACCGTAAACAAGAAAGCCCTGACCGTTACCGCCGATGATCAATCGCGGGACTACGGGCAGGAAAACCCCGCCTTTACCGTGCAATACGACGGCTTTGTGAACGGCGAGGATGAAACCGCCCTTGCCACCGCGCCCACGGCTTCCTGCGGGGCGGGAACCAATGCCACGGCGGGAACTTACGCCATCACGGTATCGGGCGGCGTCAGCGGTAACTATGGCTTCAATTACGTTTCCGGCACATTGACCGTTACCGCAACGGCGCAGCCTGAATTTTCGATTGCCGAGGGCGGCGCGGTCAATAAAACCTACGGCAGCGAAGCCTTCACCCTCACCACCGCAGGCGGCGCGGGAACCGGGGCGGTAACGTGGAGCAGCGACGATGCCTGCGTTTCCGTGGATAGCAACGGCAATGTAACCATCAACGGCGCGGGCACGGCGATTATCACCGCCACCAAAGCGGCGGACGATAACTACACGGCAGCCACGGCGCAAACCACCGTCACCGTTGCCCAAAAAGAATTGACCGTCACCGCAGAAAATAAATCGAAAAATTACGGCGAAGCCAACCCCGCCCTGACCTTTACCTACAACGGTTTTGTGAACGGTGATACGGCGGCCAGCCTGACGACCCAGCCCACTGCCAGCACCGAAGCGACAGCGGCGTCCGGCGCGGGAACTTACGCCATCACGGTGTCGGGCGGCGTGAGCGGTAACTATACTTTTAATTATGTTTCCGGCACACTCACTATAAATCAGGCCGGACAAACCGCCCTTTCTGTCACGCAGGGCGCGAATATCGCCGCAACTTACGGCGATTCCGTTTTCACGCTCTCCACTACGGGCGGCAGCGGCAACGGAGCGGTGACATGGAGCAGTAACAATGCCTGTGTGACTGTGAACGCCGCAAGCGGGCAAGTCACCATTAAAAGCGCGGGAACGGCTACCATCACCGCCACCAAAGCGGCGGACAGTAACTACACAGCGGCCACGGCGCAAACCACCGTCACCGTTGCTAAAAAGACATTGACCGTCACCGCCGACAATAAATCCAAGATTTACGGCGAAGTCAATCCCGAACTGACCTTTACCTACAACGGTTTTGTGAACGGTGAGGATAAAAACATCCTGACAACCCAACCCACCATCAGTACCACGGCAACACAATATTCCAACGTGGGAACCCATACTATCACGGTATCGGGCGGCGCTGCGGCTAATTATACTTTCGATTATATTCCCGCGCTCCTGACGGTATCAGAAGCCACGCAGCCCGCCCTTTCCGTTATGCAGGGCGTGAATATCGCCAAAACTTACGGCGATTCCGCTTTTTCCCTCACCCTGACGGGCGGTGCGGGAACCGGCGCTGTGACATGGAGCAGTGACAATGCTTGCGTTTCCGTGGATAATAACGGTAATGTTACGATCAACCGCGCGGGTACGGCTACTATCACCGCCACCAAAGCGGCAGACGGCAACTACACGGCGGCCACAGCGCAAACCACCGTCACCGTTGCCCAAAAAGAATTAACCGTGACCGCCCATAACAAATCTAAATTAGCGGGTGAGGTCAACCCCGCGCTGACCTTTACCTATTTCGGTTTTGTGAACGGTGAGGATGAAAACAGCCTGACTACGAAACCCATCATCTCTACCGACGTCACCATGTTCACCCAAGCGGGAACCTATGACATCATCGTGAGCGGCGGGGTAAGCAATAATTATGAGTTTGTCTATGTAGACGGAACTCTGACGGTAATAGCGACCTATGCTATAACCATGTCAAACGATGGTAACGGCACGGCTGTCGCAAATGTGGGAGGTACAAATACAATCAACGCAGCACAAGACGCAACGGTCACGATAACCGCTACGCCGAACACACAATATTACCAATTCAATCAATGGGTTGTAGTCGGCGGCGGAGTGACGCTTTCAGGCACAACGACAAATCCCGCCACTTTTACAATGACGGCAAGCACTGTTGAGATTAAAGCTGAGTTTAAACCGACAGCGGCCGCGATAGCTGCCGCCAACGCCGAAGCCGCCAAGATAACGGGATTTACGACGGGGACAAACACTGCCTCCTCGCTTGTGTTTACTCCAACAGTCAGTTCCGCGCTCGACGGCAACGCGACCGTCAATTTCGTATCCGTTAAAACCGGACAAAACGCCACCGATGCCATACTAA
>Ga0153940_1000615_pt1 | contig 17680 bp, 23 predicted proteins | sample TSNJ024MetaG_FD_104736 | JGI IMG/M metagenome (GOLD analysis project Ga0153940, IMG submission 104736) | Attine ant fungus gardens microbial communities from New Jersey, USA - TSNJ024 MetaG | ecosystem: Host-associated > Fungi > Mycelium > Unclassified | place: USA: New Jersey, Brendan T. Byrne...
ATATGCCAATTTGCCAATTGGCGCAAAGCGACAAAGTATTTCATTGGCACATTGAATTATTGGCATATCGGCACATTATTTATTCTTTCTATACTCCCAATATCCGAAAATAACTATTATCAGCACGAATGCTCCGGCGAACCAGCCCCATTCATTGCCCTGTACAGGGCGCGAGTCGGTATTTGTATCTTCATGAATGATTTCTTTGGCCTTCGTGCTGATGGCGGCGGTACTGTCTGCCTTTGCCTCGCTTACGTGTACATCAGATGATCCTGTATCGCTAACAGCCATGCGAGCTCGCTCAGCTTCCCGCCCTGATTCCTGTATTTTTCGTATTGTGCCGTCAGGCCGATACCAGATTGTTCGAAGATATTGTCTTTCGGCGGTGATATCCGACGTGCTGTCGCGGCGATGGGTTTGTGAGGCCGTGCTGTCTTTTTGTACTGATGATACAGTTGAAGCACCTTCTGTATGTGTCTCCACAGAGCTATCAAGATTCCGGTTACTCCGGCAGGAAGCGCATACAATGAGCAAATATGCCAATATGATAATGAGCCAATTTGAAAATGTGCCAATGTGCCAATGGCGCGAGGCGATAAGATATTTTTCATTTTTTTTCATTTGCTAATTAAATTTGATGTCGTTCAGCCTGTTTAGCCAGCCTTTCAGGAATACTTTTTGCGTAGGATCCCTTTTTACAATATCCTCGAAATGCTGTTTTCTGCGTAACCAAAGTTTTTTGAACAATCCGGACTGGTCAGGATAGTTATTGATTGTCGCGAGCGTTTTCGGTCCAACGATACCATCTGCCGTCACCTCAAGTACCTGTTGCGGATACTTTATACCCCATAACCAATCCACAACCAGGTTTGCGATTGACTGGTTATTGATTTCATCAGCCCTCCACCTGTTCCAATAAGAATTAATCATAATATCGGCCCATTCTTCATCCGGCATATTTTTAAGATCGTCAACAGTTGTTACGGGAAATCCTTTCTTGCGCCGGTAATCCGTATAAGTAGCGAGGGTTACATCCCGGTTGGTCGGGCCGCCCCTGTCTGCCGGGTGATCTACAAAACCGCCCGACCATTTGTTTATTATCGGGACTAAATATTCAATTTTCGCCATCCGGAGCCTCCTTTCTATTTTCATTATGAGCTTCTATCGAGATATTATTACCGATATTCATCTTCATACGCTCATAGGTCGACATTAACTGAAAAATAATGCTTTGTGCAGCTCCGCAGGCTATAATGATAATTGTGCCCGTCTCTTTCATACGGTGTCCGTCGCAGATAACGCACCAGGCGGCCAACATGCCCCAGAAAACGGTAACGATCCACCGGCGGCTCCGGAACTTGGTCCACCATTTGCCGACAAAGAATGTGGAGAGCAGGAAACAGGCCAGACAAATCAGGCCGACGGCTATTTCGGAAGGATTAAGATTTAATTGTTGCATGACTTTTTTATTTCAAAAGTCACGATTTGAAGGGGAAAAGGAAAGGACAAAAAAACTGGATCATCACGACCCGTAAATCTTTTAAAGTTTTTAATATCTTCAACTTTATCCATCCAAATACAGCTTGATTGTCCTGAACAGGGCTTCGCTCACCGTTACATTATTATCCTGATCGATGGAGAATGCCAGCTTCTCCGGAAGTAATGGCTGATTATCTATCATGTAGATATTGTCGAAACGAAAATTCATCACGTCCCGTATATCTAAACGTAACGGCAATTTTACCTCATTGAACGAGTCCAGGATAACGGCGGCATATTCGGACCAGAATTTTTGATACAGGCCGTTTATACCTCCGAATATAAGGTTAAAACCTCCGGGAAATACAATGCCGTCAGAGTCGCATTTAAAAATATTCCCGTATACGCGCCTTGAATCTTCGTTTCCTTCCGGATGACGGCCTCTGTAAAACGCAGTCATTATGACACAATTCTCGGTCTCCTTATTATTATTCACCTCTTTGGTTTCATCTCCGGAACTGTTTATAACTAGTATCGTATTCATGTGCCGGCGCTGTCCAATATACGGCATACGGTAATTAGTCCCTATCTGTAGCATTGTATCGATGCGGAAATAACGTACGAATACGTCGAGGTAGGCAATATAATCCCGTTTACTGTCTTTTGTATCATAATCGTTGTCTACCGAATCAGGTTTGTCGATGTAAAAATCGAAGAGATATTGTGAGTGATATTTCCATTGCGGACTTTCGCCTGAACGGTATTCCCATATCTGGCCATAACTACGGACAAAATAATATCCATCGAAGGTAGCTTGGGAAAAACTGGCGATCTCATACAGAACGGCCAGTCCGGACTGAAATCTGTTTAGTGTATCGAAATTGACATCAGAAAATTCTATGGAACGGTTATGGGTAAGTTTTAGAAGTTTGGAATCGGAAAGGTTTATAACCGGTATGTCGGTTATCTTATCGTCAAGCGCTTTATAGTCCTTGTTATCGAGTATATCTTTCCAGAACTTTACTTCCACATACCTGTGATCGGGAGTAATAAAAAACTCGCATCCATAGTCGGTACGCACCGATTGCAGGTAGTCGCTTATCTTGGCCGATGGCACCAGTTGGGAATATTTCAGCTGTGCCTTGGTAATGGCATCCGCGGTATTATTCAATACGGCTATTTTTTGCATTTCCGGATCTGTATCGAACGCCGATTCGCGCAGCTCATAGCCGAAGTATGCAAAAATCCGGCGCAACACATACGATTGCCTTAAGAACGGCGTGATGCTATACCCTTTAGGGGCTTTCGTAAATCTACTTCCATCGTAATACGTCCGCTCGATACGTCCGCACAACTTAAAATAGGGTTCGCCGTTAAGATCCGTAGCCAAATCAGAATCTGTAGGATACAAAGCTGAATATTGTTCGTTCAGGACCTGGTAGAAAGTATAATTTGTAGTACCGGCAGAAGATGTGATATCCTGGTCAAAATGATCTGTCGCTACCGGAAACAGGAAGAAGTCATCCTCTATACTGCCTACCATAACCAGTTCCATATACTTAATCATCATATCCAGGTCGCTGTCGAAGGTGCCGGCTACATGGAAGCCCGAAGCCGGCCGTGTGATATCGAATGCCTGCTTCATGTCCTTTTCTTTCATACGGGCATACAAAGGAGATTCTTCGAGGTATACGGCGCCTTCCAGCTCCTTGCTGCCGGAGGCGATACGAAGCAGACCCTGTTTCTGGTATATTCCGGCTTCGACCAGAACATCGCGGTTGCGCCTATATTTGAATAAAGACTGCAGGTTCACGTCTCCCAGGTTGTGCATATTGGCGGGTGTGTATGGCAATGTTAGCGGCAGCGACATCGATCCCTGCTCCTTCAGCATCGGATTATTTAGTGTTATACTCAGCTTTGTATCCGGTTTCATGTCTAGTATGGCGCCGGTATCTTTTAGTCGGATGTGCATAATATTTAATGTGCCAATTATTTAATGTGCCGATGTGCCAACGTTTTTTATGTCGCTTTGCGCCAATTGGCATATTGGCACATCATTTCATTGGCATATTGGATTAATATTTATTGCCGAAACTTTCGTAATCAGACATTATTTGCTCCGTAGTTTTAAAATCCTGATAGTTGATTTCGGCTTTCAGGCGATTGTCTCTCAGGAATGTGTATATTTCCATCAGGATATCGCGATTGTCGGGTACTGCTGCCGATGATCCCGAACGGGATGTGTTATTTTCCGGAGAAGCGGCAGGGTTGGATATAAAGCCCCCCGTATCGAATCCTGCCATGCGAGCGCGTATCAGGCGGTTCATATCGATCGTGCTCGCTTGTCCGGATGTTTGCGCCTTATCCATCAAATCGATAATAGGGCGGGCTGTCGGATTTTTTACCAGAGAGCCGCCTGCGACCCATTCCATACTTTCCCCTGCAGGACCTTCACCGACCAGTACAGTAGGCTTATCCACAAATCCGCGCTTATTAGGATCATAGATGGCAGTAAACGGTTTGCCATCCTGTGCGCGTTCGACGTCTATATATCCGCCCTGTTCCAGGCCCGGCGTGTTGATGCGCTGGTACTGTGTGTTGCTGTCGGAGCTGCTGCCTCCCAGTGTCATATTTTTCACCTTCTGGCGCTCGGCGTTGGCGGCGATCAACTGTGCAGCACCAGTGACGGCCAGCATCGCAGCTGCCACAGAACCCGCTATCGGCCCGAGCTGGGCATAACCGGTCATAATAGCTACAGCCGTATTTGCAATAATCTCCGAAGCTTTTACGGCAAACTGCACGTCGGCGTATTTCTTCTCGATATCGAGCTTCTTTTGAGCCTTTTCGTTTTCGAGCCGTTCCACTTCTTCCTTATTGCCCTCGGCAGCGGCTATGCGTACATCATATTCTGCATCGAGCTTGGCGGTTTCGGCTTCCATCAGGGCGGAGACAAGGTTAGAAGCTTTTTCCTGCCAGTGTTTCTGCTCTTCTACCCATTTGGCGCCGTATTCCATCTTCAACTGGAACTTGGCTTCTTCGAATTCTTCTTCAGAGAGTAATCCCTGTTCGTGCTGTAGTTTCAGGTTCTCCAACTCCATATTGTACAGTTCGCCGACAGAGGCCAGTCCGTACTGTTCTTTTACCTGAAGGCGCTCATCTTCATATTTTTTATTGAGCTGGGTGAGTAGTTTCTGATAGGTCTCATAATCTATCAGATTAGCCGCCAGTAAGTCCTGAATGCCGCGCTGTTCACGGGATTTATCTTCATTTACGGTAGTTAATCCATATCCGGAGCGCACATTGTAGTTCGTGTTGCTGTCGGAACGCTGCAAAGCTCTGCGTTTGGCTTCGGCATCAGCTTCGGCTTTTACCGTCTCCGCGCTTGCTTTCTTAACGGCTTCGGCTTTAATGCGTCCGTTTTGCAGTTCCAGGGCTTCTACATCCATGCCATACTTTTGCAGGATAGCCAGCCGGGTTTCAGTTTCGGCGATATCGATAAGCTCCAGTTCCCGAGTCCTTTGTTCTTCACCGAGATTGCGCTCCTCTAGGGTTTTCTTTTCTCCGTCTACCCATGCCTGAAGTATTTGCAGGGAAATGTCACGGGCACGTTCGGCTTCGGCTAGTTTATTGGCGTCGAACTGGGGGAGAAGGTCGAACTGGGAATTACGCGTATCGGCTTGCATCTTCCCTATATCGGCTAGGAACTTTTTATCTTTCACTTTAAATTCGTCCAGAAAAGCCCCTATAAGTTGCATCCTGTCAGCATAGTATTTATAATCGCTTTTCAGAGTTTCGTATTTTAGTTCTTCATCTGTCTGGTTATTTTCGAAGGCATATTTCTTCAGTGCGAGTATTTCCTCCTTATGCGCGTTTTCTAGATTTTCGAGACGGGTAGCCAGTTCCTTTTTCTGCCGGGCTGTTATCTTGGATTCTTTTTCTCCTTTGTCGGGCAGTGTACCGCCAGTGGATTTTACTACTTCATCACCTCCGGGTGTAATATATTCCAGTTTGCTGCTTATTACAGACTTGGCAAAATCCTCAGTATCTTTTTTGACAGAATCTAAATAGCCTTTATACGCCTTGGCATTGCGGAAAGCGTTATCTAACACTGCTGTGCCCGCCTCCTTCATATTTTCTACGCTTGGATTCATCAGGGCGTTTATTTGTTTACCCAACAAAATTGCAGAGTTAATACCAAAATCGAAAGCCAGCTTCATATTATTATATAACAGTTTGAACCAGTATGTGATACCAATCACTGAAGCTCTGAGTGCTTCAGAACCATTGTACGCGGTGACAAAATGATTGTACAGATCTATCAGCTTATTCATTATATCAGGTAACTGTCTTTCAGCAAATCGTGTTACCCAGTCCGCTATTTTACCCGATGCCTGGCTCCATAGTTTATTTATCCATAATAATTGATTCCCTACCTTGAGCTGTGCGTTTTCCCACTTCACGGTTGCTTTGGTTGCCATATCGGCGGCAGTAAGCGCTCGTGGGCCTTGCTTTTCGAGTTCTGCGTTAACCAGGGCAATTACACCTTTGGCAAAGGATCCTTCTTTGGCCATCGCCCGGCTTATCTCTACTGAGGAAAAACCGAGGTCATCCAGTACCAGTTTCGACTGGCGGCCTATACCATCGATAATTCTCCTCTGAAAGTCGTCTACTTCCCTACCCATATCGATAGCTCGGCGAGCCGCAAAATCAAGCAGGTTGCCCACTTCCGAAACGGGGATTTTATATTTATCCGCCTTGACTGCCGCCTGCATCAGGGTGAAATCGTTGATAAGCCCTCGTGTTTGTTCCCGTAGCTTATCCAACAATTTCGCATCGCTCAGGCCGCGGAAAGCACGGGCGACACCTTCGGCCTTGGCTGCCACTTCTATCAATGTGCCAATCCATTCTTTGGCTTTATTTATAAGGTCGGTAAAGAAACGTATTACCTGATAGACCATCATTAGCAGAAAAACCTTGCTTATCGTTTTGCCGGCCTCTTGTGCAGCCTGTGCCAACTGGCCAAATCGCATTTTTACATTTACTCCACCTACGGCTACTTTTTTCATCTGGTTTTCCGTAGCAATAAGCTGGTTGTTGTATTGGTTCCACTTGGTCAGATCATCCTTTTTTACTATATTGTTTAGCTTACCTCGCAAGTAATCGGCCCTTGATGACAATTGTGCCATAGTCATATCCTCCAGCTTCATTGTGCGGATCAGGTACTCTCGCATATGTCCGGCAGTTTGGATAGTAGCGTTGTTTTCTTCTATCTGTTTTTTATAGCCGAGAGATCGTAGCCTTGCATTTTCCTGAGCTTCATATAAGGCTTTCAATTTTTTGGAACCTGTATCTCCGGCCTTTTCAAGCTCCCGGATTTCTTTTGATAAAAGCTTTATATTTTCTGCCTCACGTTTTGCTGAAGCTGCCAGGTTTTTATTTTCATCTTTCAATAATTGTATAGCCCCCTTGGCATCTTTAGCCTCTAGCTCAATTTGCTTGACACCTTTTGCCAGTTTATCGAGGTCAACGGTGACTTTATCTGCCCCTTCGCTTTTGATTACAAGCGTTACTAAATCTTTTGTTATCATACAGATCAGATTTCAATTTTGTTTTCTTTGAGTTTTTCTGCTATGAACCGGGCTAGTCCGCCGCGGGTACGGCTGTAGATATATCCCATAAGGAAGCCCCATACGTATTTGTTGTAGATGGGTGTATATCTCTTCTTGGGCTTATTCCCGCGAAGCCGCAGATCGAGAAAGCGCATATAGAGCGGATAGGTGACAGTAAGGGTAGTACCTTCGCTTCCGGAACTGACATTATAGGGGTTTGATTTCATATAAGCGGACAATGCGCCTGTGTGCTTAACAGTATCACGTCCGGCAATTGTCGCCTGTATGCTGGTCAGTTCTTTTGCCGCCTTGGAGAATACTTCCGGCACATTGATCGTATATGTATTATTTTCAGTAATCATACGGCTAATTTAGCCGCGGGGGAGAGAGTGGGAAAGGACAGAAAATAATGAAGAATTAAGAATGGCAAGAAAAGGTAAAGAAAAAGCCCTACCTGAATGGATAGGGCTGCGCGAAATATATTGTTTGGTTATTAAATCTTTCTTTTCTGTAATTGGAGTTTAGCGTCCTGAGCTATTATCCCCAGAATGCAGGAAACATCGCTAAAACTTATCTTATTGTTTTCCAATAAGACGATTAATCCGTCTACTGAAGATATGGCTAGAATACTCTTTAAAACAGCCGACACAGGTATGCGTATATTATCAAACTGCATAAGCTCATGTTTAGTCAGTACACCTTTTAACCGGCATTGTTCGATTATAGTAAGCAGGTAATTATAATCTGCCTTGTAAAAATGTGCGATTTCTTTTACAGCGTTTTCCAGTATCATTTTATTGAAAGTTTTCTGTTCAATAAATAATTTACGTCTCTCTCGTTACCATCTTTTAATACGATTTTAGCTATTTCTACAGTCAGATGATAAAACACTTCTTCCGTATAATGAAAATATCGTATCGTACGATCAACATAATTATTATATTCAGCCATGACCGGGATACCGATAGCTGATATATATTTAAGACGAAACTCTAATCGCATATTGTCCCGATATCTTACGATATAATCGAATGGATGGTCCCTTAATATATATTGAAACATAACACCATCGAAAGGCCTGTCTTCACGGGCAAAGCCGTAAGATTCCAATTCTGATATAAATTTATCTAAAGACACCGTTTGGTCATTACCGGGGTGTGGGCGTTGCATTATAATATCTGCATAGTTAAGCTGCATGCGGACAAGAAAGTCGGAATATATCTGATATGTATTTGAAGGACTATTTTTCATACTTCCGGTTTTAAATAATAGTGCAATGTACTAATTTATGGAAAAACGTACAAATATGCAACTAAGCAAAAAGCCGCCCTACTTATCCCAAGCAAGGCGGCAGAATTAATAAACCTAACACAAAACCATGAAAAAACGAAAAAGAATATTTTGGGAATTACCTTATTTCCCATTCAGCATATCATATCCCTGCCGGCGTATGATGACTGTCCAGCCATACGAAGGCATATCGTACGATAGCCATGGCGTGATAATATGATCCGCTTGAAAGTTCTTCAGCCAGGGAACACATTTCTCCTCCTGTATCATGATGTGTCGCATCCGGCAGAGCATGTCGAGCGCACGGTCCGATTTGATGGCGCGTTCTACCAGGTCGTTATTGCTGTCGCGCGCCGGGAAGGCTATCGTAATGGCTATCAGGAACGATTCGCGGCGCACATTCGGCGGGGTTATCTCATTCTCAATCTGCCCGTAATCGACGAACATAAAGCAATCCTGAGCAGCGGAGATGGCATTGGCCACGCTCTGTGCGTCGGGACCGAAAATATAATGTTTCAGATCCGGAAGCAAGGCCGCCGGCAGATCATTCACCTCCTGCATCCATTCGGCGTATTCCGGAAGTTCGGAGCGTCCGATATTAAACATTCCCAGGACTCCCGCTTTCTTCGGGAATCTGGCGAAAAACATAAATATATCCTTGATCAATGTTACCATAATCTAAAAGTGAAAAGTGAATAGTGAAAAATGAAAAATTTATCATTCTTCGTTTTTCGTTCTTCACTTGTAATTATATTATTTTGTTTATAGTTTCTATATCCAGTCCTGTCTTCTCTGCTATTTCCGGTAATTTCATATTTGCGCTGTGTAGGGTGCGCACGGCATCTATTTTTTTCTTCCGGAGAATTTCGAGGTATTCGGTAAGCGGCATATTACCGACTCTGTCGATATCGCCGTACCCATCTTCTGACAGTGCATATATACCCTCTTTGAGCCCAACGGATAGCTTGTTTTTCTTCGTATCTTTTCCCTGCTGCCACAGGATACTGAAATGCGTTTTGGTAAACAGCAGCAAGACGAGTGCCTGGAAGTTAAGCGCGACAGCTTCGAGCGTTGCCGGGTCCACTGATCCGAACAGGGCGGCATTATCGTGCGCCCATTCCGGCGAATATACGCCCGGACAATACAGTATAGCGGCCAGCAACGGCATAAGTTCCAGATTTTTGGCGACGCCCGAAAGGCATTCGGATGCATCGACATACTGGCGGGCTGATAGCGATACGGACAGCAGTCCGCAGGAGGTGTTGACCGTATAGCCGGCATATATATCGTCGCCTGACTTTATTTCTGGGAGCAGTTGTGCAGCAAAACAGGCGTCGAGCTCGTATGTATACTCCGCGCGGCGAAGGACGCGGGCCTCTGGTGAGTCAGGAAGGTTGGCGGGTTCCGTTTTGTTGGCTATGCGACGTAGTTCCGGAGACAGGGCGGCCCATACTTCCTTCGGGTACCTGATGTTGAAAATAAACGTGACTTTCGACTGCAGCAGGTACAGGTTCTGCGCGATGGTATCCCCATGCTTCCGGGGAATATAACGCATATCAAGTCCCAATACGAAGATAACAAATCGTAGGCGTACGTCGGCCACAGACAGCTGGCCGGAGGCATACAGGCGTAACAATCCGGACAGGTGTACGAATTGTTCCGGAGTTAAAACCTCCCAGCTGTTGGGGATGGTGTAGGGTTTGTTTTTTATTTCTATTTCAATTAGCATATGATTTGTTGTTATTCATTCTCCAAACATTTTATCATATTTACGATCCAATATCCGCCTTATAACTGATCTATGAACTTCCATCCAATAGTTTATAAGCTCAGTGGACTTTTTATCAGAAACATGATTCCATAAATAACGCATCAATGCGAATACAGACGCATGGTAGATCAGCTTTACCAGTGTAATAAATCCTATTTTCATATCTCAATATACTAATTTGCTAATTAATTCACATCATATAATACTTATTCCCTTCGTCATTCAGGTTGGTCCCGGTATCCAAATTCCCGGAATCGTCGGTAAGCGCCAGGTCTATATTGCCGAGTAACTTGTTAGCGTCGGACAGGAAGTCATTAGCCATATTTGTAAGCGCGTCGCGCTCGTCCTTTCCATTGCGAGAGAGGGTATTGTCGTCGAAGTAGTTGCGTATGGTCGGCGGCAGCTCTATGATATCGAATTGCAGCAGCGTACGGGCAATTATGGTATATACCAGTGCCGTATCGAGATTAGGCAGCAGGTCGTCGCGCCCAGCGGCATCCAGTTTTTCGTAATAGCCGTTGAAAGTCAGCAGCAATTCTTTCTTCTGGATGGGAACGGTGCGTATAAAATAAAGGTATGACGTATCGATGCTGTAAAACGATTCGAAGTCGAGCACGGTACGCAGGCGTAAGCCTTCCATCTGACGGGCCATCCATGTGTCGCTCCAGTTATATGCCGTATCTTCGCTAAGGATATGCAGGAGCGAATCCATCGCGTTGTGATAGTTGTCGATATACAGCCGGCGCATAGCTTCCAGTTCGTACTTGTATGTATCGGCCTTTTTCTCGTGCCTGTTGCCTACGGTAACAAATACATTATAGCCGTACATGATACGGTTGGCCCAGGCAGAACGCAGGTACATCAGTGCGTCGGTATCCGTTTCCCCGGCTATCTGGTTCCATATATCCCCGGAGATAACGCCCGTGATGGACTTACGCGCGGAAATGGCCACAGCGTTTAACGAAGCGAAGGTAACACCCGTTTTTTCAACGCCGGGAGCCGCCTCGATGAAGTCGGCCAGGGTAGGGAATAGTTGATTGAGAACTAACATAAACTAATTTTTTAATGTGAAACAACGTTCGACGTAGTCAAAATATGCCGATGTGCCAATGTTTTTTTCGCTTCGCGCCAATTGGCATATTGATTACCTTCTTTGACGTTCCATTGTGGATACAACGCTTATCCACGTACTACATGTGTCATTAGGGCAAATAACATAGTCGCCGTCACGCTGATCGGGATGTATGTCCGAACTGTCGTATATAAATTCGCAGCCACAACGGTTACATGTGCACCGTTTGCGGGATTCTTCTTTTAGGTTTTTACCTTTCTTCAATACTTCCATCATTTTACACTTTCATAGTTTACTATATGATTTACTGTTAACTGGCATTAAGTGAATCCAACCTTTTATCTTCAGATACCTGGCTTTGCCGGCTCGGTATTTCACGATAGTATCCGATCCGGTACCCGGCTTCGTATTTTTTCGGAAAATTTACCTGCAGGGCGTAATTGAACGCTTCGCTACATACTTCGTCGTCGGCGGTAAGAGAGGCCAGGTATACGATGTAATTGTAATATACATCGGCTCCGGATTTGGAGATAACGCCGTCCTGCGATATGCCTGTAATGGATGGATCGAGACCCATCGATGAGACGAGTACCCCATCTACACGCTTGTCATAGGCTATCATCGCCTCTATATATTCTTTATACTTCATGTCGATGGTTTCGAACCGCCAACGCTCTTCCTCTTTTTGCCCGGTACGAAACGAATAGGATACAAAGCTCTTGCCTTGGTTGCTCTTGCCGGAAAGGAACTCGGTAGCTTTTTTTATTTCGGCATTCATATAACGTACCAGGAACGATTCGCTGTAGTCGGTACCTACTTCTATACTATTGTATGTAAGCAGTGGCTTGCCGTCGGCCTTGCGCTTCCTGTTTTCTTCGCAGATGGCCTTTATCTGGCTGCGTTTGGACGCTATCCATGCATCCGGAATAATAATATGTATCTTGGCCGAAAGCGAGTTTTTGAGGAATGAATTAATATAGTCGGGGCTGTCGTTGGCGCCTTGAATCCAGGGTTTTGTACCATAGTAAGTTTCGTTGCATCCGTAGAAGTCGCCTACCGTGCTCTGCCGGTGGTGTGAAATAGCGGCATACCGATAGCGATGTATTTCGGAAATATCGAAGCGCGGATAAATTTTAAACTTGGTAGTAGCCAGTCCCCATACGCCGAAAGCGGCATAACGGAAATCGCTGTAGGTAGGAATCTCCGACAAAGCATCGAAGGTCTTGGCCGTGGCCAGACGGCAATGTTTATTTTCCACCAGTTCCAGCCCTGCAATCGGATAGCCGATACCGAACTGTGCACCCATGGAGAAGCGGTGCTTCGCAAAATAATCGTAAAACGTATAGAAACGCCGGATAAGGCTCATGGCGAAATCGGTGTAGGACGTCTCTATGCCATTCCTTTGCCACGACTCCAACCAGCGGAATACTTCCGGGTCGCGGTGCCATTTCCGTTGCAGCGTGCCTTCGCTGTCTGTGGTAATAAAATAGCCGTGCGGGCCTTTGCCGTACAGGAACTTAACCTGCTTGTCGATCAGGCGCGGATGAAGTCGGTTGCGCTTTATGGTATACTCGATTTCCTCGCATTGGAGGTTATGCTCGCCGCGTGCATATACGTTATATCCCTGCACGTTCAGCCATTGGGGAATCACAGTTTGCATTACGGACCGCTCGAAGCCGGGATCATTCAGTACGGAGCTGCCCATCGGGCGGTCACCGATCTGAAACGTCGTTACCGTGTCCTCAGAGATGCATAGGCCAAAGTTGCCAAGGGTAGATATTTCGCTCATACGGATTTTATTTTTCGCAGTTTATAGTTATCTACAGCAAAGCCGATATAGCGCATCAACACCCGGTAACAGGTACGCGGGTTGCCATCGGAATCGTTGTACAGGAAGAAATTTTCAGAGTCAATGGAAAATTTGTCTTTGGGCAACTGGGTGCGGAAAGTACAATGTTCCTTCGTTACCAGCTTTGCCGATGCTTTCCCTTTCGATCTCGAATAAGGGAAAAAGCAGATCGTAAACCTGTTTTGAGGCTCCGGCAGTTGTGAAATTTCGCGTGCCAGACGTACGGCTTCGGATATGCTGATAGTTTCTTCCATGCAGCGAAAATAGGATACACAGGAATGAACAGAAAGGACAAAAAAATAAGACGTGTTTTCACAAACACGTCTTATCGGTAAGAAAAATCTAAATCTTATTCATTTTGGTATAAATGAGAATACAAAGATAATAAAATCAGTAAACAGCCCTCCGAAAAAAAATGGATTTGCCGGCCATATATGCACGCAGGAGATTCCGGAACTTACTCTGTCGCAAAATTTTTTGAAAAAATTGCTTACTGTTTACTGAAAAAAGAAGCCCCCTCCTTCACAGGCAGGGACTCCGAAACAAACTAAAAGTTCAATTATTAAAGACTTATATTTTGTAAAGATACGATTTATTAGCTTTCGTTTTGCCTGATGCTGATCACTACAGTATACTTATTTCCGGTAAATATATGCGTATCGCATCCGTCTTCCCGGGTGCGCACAACGTGGAACTTGTCGTTGACACTCAGCTCGCTGCATTCACTTTGCGTTTTGCTGATAAAATTGAAGTATGAATGTATGTACTCTATCATACCCTAGAACCTGATCCCCCTGCGTTTGGCTGGAGCTGGTGTTTCTTTGGTCTTAATTGTTGCTGCCATGTTTTTTTTGAGTTTTGAATTATGAGTAATAAGGCCGGTTCAGAAAAAAAATGAATTCGGCTGCCATATATGTACGCGTGATGATCCGGAATTTTCCTTCGCCGGAAATTTTTTTTTTTGAAAAAAATCCTGAAATTAATTAGCCGCTAACTGAAGTAATAACAACGGCGGGTTAAGCTTACGGATGTCGTGGATATCAACCCTACGGCCTCCGGCATGTATCCGGATCTCAGAAGCGCCCCGGGATGCTTCCCGGTACAGGTAAGAATAGACATGCAATACGGCGTTTTGCACACAAGTGCCCTCTATGGTATTAGTCACCAGGCGTCCGCTCTTGGAGGTGAAAGCTATATCTATCGTTTTCAACTCCGGATAGTCGGTAAACCCGGTAATATCCGGAATATTTTTTTCTTCTTTTTTATATTTGCTAATATCCGAATCTGCTAATTTACAAATTGTCTCTTCCGGATTCGGTTTCAAAATGGATTCAATGGCCATATATACCGGCGCAGACACATCAGGCGCTACAGGTTCCGGAAAAATTTTTTCTTCAGAAAAAGAAGCTCCTTTTGTCACCTGTTGGCTGCTTACTGTTAACAGTTCATTGACTGCCAGTGCCGACACGGTTATTATTTCGTCCTGGTAGGCACTCCGAACGGCAAAATCATGCCAGGCGTCCGGAATGGGGCCGAAAGGCCCTAAGTAATCTACTTCGATCATTCCGGCGTTGGAGTTATATATGTAAGTGTGTCCGATGGATAGGGTTATAGGGTTCATAGGGCAGATATTTAAAAGTCAGTCATTATATTATGCTTGGTTCTCAATTTGTTAAGCATGTTTTCAGTCACTTCATAACTGCCATTCTGATAGCGATGCTTAACCCCGCGGCCAGATAATTCAACACCTTTTGTATTTATTGTGTAAGAACCTCCATTACACGCAGTAAGCAACATGTCAGCCTTTTGCTTTTGCTCGTCTATTAGAGTTGGTTTATACTCGCCTTTTTCGATAAAAGGAGTATCAACCTTGTACATTATTACCCCAGGAGCTTGATAAATGACTGATTTTTGCAATAAATAGGCATTAGTTTGTACCAGTGCATCAGGATGTAAAGGATCAGCATTTTGTTTGCAGCGAATTACGCTACTAACCCGGCCTACAGCCTTGAAAAATCTCCGGGGGCTTACGCCTGTGTTATGCGTATAGGCCTGTATACGGGCGATTTGATTTTTTACATCGGTTGCTGTTTTAAATCTTGCTTTCATAGGAATAATATTTAGTTTGTTAATATTCAACCTCGTTTGTTTAATTGCAGCCCCTGGGAGCTGCAACCCATCACAATTTATTATTGCCGACTTTGGACGGCGAGGGTTATTATCTTGGTAAAGGGAAAATAAATTCGTGTCTGCGAACGGGTTCGTGATCGGATCCGATGTAAAACAATCCGTTTGCGATGCCTTTCACTTGTTTTTTACAATTGTAGTATGTGTCAAATACATATTGTCCGATAGAAGGGGTTTGCACTTGTTCGTTACTTTCACACTCTACAGTTAAGTTTTTAGGATTCACCGGGAACCAATAAGAATCTTTATCAAGGTATACGCATCTTCCATTGTCAGGAGTGCAGAAGCCTAGAATAGTATAGCCTTCGAATTTAACGCCGTAATCATTAGTATAGGTTACTTTCTGTCCTACTTTCAGGTAAACACCGGGAAGGCTGTTTAATACTTCTACATTTTTTTGTTTTGCCCAGTTCTTAAAGTCTTTAGCATGACCGGCGTTTCTTTCGTTTCTGTTGTTTAATTCTGTTGCTTTCATAATCGTATGTTTTTAGTTTGTTTGATGATTGATAATTTTATCATTAATTATGCTACAAACATAACATTTTTATCAACACTAAACAAACTTAGATTGTTAAAAATTGATTATTTTATCAATGAAATAAATATATGTTGATAAAATCATTATTTTTACACAATAAATAGCATAACAATTTTATCATGAATGAAGAATTAAGAATAAAAGAAATACTAAGTGAAAGAAAATTGAGTATACGAGTATTAGCTGAAATTATGGGCGTAGATCCGGCGAGCTTAAGCAGATCGCTATCCGGTAAAATGACACTAGACACCCTAAGAAAAATAGCATTTGCCTTAAATGTAGAAGTATGGGAGCTATTTACTCCATCAGTCAGTAAAGAGGAATTAACGGCCCTGGTAGACCACCGGGGGCGATTATATAAGGCTGGTAGTATAGAGGAGTTGCAAGAGATAATAGAGGAGATAAAAAAAAGCGACAGTTAACTGTCGCTCTTTTTTGTTATTAAGGGTCACTTATTATTTTTTTATAGCCATCCCGGTAACAATATAGCCCGATCCGTGTCTTATAACTTCCGTTACTTTATTGCCTGAAGTAGTTTCTTTTACTACCTGATAATTTTTATCATAAGTAATTTTTAAGTTTATTATCCCGTTAGCGTCTATTTTCTTTAATTCCTCTCCAATCTTAAGCACTACATATCGAGGTGTATAGCGCACATATTGCGATTCTTTTTTATCAGATTTAGAACCGTCCCTTTTATTCCTGACAGTGTAATAGCTATCATTCGCTTCTTTCCTTTCACCTTCCCGTAATTCGATGTATATACTACCAATGGTTTGATAATCAAATCCAACTGAATTTGATTCAGTTACAAAAATACCATCATTAGTTAACAGTGTATAATCCCACACATTCACATAATTAAGCGGTATAGTGTGAACTTTGTATGTTTCGCAAGATGCGAAAAAAACAGATACCAGTAATACAATTAAAATTTTCTTCATAACGTTTATATTAAAGTTTTTGTAAATGTATAAAATAATTTAACAATTGATCTGTTATGCACATAGAAAAAATATTCACTTTTTTGTGAATATAATAAATTATTATTACCTTTGAGGTATAATTTAAACGGTATGAACATAACATTCGAGAAGGAGTATTTGCAGGAATTATACGAAACCGGTAAAACAACGGATAAAAAATACCGCTTCCAGCCGGAGGTAATAAAAGCCTATGCAAAATGTATATACCGTATGCAGGAAGCGATAACCCCGGAAGATCTTTATAGGTATAAGTCATTAAATTTTGAAGCGTTGCAGGGAGGCAAAAAGGGATTATATTCCGTTAGGGTAAACTTACAATACCGCATTGAATTCGAAATACAACCCGAAAATGAAAATGTAGAAATAACCGTTTGCAACATCGTTGAATTATCGAACCATTATAAATAAAAACAATATGGGAACAATTACTAACAAGCCGGCTCCTTATTATCCGATCCATCCGGGGGAGATAATAAAAGATGAAATAGAATATAGAGGAATATCACAAAAGAAACTAGCCGTTAACTTAGGTATTTCCTACACACTGTTAAATGAAGTATTGAACGGTAAACGCCCGGTAAATACTGAATACGCCCTACTTATATCAGCGGCCCTTAATCTCGATGCAGAAACTTTATTAAGGATGCAGACACGTTATAATATGCAGATAGCCGGCAAAGATAAAAAGTTATCCAGCCGCCTGGAAGCGATACGTAAAGCGTGCGCCGTATTGTGATATTAAATTGAAACTTTCAAGATCACAAATTGCGACCTTGAATAGACATTATATTCAATAGAATTATATATGATTCATTTTCAGTGATATTCTCAAATTATGTAGTCCGCATGCTATTAGCATGACCTGGTCATCGAAGCCAAACTTGTGACACCTGAAACGA
>Ga0153940_1000619_pt1 | contig 17667 bp, 18 predicted proteins | sample TSNJ024MetaG_FD_104736 | JGI IMG/M metagenome (GOLD analysis project Ga0153940, IMG submission 104736) | Attine ant fungus gardens microbial communities from New Jersey, USA - TSNJ024 MetaG | ecosystem: Host-associated > Fungi > Mycelium > Unclassified | place: USA: New Jersey, Brendan T. Byrne...
GATCGAAATCAAAATGGCGGAACTGTTATATGGCATTTCCAAAAAGAGGATGCTAGAGAAAAACTTATATCTCTATATCCTAAAATCAAACAGTAAATATCAACGAGGAACTACACTAGTGTACCGGCACGTTAATGTTTAGTCAAACAACAAAGTGAGATGAGGATGGATGTATGATAAGCTAAACAAAATAAAACATAAGATAAATGATCATATGTTTTTGGGTACTATATATGACTATATTATGATGAAAGTAAAATACAAAGATCCAACACTTTCTTCCTTATATAACATTATGATTGCTCAAAAACATAGAATGCTTTATTACAAAAAGTTAAAGAACAAATATATGTACAAGGCAATTGCAGAACGACCGTGGGAGTCATCTGTGAAAACACAAAACGCAAACTGTGTTTGGGTTTGTTGGATGCAGGGACAGAATCAGGCACCACTTTTAGTGCGGCGATGCAGCGAGTCTCTCAAGAGAAATCTGCCGGAAAAAGATATTGTTTTTTTAGATCAAAAGAATCTTTTTGAATATATTACCTTACCGGATTATATAATCGAAAAATGGAAAAACGGAATAATAGGAATGGCACAATTTACTGATCTTGCCCGTCTGGAGTTGTTGATTAGATATGGAGGCTATTGGATTGATGCAACAGTACTTTGTACCGATGGAAGTCTGTTAAAACAGATAGATGAAACAGAACTGTTCATGTATAGTTTTTATTATTTTGGTTTCAATCCGGAGATCATGGAGACGAATAACTGGTTTATTCATAGTACCACTAATCAGAATGTCCTTTGCCTGGTGCAAAAACTCCTGTATACGTATTGGGAAGATTACGACCGTGCAGTAGATTATTTTGTCTTTCATTTGTTTATGACAATGGCACTCCAATATTACCAGGAGGAATATCGCCAGATGCCGATTGTAAGCCAGGCGGATGCGCATATTCTGGCAACATATATTTTTGAATCGTATGATGAACGAAAGTATGACATTGTAAGATCCAGTACCGGGTTTCACAAATTGAGCACCCGCTTTGATGAAGAAAAGAAAAAAAGGCGGAATACCTTCTATGATATAGTGATTCGTCAAGGGAGATTTTAGGTTACTGCTCGCAGCCTGCAGGGCTGTGAACAGTAATGATTTTAGGAACAAGAATGCAGGGAGAGATGATGGCTATGAATGAAGATCAAGGCAAGAGAGATAAGATACCCAAAATCATACACTATTGCTGGTTTGGCCAAAAACCTTTGCCAGAAGAGCTTAAGCGCTGTATGGATTCCTGGGGGCAATTAAAAGATTACACAATCATGCGTTGGGATGAGTCCAATTGTAGCTTTGATGAGAATGAATTTGTTCGGAAAACATATGCGGAAAAAAAGCTTGGCTTTATCGGTGACTACTATCGGTTGAAAGCAGTTTATGAATATGGTGGAATTTACCTGGATACGGATGTGATGGTTTACCAATCTTTTGATGAGCTTTTATCTTACCCGGTGTTTTTGAATTTTATTTTTGACTGTGCGGTAGGTTCAGCGGTTATTGGAGCCCGAAAGGGCAGTTCTTTGATTAAAGCATTACTGGATATGTATGAACATACATCATTTGGCCGAAATCCATCAGGTAAGATATTTGAATGGCGAAACGGAAAACTGATAGTTGATGATTATGCAACCAGTAACTATTATTATACATACTATATTTTAAGTCATTATCCCCAATTCATGCTTAATAATAAATTCCAGGATCTTGGTGATTTTGTGATATTTCCCAAAGAGTATTTTGAAGTAGGCACACTTTCCCAAAAGCACTATACGGTACATTTTTGCGCAGGGGAATGGAGGCCCAAAGAAAATCCTTCTAATAATGTATATAAAAAAATAAAAGCTATTATTCAGAAGAATCAGAAACTTTTTAGTAAAGTGCAGATTATTACCCGTAAAGTCAGGTATTACAGGCTGAAAAGAAATATTCCCTTTTACCCTTATTACCTGGCACAAAAAAAACGAAAGAAATTACCGGAATTCTAATTATGAAAATTAACTCATTTTGGCGGTGTTTTATTAAAATAGCAGGACAACAGATGACAGGAGTGAATTATATAACTTTTGCAGTGTCTGTTATGGCTTGTCTCATAGTGTTATACATTTCAGGAAAAACATATGCCATAATTAAGGGCAGAGAAATTTCACGGAAGAAAAAAGTGTTGTACTTTTGTCTTGCTTTTTATGTTTGTTTTATTTTCCAGATTACAATTAATAATAGAGAGGCTGGCAGCAGAATGGGTGTTTTTGCAGAGCTGGAATTCGGGAAACTCACCGGAGATATCTTGAGTATCCAGAAGTGGATATATAGCTGTCTGAATATTATGCTTTTTGTTCCTATGGGAGCTATTTTTACTTTTATTAAGAATGAAGTAAAGGCAGGAAGAAAAATATTCATGGTAATATTGTATTGCTTTTTGATTAGCTTTGGTATTGAGAGCATACAGCTGGTAACTGCGACTGGTTATTTTGAATTAGTTGATATTGTGACTAATGTTTTCGGGGGATTCATCGGCAGTGTTTTAGCGGATATGGTGATGCGGCTGAGAAGCCGGCTAATCCGAAAGAACAGATGATGATATAGACAGAGGAGCGATAAGATGAAAAAAAAGAGAAAATTCTCAATCTTTGATCTGATAGTAATCGGCTTGAGTGCAGCTGCATTGATTGGATTAGTTCTGATATTGATGTACGCAAGGCAAGAGGAAACAGATAAGAAGTTAGAATTAGAAAATATAAGTCAGGAATATGAGAAAGACAGCTCTCAAAATACATCAGCTCAAGCTTCCCGTGAGCTGGTTATCAATGAAGTTAATCAGGCAGGTTGGGTGGAAATCTATAATATGGGCAAAGAGTCTCGGAATATAAAAGGGGTTACCATTTGGCTGAGTGGCGAGGAAAAAAGTAAGGTATCAGAAGAAATCCGGCTGGCTTCAAAGGCAGTTTATATAATTGAATTAAAAGAAACACTGAACAGTTTAGAACAATCTGTTCTTACTCTGCAGGATGTAAAAGGGCAGAATATTCAATCATTGCTGCTTCCTGTGCTGCAAGATGACGAGAGTTATGGTTGTGTGGAGGATGGCAGCAGTGAACGCTCATTCATGACAGCATCAAAAGAAAGAACGAATCAGGAAAGTGAGATGGCAGCAAGAGGTGAGCTGGTATTCTCTGTTCCGGGAGGATTCTATAACTCCGCGTTCAAACTGAAGCTTGAGGCACCTGAAGGATATAAGATATATTATACAACCGATGGAACACAGCCTACGATTAAATCCGCAGTATATACCGAACCAATCCCCATAACCAATCGCAGCGGATCTAATTACAATTATGTTTGTGCAGACAGCTTATGGTTTACCGACTATACACCTTCGACGGTAAAAATGGGAACTGTTGTCAGGGCAATTGCCGTCTCAGAAGACGGAACTATAACCCAACAAAAATCGGAATCTTATTATGTGGAAATTGGGCAAAGCAGTGATATTATGAATCTGCCAATCCTGTCGCTGACAACAGACCCGGAGAATCTGTTTGATTATTTTGAGGGAATGTATGTATCCGGACGCAGCTATGAGGATGCAATAGCACGGGGAGAAAAGGATGCGATAAAGGCTAATTATCGGAATAAATGGCGCAAATCTGCACATTTGGAATATTTTGAACCTAATCAAGATAAGACATATGAAGGCGATGTGGAGTTGTCGATGCTTGTAGATTACAGTATAGAAGAAGTGCAAAAAGGATTTTTAGCCCAAGGCACCGGTGCATATGAAGGTTCTTCGCTGGAAAAATATTATAATGGGGTCAGTGCTCAATTACAGATTCAGACTAATAAACGAGATAACAGCTATAAAGTAAGGGAATATCTTATTAGTGAATTATTCAAAGATCGTGCGGCAGGCATATGGGATATATCTCCATGTATCTTGTTTATTGACGGTGAATACTGGGGCGGATATATGCTCAAATCTAATTATGATGAAAAGTATATTGCCGGACGATATCAGGTTACGCAGGAAGAAATGGTATTTGTAAAAAATGGATTTGCCGATAAAAGCCAGTATCAAGCACTGTACGATGAATTCTATGACTTTGTCGTGAGTGAAGATATGAGTTTGCAGAAAAATTATGAACAATTACAGATGCAGATGGACGTGCAAAGCTATCTGGACTATTTTTGTGCAAATATGTTTTTAGCTAATGCGGATTATGGTTTAGAGGAAGCAACTGCCTGGAAAACCCTTGCCGAAAAAGAGGGCGAATATACGGATGGTAAGTGGAGATTTCTGTTGGGAAAGATGGATTATACCATTGCCAACCGTACCGCAAAAGGTGCTTCAAGCAGCAGTATAGATACTTATTTACAGCCGGGTGTAACGGACGATCCTTTCCTGCAGTCATTGCTGAAGAACGATGAATTTAAAAGCCGGCTGAGTGCGACAATGTCAGATATGGTGCAAAATGTTTTCACAGAGCAAAAGGCTAAGACCGCCATGAAAACCACATCAGCTATGTGCAGTAAGATGGCAGTAAGCAGTTATGAACGGTTTATTGGTTATACAGATGATAGGTTTTTTAAGAATGAGGAAGAACGGATATTAGACTTTTTTGAAAAACGCGGCGAATATATATTGAAATATACAGATGAGCTTATCAAGTAAAATGCAGTTATTATATTGCAGCCACTATTTCACATCTACCTTTATGTGCGGTAAAGCATGCACAGAATAGAGGAAACAAAAATGAACGACGGAAGAATAAAGAAATCAGTGCAGAATGTAACAACGGGGTTTTTGTATCAGGTACTGATGCTAATACTTAGTTTTGTGTCCAGGACGATTTTTATCTATTCTCTGGGTACAGAATATCTGGGACTTAACAGCATATTTTCAGATGTCCTGAATCTGCTTTCCATGGTGGACCTGGGATTTGGAACAGCCATGGCCTTTAGTTTTTATAAACCGTTAGCTGAAAATGATGAAAAAAAAATTGCGGCTTTGATATGCTTTTATAAAAAGGTATATAATTTTATCGCCCTGGCAATTTTCGTGCTGGGGATGTTTTGTATACCGTTTCTGAAATACATTGTTAATACAAAAGAGCAAGTTGCGCATCTGGAAATATATTATTTGTTTTCCCTGACCAGTGTTGTAGTGTCTTATCTGTTTGTCTACAAGACGACCCTTCTAACGGCAGATCAGAAAAACTATAAACTTTTGCAAATTAATATGTGGTCAGGGGTATTAAAGACAATTTTGCAGATTGTAGTATTGCTGATCACAAAGAATTATATAGGATATCTTTTTATTGGTGTTGCAATTCAGTTTTTAAACAATCTGGCAGCATCAAGGAAGACAGAAGCAGAATATCCCTATATAAGGAGGAAAGGGCAGACAGAGATATTGAACAGGCAGGAAAAGGGACAAATCCTGGCTAATATGAAATCGGTTTTTATATATAAGTTTAGCAGTACTGCCCTTGGTGCAACAGATAATATTATCATCTCAATCGTAATTGGAACGGCAATGGTTGGCATATATTCGAATTACCTTATGATCAGCAACAAGCTCCTATTGATTGAACAGATTGTTTTTTCTGCCCTGACTGCCAGTGTGGGGAATGTGATAGCAAAAGAAAACACAGAGAAAAGATTGCAGGTTTTTCAAGCTTTGCAGTCTGCAAGCTTTATTTTCAGCGGCATTATTTGTACTGCGTTTTGTCTGTTGGCGGGAGATGTGATACAGGTATGGTTGGGAGAGGAGTACAGGCTTTCATTTTTGACTGTGATTGCCATTAGTTTAAATACATACTTATCCTGTGTATTGCAGCCGTTATGGATTTATCGTGATGCTACGGGGATATATATAAAGACAAAATATGCTATGCTTGCGGCAGCAGTAGTAAATGTTGTGTTATCTTTGCTGCTGGGTAAGGCTATTGGGATTGCCGGTGTAATCTTTGCTTCGGCAATTGCCAGACTTTCCACCTACTTCTGGTATGAGCCGAAATTATTGTTTGCTGAATATTTTAATGCTAAAGTCAAGAATCATTACCTGTCCATACTGAAAAATATGTTATTAGTTATAGCAGTAACAGGGATTTTTTCATTACTGACCTTACCGCTGCAGATAGACAGTTGGCTGAGCCTGCTTGTGAAATCTGCAGGTGTGGTGGGTGGATGCAGCGTTGTATTTCTGCTTGCGTATTTTAAAACAGAAGGATTTCAGATCATTATAAATAAAATGACGATGTTTTTAAAAAAGCTATAAAAATTTCTTTATGCCATATTTCACCCGGTATTGCCGAAGGGCCATTCCAGCAGGTGTTTCCGTGGGTTCTTATTAAAATTATATAAAAGGTCTTGATTTTTGCTTCAAGAAGATTATAATAGTGTTATAAGCAGATATGGTTCATCGGTAGAACGCTAGCTTCCCAAGCTGGAAAGGTGGGTTCGACTCCCATTATCTGCTTTAGTTCTTTATTTATAAGGGTTTCACGACTTCCGTTTCTTTGATAGACGGAGGTCTTTTTTTGTTTTGGTGCCAAATTGGTGCCAAACGAATGATTTCATGGATGCCAGCTTTTACAATTTCAGAGAAAGTATATTCAGTGATATCCTCTGATTCGAAGTTGTAAACTAGTATTCTGCTTTTGTCCGGGTCAACTATCCAGTATTCACGAACGCCGGTATCATGATACTTAAATAACTTGGTGTAATAATCCATTCGCCTACTGTCTGGTGATACGACTTCAATAATCCAATCGGGCGCACCGTTACATCCCTTGTCGTTAAGCTTCTCAGGCTTGCAGATTACGCATATATCTGGCTCTACATAGTTTTTATCATCTCCATTCAGGAAAACGGCAAATGGGGCAATATAGGGCTTACATGAACCGCCCTTGCTATCGATGTAATCTGCTATGGTTCTGTATAGGCGTCCTAGTATTTCCTGGTGCTTCCGGCTAGGTGGTGCCATGTAATAAATCTGACCGTCAATCAGTTCGGTACGCTCACCATCCGGAAGGGCATAAATATCATCAAGTGTATATATTCGCTGTTGTGGTAATTTCATTGTACATCTCCTTTGCCGTAACATACTCTACCAAGTCTCTAGTATAGCAGGATACATTGACCGATAGCAGGACTCAACATCTATATGACGCATTCATACTTAAAACTATCTCGATAGAGTGTTTCGGGAGCAATATCAATGTTTCCATTATCCCAAGTAATAGTACCACATTCTACCACCACTTGATTAAAAAGTTCCGGATTAGCTAGTGGTTGAAAAGCAGGATATTGCATGAGGGGTTTTGCATCATATATGCGTTGTTCCCCTGTGGAAAATGTAAGCAGTAGACATAAATCATTGATTACTCGTGCTGATTTTACTTTGATTGTTTCTTCTTGTTCTCCGGCATAAGCAATACCATCAATTACATACATAGATTTCACCTCCTACCTCAGTGGTGCTATTTGATCAAAATGCAATCCACGAACAGCATTATTCCAAGCGGTATATAATTCATCTTCGTGAATGATTAACCAGGCATTTAATATCTTCAATTGCTTCACAGGGATTGACCCGCCTAATAACTCTCCGTCAATTCCTACGGACGCTGTATAGTCTCCATAGTATACGTGTATGTGCGGTTTATGATGTTTGTCATTGTCGAGAAACAGCATTTTGATTATCATACCGTGAAAACGGCTTAATTCAGGCATAGTAGCACTTCCTTTCTTGATTATAGTGTTGACTGGCGGCGGTGGGTTATTCGCTGGAATCGCGGCGTTTCTACATTGGCTTTAAGTTTTTATTTAATCGATTGATTATCCAAGATAGGCGTTTGTTGCGTCCGGTATCCGTTTTAGCGTCAAAATACGCCCGTGTATATGTCTTTTTTACAGACGGAGACATCGCAAGGAAATTCGAATAAGCTGGTTCATGCTTTTGCAACAAGTCTGACAAAGCCGCTATCTGCTCATCCGTAATGGCTGAAGGCTTGGCTATGTCCCATTTGCCGTTTTTCTTGGCTTCCTCTATTTTAGCTCTGCCGTAATCGGTCATTATCCCTTGTTTTTCAAGTGTTTCAACCAATGTTTTGTTTTTTTCTGACCACTTACTATTTTTTCTCCGCATAGAGAAATACTTTATATAAGATTTATCGTCAATACTCTGCATTTGACCGTCAATCCAGCCAAAGCAAAGGGCTTCTTCAAGCGCCTGGCTTGCCTTTATTGTTTTTGGTCCGCCTGATTTGCCGAATAACAGCCAAACACCGCTATTCGACATGCATTTATCTTTTAACCATTTTCTAAATTCATCCCGCGAAGCAAATTGTAAATACTCAGCCAAATTATTCACCGTCCAATATACAAAATATCATTTATCTGTCTTATTGACTTATGCGCTCTATCGCCCAATAGTCGAACCAAGAAATCTATAATCATTGTACCATGATCACCCACCCAAAACAAGAACTTCTCCACCGTTGACTAAAATCGTCGGTAGTGTTATTATAGATATGGAAACAGACGAAATTAGTCAATCTGGGATGGTGTCTATTATGGAGCAAAATGAAACAGAGAAACATAGACAGATTATGTCTGCTGCTGCGGCCCGGTTCGCGAAGCAGGGCTATAAAAAAACTACAATTGATGAAATAGTATCAGGGGCAGGCATTTCAAAGGGTTTATTTTACCACTATTTCAAGAATAAAAAAGATTTATATATTCATCTTTACATTTCATACGTTGATATTTTGAGTCACAGCATTCGTGAAAACGTGGATATTACTGAAACCGATTTATTCCGGCGTTTGAAGCAAATAACTCATATAAGGATTGATTTTGTTACAAAATATCCAAATTTATGGGGCTTTTTGTACTCGGCATATTATGAAGAACACCCGGATATTGTACCTTTGATTAAAGAAAAAAATGAAAAACTTTTGCAAGAAAGCTATGCCGGTTCGGCAGCCAATATTGATTGGACAAAATTAAAGAAAGGCTTATCACCCGATAAAGCAATTGAAATTGTTACATGGATTGCAGAAGGATTTGTACGCAAAGCGGCAACAAACAATCTAACTCTTAATCCAGAAATATATTATCAGTTTGATGAATATATTGAATGCCTAAAAACAGGAATGTATGAGGATGAAAAGAGGTAGAAAGATGCCATATTTTAAAAATCAAGGTGCAGATTTATATTATGAAGAAACCGGGCAGGGAAAACCGTTTATTTTCCTCCATGGTGCGTCCTGGGATATGCGCCAATGGAAACGACAAGTTGAACACTTTTCATTAAAATACCGGGTTATTACCTTAGACGCACGCGGTCATGGAAAATCCTCTCTTCCACCGGGCAAAGTATCTCCCGATGTATTTTGTCAAGATGTCATTGCAATGATGAACTACCTGAATATCCCAAAGGCAATAATTTGCGGCTTATCTATGGGAGGACATACAGCTATTCAGGTAGCAATCCATGCGGGAGAACGTGTTGAGGGTCTTATTTTGATCGGTGCTGTATGTACCAATCGATTCAGTCGTTATGAGCGTATAGTGCTTCCTGTTAATCGGTTTTGCCTACGTTTAATGCCTATGAGTTGGGTTGCATGGAGCATATCTGTGGGAATGGGTAGTTATAATCCCAAAGCAAAACCTTATATTCGCGAAGTTGTGGGGAATATAAATCACGATGTTTTTAATCGTGTCTGGAAAGCAGTAACAAATATGGAGAGTCGAGAAGGATTGACAAAAATTACTTGCTCCACCTTAATACTTATTGGCGACCACGATAGCATGACAAGGAGACAACAGCATTATATACATGAACATATACGAGGTTCGCATTTGGTTACTATCAGAAATGCCCATCACGGTACTAATTTAGATAATCCTGAGCAAGTGGAGCAAGAGATAGATATGTTTTTGCAAACAGATCACAAGCCACTTACTGAAATAATACAATAATAACACAACTCAACATCCGCAAAATTATTGATCAAAGTTAATCGGTTTATAGAATAACCGATTGATTTCTTCCCGGTCATTTGTTTGACCAAGCACCCACATTAATTTAGCAACAAGAGCTTCCGTTGTCATCGTTCCGGTTTTCAATATGCCGGAATGAGTGCTGTATTTTTTCCCTACCTGATAGACGCTTAGATCACAACCCTCTTCTGGAACCTGAGTAGTTATGGCAAGCATTTTACCGGAATCAACCCATTCGAAAATAGCTCTTTCAAAAGAATCATCATGCTCTGGTATGCCCCCTATGCCAAAGGCTTCCAGAACGATAGCATCATAATGATCTTTTATAAGATGGAAAATATCTGCGGTCATCATAGGGATCAACTTAATGACAAACACCTTATCATTCAAGCTCTGGTATGTTCTGAATTCTGAAGAAGCCGGAATATCCGGTATCGTATGCCGGATGATATTGTCATCATGAATCAGAGCCAGAGTAGGGAAATTCATGCTTTCAAATCCATTAAAATTTCGGGTTCGCTGTTTTCGAGCCCGGGTGCCGGCAATGGCTTTACCATTAAATACAATTGATACATTATAGGATTTATCATCTGAAACATACAAAATACTCTGGTAGATATTAATTTTAGCATCGGTATATGGACTTATCATAGGCTTTTGCGAACCTGTCAAAACAATTGGTTTAGCACTATTCTGAATTAAGTAAGATAAAGCGGCAGCCGTATATGCCATGGTATCAGTGCCGTGTAAAATAACAAAGCCATCATAAGAGTCATAATGCAAGACAATTGCATCACGTATCATAAGCCAGTGCTTTGGACGTATATTAGTGCTGTCAATATTCATAAGCTGCAAAACTGTGAGATTACAAATGCTTTGAATCCCAGGAACGTTGGTTGTAAGAGCCTCCCCTGTGAGAGCTGGAGTAAGCCCATTTTCACCTTCGCTGGAGGCAATCGTTCCTCCGGTTGCAATCATTAATATTTTCTTTAGCATATAATTCACCTCACTGAAAATTGTATTGATTGAATAAGATAAGTTGTTTACAGGAAGACACATTAATATTCATGCAGCTCGGAAAGCCTTATGAATATTTGATTTTTGTATTTCGCTGCAGCAAGAATGGCGCGGTGTTTTTGAATAAAAACATATTGACATTCACGTTGCGTTATGGGGTATTATGAACTTATCAAGAGCAGGAGGCAGGTAGGATGAAGACAGTAAAAGAGGTATCAAAACTTACAGGTATCAGCGTACGTACTCTTCATTATTATGATGAGATAGGGTTATTGAAGCCGGCAGGATTCAGTGAAGCGGGATATCGGCTTTATGACGATAAAGCCTTAGAAGCATTACAACAGATACTGTTTTTCAGAGAATTCGAATTGCCCTTGAAGCAAATCAAAGCTATCATGGAACATCCTGAATTTGATAAAAACCAGTTGTTAAGCAGCCAGAAAAAGATCTTAGTACTAAAAAAGGAACGTTTAGAACGGATCATTAACAGTATTAATGATATTCTGAAAGGAGAAAATAAGATGGATTTTGAGGTTTTCAACAAAACAGATATAGACCAGATGTTTAATGGAATGGTAAATAATATGTCAGATGCACAAAAAGGTATTTTTATTGATGAGTTTGGCAGTATGGTACAATTTAAAAAGCATTTTTTAGAGAATGCATCCAGTGAGCAGGGGAAGAAGAATTATGCAAAGATGGTAGAATGGTATGGTGATAAGGAAGATGCATTAGCAGCGGCATCTAATCCGGAAAATCCCCAAATTATGGAGGCATATTCCAAACGTTATGATGTAATTATAAAAAAATTAGCTGATAAAGTCGGTATAGATGTAAATTCATTTGAGGTAAAAGCGATTGTTGCGGAACTTGACTTTGTTTCTAAGCAGCTTTACCAGATGAAAGATATGACAGCATTTATGCTTGATGCAGCAACAAAATATCTAAACGATAAGGACTTACAAAATAGGCTTGATGAGGTATATGGAAATGGTTCAACAGAATATATTGGGCGGGCATTTGAAGCATTTTATAAGAGAGAGAATTAAGAATAATGGCTTACGTTACTGTACACAGCCCTACGGGCTGTGTACAGTAACGTAAAATATTGTAAGTAGTGAAATAATGATTGACAATAAATGAATGGTCATTTATTATATAGTTATGAGGTGGTTAAATGCGTAGAAAAGATGACGAAAAGGAAAAGAGCATAAAGGAAGCGGTTATTAAATTAATTCTGGAAGAAGGGTTTCATGGAACTTCCATTTCCAAGATCGCCAAAGTTGCAGGGGTTTCACCAGCGACGGTTTATATCTATTTTGAGAATAAAGAGGTTATGCTTCAGGATATTTATAATGAATACGCAGAAGAAATCTTTGATTATATGATTGCCAGCATTAACCGGGAAATGCATGGCCGTCAGCTGATCGAGACACTTATTACCAGTTACTATAATTATATCTGCAGCAACCAGGAGATTTTTAGCTTTGTTGAACAATTTTCTCATTGTCCATCCCTTGTAGGCAGTTGTACTGGGAATCAGGGAGTATGTAAAGTAAATGATTTGATATGGGAGATGAAGAAGAATCGGATCATTAAAAACTATAGTAATGATAATTTATTAGCAATTATGTTTTATCCGGCCAAAACGATAGCTGCGGATTACTACAAAAGCGAGGCAGAAAAAGCAGTATTGCTTAGAGAACTGATTAGTATTATCCAGGAGTCATTATTAATAGAATAATTTATCTAAGTTTAAGAGAAGATACCTGCTTCTCTAAGTGTTTCTTGAAGCGAGACTTTGATATGAAGAATAATTTCATAGAGAGTCTCGTAAAAAATAAAAATAATTAAATGAACGTTCGCTTATACGTGGGAGAATTCAAGGATCCATTTGAAAGAATGTTAAATTGAATAAATATTAATCAAAAGTCAAAGGATTAGAAGGGAAGTGATTTGAATGATGAATTCAGAAAAAGACAAAAAGACTGGAATTGTTATTCCAATCTCAAATACGGTATTATTACCGGGAGTAAAGACCAAAATTAGTATCAGCAACCTGAGTGAAAAAGAGATGGAATATCTGGAATGTGAGGAATTTGCCAATATTGCATTGCCTTTAAAGCAGAATTTCGGACAAAATGGTGCGTCGGAAGAGGATTTTTATAAAATTGGTATAACATTTCAAATTGATGATGTTCAGGAATCAGAAAAGGGAATCCAGCTCACTATAAAAGTATTAGACCGAATAGAGATAAAAGACCTGCATATCGAAGAGGAACACATATATGCTCATTTTGACCAAAGCTTGGAATCTGCTGATATGGATAAAAGAAGCCAGAGGGACATGGTTGATTACATGAAGCGGATCACAAGGGAAATAAGTGAACAATTTCCCAACGGAGCACGCTATACTACCGTAATTGAAAGCGTTTCTGATTTAAATGCACTTGTTGTATATCTGGCACAGTTTCTGCCTATTTCTAACGAAGAAAAATATGAATTGATGGCAGCACAGTCTATGAAGGAGAGAAGCTTGCGCTTTATGGACTATCTTCTGAAGCAAAAAGAAGCAGTAGGGCTGCAGATTCAGATGGCAGAAAGATTTTCGGAAAAAGCAAACAAGTATCATCGTGAGCAGGTTTTGCGAGAGCAGTTAAAAGCAATTCAGGAAGAATTAAATGAAGGTAAGGAAGGACGTGCAAAGAAGGACAAGGATTATGAAACCATAATCGAAGAAGCCGAGATGCCGCAAGAGGTTAAGGAAACGGCATTAGAAGAGCTGGATAAGCTTCAGTCACAAGGGCCAGGCGGTATGGAATATAACGTGATACGTAATTATCTGGATCTTATGGTTTCACTTCCCTGGAAAAAGACAGAGCATAAGCAGGCTGACCTGAACAAGGCAAGACGCATCCTGGATGAACAACACTATGGTTTGGAAAAAGTAAAAGATAGAATTATCCAGCACCTGGCAGTTATGCAGCTTAAGAAGGACAAAAAAGGATCCATTCTTTTGTTGGCAGGACCTCCGGGAACAGGAAAAACCAGCCTTGGCAAGAGTATTGCGGAGGCTCTCGGCAGAAAATATATCCGTCTAAGCCTTGGCGGTATCAGGGATGAGGCGGAAATTCGCGGACATCGCCGCACCTATGTGGGAGCAATGCCGGGACGCATTATGCAAAGCATCCGGAAATCTGGTACGAATAGCCCAGTGATGGTTCTGGATGAAGTAGACAAGCTGATGACCGGCGGCTACAGCGGGGATCCGGCAAGTGCCTTACTTGAAGTATTAGATCCGGAGCAGAATAATACTTTTACTGACCATTATCTGGACTTGCCTTATGATCTTTCAGATGTATTTTTTATCGCGACAGCAAATTCGCTGGACAGTATTGCACAACCTTTGTTAGATCGAATGGAAGTGATACAGATTTCCAGCTATACCAGCGAGGAGAAATTCCATATCGCAGCTGAGCATTTGGTACCCAAGACGCTGGAAGAGCATGGGTTAACCAAGGAACAACTGGTGATCTCGGAGGAAGTTATCCGTAAAACAATCAGTGACTATACACTGGAAGCCGGGGTTCGCGGCTTGAAGAAACAATTAGATGCCATTGCCAGGGTGGCTTCCGAGAAAATCGTTTCCAACAAAACCTCTATTCCATATCAGGTAAATCCAGAACAGCTGGAAGATATTATGGGAAGAAAAGTATCCAGCCACGATAAAGCCCAGCCGGATAATCCTCCGGGAGTAGTTACCGGTCTGGCCTGGACACCGGTTGGTGGGGAAATTCTGTTCATTGAAGCAACTGATATGGCCGGAAACGGGGATATCATTCTGACCGGCAAATTAGGTGATGTAATGAAAGAGTCGGCACGGATATCTTTAAGCTTGCTAAAATCCAGACTGCCGCTGAATTCCTTTAACTTCAAAGAAAAGGATTTGCACATCCATGTTCCATCAGGAGCAGTGGCAAAAGATGGACCTTCAGCGGGAACAGCATTATTTACGGCGCTGGCATCCCTGGTTACCGGTATCAAGGTGGATTCAAAGCTGGCGATGACCGGCGAAATTACCCTTCGGGGCGCAGTATTGCCAATCGGTGGTCTAAAGGAAAAGCTGCTGGCTGCGCAAAGAGCAGGGATTACCAAGGTACTCATTCCTAAGGATAATGTAGTTGATTTAAAGGAAGTACCACAAGAGATAGAGCAGCAGTTAACGATTGTGTCGGTGGAAACTGTGGAAGATGTGCTCAATGAAACGCTGGGAATCGCATTGCCCAGACCGGAGCATTTCCCGCTGCAAAAGGACCTTGGGAATCTGGTTGTTGGGATTTGAAAATAACCTAATATGGGGCACACTAGGAGCTTTGGACAAAAGTATCGTCCAAAGCTCCTAGTATTACACTAATGCGATAACTCTTTCAGGTAATGCTTAGATGTTTGGTAGTGTGGTTTGTCCTCGCTAAAAATCAAATATCGCAAATAGGCATCCAGAATAATTGCGGCAAAACAAAGTGGCAGGAATAAAAGAGCGAACTGCGGACAGGTTTGCCCCAGAAAATTGAGGGGTAAGTTAGAATAATCCCATACATCCCATCCTAATTTCAAGTTTATGATGCAGCCTGTGATAAACTCTGCAATCAGTACAAAAGTATCTAATTTTAGAATTTGTTTCCACAGCGGACATGTTGTTCTTTTATTTAGAATACCAGCATACACAAAACAGATCCCGCCCAGTACAAACATCGTCCAATGGCTGAAACCCCGCCATAGTAGTTCTATATCAAAATAGATAAGACCGCCGATAAACCATAAGATCAGGCATTTAAGAAATGACTGGAATTTCTGCAACATCCCATCGACCTCCTTAGTATTCAAGAATAAAAAATCATGTCGTATATGAAGCTCTAATACCCCGCCTCTGCAGGCGGGATAGGAGCTGTTAAGTTCCTGGATTGGTTCAACTAAAGTTCAGCGGGAGTCAAAAACTCCCCCCGATCAAAGTTTCACATTTTCAATAATTATCATATACAAATACAAAGAGGTTATTCAATTAGACAAACATAGACTTATATTGTCAAATAAAGTAAAAAAATAACAAAAAGGATCTAGTGAGCCAGTACACTTTTGTCTCAAGTTCCTAGCCTAAGGATTACCTTGCGAGTAGTTCTTTCCCGGACAAATAGTACGTTTCTGCAGAGTCTTGGCATTTTGGGCAGCAATAATCGTTAGATGTTGCGACAGAAAAGTTATCAGGTAGTCGGTATAAGCCTTTGAGTTGTTTTATGATTTCGGTGTTCTGTGAATAGCATGTGTCAATCATTATTATAGAATGACAGACACGTCCGCGCGGAAGCGATTTTTCATTATAGTAAAGTCCGTCAAACTTTCTAGACATATATTCGGGATAAAAGTGCAAATGATACATTTTGTTTCTACGCAGATTACTCAGGTCTGAATGCAGGCATTCAGAATAGTAGTCAGGAACAATCATGTCATTATAAAGATAAAAAATACCATCAATTGGTTCAATGCTCTCTGCAATTTCTTTTCGGCGGTTTTCATAAGCATGTAATGGTGGTAAATCGAGGCTTTTATCATTTTGTGCCGCAGTGTGAAATTCATGTGTGTTTTCCCCGTCAGATGTATTATATAAGAATTTTTTTAATCGCTCCAGTACGTTCATTGTAATTCTCCTTCTGTTTTATCGTAGCTATTATATAAAGTTGTATACGCCTTAAAAAAAATAATATCGAATACAATGCGATACGTCAAGAAAAACATCGGTTATAAATTTATAAAATTACCATATGTATAAGATATAATCTTACGCATAGGAGAGTGATGACAGTGGACGAAAGTTATGAAAGCTTTATTCAAGAACGTATCGCAGAGTTAAGAACCCAAAAAGGAACTTCTGCAAGAGATATGAGCCTGACAATTGGGCAATGTGTAAGCTATATAAATACTATTGAAAATAGAAAATCATTGCCGTCTATGAAAGCCTTTTTCTATATTTGTGAGTATTTCGGGATTACTCCAATGGAGTTTTTTGATAAGTATAATGAATCTCCTCAAATGCTTAAAGACTTGATCGAAGATTTAAAACAGCTTGATAAAGAGTCACTTGCGTATATTGCCGGACTTGTGAAAAAGCTGAATAAGAAAAAATAACATCGGATAAAGCGCCGGATGAGAAAATAGTTATATTTTTCTCATCCGGCTTTTTGTTGGTTTTCATCAACTGGACAACACACCAGATTTGCAGGTATACTTAAAGCAATAAATATGCCATAAGTGATTAAAGGAGAACGGAAACACCTCGCGGAATGGTCGCCGTGTGAACAGTAACAGGTTTTGGACTTTTTTCTTAACAATTTCAAAAGAGTATTGCATAATTAATTTATTCATCTTAATTCAGGCAGGATACCCCCACCTCTTAGGTGGTGGGAGGAATGCCATCCTCCTTCCTATTATTTCAAGCTTTCTAACGATTGACACCTCACTGGGAATACGATAAAATGATACTAGTGAAAGGTGGTGAGCCTATTGTCTACAGTTACAGCTAAAATACAAATCTTTCC
>Ga0153940_1000620_pt1 | contig 17666 bp, 15 predicted proteins | sample TSNJ024MetaG_FD_104736 | JGI IMG/M metagenome (GOLD analysis project Ga0153940, IMG submission 104736) | Attine ant fungus gardens microbial communities from New Jersey, USA - TSNJ024 MetaG | ecosystem: Host-associated > Fungi > Mycelium > Unclassified | place: USA: New Jersey, Brendan T. Byrne...
CGCGCGCCCTCCCGCCAGCGCGTAGTCGCCCACACCGCGCACTCGCCCCGCGGCGAACACCGCGATCAAACAAAACGCGCCGAGAGCCCCCAGCGCCGAAACCGCGAAGATCACTCCCGCCGCCCCCGCGTGTGCGAAGCCATGCCAAGCCGTTGCGCGAACATCGTTGTCATCATCCGTCGGCCCCTTGCCGGTTTAAATTTTTTCCATAACCGCTTGTCTTCCGCATCATGTGCGCATTATACCGCCTAAATCCCGCAGCCTTAGAAAATAAAAATTCCACGTGAATGTCGCATGTGCCGCCCCGGGTTTTGCTCTATAGTGAGGGGCATAATTCCATTGGAGGTGTTGCGGGATGCAATTGGGTAATTATGTACAGACGGGAGACTGGAAAGGCGAGAAGCACGTGCCTGTAATCGAGGCGCCGGAGAAGGCTGCGGTAGGAGAGGCGTTCTGCCTCACAGTCAGCGTAGGCAAGGAGATTCCCCATCCCAACACGGCGGCACACTACATCAAGTGGATCAAGCTTTATTTCGTCGCGGACGGCGGCAAATTCGCCGTAGAGCTCGGCACACTTTCTTTTGACTCGCACGGAGACAGCGCGAGCCCCGAGACGCCCGGCCCTGCCTTTACCGAGCCGTCGGGCTGCCTTAAGGTAAAGCTCTCGCAAAGCGGCACTCTGATCGCGCAGTCGTACTGCAATATTCACGGCCTGTGGGAGAACTCGGCGGCTATCAAGGTCGGCTAATCCCTCATCTCACCCCGGACAAGCGCCGACCTCCGCTTTCTGCCGCGGGGGCCGGCGCTTGCATAAAACCGCGTTTTTTACTTTTTGGGATGTCAGCCCTTCACGTTTATTTACTTTTCCTACGATTGTTGCATTAACAAATCAAGCATCTGAACACCTCGCCGAGCGTGATATAATCCACCACGACAGCCTGCCGGTCGCTGATGGGGCCGGAGCGCGGGTTTCCCCTCGGAGAGGAGGTGAACGGTATGTCTGAACGCCGAAAGCGGACGGACGACGGGATCTCCCAAGCAAAAAAGAGGAACGAGCCCTGCTTCCCACAGCAATCGCGCTCGCCCCTCTCTTCAGCTTGATCATCCAGATTCTTGAGATAATACTCAAGCTTCTCGGATTGATCAACTGATGGATTGGGAGGATTGTACCACAAACGCGCTCCACTGTCACGGGCGCGTTTTTCTGTGCAAACTTCTGTCACAGGCACGCGTTACGGGCGTGAATTGCGGGCTTGTGGACGTCCGCGGGATGAGGTATAGTCTTTTCGAAAGGCAGACTGCCGCAGAGGTCGTCGATGTTCAGACCGAGCAGATGACAATTCAGCCTCATGAAAGGTTTGGCTCAATGACTAGCAGGGAAAACGCACTGCCGGCTTCCATTTTGAGAAAATACGAAACGCATAACGTCAACCATGCGGTGGAAATCCTCACACAGGCTTATCCATCGGAGCTTGCGGAGCTGATGAACGCACTCGATACTTTCAGCCTGCAAACGGAAGAAATCATCGCGGGCGGAGGCAACGAATCGACCATACCCAAAAAAATTTCTGCCTTGCTTCGCCCCTTAAATTGGCAGGAGGTCAGAATTTCCGGAGATTTGCTTGTCAAGCTGTCATATCGACACTCTGCACATCCGCAAGACGAAATCGTTATCTCTAACTTTATCGACGGCCACAACATCGACTATGTGAAAAACAAAATTGCGGTAGATTTGGAATGGAACAGCAAAGATCAAACTTTTGACCGAGACTTGTTTGCTTTTCGCACATTCCACGAATGCGGGATTATTTCCTGCGGCGTTATCATCACGAGAAGCGAGCGTTTGAACCCGGTCTTTGCCGGGCTTGGCGTCAAGCAAAAGTATGGAGCCAGCACGACATGGACAGGCAAGCTGCTGCCTCGCATACGATCAGGCAGACACGGCGGTTGTCCTTTACTGATCATCGGGATAACTCCTTCGGTCATCACGGATTGGGAGCGGGATTATGACGGCATGTGATCAGAACTATCATCACGAAAATGACTTGCTCTCCTTCTGCCGGGGCGTGCGCTATGGGACGATTCTGGCCGACCCGCCGTGGCAGTTTCAAAACCGCACGGGCAAAATGGCCCCGGAGCATAAACGGCTGAACCGATATCCTACTATGGCGCTTGACGATATCAAGGCGCTGCCAGTTTCCGAAGTGGCGGGGATGCCGTCTCACCTCTATTTGTGGGTTCCCAACGCCCTTTTGCCCGAAGGGCTGGAGGTAATGCGCGCGTGGGGTTTTCAATACAAGACGAACATCGTCTGGGAGAAGATTCGCAAGGACGGAGAGCCTGACGGACGCGGGGTCGGCTTCTACTTTCGCAATGTGACGGAGCTGATCCTGTTCGGCATCCGCGGCGAAAGAGCGCGAACGCTGGCACCCGCGCGAAGCCAGGTCAATCTTTTCCGTGTGAGGAAACGCGAGCACTCGCGCAAGCCGGACGAGCTTTATTCGATCATCGAACGGTGCAGTCCCGGGCCGTTTTTGGAGCTCTTCGCCAGGGGCGTGCGGGATCACTGGTCGTTGTGGGGCAATCAGGCAGGCGAGGAATACGCGCCCCACTGGCCGACGTACAAGCACGCGACAACACACCCGCAGTACCGCGAAGACCGCCTGAGAGCGGGCGGCGTTCACTAGAAAAAATTACCCGCAACCACAAACGCGCCCCACTGTCACGGGCGCGTTTTTTTATCAGCCCCCGGCGGCGTTGTTTGGCTGTCGGGGGCTTGTGTTTGTTTGTATGAGCGTGTTTTATCCCGCGCTCTTGAGCTTGGCCAGCTCTTTCTTGCCGGTCGGGGATAGCCTGTATTTTTGTGTGGGGCTGCGCGGCGAGCGAGGTTGGGTCAGCTCGACAAGGCCGAGCTTGATCGCGACGTCGAGATAATTCTTGCGGAACGTGCCGCGATGAATCAGGCCGAGGGCTTCCATCAGGTCATTAGCCTTGAGCGTCCTGTGGTTAAAGGCCTGAAGCAGGCGCTCTATCGCCTCGGGGATATTTTTGTACGGCTTGCCGGGCTTCTCGGAAGGCGCGAACTCTGTCCCGCCGCCGACGCGCGGGGCGTTCCGTTCGCCGATTTCCTTTTCCATTCGCCGCAGTTCACCGAGAAGGAGGCCGAGCATGAACTCCGCAAACACGCCGGAATCCTTGCGCCTGTCGGCAACCGCAAGCACGTCGAGATATGCGTCCTTGTTCAGCTCAACGGCTCTCTCGAGATCGATCCCGCGCAGGCACGGACGCCACTTCCGGAGTATGCGCTCCTGCCAGAGGCGGGCGATCCTGCCGTTGCCGTCCTCGAAGGGATGCACGTAGAGCAGGTAATAATGGCATGCGCACGAGACGATGACAGGGTGTTCTTTGGTCTCGCCGAGCCACTCCATGAACTCGTTCATGAGCAGCGGCAAACGGCTCGCCAGCGGCGGCAGGTGCGCGACGCGCGCGCCGCGAAGCACCCGAGCCTCGCCGGTGCGCAGCTCGCCGACGCCGGGGACGTCCGACAGCTTCTTGTGCGCGACAAGCAGGTCGCCCAAGCTGCCCGCGCCGGTTCTCTCCTCTTCCATACCCTCGTCACCCGAGAGGGCGCATATCCTGCCGACCAGCTCGCAGACATCGCCAAAAACACGCACCGCATCCGGTTCCATTGTGCATGCCGTTACGTTGCTTCTTCTCGCCATCTTTTGTCTACCTCCGTTTCCTAGGGCCGCTCTCCGCCTCCGCGCGCCGCGGAAATGCGCTCAAACGCTTGTGCGATTCATTGTACTCTTTATATTTGATCCGCCAACTCCCTGAAACAGTCTTTTGCGTCGATAATCGTAAGGTTAACGGTCTCTTCCGTATGAGCCGCGCTGACGAAAACGGCCTCGAAGGCGCTCGGAGCGAAATAGCTGCCGCGTTCGAGCATGCCGTGAAAGAAAGCGGGATACAAATCGCCGCGCGTGGCCATCGCTTCGTTCAAGTCGCGCGGCGCGCGCTCCGCGAAGAAGACGCCCAGCGCCGAGCCAAGGCGCGTCACGGTGAGCGGCAGGCCCGCGGACGCGGCGGCTTCGAGCAGCCCGGCCTCAAGCTGAGCGCCGCGGGCCTCCAGCGTCTCATACACATCCGGCGTGAGCTTCGCAAGCACGGCGCGTCCCGCGGCCATCGTCACCGGGTTGCCCGAGAGCGTGCCAGCCTGATAGACAGGGCCGAGCGGCGAGAGCTTCTCCATCACGTCCGCGCGTCCGCCGAGCGCCCCGACGGGCATCCCGCCGCCGACGATCTTACCCAGGCAAGTGAGGTCCGGCGTAACGCCGAGCGCGTTCTGCACGCCGCCCTCGGGTACGCGGAAGCCTGTGATGACTTCGTCGAAGATCAAAAGCGCTCCGCGCGCGCGCGTGAGCTCGCGCAGGCCCTCGAGAAAGCCCGCCTCCGGGGGCACCAGCCCCATGTTGCCCGCCCACGGCTCGACGATGACCGCGGCGATCTCGTCCCGCGTTTCCGCGAAGGCTTGCGTCACCGCGTCAAGCGAGTTGAACGGAACGACTATTGTGTCGTCGGCGGTGCGGGCCGTAACGCCGGGCGAGGTGGGTACGCCGAAGGTGAGCGCGCCGCTGCCCGCCGCCACGAGCAGGCTGTCGTTGTGGCCGTGGTAGTTGCCTGCGAACTTGACGATCTTGTCGCGCCCCGTGAAGCCGCGCGCGAGGCGCAGCGCGGTCATCGTAGCCTCGGTGCCCGAGCTGACGAAGCGCATCAGGTCAATCGACGGGAAGCGGGCTTTCACAGCCTCCGCCAGTAGCACCTCGTCGGGGCAGGGCGCTCCGAACGACGGCGAACGCCCCGCCGCCGCCGCTATCGCCGCCGAGACGTCGGAATCGGCGTGTCCGAGGATCATCGGCCCCCAGCTGCCCACGTAGTCTCTGTACTCGCGCCCCTCAGTGTCCTTCAGGTACGCGCCCTTCGCCGAGGCGAAAAAGAGTGGGGTCCCCCCGACCGCCTTCCACGCCCGCACCGGGCTGTTCACGCCGCCCACAAGGCAATCGCAGGCTCTCTCGTACCAGGCTTCTTTGCCGCGCAGTTCCATGGCTCCCCTCTCCTTACTTTAATTTAATATGAAATTCTTGTTGATCGGGATGATAAAACCGTTTCAGCTCGTTCACCAGCCCCGCGTCGCTCGGTTCGCTCAGGCGACGGGCGGAGCGACCAAAGCAGCTCTTGACCGCCTCCGCGCAGATTGTGCCCCAGGCGACCAGCTCAGCGTTTGGGGGCGCAGCGCCGAGTTTCTCGGCATACGCCTCGACCAGCGCGGCGCTGCCGAAGACCAGAGCGTGCGGCCCGCCAGCGCCCCACTGCTCGCGCGCCACGTCCAAGCCGGGCAGCTCGCGCGGCATCATCCGATAGGTCGAAACGGACCGCACCTCCGCGCCCGCCGCTCGGGCCGCCTCTACCGCCGCGTTCGAACCGCGTTCGTTGCGCGCGAAGACGACCCGCTCTCCCGCCGATACCGCGGAGGCCAGCGCGCGAGCCAGCTCTTCGCTCGTGCCGCCCGCGGTCAGATCCGGCGGCAGGCCCGCTTCGCGCAGCGCGCGCGACGTGCCCTCGCCGATGGAGGCGATGCGCCCTCGGATTGCGCGCAGATTCGGCGCGATGCGCCGGAGCTCGGCGGGGCCTCGGGGGCTGGTGATCACGAGCCAGTCCGCGCCCTCGATCTCCTCGCGGGTTTGGGCAAGGTTCACGGGCTCAAGGGGTTCAAGCGACAACAGAGGCAGTCCGTAAGCGTCGGCGCCCAGCTCTTCGAGAAAACGCCCTGTCGTCCAACATGCCGGATAGGGGCGGCAGAGCGCCACCTGCATCCCGGCGAGCGGACCGCGCGCGGGGGAGAGCGATAAAGCCGCCGCGTTGCCAAGGTAGATAATCGCCGGGCTCGGAAGCTCGCCTCGGCGGGCCGCCTCGCCGAGGCTCGCGAGTGTGCCGGTTATCGTGCGCGCGCGCCCCCATCCTCCCCAGACGACGGCGGCGCATGGCGTCTCGGGCGCGCGCCCCAGTGCCGTCAGGCGGCGAGAGGCCTCCGCGAAGGCCGACGCGCCCATGTAGAACGCTACGGTGCCGCTAGTCCGCGCGATATCCTCCCAAAAACGCGACTCATCCGCGTCGCTTCGCCTGTGCGCGGTCGCCAGGGTGAGCGATGAAGCCGCGCCTCGGTGCGTAAGCGGCAATCCCGCGCAGACCGCCCCGCCCAGAGCGGCTGTCACTCCCGGGATCGCCGTCCAGGGTATACCGGCGGCTTCCAGCGCCGCGGCCTCTTCTCCGCCGCGCCCGAAGACGAACGGGTCGCCTCCCTTGAGGCGCACGACTGTCTTCTCGCGATCTCCGCCAAGCTCGACCAACAGGCGGTTTATATCCTCCTGCGCCATCAGGTGGTCGCTCTCGCGCTTGCCTACGGGGTGGAAGCGGCATGATCCGGGCGCGAGCAACAGCAGGTCGGGATGAATCAGCCGATCAAAGACAATATGATCCGCCCGCTCGAGGCTCATCTTGGCGGCTTCCGTCAGGAGGCGCGGCGACGCGCAGCCCGCCCCGGCGAGAATCACAGGCATGGCGCGATCTCCGCCGCCGCGCGCAGCTCGAGCAGGAGCGGCCTCGTCCTCAGACGCTCCCAGAGAGCGCGCGCAAGCCGCAAAGCGTCTTCCTCGCAGGCTACCGCGCCGCCTGCTTTCTCCAAAATCGGCGCGGCGTCGTCTCGCTGTTCCGGGGGGTAGATCGCCGCGGTCAATTCCATTTCTCCGTCTCTCAGGACTCCGTTTACTCCGACGGGACAAGAACAGCCCAGCCCCATCAAGCGCAGCAGCTCGCGCTCGGACGCGACCTCGAGCCATGTCGGGAGGTGGTTCGCCGCGCGCGCCGCCGTGGCCGGCGCGTCTCCCCGCGACGAGACGGGCGTCTCGAGCGCCACCGCGCCCTGCCCCGCCGCCGTCACGAAGGGCAGGCGCACGGCGTTCGGGACGTTCAAGCCCAATCTGCTCAAACCGGCTTCCGCCAGGATCAGAGCGTCGAACTCCCCGCGCGCTAGCTTCTCCAGGCGAGTGCCGATGTTGCCGCGGCAGGGGACGCAATTCAGATCCGGCCTCGCGTGACGCGCCTGCGCCCTGCGGCGGGCGCTTGACGTGCCGACGCGCGCTCCCTCGGGCAGGTCGTCCAGAGAGCGCGGCGACGCGCCGTTTGTGACGAGCGCGTCGAACGCGGAAGCGCGGGGCAGTACGCCCGACAGCTCACAGCCATCAGGCAGGTTAGCGGGCATATCCTTGAGGCTGTGCGCCGCGCAGTCTCCACGACCGGCGAGCATCTCTTCCTCAAGCGCCTTGACGAACGTCCCAAAGCCGCCGAAAGCCGCGAGATCCCGCTCGCGGTCACGGTCGCCGTGCGGTGTCACCGTCTCGATGCGCGCAGAGACGCCCTCTCGCGCCAACGCCTCCTGCCACTCGCGGGACTGCGCCAGCGCGAGCGGGCTGCCCCTCGACAGCAGAACGCGCTCTCCGCCGACGCGCGTCAACACGCGTTTGACCCGCGCCGCGAGAGCGGGGTTCCCGCCGCCGCTCGAGACGCCCACGCGGCAGCCGTCGCGCTCGAACTGAGCGCAGAGCGCGAAATCGCCCTCACCCGCCTCGGCGCAGACGTCCACGAGACAGCCCCGTTCGCGGGCGACGACCGCCAGGCGCAGCGCTTCATCGCGCGGCAGCGCCAAAAGCGCGAAACCCCCGGCGCGGAAGTCTTCCGCGGCTGCGAGCCTGCGCTCCCAGCGAATCGTTCCCGAGGCCGCGAGCGCGCGCAGCGCCTCGGTCGCGACGGGCGAGACCAGCGTCACGGACGCGCCCGCGCCGGTCAGCGTTTGAACCTTGCGCTCGCCCACCGAGCCGCCGCCGACGACTAAGATCTCATGACGGTCGAGATTGATGGATGTGATCAGTCTGTATGAACCTGCAATCAAGAATCAGAACTCCCTTCCGTTTTTATGCCGTACAGCGCGCGATCATTCGCTCTCTCCCGAGAGGATTCGCCACGCTCGCGCGCTGTGCGCGGGCGTGACCGCCACCAAGGGATGGAGATAGCTTTTGAGCAGCGACGCGCCGAAGAGCTCGAGCTCCTCCGCCGATACGCCTAGCTTCCTCGCCTGCGCCTCCGCCCGTTCGCGCGCCATGGAACGCGCGCGCGCCAGCGCAAGGCGTTTCCAGGTGTCGTCCGCCAGCATTGAGATCTCGGCCATCAGCGCGCCTGACGCGCGCGAGGCTTCTTCTTCCAAGCGGCTCAGCGAGCGCCCGTACTCCGCCAGCGTCACGCGCGCAATCTCGCGGAGGTCGTCGAGCGTCACGCGCTCGCGCGCTGACGGTGCGCACTGAAGCGGCGAGCCGAGGTCGAAGAGCGCGGCTCCGGACGGCATCGCCTCGGCGTCCTCCGCGCTCAAAATCGGTTCGGGCGCGCCGGTGCACAGAAACACCCCGTCGAACTCGGGCAGTCGCTTCCGCCACACGCCCCAGTCTATAACGTTCCGCGCGCAGCCCTCGGCGGGCGGGCGCGGCGTGCGGTTCGCGGCACTTACGCTGAACCCCATGGCCTCGAGCAAAAGCGCCATCTCCGAGCCGAACGCGCCCTGCCCCACCACGAGGACATTGCTGCCGCCGTGCCGTTTGCGGTAGCAATCCGCCGCCAGGAACTGGATCGACGGCTCGCGCCCCGGGTGGTAGCAGCTGCGCAGAGCCGAGGTGATGCCCAGCGCCCTCTGGAAGAGGCGGTGCAATATTTTGCCGCAGCCCTGCTCGGCGGCATACGCCTCCTTCACCTGCGCCACGATGTGCGATTCGCCGCGCGCCATACTCTCCAGCCCCAACAGGACGCGCAGCAGGTGACGCACCGCGTCCTGCCCGCAGAAGATTCGCGCGCCGGACGGCGCGAGGGCCTTCGCGGCCCCCGCGTCCCGGTCGTCCGCGGGCAGCACGAGATACAGCTCCGAACGGTTGCAGGTGCAGAGCGTCAGATATTCGTGAATCGCGCCCGCCGCGCACATGAGCGGAACGTCCGCCCAGCGGCGGCGTATGACCGCCGATCGTTCCTCCACGGTCGACGCGTTATGGTCGAGTGTGACGACATAGATCCCGTTCATCGTTTCGCAGCCCCTTCAGAAACGCGTTAAACCGCCGTCGCCAGCCACGCCAGAAAGATTGAGGCGATCTCAAGCGGCAGCAGCGTCCCCAAATGCCAGCGCACAAGGCCCGGCACCATCTCGCGCGGGAAAATACCCATCCAATAGCCGACGTTCTGCCGCATCGTCCTCGTGAGCGTACCGGCCAGGTTGCCCACCAAAAGAGCCAGCACCGCGTGCGATACGTCGAGGTCGCCGGCCTTCATCGCTCCCGCCGCGGAGGCGAGAGCCGCCGTCGCGTGCGCGAGCGCGCTGACGGAGACCGCCCAGCCCTCCGGAGGCAGAAATCTTAAAAAGCCGCCCCTCGCCACGTGATGCGTAAACAGGTATTCTATCTGCGGAAGCAGCGCATAAGTCAACGCGAAGAACCCCCACGCCCACGGCAGCGAGCGGCGGAGCAGCCCCGGCAGGCGTCCGAGGCGCGGCCCGCGATTCGCCTCCGGCACGGCCCGTACCTCCGGCGCTGACGCTTCGTCCCCGCCGGACTCGGCCCCGCGCGTCGGAGAACAACGGCGCAGCAGCCAGACCGCCCAGACGAAGCGCAGCCCGCTGCGGACCAGCAGGACCGCCGCGTAGATCAGCCCCGCCGGCCCGGCGATGCCAGCCGCGACGGTGACTGTGACGATCCAGCGGCGCAGGTACGCGGGAAAGGCGAGCGACAGCGTGCCGAACGTCGCTTCCCTGCGCGTGATGCCGCCCTCGTCGTGCGCCGCGGAGAGCATCCCCGCGGCAAGGCGCGAGGAGCCCAGCGCGACCAGCATCGCGCCAGCCACCTCGCGGTGAACGCCCCATCGTTCGAGCCTCGGCACAAGCGGCGCGAAGAGGCGATCCATGATCCCCGAGCTCAAGAGAAGTTCACCCGCGACAAGGCCGAAGACGATGTTCATCGTCAGGCGCAGCTCCGCCTGCAGAAGCCTCGTCCAAAACTCCGGCGTGCCGAATGCCGCGAACTGCACCGCCGTCAGGCTTGGCGGCCCCGCCAGAGCAGCAGCACCGACAGATAGTCGTCGGTCGGCGCGGTCGCCTCGCCGCCCGTGAGGACGGACTGCTCCGGGAGACCGGCGCGATGGACGCGCACAGCCTTCGCCCACGGGCCTGTTTTGCTTACGATCTCGGGCAGTTTCGCGCCCAGCGCCGACGGCTTGTAAATCGCGGCGCAGTCGGACGCCGCCAGCGACGCCTCGAGCTTGTCCGGGTCCGCGGAGCCGGGCAGTATCGCAAGACGCTCTTCGCCGAGCGCCATGAACTCCCCCGCGACGCAGGAGGCCAGCGAGTGCGCCGCGACCCCGGGCAGCAGGCGCAGCTCAAGGTTGGGACAGATCTCGCGCCAGACCGCGTAGAGATATGCCGTCGTGGCGTAGAGCGCGGCGTCGCCGATTACGGGAACCGCGACCGAAGAGGCGTTCTCCCATATCGGGCGCAACTCCTCGAGCTGACGGCGAATCTCTCCGTCGCGCTTGGCGGCGTCGTTCGTCATGGGGAACCAGAACGGGCTGGCGTCGCGCAAACGCCCTTCTTCAGAGCAAATTTGCCCGCATATGCCGCCCGCGACGCTATCGCGCCCCGCGAGCGAGACCGGCAGAAAGACCGCGTCCGCCTCCTCGATGGTACGCCGCGCCTCAAGGGTGACCATGCCGGGATCCCCGGGCCCGACGCCTATTCCGTATAAAATCATCAGATTAATTCCTTTCGCGTTGGTTGTTCGGAGAGCCGCGCGGCGCACCACGCCAGCAGCTCTTCCGTGTTGCGGGCCGCCGCGATCCCGTCAGGGTCGGCGGGGCGGGCGATCACTATCAACGGTATTCCAAGGCGCGACGCGGCCTCGGCCTTCGCGCCCTCACCGCCCTCGCGTCCCGACGCTTTGGTGATCACCGCTCGGGCCTTGCGCGCGCGAAAGACCGCTTCGTTGAAATCAGCGTCACCCGCGCCCCAGACGGCGATCGTCTCCCGCGGGTCAAGCCCCGCCTCGGCGGCAAGGCGCATGCTCTCCTCGGTGGGCAGCATACGCGCCGCGACGCCTCTTCCCGCCGCGCGCAGCGGCGGCAAGAGGCGTTCCAGCAGCCTCACGCCGAGCGCAAGAAAGATCACATCGCCGGGTTGAGTCAGCTCAATCGCGGCCGCGGCAGCCTCTTCGGGGCCGTCCGCCGTGGCAGCTCCCTCCGGCGTCTCGTCCGGGCGGACGAAGCGGGCAAGCGGAACACCTGCCTCGCGGCACGCCTCCGACAGCTCGCGCGTGGCGTTCGCCGCGAACGGGTGAGACGCGTCGACGACGCCCAGCGGCTTCACGCCCGCCGAAGCAAAGAGCTTGCCCCATTCGCCCGCGTCACGCCCGCCGACCAACGCCGCGCAACCCTCGGGTACGGTCAACAGCCCCGTCTCGCGCGCGACCGACACCGTCACGCTGTAACCCGCGTCCAGCAACGCCCGGGCCGCGGCGCGCCCTTCGCCGGTGCCGCCGAGCAGCAGAAACTGCCCCAACTCGGCGGGCGCGCTCTCCGCGCCGGACGCTCCCGGCGCGCCGGTCTCGGCGTTGTATCCGCGCATCTCCAGCCACACCTTGCCTCCACCCCCGCCCCGGCGAGTGATCTCGCGCGTCTTAGACGATGGGAAGAGGATCAGCGTGCGCATATCGATCATATCCTCCGTCAAATCTTCGGCCATTGCCTCGCGGACGGACTCGTCGGGGCGTCCCGCGTCGCGCACGAGAACAGCCTTCCTGTGCGCGAAGACGCGTCTCACCGCCTCAAGCTTCTCCGCCAATCCGCGCTTCACCGGGTTGTAAAGCGCGACGGTCAGCCCGCTCCGCTGCGCGCCCTCGAGCGCCGAAAGCACGTCCGGCCACGGTTGAAGATAATCGGAGAGAGACAGCAGGGCGAGCCCGTTTGCGTACGGCGCTCCCAACGCGACGCCCGCGGCCTGCGCGGCGGTGATCCCCGGAATAATGCGCGTCGGTATCTCCTCATCGCCTGAGGCCATGGCAAACGAAGTTTGAAGCGCCAGCGCCCCCAGCCCGAACAGCGTCGGGTCGCCGCCGCAGACAAGCGCCACTCGATAGCCTCTCTCGGCATAGCGAAGCGCGTTTTCGACGCGCGCCTCTTCCTCACCCATGCCGTAGCGTTCGGTGATGCGCCCGCGCAGCCAGCCGGGCGGCAGAAGGTCAACGTATAATTTATATCCGACGACGACCTCGGCGGAGGCGAGCGCCTCGCGCGCCTCGAGCGTGAAAAACCGCGCGTCGCCGGGGCCGCAGCCGACCACAGTCAGCGAACCGCGTTCGCGCGGCGCGCTGATCGAGAGCGCGACCGTCACGCCGCCCGAAGCCGCCCTCGGCCCCAACAGCTCGCCCGCGCTCGCCGCGCACGGCTCCGCCACACCCGGAAGCCCCAGGTGCCTTTGCGCGGCGGACGGGGTAAACGACGCCTCACCTTCGCACTCGGCGCGTATCTCTTCGTCCGACAGCACAATCAGCGGCCAGCCTCGCAGGCGCGATACGTCCAGCAGCCCCGGCTCGTTCGCCTTCACCGCCGCCGTGCGCAGCTCCATGACCGCCTCCTGCAAAAACGGCCCTCTCGGGTGATCCAAGAGCGCCGAGTGTATCGCGCGCTCGATCTCCGCGGCGGCTGCGCCCTTGCGGCACCCGACGCCCGCGGCCAAAATCCTCGGCGCGATCTGCGGCTTTGCGCCTTGCAGCTTCTGCGCCTGGCGCGGCGAAATTATGAGGTCGGCGTCGGCGCGTTTTTCCGTGAGATTATAGCCCGCGGGCAACGGCAGGCTGATGCCGTACTCCTCCAGGATCGGATCCTGCCAGACCTCAATCCCGCCCTTATCGATGAGCTTGCGAATGACAGAAACCAACCCGGAGCGCAGCAACACCGCGTAGCCTCGGCGAGACGCCCAGAGGTCCGGCGCGGTGTAGCCCGCGCGGTCGCTCGCGACGGTTGGCACGAACCGCGCTCCGCGGTCCGACAAGGCTTCGGCGCAGCGTCGGGCGAGGTCGGACGCCCCTCCGGCGTGCCCCGAGGTCACGGGCAGCGCAACCTCGCCGTCCTCCGAGACCACCACCAGCGGCGGATCCTTCTCCTTGTCCTCCAGCAGCGGCGCGGCGGAGCGTACGGCTATCGCGAGCGCCCCCACAAAGACGATACCCTCCGAGCTTGCCCAGCGCTCGGCGAAGACGGCGGCGGTCTCTCCCCTCGGAATTAAGACCGCATCCCCGCTCAGCGCGTCCGCCAATTTGCGCGCGACCTCCGCACCGGCTTCAAAGTGCAAGATATCAATGCTCATCCGCAACACCTCGGAATTTTGAATTATAATTTTAACGCTGAAAAAAGAATAAAAAACGCGGAAGGCCGCTTCGCCAACCGAAGCGCCTCCGTTATTGCCTCGCCCCGTGCGAAAAATCGGGGTGATAGAGCAGGCTGCGCGACGCTTCCTCGGGCGCGAGGCATTCGCCGATCACGATCAGCGCGTGTTTCTCGATCCCGGCCTCCCTCATGGAGGCGGCGAGGCTGCCCAGCGTCGTGACCGCGCTCCTCTCGTCAGGCCACGTCGCGCGGTATATCCACGCGGCCGGCGTATCTGGCGGACGTCCGGCCTCAAGGCATCGCTCCACCGCGCACTCCACTCTGTCGGACGACAGGAAGAGCGCGATAGTCGCTCCATGAGACGCCAGCTTGTCTAAGCTCTCCGCATCCGGCACGGGCGTGCGTCCCGAAACGCGCGTGCAGATCAAGGTCTGCGTGCCGCCGGGAACCGTATATTCGATCCCCAGGCGAGCCGCCGCGCCCTGCAAGCTCGACACGCCGGGCACGATCTCGCATCGGACGCCGCGCGCCCGCAGGCGCAGTATCTGCTCGGTAATCGCGCCGTAGAGGCTCGGGTCGCCGGTGTGCAGGCGCACGACGAGCTTGCCGCCTAAAGCCGCCTCCGCCAGCGCGTCAACCTGTTCCTCCAGCGTCATCGGCGCGGAGTCAAGCAGAACGCATCCGCTCGGACAGCGCCCGAGTATCTCCTCGTTGACGAGGCTGCCGGCGTAGACCACCAGCGCGGCGCGCTCGAGCAGGCGTATCCCTTTAAGAGTTATCAGCTCGGGATCTCCCGGTCCCGCGCCCACGATATGAACAACAGCCTGATTATTATTTCCGTTCAGATCTTGCGTCATCGTTTGTCGCCCCATATAAGATCAATCGGGTTATGCGCGGACAGCAACCAGTCGCCGCCCGCCTTGCGCCCCGCCGCGGAGGCTACGCGCCAGAAACCGGCGTCCGCGCCGAGCTCCTCCAGCCGGACGAGAGCCCTCGCCGTAGTGCCGGGCGTGACCGCCGTGATCAGGATGCGCCCGCCCCGCGCCAGGCGCTGCCAGCAGGCGTCGGCAACGCTCTCGAGGCCGCGTCCGTGTCCGCCTATGAAGATAACGTCAAACAGCTCTTCGGGAATATCCTCCGGCGCGCGCCCGAGGATCACGCTGCTTCGCGCGGACAGCCCGGCGCGGGCTACGTTTGTCCGGGCAAGGGCCGCCGCGGTCTCCGAGACCTCCAGCGACACTACGCTGCCCTCCGGCCCGACGGCGCGCAGCAGCTCGACGGTCATGCCGCCGGTGCCCGCCCCGATCTCCAGCGCCGACGCGCCCGACAGCGGCGCAAGCAGCGCCGCCGTGAGAGCGCGCGACGGCTCTTTGCTCATCGGTACGCCCTCCTCGCGCTCGAACCAATCGTCCGGCACGGGCCCGCGCCGCGAGAACAATTCACGCTCCGTCAATCATCCTCACTCCTCTCCAGCCAGAGCAGCGCAAGGCGTCCCACGTAGGGACAGCGCGTCAGCTCGCGCAAGGTGGCGGCCTCGTATACCTGCTCCTTGGGCAAACCAAGATCCCATCCGACGGCGGCCCACGCCGAGCCTAAAAACGGGTCCTCGGCCATCGCCTTCATCTGCGCGACGGCGTCGTCGCCCGAGCCCAGAAGCAGCACCAGCGCGTCGGAGGCGTTCAGTTTTTGCGCCAAATCATTTAAATCGGGGAGTTCGCGCCCGTGCAGCGTCGCGCTGGCCGTCCCCACCCATGACCGCCCGAGGCGGCACGCCAGAACCTGCAGCGACGAGACGCCGGGCAGCGCCCGCACCCGCTCGCGCCCAAACGCCCGCGTCACCTTGCGCGACAAGCTGTAAAACCCCGGATCGCCGCTTACGACCAAAGCGACGCGCGCGTTGCCTCCGGACGACGCGATCTCATCCAGCACGCCAAGCACGGCGTCGGCCATGCCCGTGACGGGCAGCTCGACCACCTTAGCCCCGCGCGGGAAACAGCCGAAGCCTCTCAGCGAGTCCAGCAGCCTGCCGCTGCCGACCAGGACGTCAGCCGACGCGATGGCCTCCTCGGCCTCCCGGGTTATCAAACGCTCAACGCCCGGCCCGCATCCGACGACCGACAGATTATTCATCCGACTCATCCAATTCATCCGGCGAGAGCATGACCCGCTCGACATCCTTCCTCACGGTCTCTGCCAGCGCGACGAAGTTGTCCGTGCGGGCAAGCGGCCGGTCGGGGAGGGCGAAGACGAGGCAGGCGCACTCAAACAGAAAGGGCGCGGTCGACTTGACCACAGACGCCATGCGGCGCGTCACCTCGCGCAGCGCGGCGTCGCCCCAGCTCTCGCGGGCGATCTTCGTCGCTATCTCCCCGGCGAGCGTACTGTCCAGTATGCGCTCGACGTCATCGCGCCTCGCGCCGTGCAACGCGGCATAGGCGGCGAGAGCCTCCATGCGCCCGTCGCTGCGCGAGCTGTGAGTGTCGAGCGAGCCTGCCGCCAGCTTGACGAGCTTGCCGATCTGCCCGACCAGAAGGACGCGCTCGAAGACTAGGGCGTCGGCCATGCGCAGCGCTTCGCCGGCGAAGTTGCTCATATTCACAATGCAAGCGGACGGCACGCCCAGGATCATCGCCATGCGCCGCCCGTAGTTGCCGGGTACGAGGCAAACCGACGTGCAGCCGGACGAGCGCAGCACCGACAGCTCGGATTTTATCGTGCCGATTATCGCCTCGCTGCTCATCGGGTTGACTATGCCCGAAGTGCCCAAGATCGAGATGCCGCCCACGATGCCCAGGCGCGGGTTATAGGTGCGTTTGGCCAGCTCCTCGCCCTCCGGGACGGAGATGGTGACGCGCACTCCCTCGCCCTGCGGCAGCTCCGCTAAGGCAGATTTGCGGATGAGCTCCATCGGTCCGGGGTTGATCGCCGCCTTGCCGGGCGGAATCGGCAGCCCGGGCTTGGTTACAACGCCGACTCCCTTGCCCCCCAGCACAACGACGCCTGGGTCTGGCGCATACTCGACCGCCGCCGTGATCACCGCGCCGTGCGTGACATCCGGGTCGCTGCCGGCGTTCTTCGTCACCCACGCCTCGGCGCCGCTCTCGGTCAGCGCGCATCCTGTTATGGGGATATCCGCGATCACGCCGTTTGGAAGCTCAAGCTCCACGCGGTTACACGCCTTCCCGCACATGTAGCGGATCGCCGCCACCGCGGCCGCGGCCGCCGCGCTGCCCGTGGTAAATCCTTTCGTCTCATCTCCCCCGTGTGTAAAAGTCATTTAACGGACACCCTTTCGTCAGCGAATAATTTCCGCAGATTATCAACGCTCGCCTCCAGCCGCAACAGAGAAGGGCGCGAGATCTCGGCCTCGCTCACTTCGTAGACGCGCCCGGCGCGAACGGCGCGCATCGACTCAAAACGGGGGTCGCGGGAGAACTCCTTCGCCGTCGTCCCATTCATCGCCCCCTGCTGGAGCACGATCGCGTCAATCTCCGCGTCCGAAGCCAACAGCCGCTCAGGCCCGAAGGGCGCGAGCGCGCTGCCCGGCGAGAGCGGCTTCGCTCCGGCGGCGACATTGCGCCCGCCCGCCAAAGCCAGCATCCTCGCCGCCCATGAGCCGCTCTCACAGGTCGCGAGAGTCCTGCCCTGCGCGACCAAAAAGACCCCAACCCCGTCCGCGCGCCCCGGACGCCGGTTCATCAGCTTCTTAGCGCGAAGGGACGCTTTTTTTGCCTCTTCCTCGCGTCCGCACAGCCGCCCGAGCAGCTCCAAATATGAAGCGAAGTCATTCCACGCGGGAGGGTCGAGCGCCAGCACGGTAACACCCAGAGACCGCAGCTTCATGAACAGCTGCGCCTGCGCGTTCGTCTGCATCGAGCGCACCAGCACCAGATCGGGCTTGAGCGCCGCGATCTGCTCCACGCCCGGACGCAGCGGAAGCCGCGGCAGCCCGCCCGCTATCTTTTTGTCGTCGGTGACGCTGCAAGCCGCCAGGCTCTCCCTCGCGCCCAACGCGATCAAGTTCTCCGTGTGCCCCGCGTACAGCGATACAATGCGCGACGCAGGCTCCGGCAAGGTCACTCCGCGCCCAAAGGCGTCCTTCACAGTGATCGCGGAGTTAGCGGCCTGAGGAATTAACAAAACCAGCA
>Ga0153940_1000622_pt1 | contig 17633 bp, 16 predicted proteins | sample TSNJ024MetaG_FD_104736 | JGI IMG/M metagenome (GOLD analysis project Ga0153940, IMG submission 104736) | Attine ant fungus gardens microbial communities from New Jersey, USA - TSNJ024 MetaG | ecosystem: Host-associated > Fungi > Mycelium > Unclassified | place: USA: New Jersey, Brendan T. Byrne...
ATTATTCTTACTACGTCGCTATTTCTTTCTTCACAATCATATTGCACAATTAATTCTTGATCATTTACTAATACAATGTTATTATCGGTAGATATTACAAGATTATTTTTGCCAACACCACATGACCTAACTTCACCTGTGTAGACAACTTCATCCTTTCCAGTATCCTTTTCAATTCTACCAATGCCTCCGGCATTTATGTAATATATATAATCTCCTAAGCAAACCAAATCATATATATCCTCTACAACCTCATACTCTTTAACCTTTGAATCTGATATTGCTAAAATTAATGGCAAATATTCTATTTCATTTACATACTTAAAACCCGCTGCAACAATCTCATTCTCTCTTGATCCGTTAATTAATCTATTAATTTGAAACCTTGTATCTACAAGGACATTACCATCCTCATTTACTATTCCGCCCCCTATCCTTGCTTTATATTTTCCGTCTACAATTTCTCCTGTTTTTACATCCATTTTAATATTACACAAATTCATATTTTCATCATAACAGACTAATGTTTGATATGCATGTCCATCCTTTTTGCGTAAATTAAAATGATAACCTATTGCCCATATTCTTCCCGGCATAATTTCAAATTGAATATTTGAACTATTTATAATATCATTTGAATCAAAAGCTATGTCTTCTCTTTCTATTAATTCAGAATCTTCCTTTTTCAATCCAACTACTTCTTGCCAATTTATAATTCTTCCATTTCTAATTTCCACAATATAATGTGAGCCAGTGTTTGGTACGGCAAAATCTATATTCCAGTGCTTTCGCTTGCCATTGTGTCCCTGATTATTATATGTATCTTCTTCAATATCTACACTTGTTATATAATCAAGCATTATTGATGAATTGTCTTTATATACCTCTTCATAGGCCATTTCATAGGCTTGTCTTAATGTTATTTCTTTTCCTTCCCATCTATTATGCCTTAGTGTCAAAAACAGTAAAATAATTAATGATAATAGAATTAAGTTCTTGCCTTTTTTAATGTATATTTTAATAATCTTCATGGTCAAATAATAACATAATTATGTTAGTTTGAAAATGAGCAATTATGATGAAGTAACTAATAAAACGAACGTCCCCATTACTGAATATTTGCAAATAATATATCTTATATTTAAGCACTATTTATTGTTTTATTGTAGGTGATTGCTTCATATTTATTGATGTATTATCTTCTTATATGACATAGTAAATATATTGCATTCATGCTGTTATAGAGAGTTTTTATACTCTCGAAAATACGCATTTTCATGTCTTATTTTCTTTTTACATTTCATTATAAATTTGTATTAAATGCTGTAAAAAAGAGAACTGCTCCCTAATATCTATCCCAAAGTCTTACCTCACCATGAACAACGCATTATCCCCTGCGTTTTGTATATCCCATAAACCTTTCCCAGAACTTCTCCTTTTAAATGGCATTAAAAATATTGACAGAGCTATTATAAATATATTGATATAGTATTATTTATTAGTTGATGAGTCGCAAATTATATTTTCTAAAATTGCAATTTATCTACTAATTTTTTATCCGATATTTTCATATAAAGCTTATCTTATTTTGAAATAAATATAGCGGTATCCAGAGGCTTTTGTGTGAAAGCAGTCAAAGTCTTTACTATATTTCATTTTGCAAAAAATGGAGTATATAATATGCCAATCAACAATTAGTTAATAAAAGGGAGCTTTGTAAATACAGGCTCCCTTTTATTAACAGAAATGACAATTTTTTTCTTCAATCCGCACCTGTAAAGATAGGGTTGAAGATGACCTACGAACTGGCCCATTCACGATTAAATATATACTATTATATCCTATCCATGTTAATATTTTTACGCCCCCGGATTTTATTTGGTCTTTATTCCCTCAATTGCAACAATTGCAAATCAGGATAATGGTTAACATTGACAGAAGGTTCTGTCAATGCTGATTTTTTACATCCTCAGGCGATTCCGTATATCAGTACCTTATAGAGATACCTATAATTAAAAATAGCATAATATATTCATTGCTAAGTCCAACACTCACAAGGAATAAAATCATATAATGAAACCCGTCTATCCTCCATATCTTTTTTATTTTTGAATGTTACGGCTAATTCACTAAAGGTTTCATCTCTAAAAACTGTATAGCCATACCTTTCCTCCTTCTCCATTGCTTTATTGTATTCATCTGGGTAATATTTCCAAATCAGAAACCAATAATCTCTCCCACCCTTGAAACAGGGAATGCAGTTATTGTGTTTCAGAACCTTATATGCACTAGGCAACTGGATTCCCCATTCCTCACTGATTATCCTTTTGCATTCTCTGCCCGTTATGTTCCTGTCAAACAACGGAAACTGTACTTTTCTTCCCATGGCTTCTTTAGTGCTCTAAGCATACGATATCTCGTTTTTACCTTTTTCCACGCTTCCAGTAGACGGCTCTAATTCTTCTTCGTATCCAGCTATCAGTGATTTTTTATTTCTCGAAATTCAGTGTAACATCGAATCAAATAACATTTGTGTATAGGCATGCTTAGGTTTTCCATCAAGCTCCTCAACAATCTCTCCCTCGTACATGACAATAACACGATGACAAAGGCTGCGTACAATATTTAAATCATGAGATATGAACATCATGGTCAGTTCATATTCACTGTGCAGCCGTACCAGTAAATTCAGAATTTGGGACTGGATGGTAACATCCAGTGCTGAAACTGCCTCATCAGCAATAATAAAACGGTTGTGATTGATTAAAGCACAACCAATACTAATTCTCTGTCTTTGGCCACCACTAAGTTCTCTTGGATAACGATTTCTTAGAGAAAACTCCAATCCGACTTTAGAAAGCATCTCTTCCACCAATCGGCGGCGCTCACTTTTATCTTTAATGCCTCCGTTTTTTAGAGGTTCCTCTAAAATCCATCCAACTTTTTTAGCAGGATTTAGTGAACTATATGGATCCTGAAATACCATAGAGGGCTTTTCTTTGATGATTTTTATTTCTCCGGAATAATCAGAATGCAGCCCAACCACAGTCTTTGCTAATGTTGACTTTCCACTGCCGCTTTCTCCTACAATCCCCAATATTTCTCCTTCATAAACTTCCAAAGATAAATCCTTGACAATATGCTTTTTGTGGCGCTTGCTGCCAATACGGCCATTGCTCTCAGTATAAAAAATATTTAAATCTTTTATGTATAAGATCGGCGTTTTTGTGATTATTTCTTTTGTCACTTTGGGCAGTGAGGTCATCAATCGTCTTGTATACGCATGCTTTGGTGAATTGAAGACCTGCATAACCTCACCAGCTTCAACAATTTTTCCTTCATACATAACAATAACCTTTTGGCATATCTCTTTAATGACGTTTAAATCATGAGATATAAATAATATAGACGTTTGTCTCTGTTGATGAACTTTTTTAAGTAAATCAAGTATTTGAGACTGCACTGTCACGTCCAGTGCTGTTGTCGGTTCATCAGCAATCAAAAGCTTTGTTTCATTAAGCATAGCCATGGCAATCATGACTCGCTGGCGCATTCCTCCTGAGAGTTGATGGGGATATTGATCATATAGGGTATTCACATCTCGCAAGCCGACCTCCCTTAATGCTTCAAGCACTTTGCTCTTAATCATTTCTCCCGGCATCGTTGTATGAATCTTTAAGACTTCACCCACCTGGGAACCTATCTTGATGACAGGGTTTAGCGAAGTCATCGGCTCCTGAAATATCATTGACATTTCATTCCCTTTCAGCTTTCTTAATTCTTCTGGTTTTAGGGAAAGCAAATCCGTGCCTTCCCATAAAATCTCTCCAGAGCTGATACTTGCATGACTTGATAACAGACCCATAATGGAAAGTGATGTCATAGATTTTCCCGATCCTGATTCTCCGACAATACCAACAATTTCTCCATGGTTTACAACAAAGCTCACTTGGTCAAGTACCTTTTCAGGTGCCTGATGATCAAAAAAGCTGACGGTGAGATTTTTGACTTCTAATAATTCCTTCTCCATCATATCCTCCAAATTAATGTGCTGTCACATAGATTCCCTTCTCAGGCCTTCACTCATCAAATTAAATCCTAGAATAGTGAGTATAATAACGATACCTGGAAATATGGCAAACCATGGTGCGTTAAATAAATAGGCTTGGGATTGGGAAATCATACGTCCCAGACTTGCGTCAGGCGGTTGCACACCAATTCCCAGATAGCTCATACTCGCCTCCGCCAGTATGGCATTATTAAATCCAATAGCTGCCGTAGTCAGCATACTGACCACAATATTAGGCATCATATGTACAAAAATGATGCGCAAATGACCTGCTCCCATGACCTTTGCGCTCTCTATAAAATCCAAGTTTTTTAATCGAATGATTTCGCTGCGTACAATTCTTGCAAAGCTGGGGATAAACAATATACCCAAAGAAAGGATGATATTAAATTGTCCTGACCCCAATATACTTACAAATATAAGCGCCAGTAAAATACTCGGAAAAGATAATATGATGTCATTGATTCTCATCACTATTTCATCAATCCAGCCGCCAAAATATCCAGTCAGCGCTCCGATGATTGTGCCAAAAAAACCACCGACAAATACCGTACATAATGCAATATAAAGCGTTGTGCCTGTTCCGGCCATAACTCTGCTGAATATGTCGCGCCCAAGGTTATCTGTTCCCATCAAATGATCCATGCCTGGTGCCGTACTCTTTAGTGTGACATTTAATTCATTCGGATCATAGGGCGTCCAGAAATTCCCGATAATCGTCATTAATACAATAAAACCGGTAATACATATGCCAGAGATTAAGCTATAGTTATATTTATTCTTCATAAAACCCCTCCTTATACCGTTTTAACTCTTGGGTCTACTAATTGATATAGCATGTCCACCATAAAGTTGACGATGATGACAATTAACGTAATATAAGTAACCATCGCCTGGACGACAGGATAATCTCTCGATGAGATTGCCATAATTAACAATCTTCCAAGTCCCGGAATACTGAACACCTGCTCTACAACGATGCTTCCTGCCAGAATTTCGGCAATAATCATGCCAGCAAATGTAATAACGGGAATTAAGGCATTCTTTAAAACATGACGATAGAGTACGCTATTTTCATTATTTCCTTTACTATATGCCGTACGCACATAATCTTTCCCGGTTTCTATCAGTATGGAATTTCTAAGAAACTTTACGACCATTGCTATTTTAGGCAGGGCAACAGCCAGTGCCGGTAAAATCAGGTACTTTACTGCAGCCACAAAATCCTCCGCAGGAGAAATAAATCTGCCCGGCTGAAACCATTTTAATACAAGTCCAAATATATATGTTAAGATAATACCCAAAAAAAATGAGGGTATTGCCATCGTTATCTGCATTAATTGACTAATCACTGTATCCAGCCACTTGCCCGAATATTTAGCGGAAATTAGTCCCAGTGGTATTGAAGAAATAAATATAAAAACAAACGAAATAACCGCCAGTAGTAGTGTGGCGGACATTCTCTCTGAAATAAGTGATGCAACAGATGTATTGCTATATTGATAAGATCCTCCAAAATCACCTTTGATAGCACCTTTTAGCCAATCCATGTACCTTATAATCACAGGTTTATTAAGTCCCAGTTCTTCACGCATTACTTCTACTTTCTCCGGGGTAGCCTGGATACCCAGTTTGGTCATCGCTGCATCCCCCGGAAGTATTGAAAAGGCCACAAAAGTCAAAATAGAAATAACCAACAATGTCATAATGAGAATAAGTATTTTTTTAATCATGTATTTCATAGTTATCTTCCTGTAACCCTTTTACTTTTTTACTATTCTACATAGTAGACAGTTGATAAATCTTGTGCTGCTATAGGAAAAAACTTATATCCAGCTAATACCTTGTTCATTGCCACAAAATCAGCAGGATCTTGAATAAATACATTGACAGCTTCCTCGGCCAGCATCATCTGCAACTCTTTATACAACCGAACCTTTTCCGATTCATCTACAGTGGATTTTGCCTGGGCATATGTGCTGTCATATGCTTCGCTGCTGTAGTTAAAGAAGTTGCTTCCATATGTACTTTCATATCTGATGAGCCAGGAGCATGGCGCCAGCTTGCCATCGACACCGATTACCGTTGCCTGATAGTCTCTATCAGTGTAAACATCGGAAAGCCATGCACTCCACTCAACCAACTCAATACTTGCATTGATACCAACTGCTTTTAAGTTTTCTACCATAATCTCGGCAACGCTGACATGCTGGGAATAAGCACTTGAAACCGTTATGACTAAATCAAATCCTTCGGCATATCCTGCTTCGGCAAGCAATTCTTTGGCTTTCTCTACATCATAAGGATATAAGCCTTCGGCACCCTCTTCATAATATTTGGTAATTGATGGAATCATGTGGGAGCCAATTAGTCTGCTTCTTCCGCCTGCATAAAATTCGTTAATTGAATCTTTATCTATCGCATAGCAAAGTGCCTGTCTGACTTTTGTATCCTGAAAGGGTTCATAATCATTATTCAAATAAAGTGCCTGAACAAAATTCATACTGCCTTCCACAATGTTAAAGTCATCTCCTAAAATCTCCACTTGGTCTATCGTAAGATAGTTCAAAATATCCAATGTCCCTGCCTGTAATTCCACAAATGCAGTTTCCATATCGGCTACGAATTTGAACTCTACTTCATCCAGATACGGGTAGCCTTCTTGCCAATAGCCATCATACTTCTCCAGATTAAGCTTCTGCCCTGGCGAATAGGAAACAAACTTAAATGGACCAGTTCCAATAGGATTCACAGCAACATCTGTATTGCTCTCTGGAATAATATAGACGATGTATAAATCTCCCAAGAACTCCGTATTTGCTTCTGTTAAACGAATCTCTACCGTTGTCTCATCAACAATTACAACCTCTTCAAGAGCAGAAAAAACGGAGGATCCAGCCTGAACTGCATATCGGTCTATTGAATATTTAATATCTTCTACAGTAACTTGGCTACCATCATGGAAAGTGATGCCTTCTCGAAGGGTAAAGCTATAAACCTTACCATCTTCTAAAATCTCATAAGCACTGGCCACTGCCGGTACTAAATCACCGTTAGAAGTGGGTTTTACCAACCCTTCAAATAAATTAAATACAACATTCCTAGTTCCTGCATCCGTTTGAACATGCGGGTCAAGACTAACCAGATCCTGTGTCATCCCAACGACGACACTTCCACCTGTTGTTGCCTCCCCAGCTTCTGCATCAAAAGCTGTCTTGGTTGAAGAATCATTATCATTTGTCGAATACTCTGTTCCCTTGTCACCTTGGCAACCACCAAGTACAACGGTTACTAAAAGAACCATTACTGCTAAAAGTGTCAAAAATCTTGTTCTTTTTTTCATAATTAAAATCCGCCTTTCTGCGAAAGGCACCAATGGGGTCATGAAACATTTTACTTCCCCATCCTTTCGCTGCTATTTTGTGTTATCATCCTCTTGTAGGCAGCTGGCATACTACAGAACCCGAGGAGGTAAGTGGTGGGTCTGTATAGCGGCAACCCCAACTAATTATATGGTGTCGATCGTCCGTTTAGGTATCAATGGATGGCGCAAAACAGTAGCCCATAAACTTATCCCTTCCGAAGTTGGCTCGATTTCGCTGGACGGCCAGTCCCTACCAGCCCTATAACTCTTTTAAATGAGGTACTTTATTTTACCCTAAGTATACAAAACCCCGCAAAGGTAACAAGACTGACCGTAAGGATGCTAAGTGGATCTGCGACCTGTTTATGTGCGACATGGTCAGACCAAGCTTTATTCCCCGCCTGAAATCCGTCAGCTCCGCGATCTGATGCGTTACCGCTTCAAGCTCACAAATATGCTGACCGGTGAGAAAAACCGCGCACTGAACTGTCTGACCGTTTCTAATATCAAACTGGACGAAATATTCAGTGATGCCTTTGGTAAATCTGCCAGTTCCATCACCAACTACATACTTGATCATCCCGGTGAGGCCTTTGATGTCACTCCTTTTGTCGATTCCTGTTGTGAAACTCCCATTGAAGAGATACAGGCTGTCGTGGAGGGCGCCATCTCCCCCGAGCAGGCTGTCAAGTTCAAACAATGCCGCAAACACATAGACGAGATTGAAGCCCACAGGAAGGTGATTGAGCAGGAGCTTTTTCAAATAGTGGAACCCTTTTCTGCTGTCTTGGATTTACTTCGCAACACCCCAGGACTTAATTCCAATCCGATGACGGCCATCGCAATACCGTCTGAAATCGAGGCTGACATGTCAGCGTTCTCTTCAGCTAAGAATCTTGTATCCTGGGCTGGATGCTGTCCCCGTAATGACCAAAGCGGCGGAAAAGTTAAATATACCCGGTTCTCCCGAGCTGATTCTTATTTAAACCTCTTCTTGTTCAGGTAGCCAATGCACTTATCAAATCCAATAAGCATCTTGAATTTAAAGAGCGGTACCGAAGAATCAAATCCCGTTGAGGTTATAAAAAAGCTATTATAGCAGTTTGTCGAATGCTCCTGACCGCTATCTGGAACATGTTAAACAAGCTGGAACACCAATGCCTTTTCTCTCTATTATTTTGTTCAACCGTTAATCAATTGCTTCGGATGAATTCGTTTTAAGAAAACGTCATATAAATATTCATGCTTGCTTACCTCTAAAGTGTTAGATTTTATCACCGCAGAAATGATTTATAAGACTTTATGGTGCCAACCGGATCTGCGTTCATTACAGCATTCATGACCGCTTCAGAGAGAATCATGTTTCCCAAGGCTCCCAAGACATTCATATCGGCTTTATGCTCCCCTTTCGAGAGCACGAAAACAATATCTCCGTCCATGCTAGTTCCAAAAGGCGTAATTGTTCGGGCCAACCCATATGAGCTGGTGTTTGCCAGCATTTTGCATTCGGTTTTGCTTAAATCGGCATTTGTTGCAAGGATTGCAAGAGTTGTGTTACCTACCGGATAACCAAAAACAGAATCCGGGTTATCCTTTATGATTGATACAGTGTCTTTCCGGACACCGTTTGCGATTGGGCCAGCAAGAATCTCTCCAGTCGCTGGCACGCGAACATCCCCGAACGAATTAACGACAACTATTGCTGCGACTATCAAGCCGGATTTGCTGATAAAACTAGCACTGCCGAGTCCACCCTTCATCATGTTTTCATAACCTAGAACCTTACCAACGCTCGCCCCAATACCAGCACCAACATTTCCTTGCTGAATTGGCCCATCGGAAGCCGCAAGGCAGGCTTCATAGCCCATGACTTTGTCCGGTCGCACTTTCGGGTTACATATAGGAAAATCAAAAATGACAGCCCCACTAACAATAGGGACTTTACTGAGAGTGGTATCGACCCCGCAATCACGTTCTTCAAGGTATTCCATTACGCCATCGGCAACACTTAGACCAAATGCGCTTCCTCCTGAAAGGAACAATGCATGGATGCCGTTATTTGCTCTCTGTGGATCTAGAAGTTCAATTTCTCTGGAGCCAGGGCCTCCTCCGCAGACTGAGGCGCTGCAGACAGCACCATCCATACAGAGAACTACGGTACAACCGGTATGGTTTTCTGTGTCGGAAGCATGTCCAACCAGAATTCCGCTGATATCTGTTAATCCTTTATTTTTCATATTTATATTCATCCCTTTTGCTTCGCTCAAGGCACAAAACGTAATAAAATAGCTTGTTTTTGAGCAGATTTTTAATATTCTCATACCATACCGCAGCCGTTGGCTGCAAACAAATAAAAATCAGAAATCAACCATTTCGTTGATGCACGTGCTTAGTGTTCACATCCTATTCCACGGTGCCATGGATCTCTTCGTGTTTGATCCGAACAATCTGATTTTTCTCGCCTAGAACCAGCACTTTCGGTCGAAAGGTCTTTGCTTCTTCCGCATCCATTAGGGCATATGCGATGATTATAACTTTATCACCGACCTGAACAAGTCTCGCAGCAGCGCCGTTTAAGCATATAATGCCGCTGCCTGCCTTGCCCACGATCGTATATGTTTCAAAGCGTACGCCGTTATTCAGATTGACAATCTGTACCTTTTCCCCCGGTAGAATCCCGGACTGCTCAAGCAACTCCATGTCTATCGTCACGCTGCCGTCATAATTTAAGTCCGCCTGCATTACAGTCGCTCGGTGCAGTTTGCTTTTGAACATACTTATAAGCATTTTTGTACCTCCCATGAAATCGACAGTATTCTGTTGTCGATTAGTCTTGTTTTTCCAAATCTAACAGCCACAGCGGCCAGGACCGTCCTTCCTGGTTTTATTACCGCAATATCATCAAACGTCTCACCGTCAATAATCCGAACATAATCTATACTCGCCATATTCTGTCGGCGTATATGGCTTTCTATAATCTCTACCAATTGCACCACGTTGCAGCGGTCTTCTACTCCGTTCTCAAGATACTCCGCTGCTTTTTGCAGGGCACCGCTGATACAGGATGCCTGTTTCCGCTCTTCCGGGCTCAGATAGACATTCCTCGAACTCATGGCAAGACCGTCCGCCTCCCGTACAATCGGACAAACAATTACCTCAACTGGAATGTGAAGGTCCATAACCATTTTTTTGATAATCAATGCCTGCTGGGCATCCTTTTGACCAAAATACGCTTTGTCTGGTCGTACTATGTTGAAAAAGATACCAACGACCGTTGTGACACCCTTGAAATGCATCGGCCTTGAGGCTCCGCAGAGCTTTTTAGTCATTTCTCCCGTCACCTCAATCACAGTCGAAGAGCCGGGGATATATATTTCTTCGACCTCTGGATTAAAAACAGCATCGGCGCCGCTAATAATTGCCAGCTTACAGTCACGGTCGATATCGCTGGGGTAATTTTCAAAATCTTCACCGGGCGCAAACTGAGTCGGATTGACAAAAATGCTTACAACGACCAGCTCATTCTGTGCTTTTGCTGCTTTAATCAGAGAGCAGTGACCCTCGTGTAGATATCCCATCGTCGGGACAAACCCTAACGTTTTGTTCCGGCGGCCTGTTTCGACGAACCATGCTTCCAGTTCGAATACAGTTTTGATTAGACGCATATCTTCACCAACTTCCTACTCAATAGAGTCTTTCCAAAATATCGTCGCTGATCGCAAAGGTGTGCTGTGTTGCAGGGAACTGCACAGACCTGACTTCACGGATATAGGCGACGACGGCCTCGGTCATCGGCTCTCTCAGATTGGCATACTGCTTTACAAATTTTGGTGTAAAACCGGAGTAGAGACCCAGCACGTCGTGAACCACAAGAATTTGCCCATCACAGTATTTTCCCGCTCCGATCCCTATTGTTGGTATACTGACCTTTTCGCTGATCAGCTTGGCAAGCATCTCAGGTACACACTCAAGAACAATGGCGAAGGCGCCGGCACCTTCAAGAGCCACGGCGTCTTCAATCAGCGCCTTAGCCGCATGTTCTTCTTTTCCCTGTACCTTAAAACCGCCAAACATATTGACCGACTGCGGTGTTAGGCCGATGTGCCCCATGACGGGTATCTGCGCCCGGACGATTGCCTTGACTGTCGCTGCCATGGACGTGCCGCCCTCAAGCTTGACCGCCGTAACTTTTCCCTCTTGGATAAAACGCCCCGCGTTGCGTACAGCCTCCTCGGCATTGACGTGGTAGGTCAGAAAAGGCATATCGCCTACAAGCATGGCGTTTTTTATGCCTTTGGCCACGCATCTGCAGTGATAGAGCATTTCGTCGATGGTCACCTCAAGAGTGGAATCCTTGCCCTGTATCGTCATTGCCAAAGAGTCCCCGACAAGAATGGCGTCAATACCACTCTCATCCAGAATTTGTGCCGTTGAATAGTCATACGCAGTAAGCATCGTGATTTTTCTGCTATTTCTTTTCGCGTTTAAAAAGGATTGCGTTGTATATTTATCAGACATGATTTTTTTCCTCCAAAATTCTTAGAATTTTTTTAACTTGTTCCTGTGTCAACCTTTTGTCCTCCAGAATCAGAACTGTTTTGAGCGCCATCGTTTTATAAAAGTCTAATTCCGAGGGCAGCCGTTCTCCGAGAGCCTGCAGATGAATGCCAATTGTATTAATGTCTCCACGGACAATCGGACCAGTCAGGGCATCGATCGTCCCCTTTTTACTGATATTGTACAGTGTCGCTTCTATGAGTGGCTCGATTGCCTTAAATATATGCTCTCTTTCCATTCCTACTGCCTCAAAATACTGGATACCACTTTCTAGCAATGTAACCAGAAAGTTTGAGACAACGCAGGCACCTGCATGGTACAAGGGCTTATTTTCAGCCTTAATCAAGCTATAATTCCCGTCTGCTTTGTTTAATAATGTTTTTACAGTTTGAACAGCCCTTTCTGTGCCCTCAAGTGTAAACCATGTTCGGGAAAGGCGCGCAGCACTGGATACCGGTTCGCCAAAGCTCTGCAGGGGATGCATACTACCCACAGCGCAACATGCCGTTTTGATTTCGGCAAGACAATCAGACGAGTGTGCACCACTGACGTGAATCCATGTTATTTTACAGTCAATAAAATATTCATGAATCATAGCAGCGGCTTCGCAATCAATTTCTTTTATCGCTTGATCAGGCACAGCAATAAAAATGACGTCGCTTGACTCAGCTAAAGCTTTAAGTGTCATATGCTCACGAGACCCAGTAAGTATAGCCGCTTCTTTCGACGATTCCAGAGTTCTGCTGTAATAACCCGAAATATCCAGCTCATGGCTTTTAAAGTAAAGCCCGAGAGCCCTTCCAACCTTCCCTGCGCCAATGAATCCAATTCTCAAAAACATCACCTCTCAATTTTGCTATAAGTTTATATCAATCCATTCAATATTAACTTAGAGTTTGTATAAATGCTAAAAATGGATAATCCAGGAACTGTAGAAGACACTTACGAGTCGGAACCTCTATCAGGCAGTAGCAACATAGGAACACTGATACCAGATGCTACTTGCTGCCCGGACGATATCTATCTGTTGCAAAAAGCATTGATCTACCTTACTCATCATCTAATATTGATGCATGTTCATTGTAGAGATCCTTGACCAATTGATCAATTAAATCTCTAGTGACATGTCCCATTAGATAAATATGGTTATAAACACGTTTTTCTCCATTTACTAATAGAATTTCTTCCGATAAAGAATATTTGAATACTATATTTGGGTTTGCTTTCTTAAATCGAACTGTAAACGTTCTGGGTGAATAATCCACCCACAGATCTTGCTCCAGATTCCTTTCCAGCTTTCTCAGCTGCGAAAATGCATACTGTGCCATCTCCATTGAATAATCAGCTTTTTTTCGTAAGTCCTCTAAAGAATTTTTTGAAAAATAGTCCCAGAGAAGCAGTGCCGAAAATGCATTACGCGATCCAAATAAAGTACTGTCTGGTGATCCAATATAATTCGGACTATCATTCGGATTAATTTGGTATTTTACTTTAGACATATATATCCCGCAAGGCCAAGGCATACCGATCCATTTGTGTCCGCTCATTGCAATAGAATGAATTTCGTTGATTCGAAAATCAAAATTAGGAATACCTTTGCTTTGCTGTGGGCTAAGAAAAGGTATATATGCTGATCCTAATGCCCCATCAACATGAAACCAAAACCCAGTTCGAATATCAAATTTTCCAGTTTTATTGTCATATATGACTTTACGTTTATAAAGACCGGCGTCCCGGAGAATCGGAATCAGCTCTTTTACAGCGAGATTTATATCGTCATATGCTCCTTTAAAAGTTGTTCCATAATTAAAACAAACTAGTATCGGATGCCCACGGTTAGCAAAAAACCTAACAAGTTTAGATAACGCAGGAATATATATACTACCATCGTCGTTAGACGGGACTTCCGTTGGCCAACCATTTCCATCTAAACTACTTTGGGAAAATGTTTTCGGGTAGTCATTTGGATAGGTTAATGGACATACGTGCTTTCCACTGCCTACATCATGGAACGTTGCCACCTTCAACATTCTTGTTGCCTTTGCAATTGAATAATGGGTATCCTGTGAATAAAAAGCAATGGGTATGTAAGTATTTGGGTTTTTCTCATTAGCTTCCGCTGTACAACATATCGGATACTGCTCAATAGAATATGGCATATCATCAGTACTGGCATACTTCACGTTTTCATCATTTCCTGAATCATAAAGTACAGCTCTACCTTCAAGATAATCTCTTGCATTACACAAGCCAAAGATATTTGCTTCTGTTCCGCCCGTCGAAACATATCCCCAATAGCTATTTGCCCATTTATCATCATTCTCTTCATTGGGAGTATTTTCATGCGGCCATTGTGCATTCCAAAATGATGCAAAATAGTCTAGTACTGCTCGTTCAACAAATTTTGTATTCATGGTATAATTACCAGAAACAAATGGATCTCCTATATTATTCATAGAAATATTTAAAAACTTTGCTAAATCCATATAATCGAAATTTTGATTACCCTGGTAACCAAGAAAATTATTTTTTTGTCGAGTCTCATAATTATAAAGACTATTAAGGGCACGAAGTCGTTGACCCTCGGGCATTCTTTCAGGAGTAAGTTTAAAATCATTATAATTTATTCCTGGAATCTGTGGGTAGATGTTATCTGGATCTTTTGTGGGACAGCGTATCTCAAAATCTTCATTTATCATCTTGTAAACACCTCTCTGAATAACATAATTATCAAATAAATTAGGTTAATGTTTTTGAACGACAATCATTTGGAGTTTAAGTATGGACTGCTTTCCTCTTCCATCAAATCTAACCAAGCCTGTTTTGGCACTTCATCAGCAGTTCGCCTTTTATTATTCAATATATCTTTCGGGACTTGTAAATCTATACAATTTTCATACATAGATTGTATTTCAGTGAAATTTTTGTCAACATTGAGAGTAAGTTCCGCAATGTGATCCAACAATGCATAATCCTCTTTACTTAATTCATTGTCTGATGCACTCAATAAACGCCAAGAATCCCAGCTATATCCTTGATTTGTAACAACATTATGTGTCTGAATTTCAACCTTGTTTAATGCGTTAAAATCTCGAAGGAGCTCGCCTCTAATGTAGGTTAGTCCATTCGAGTGAATATACCTAAATCTTTCTGCCGGAATAGCACCTCTCCTAACATATAACCATGCACTTCCAGCAATAATAAAGTCTTGATCGGTTAGGTTATGCGGATTTGAAAATGAGTATTGTCTCTCGGCACCATCAAATATTCCAACATCGATCATTTCTTTACGCTGGTTCGCACTTAATTGCATAGCATCTATTTGCGGATCAACCCTTACCCACTTAGTTCCATCCCAATATTCAATTGTCCAATGATCAGCCAAATAACCATCATCTATATTTATATAAAGAGGAAAGCCGCATCGGCATCTGGCGGAAATTCCCTTAGCCCTTAATAAAGAACATGTTAACGTAGCAAATTCTCTACAACTTGTAATAATTCTTTTCTGAGGAATACGTGGAGTCGTTAAAAACTCAGAATCAATATTAATTATCTCGTCTAGCAACTCCTCAATATATACGGGGTGAATTTGCAATTCCTTTTTAAATGGAGTTTTATAAAAAGCAAAAATATTGTCTTGTAATAATAATCCTTGCACTAAGGTACAAAGAAATTCTGGGTTATCCGTTATTTTGGTAAGAATGTCCTTATACTTCTCAATATTAGTTATTTTTCCTGGGACTTTATAATATTCAATAATATCTTTCACAACCACATTCCTCCTAGTATAATAATGATGTAGTCAATTAAAGACTACTGTTTAATAGTTTCAATGTCATATCTAATAAATAACTAAAGGAGAGGCTCCCCCTCCATCAGAGGTTATTTTAAATAAAATATTTTTTATCATGCCGGAGGTTTCCATAGTGCACCAGGCGCAGCATAGAGGTATAATCATTTTATCCTGAAGTTGCATGCGGAACTCAGGGTTTCTTTCCCCACATATTTGAAGGTATTCAGCAAGATCACCACCGAGCTTTCCCTGAAGCTGCTTGGCGCCTACCCTCTTGCTGCAGATATGCTTGATACCCCGAAGGAGGATGTGGTTGGAATTATCAGGAGCACCGCCCGCTTTGGGGAGAAATATGCCTTAAACAAGTATGGTTCCATTCGCGTTGTTGCAAAGGATGCTGCCATCTCTGGACGTGCTCTCCCCAGTAACGCTGTCCGGATCAGGCTTTACATAGACACCTATCAGGAATACCAGAAGCATCTGGATACTATTCTGGAAGCGCTGCATGAATCTGTGGATAAACTACAGGGAACACCGGTTTATGACCGCATCTGCCTCCTTCAGTCGCTGCACGTTAAAGCAGTCCGGCACCTTAACAGACGATAAAGTCCACATGTCCAAGCGGGGTTCAAGCCTTGCAAGACGTATCCTGCACATGGTTGCCCTTAATAACCTTAAGGTGGATAAAGAGGAACAAAAACACCTTTAAATCCAGTTATCCACGATTACTATACCTATAAATGTGCCGTCAAGAAAATGAACGTAGCAGTTGGAGCAGTAATGCATAAAATCTACAACATTATCTTTGCCATGCTCCGGGATAATAAGCCTTTTGAAATCATCATTCCTCAGGAGCATTGTGAACGCTATGCCATCGACCATCCTGCCAAATCTGGTAAAGTTGCTTAACGGATTAGAAAATACTCTTTAAGGCATCCATCCGATTAGGTTTATTACCTTTTTTCAGAAACAGAAAAAGAATAAATATTTTCACATCACCCCTTGACACTTCTTAGCTGGACTTTATATTGAAATATTTTTCGTTCTGTCGAAGTCTCTCTCAATACTGGCCTTTAGCTCACATATTGCCACCTTACCAGAAGGAGTATTTGGAATTTCATCAACAAAAAACACCTGCGGTATCTTGTACTTAGAAAAATTGTTATTTATCCAATTAATCAAGTCTGAACGATATGCGTCATCTCGTATTACGACACAAGCAACTGGTAATTCACCAAACTCCGAATCCGATATTGAAAGCACTTTGCAATCTTTTACATATATGCTTTTTAATAACATGTTTTCAATTTCAGAAAGATATATTTTCTCCCCGCCTCTCTTTATTAAATCACTTTTACGACCGCATATATATATATAACCATCCTGATCTTTAAAGCCTAAATCACCAGTACAATACCAGCCATCATAAAATGCATTCTTCGTCTTATCTATATTCTCATAATACTCAATCATTGAAACATTATTTTTTATTAATAACTCGCCGATTTCTTCAGCATCACAACCACTGTTATCAACTACATCTTTCACGATTTTAACTTCATGGCCTTCTAGAGGAATTCCAACAGACCCTACTCGAGGTGTTTCTATTTGATTTATACATATACCACAACCAGCTTCCGTTAATCCATAACCCTGAACAACTAAAATATTATATGATTTTAAAAATGTATCCATTATGGTTTGTGAACAGTCAGCACCTCCGGTTAAACAAAGCCTTAATCCATGACTATCAGAATTAAAATTTATCTCATTATCCTGGATAAAATTATGAAGCCTATGTAACAATGTCGGGACAAGATTTGTAATTGTCGGTCTTAACGTATATA
>Ga0153940_1000623_pt1 | contig 17632 bp, 11 predicted proteins | sample TSNJ024MetaG_FD_104736 | JGI IMG/M metagenome (GOLD analysis project Ga0153940, IMG submission 104736) | Attine ant fungus gardens microbial communities from New Jersey, USA - TSNJ024 MetaG | ecosystem: Host-associated > Fungi > Mycelium > Unclassified | place: USA: New Jersey, Brendan T. Byrne...
AATACATAATTATACATGGCAACACTTTAAAGATAACGAATACCCCGAATGGTACGGATACCTTAACAGGCAAGGTGACGTCTTATTGAGCCTTAAAGGAGGAAAATGGAAAGGATGTTTCCACATTCCTCGCGGACTATATCAGATATATAAGACAATATCTGAAAACCAGAATGATCTATGACTATTATAATTATTAAATTCAATGAAAAACAAAAGAAATTGCTAACATTTTAACATCGACACTATGAAGATTAATTACGATGAAAAAAGAAAGCGCAGATATCCTAAATTTATATGGATATTATTATGTGCTTTTATGTGTCTGTCCAATGCTTATTCCCAAAAAACAATAACAGGGAAAGTTACTGACTCTCATCAGGAAGCGTTGGCTGGTGTTTCTGTTGTGTTGAAAGGCGCGACAGTGGGTACGTTTACGGATATAGACGGTGCGTACAAAATCACGGTGCCTTCCGGTGATGCGTCGCTTGAGTTCTCGTTTCTGGGTTTTAAGCCTCAAACTGTGATAGTAGGAAACCGCTTTGAGATAAATATCACATTGGTCGAAAATCTGAAGGAACTCGACGAAGTGGTGGTTGTGGGATACGGTGTCCAAAAACGCGCGCACCTGACAGGCTCTGTTTCGCAGATTACATCTGAGGATATAGTAAAAGCACCAATGCAGAATGTATCGAATATGCTTACCGGTAAACTGCCCGGATTGACTAGCCTTCAGCGGTCGGGCAAACCCGGCGATGACGGGGCAACGTTCTATGTACGTGGATTGAATTCGTTTGCCGGCGGTAATGGCCCGATGATAGTTGTTGACGGAGTACCCCGTACAATAGATAATCTGAATCCGAATGATATCGAAAGCGTATCCGTGCTAAAAGATGCGGCGGCATCCGTGTATGGTATTCAGGGCGCAAATGGGGTTATCCTGATTACTACGAAATCGGGAAGCGAAGGTCCTGCCAAAATCTTTTATGATGGTTCTATGACATGGACGGCAAATACGGCGATGCCCGAGTACCTGAACGCGAGGGACTATATGTACTGGCATAACAAAGCCCGCCAGATGGATGGGCTTGATCCTCTGTGGACGGCCGGTATTCAGAATAAAGTGATGAGCGATGACCCGAACAGTATATTTGGTCAGACCGACTGGCTGGATAAAATCTTCAGAACCGGAATAACCCAGCAACATAATATCTCAGCTTCGGGCGCCACCGAAAGAGTAAAATATTATGCGAGCATAGGTTTCATGAATCAGGAAGGAACATTGATTAATACAGATTTAAAGCGTTATAATGTACGCACTAACCTTGATATTCAGGTAGCTAAAAATTTGAAATTCAGCATAGGACTGTCAGGGGACCGTAGGGATCGGCATTGGCCGGGTACGGCTATTGGTAACCAAACCGAATTCAGCCCGATCAGGCAGGCTATAACAGCCATACCTATCTTCAAGTCCGAATATGACGGTATGAATGTGGCATGGAATAACGGGACGTACAACAATAACGGTTATGCCGCCCTGACAGAATCGGGTTGGAAGAATAATACCCAATGGCAGCTCAACTCCAATTATAAGCTGGAATACGACCTTTCCGGTCTGACGGATGTATTGAAGGGATTGAAAGCATCAGTATTCGCCGCTTATAATTACAGCAATACAACCGATGATAATTACGACCGTTACTATGAGGTATACTCCATTAACGGAAATTTTGATCAGGGAGTTTCCGGAGCCAGTGGATACACAAAAGGTAATTCATATTCCAAATCAGCGTCGTGGGGCGATACATGGATGTTGCGCCCGCAATTTGATTATTCCCGCGAATTTGGTAAACATTCTATAAGCGCTACGCTGTTATTCGAAACTAAAAAGAGTTATTCGAATACGATGACCGGAGCGGCTCGGGGATTTTACAGTGACGTAGCTGTCGATATAAGCATGGGATTACTCTCCCTTCCAAAAGGTTGGCAGGCAGTGACGGGATCTCATAAGTATTCTGATGGAACGGCCTCTTACGTGGGACGGCTCAACTATGTGTTCGATAAAAAATATTTGGCGGAAGTAGTGGTTCGTCGTGATGGATCATATGTATTCGCGCCTGAGAACCGTTGGGGTACTTTTCCTATGGCTTCGGCGGGTTGGGTGGTTTCGGAAGAAGAGTTTTTCTCTAATGCATTCCCCAATGTTGACTTTTTCAAAATCAGGGCCAGCGTCGGAACTGCGGGTAATATGGTTAATAATATGCCTTACTTATATCAATCGGAATTTGAGGTTGCAAAAAACAGTATGGTGCTTGGAGATAATCCTATTACCCAGCTTTATACCAAAAACGCATACCTTTACCGCGATGTGACATGGGCTTCCACCATTTTGTATAATCTGGGTTTTGACTATACTATGTGGAAGGGTAAACTAGGTGTGGAATTGGATTTATTCTATAAACGCACTTATGATATTATACAAACTCAGTCTGGAGCTTATCCTCCTTCATTAGGTGGACTTTTCCCTGCGATCAGGAATTCAGGGGAAGTTGAGAATAAAGGCTTTGAACTCACACTGAAACACGATAATCGTATCGACCGCGATTGGAGTTATGGGTTGAAAGGCAATTTCTCATTTGCCCGCAACCGTGTACTGAAGATAATCAATCCGGACGATCATCCTCTCTACCGCAGTCAGCTGGGACAATCCATGAATGCAAGATATGGCTTTAAGGCTCTCGGATTGTTTCAGAGTCAGGAAGAAATAGACAACTATCCGATAGCGCCGTCAGGAAACCTGCGTCCGGGGGATATAAAATATGAAGATGTGAATGGAGACGGGATTATCAGTTCAATGTATGATTATGTAAAAATCGGATACGGAGATGTTCCCGAAATTACTTTCTCGCTTGATATGAACCTGTCATACAAAAACTTTTATGCCACATTATTATGGCAGGGTGTTACGAATACCGACTATACACTGTCCGGTACATATGATACGGGAGTACTCTCGTCCACGAATTATACAGCTTCGTTCGCCGAGAACGGCAATTCGCCTTATTACCGTATCGAAGGAGCATGGACGCCTGAAAATCCGAATGCCAAATATCCGAGATTGACTACCGTAAATAGCGGCAACAATGCATGGCATTCCACATGGTGGCTTGTAAACGGTGAGTACCTGCGCCTGAAAAACGCGAATATCGGATATAATGTTCCTTCTAAAGTATTGAAAAGCACTCCGTTTAGCTCGGTGAATATCTATCTGGCAGGGACCAACCTGCTTACGTTCAGTCATTTCAAATATGTTGATCCCGAAAGCCCGTCGGTAAGTAACGGATATTATCCGCAACAAAAAACCTATAGTTTGGGACTTAAAGTAACATTCTAATAATGTGAGGAGGAAAAAAAATGAAAAAGAGAACAATTATAAAATTATTAAGTGCCGTCGCCTTAACTCTGTGTATGCCTTCCTGCCATGACGCTTTGGATTTGGAGAATACGGGGGTATTGTCGAGCGATGCAGTCTGGGGTTCGTCAGATGCGGCCGACTTGTATATCACAGCATCTTATAAAACCTTTACTGATATTTCGCAGGTGAGCAACAGTCGTAGTGTATTCTATGACAGCTATTCCGATCTGATGAAATCCACATCATGGGATTTGTATAACCATTCATATAATAAGGTTTTATTGCAAGCCAGCTCGTTTTCAACCGGTAGTGCGGGTGCATTTGATTGTTGGGGGTTATATAATGACCGTATTCGCCGTGCCAATGTATTGTTGGACGAAATGAGGCGTTACGACGCTGACAACAGGTTTGGAGAAGACTGGTGTAATGTACGCCGCGCGGAGGTACGACTTTGCCGTGCTTTCACATATTATCGCTTGATCCGTGTCTATGGAGGAGTGGTGCTTCGCACGGATGTTTCCGGTATAAACGGCGGCGTAGACGATGGTGCCTATCAGGAAGATGTGCATAGGGCCCGCCTTACTGAAGCCGAAAGTTGGGACTTTGTAATAAGTGAATTGCAATGGGCTGCCGAACGCTTGCCTGATTCATGGCCTGCCGAATGGGAAGGGCGTGCAACAAAGAAAACCGCTTACGGATTCCTTTCAAGAATGGCTTTATATGCAGGTAAATGGCAGATAGCCGTAGACGCCGCTGAAAAAGTGAAGGAGTTAGGTGGAGATCTCGCTCCTGACTATGCGAAAGTGTTTCAGGTAGATGGGAAACAGGATAACTCGAAGGAAATCTTATTCGCATTATATTACAAGCCAAGTGCCTCGGACACAGATCCCGGTGTGCCTCACAGTTTCGACCAGTACAACCGTCCTTTCGGTGACAGGGCCGTTTATAAAACGGACGCTATATATGCAGAACATGTACCGACGGCTGAACTGGCGGATATGTATGAGTTCAGCGACGGAACCGATTTCAGCTGGAGTACTTATACTCTTAATCATACAGATCCTTATACAGATAGGGAACCCCGTTTTCATGCTACTATATTGTTTAACGGCGCTGAATGGGAAGGCCGCCAGATACAGACATGGGAAGGTGGAGCCGATGAATTTAAAGATTTCACCATGTCCGCGAGTACCGGCGGACATACTTGCACTGGCTATTATCTGCGTAAATATTTACAGGAGAATTACACCCGCTTTGTAGAGCAGGGAAGCTACCAGTACGATGCGGTACTCCGTTATGCCGAGGTATTGCTTAATAAAGCTGAGGCGTATGCTGAACTGGATTATATCCGTTACAAGACTCAGGCTTTAGGCGCACTGAATGAAGTACGGGCCAGAGTAGGACTACCTGCGAAAGATGCCGCGACCAAAGAAGCGTTTATGACACTGTTGCGTAAAGAACGCTGCGTGGAGTTGGCTGGCGAAGGTTTCCGCTATTGGGATTTGCGTCGTTGGAAACTGGCTGAAAACGTTATTAATGGACAAAATGCGCATGGAGTGAAAGTAACAAATGATAATGGATCTTACACTTATGCCAGAGTAAATTGTGATGCGGGAGCTCCTCGTATATTCCTCGAAAAATATTACTATTTTTCACTGCCTACGGCAGAACTTGCCAACAACAACAAGTTAGGTGACAATAATCCATATTGGTAAACTATAAAAAATATCGGAAATGAAGAAAATAACTAAAATAGGAGCACTGGCTCTGAGCATCTTATTGACAGTCTTGTTATGGAGGTGTACCGATGCCGATGAAGATCATGTGCATAATACTAATACAATCTCGCAAATGATTTGTAAAGCGCAGCATGGTGCCAGCGAATTTCGTGGAGAGATTATGGAGTATGACAAAAATGGCAACCTTGTAAGCGGTGATTTCACACAGGAAGAAGTTGAGGGCGGTTATGGACTGGTTTTATTTGCAATATCCAAATCACTTGAAAATGACGTGGATCTGACGAATATCTATTTAACGGCAACAGTGACGTATGATGAATTTATCACGCCATCTTTGTCCGGGAGACATGACATTACGGGTGAAGGTATTATAATTACCGTGAAGTCGGGAATAGGAACCACACGCCAATACCGTGTAAGAGGTTATTATGAATAACTTTTATTATTTATATAAAAATTACTTCGTTATGAAAAACTTAATCTTTAATATATATTCAATGTTAGCTCTTTGCTGCATCGTTTCGTTTGGTGCCTGTAAAGACGACGACCTGAACAGCGAAGCGGAAATAACCCTGTCTTTTTCGGTTGAGGGGACAGTTGGGGATAAACCTGCTGTCTTTAGGGGAGTGATAAATGGCGACAATACAGTCACTATTAAGGTTTCTCCTTATATCGACGCGGAAGAAGCGCTAAAATCGGCTGTACCTACTTTTTATCTGTCGAAGGGGGCGACAGTGACACCTGATCCGTATATTCCTCAAAACTTTGCACAGGCCGGTGGTGTGAAATATACCGTTACCTCGGAAGATGGAAAAAATAAGCGTGATTACACCGTGGGGTGGGGTATTTCCGATCAGTTACCATATGGAGAAGGATTCAGTTACGCTGAGATAGGAACAGCAAAAAAATTCGATCAGATGGGCTATCCCGGTCAGCAAGGTAACTTTGATCTACCTGATTCGAAGCAGTATGGCGACCTGAATATGTACCATGCCTATTGCGGTAATTATATTGTAATGCTTTCACGTGCATACATCGACGCCAACCCTGCTTCTCCGTATTGTATCAAAGTAGTGGATAAAAACACGCTGAACGATGCCGGTTCATTTAATTTGGGTTCCATCTCTGTAGCTAATCTGAAGATGATTACATCCGACTATAAAGGTAGGCTTGTAGGGGCTGTAGTTACCGGAAACGAAACCGAAATATTCTACTGGGTTCAGCCAACAGACGCTCCTAAATCGGTGGGTAAAATAGCCGTGAATATGGCTTCGTCTACTGATGGGTCGGCTAATTTCCAGGTAGCAGGCGATATTACAGGTAATGCTTGGATTACGGCTTTAGCCCCTCGTGGACCAAAAGGCGAACATTACCGCGTCAAGGTTACGGGAGGACAACTCGCGTCGAGCTATTCCACAATAGAAACCGGCTTTTCAAGTGGAGACAGTGCCGGATTCCAGATGATTTCCCCGCTTGACGACTCCGACTCTCCAAGCTATGTAGTGGGTGACACCGAAGGCACAGCGGGTGCAGCCAATTCGATTCATTGTTATATTAATACGTTTTCCGGGTTGACCACTTCGACTATGCCTCCGCTTTGGCAGAATACGCTTCAGGCATGGTGGGTAGGAACCGGATTCGCCACAGCCCGTACAGGTGGCCGTGCTCCGGTCGTATGTGGAATGGTTGTCAATGGGAAAAGTTATGTGGTGGTAACCAGTGGAACAGCATGGTGGCACGCGGCCGCAGTGTTGACATCCGATTTGCAAACACTGGCCCATCAAAATCTTAATATCGCCGAAAGTGTAAACCGTAACTGGAGCTATGGTTCATATGTGGACTGGTACTGGAGCGAGGAAAACAATGAAGCTTATCTGGCTGTCTGGTTTGGCCGGCTCGGATTGTACACTTATAAATTGACTTGTTTCGAATAATTACCCGATTATAGGGAAGCCTCTTTCAAAAAACAGGGGCTTTCCTTTTTCATCCGGAAACACCGGATATTTATTGTTAATTAATATGAGAAATATTCTAATCTTATTTTTTATAGTGTTTGTATGCACTGCTTGTTCCAACAAGGAGAAAGAGACCGATACCGGAAAACCTAAAATACTCTGGCTCGACGCAGAGGCCAATTTCAAACGTTTTTCGGATCAGGATAGCATACGTTTCTATTTAGATCTTGCCAAAAATACAGGGTTTAATGGGATTGTGGTGGATGTGCGCCCGATGGAGGGAGATGTATTATACAAAAGTAAAATATTGAAGCCTTTGACGACGTTCGGAGACGGTTATGTGTACGAACGGAACTGGGATTACCTGCAATTCTTTATAGACGAGGCCCGTAAGCGAAATATGAAAGTAACTGTTTCGGCCGGGATACTTCCAGCCGGACTGGTCAGGCAAAAAACGGGAACAGCTTATGAAGATACTTCGTGGGACGATAAAGTTTGTATAGCTTATACACCCGACGGATTGAAAAGTATGAAAGAAACCAGCGAATATGCTGTTTTCCTGAATCCCGCATTAACGTCTGTGCAAACACTTGTTTCGGAATATGTCTCAGAAATCGTATCTAATTACGACTTTGACGCTTTTACTTTGGATTATTGCCGTTTTTGCAATGCCAATTACGATTTCTCGGATTCGACACGTGTGGCGTTTGAAAAATTCATTGGGAAAAAAGTGGAACGTTTTCCCGAAGATATTTTCACTTATAATGACAAGGCTGAACGTGTCCCGGGTAAATATTACAAGCAGTGGTGGGAATTCCGCTCCACTACTATCACAAACCTTATTAGTAGTATCCGTAAAACAATCAAAGGCAAGAAACCCGATATGAAATTGAACTACTGGGCAGCCTCGTGGATACATTCCATTTATGGAAACGGACAAAACTGGGGCAGCAAGAAGCATTACGACCCATCAGAAATGTTTCCTGAATGGGCTTCGGAGACCTATAAAAATACGGGCTTTGCCGATCAGATGGATGTATTCATGCTGGGTTCATACCTGTACGATGTATATGGGCTGGATAATAACGAATCGATAGAATATGCGATAGACCGCGCGTATAAACTTATTGGAGATGACTGTGAAATATACGGGACAGTCTATGGTGAGAATAATATAAAAAATATGGAAGACGCTGTTTACGTGTGTCTCACCCAGAGTGCCGGCCTGATGGTATTTGATATTGTACAGGTGATAAAATATAATATGTGGGACGATATCAAGCGAGGTATCGGACGCGCAGAGGGAAATAATAACTAAGAAGAAAAAACAATGTATCCTAAAATTTATTTACGCATGATAAGATATGTATTATTACTGCTGGCAGTTCTATGTTCAGTGATAAGTTGTTCCGGCGATGATGGCGGTAACGGTGATAATAATAAACCCGAGATTCCTATAGACGTGGATAAACCGCCTATGGCTGATAAACCGATACAGATGTGGATCGATGCTCATGCGAATTTCAGCCGTTTTTCGACTAAAGAAGCTATTAAATCATCTTTGGAAAAAATGAAAGCGACAGGCTTCAATGAAATCTATGTGGATGTGAAGCCGGGAATTGGCTATGCCTTATACGATAGTGATATTCTGCCCCAACTAACCAAATGGGATACTGAAACGGTGACACGCGGTTGGGATTATCTTGGATATTGGATTGAAGAAGCCGAACGCCAGGATATTAAAGTCATCGCAAGTATATCCGCTCTTGGATTCGGTTACACGAGAAAAAAAGAGGGGCTGATCTATGATAACCATACATGGGATGGCAAAACACAAATGAGAATGAATAACAACAATCCGAACGATTTAGTGGATATACGCAATGAGGAGAATGTCGATGCCGCGATGCTAGATCCATGCTTGCCTGAAGTACAATCATTCGTCGTTTCCATTATAGAAGAAATAGCTACAAAATACCCTAAGCTAAAAGGAATATGTCTGGATTATTGCCGTTGGTGGTATGATAATTACGGATTCAGCGACGCTACTATCTCGGCTTTTCAGGCATATAGCGGGGAAACAGTGACCGACAAAAACAATATACTTACGGCTACCGGGGCGCCGGGGCCTCAATATCAGAAGTGGATTGAATTCCGTTCGATGACGATAACGAATCTGATAACGAATATCCGTTCGAAAGTAAAATCCGTTAATCCGAAGATGGAGCTTCATTTGTGGGCGTCTGCCGATTGGGGTTCCCGATATGGTGTAGGGCAGAACTGGGCCAGCAAAAATTACAAACCGGATGGTTGGCAGTTTACAAGTAATTATAGCAAAACAGGTTTTGCCGACCAGTTGGATGTGTTTTCGTTAGGTGCGTATGCCGATGCCATTTGGAAATCCGAGGCTCCTAATTCCGTTTGGTCTGTGGAAAATTTTGTGACTACATACGACAAATTTACAATGGGTGATTGTAAAGTAAATGGTTCGATAAATACCCCTGCATATGGAAGCAATGCTTCCAAAGTTTCGGATGCTGTATATCTATGCCTCAAAAACACAGACGGGCTGATGGTGTTTGAGATATCGCATGTTATTAATTTCAATCAATGGAACGCGATAAAAGACGGGATAAATCGCGTATATAAATAATAAACAGAAATAAAAACAATATGAACAAAGCAATAGCTTCCATTATACTTTTTTGTTTTTCTATAGGTCTTATATATGGGAAAGACTATATCGTATCTTCTCCTGACCATAAAATACAAGTAAAGGTTTCTGATGGAAAAGAACTTAGCTGGAGTGTGAATTTCAATAACGAAACGATACTGAAGCCGAGCAGAATAGCGATGACGGTTAAGGAAAGCAACGATGTGTTCGGGATAAATGTTTCGGCGCAAAAAGTGAACAGGCGGTCTGTCGATGAGGCCTTTGAGGTTGTAGTTCCCACTAAATTCCGGAAAATGCAGGACAACTTCAATGAAATGACCCTGACCTTCAAAGGTGGTTATGCCGTAACGTTCCGTGTCTATAATAATGGTGCGGCCTACAGATTTGAAACGTCTGTGTCATCACAGAAAATGCATATAGAAAACGAAACTGTAGAATTTAATCTGGGAGGTAATTACAGTACCTATTGGCCGAAAGAGAGCAGCCCGAACTTTATCACACACTGCGAAGGTCATTTCGATTATATATCCGTTTCGGATATTCCGAATCAGAAATATGCTTATCTTCCGATTTATTTATCTTCAGCATCAGGCACAAAGATGGTTATAATGGAAGCCGATTTGTTCGACTACCCGAATCTGTTTTTATCAGGAACAGCCACGCAAAAATTAAATGGAGTATTTCCTCCTGTCATTTTAGAAAAAAAAATAAAAGAAGGATCGGATCGTAATGAAGAGATTGTTCTCAATGCCGATTATATTGCAAAAACAGCAGGAAAGAGAAATTTTCCATGGAGATTGCTGATAATCGGCCCTGACGACAAATCCTTGTTGGAAAATAATCTGGTATATCAGTTATCCACTCCGGGCGTAGCCGGAGATAAGAGTTGGATAAAACCCGGTCGCATCTCCTGGGATTGGTGGAGTACACTGAATATATATGACGTAGATTTTGAGGCGGGAGTCAACACCCGGACGTATAAATATTTTATAGATTTTGCCGCAAAATACGGATTGGAATATATATTACTGGATGAGGGCTGGTCTGCCGGGACATGGAATATCCGCGAGCCAAATAAGGATGTCGATGTGCAGGAATTGGTCAGGTACGGAAAGACAAAAAATGTAGGGCTTGTATTATGGGCTTTATGGAATCCACTGCATGAAGATTTAGAAGGAATCCTCGACTTATATAAGCAGTGGGGGATAAAAGGTGTGAAAATTGATTTTATGCAGCGCAACGATCAGGAAATGGTAAATTTCTATGAAAATGTGGGAAAAGCGGCGTTCGATAGGCAATTGCTGGTTGATTTTCATGGTTCGTTCAAACCCTCGGGATTGCATCGCAAGTATCCGAATGTAATGACCTATGAAGGAGTTTACGGGCTGGAGCATAATAAGTCTTCGCATGATATTTCTCCCAACCACGATCTGATATTGCCTTTCACCCGTATGGTAGCAGGTCCGATGGATTATACGCCGGGGGCGACCGTTAATGCGACGGAAAACGACTTCCATATGAATTTTATTCATCCGATGAGCCAGGGAACACGAGCGCATCAGGGAGCCTTATTCATTGCGTTTGAGAGTCCCCTACAGATGTTCGCGGACAGTCCGTCCAACTATTATAAGACATCTGATTTTACCTCTTTCATTGCACAGATTCCGACTGTATGGGACGAAACTAAAGCAATCGAAGCCGAAGCGGGAAAGTATCTCACTATCGCCCGCCGCAGCGGAAGTAAATGGTTTATCGCTTCACTTACCAATTGGGATCAGCGCGAACTCAGTGTTAATCTTAATTTTATAGGGGAGGGTAAATATAAAGCGGAGATACTGAGAGACGGAGTAAATGCAAACAGATACGGTTCCGATTTCAAAATAGAAACCAAACACGTTTCCGGAGGCCAGACTTTAGATATAAATATGGCTAAAGGCGGCGGATGGGCTGCTATACTGACGCCTGTGGAATAAATATTTAAGTTTTGTTTATGGCCTGCCGCTTTTATCTGTGCAGGCCATAGAACCTTTGAAAAGATAAAGTACGGATATGTTGAAAAGAAAACTAATTTATATCTTAATCATATTAACCGCCTTGCCTGTAACCAATGGTAAAGCGCAAGCCGATTTGCGGACACGAGAATTTTACGGCAGAGTCAGCGAAAAGGGTAAAGGTATCGCCGGAGTCCCTGTTACTGACGGTATTAATATCGTGATTACAAATGAGAAGGGGGAATATAAATTATTGAGTAACGGAACTTCCGAATACATATATATCACAGTACCATCGGGATATAAAATTCCGATTGAAAATAAAGTGCCTTGCTTTTTCAAAAAAATAGAAAAGAGTGACAAAAAGAAGCAAAAAATAGATTTTGAATTACAGAAATCCAGTGTTGATGATAATAAACACACTTTTATAGTGTGGGCGGACCCTCAGGTAAACTTCATGGACGAATTGTTTTTCGTGGAAAGAGCTGCTTCAGATGTCTCGGAACTAATAAGGGATGATTATTCCGACAGACCTGTTTATGGTATAATATGTGGAGACATTATCCACGATACAGGCAAAGAGCCAAGACTTTATGAACCGACGAAAGATATTGTCAGGCAAATGAATATTCCTTTCTTCTTTGCCGTGGGAAACCATGATATAAATCTCGATGTAAGATCGGATAATTATGCAAAAGAATTATATAAAAAGCATTTTGGTCCAACTTATTATTCGTTCAACAGAGGCAAAATTCATTATGTGGTCTTGGACGATGTCTTTTATGCCGGAAATAGTTTTTATTATATCGGATATCTTCCTGAGAAACAACTCAACTGGCTGGAACAGGATTTGGCATTTGTGCCTGAAGGGTCTACAGTTGTTGTCTCTATGCATATACCCTCTTATTCGGTGGAAGCCCGAAGAGGAGAATATAGTAAAGAGCCTCCGACCAAAGTCTTGCAGAACCGGCAATCCCTATATAAAATACTTAAGCCATACAATGTCCATATATTTTCGGGACATGAGCACCAAAACGAAAATTATATCCTTGCCGATAATATTTTCGAACATAATCATGCAGCTATCTGCGGCCTTTTCTGGCAGGCGCCGTGGTGCCACGATGGAACAGCTTCGGGATACGGAGTATATGAATTTGACGGAGATAATGTAAAATGGTATTTTAAGACAATCGGGAAAAATAAAAATTACCAGTTCAATTTATATCCCCGAGGAGCTAGTCCGGAAAAACCGGATGCGATAACAGCAAATGTTTGGAATTACGATCCTTCATGGAAAATTTATTGGTATGAGAATAATGTGAAGATGGGCGAAATGGAACGGTTTACAGGATATGATCCTAATATTCGTGACTATGTAAAAGAAAATGGAAAGAACTTCAGATATAACTGGATCTCTGTTAAGCAGACAGATCATTTGTTTTTTGCTATCCCTAAGGATAAGGAGGCCAGAATAAAGGTAGAGGTTATCGACCGTTTTGGAAATTCTTATATTGAAGAACTTAAATAATAAACAAATATGCCGGCCTACAAATATTTTTATCTGGTAGTTATATTTATTTCATCGGTAAATATAAATGCTCAAGTAGATTTGCGAAATATAGAATTATCGGGGAAAGTTCTTGATAGTAAAGGTTCGGCTATTCCGGGGGTTGCCGTAACCGATGGCTATAATATTGTTACAACTGATAATAGAGGTGAATATAAACTGTTAAGCAATGCTACTGCCGACTTTGTGTATATATCTATACCACCGGGCTATATTATTCCGGTGAAGGACAATGCTCCCGGCTATTTTCAAAGGATTACCGATAAATCCGGATTGGAACAAAAATTTAATTTTATATTGGAAAAATCCGGACAAAATGAAGATAAGCATGTCCTGATTGCCTGTGCCGATCCGCAGGTAGGATTCGATGAGGAAATGCCCATGCTGGAAGAAGCGGTAAAAGATATGGAGTCGCTGATTAACCGGAACTACAAGGATCAACCCGTACATGGTATAATCTGCGGTGATATAATAGCGGAGATAAGCAGGGAACCAAAGTTTTTTAAACCGATAAAACAGATGTTTGCCAATACGAATATCCCATTCTTCTATGCTGCCGGGAACCATGATATGGACGTGGATGGAAGATCGAACTTTTCTTCGAAAAAAACTTTCAAAAAAGCGCTAGGGCCGACATACTATTCATTCAACAGAGGTAAAGTTCACTATATTGTCCTTGATGATGTGTTCTTTACGGCCAGAGGATATTCCTCCATCGGCTATATTGATGAAGAGCAGTTATGCTGGCTCGAACAGGATTTAGCTCTTATTCCCGGGGGTTCCACTGTAGTTGTTGCCTTTCATATACCGACTTATTCACCCGAAGCCCGGAAAGGAGAATATGCAAAGGAAGAAATGAACAAAGTGCTTCAAAACAGGAATAGCCTTTACAAAATGCTAAAACCGTACAACGCCTTAATTCTTTCGGGGCATGAACATTATAACGAAAATTACCAATTGGCAGATAATCTTTTCGAGCATGTTCATGCTGCTCTCTGTGGTATTTTCTGGCAAGCCCCCTACAATAGTGATGGCGCCCCTTTAGGATATGCTGTTTATGAGTTTGACGGAAACCGTGTGAAATGGTATTATAAATCGATAGGAAAAGATAAGGATTATCAGTTTGATTCATATCTGCCGGGAGCTGATAAACATAAACCTGATGCTATTATAGCAAACGTATGGAATTATGATCCTCAATGGAAAGTATATTGGTACGAAAACGGAACAAAAATGGGTGAGATGAAGCAATACAGGGGGTGGGATCCCGGCGTTGTGGATTATGTAGAGAAAAACCGGGAAACCTTTCGGTATAAATATATCGGGGCGGGACCGACAGAACATTTATTCTATGCTGAACCGGCAGATAAAAACGCTGAGATAAAAATAGAGGTGATAGACCGGTTTAATAATGTATATACCGGAATACCGAAAAAAATAAAATAATAAAGAAGAATATTAAGTGTAAATCATAAAATATTAATTATGAAATATTTTGTATATATAATCTTGTCCTTGATTGCAGTAAATGCCTTTGCACAGCAAAAGCCTGATTTCAGAAATGATTATTATGACAACAAGCGGGCACAACAGGAAAGCATCCCAAAAGTAAACGGAGCAATTGTAATGCTTGGAAACAGCCTTACCGAGCGAGGTTTGTGGTGGGAATATTTTCCCGGAAAGAAGATATTGAACAGAGGAATCGGTGGCGATATTTTATGCGGTATGATTGACCGGTTACCCGATATATTAAAAAACAAGCCCTCTAAAATGTTTATTACAGCCGGAATTAATGATATTCTGTTTCATAATATAACGAAAGAGGAATTTGAAATCCGGTACGATACAATTATAAATTTAATATCGAGGGAGCAACCCCGTTGCCGTATATATCTTGAAAGCTTATTGCCAGTCAACGATATTGTAAATCCCGGTAGTGTATTCTTAAAAGATAAGAACGGCACAATAAAAGAATTTAATGAACTTATTAAAGAAATAGCAAAAAAGCACCGGCTAAAATATATCGATATTCATTCAGGTTTATTGGAAGATGGATATCTTGATGCCGGTTATACTACGGACGGCATTCATCTGAATGAAAAAGGATACTTGATTTGGGCTACATTGCTAAAACCATACATCAATGAATAAAACATCACTTATTTTATTTTTTACCCTGATATTTTCAGTTTCCCTGATATCGTGTAAAAATATACAAAGCACGAAGGAAATCACTACTGATGTTCTGGTTATCGGTGGTACCACCAGTGGCACGTCTGCAGGGATATCTTCTGCCAGAGAAGGTGTTAAAACACTTATAGTAGAAGAAAGCCCGTGGCTCGGGGGTATGTTTACAGCTCAGGGTGTTGGAGCCTGCGACGGGAACCACAATTTACACTCGGGTATATGGAATGAGTTCAGAGAAAAACTTCGCAACAGATATGGGGGTATTGGCGGTGTATGGACAGGCTGGGTGAGCAATACGTTATTCGAGCCCCATGTAGGTGACAGTATTTTCAAATCGATGGCTGCGGCCGAAAAAGATTTGACGATACTTTATGGTTATTTTCTGGATGATATACTGAAAGAAGGAAATATCGTGAAAGGTGCAGTTTTCAGTAATAGCAAAAATGAAAGACTGATTATATATGCCAAAATTACAATCGATGCTACTGACATTGGCGAAAGCCTGAAAATGGCGAAAGCTGATTATAGGCTGGGAATGGATTCAAAGAATGAGACCGGAGAAAAGGGCGCTCCTGAGCAATCAAACGGTATCGTACAGGATCTGACCTGGGTTGCGATACTGAAAGATTACGGAGAAGGAACAAATAAAACAATCCCTAAGCCTCACGGTTATAATCCGGAAATTTTCCATGGTTGTTGTAAAGAAACTGTCGATTCGATACAAATCGACTGCCGGCGAATGCTCGATTATGGAAAAATGCCGAATAACAAGTATATGATTAACTGGCCTAAATTCGGCAACGATATTTATCTTAACGTAATAGAACTGCCTCGCAAAGAACAGGAAAAAGAACTCCAAAAAGCGAAAGAACATACGCTCTGTTTTATATATTATATACAGAATGAGTTAGGATTCAAACATCTGGGATTAGCTGATGATGAATTTGATACATCGGACAAATTAGCATATAAACCATATCATAGGGAAGGGCGCAGACTTAAAGGATTGTCTTTCCTAACTTTCAACCATGTTGAAAATCCATACGATCAAAAGGAATTATTATACAGGACAGGCATATCGGTAGGTGATTATCCGGTCGATCATCATCACGGAAAAAATCCCGAAGCTCCTAAAATAGGTTTCGATCCCGTTCCATCATTTAACATTCCGCTAGGGTCTCTTATTCCTGAGACTGTCGATGGCCTGATAGTGTCGGATAAGGCTATTTCTGTATCAAACCTCATCAATGGTTCTACCCGTCTGCAACCTGTAATCCTGCTTACCGGACAGGCTGCCGGAATTCTGGCGGCATTATCTGTAAAAGAGAATAAACAACCACGCGGGGTATCGGTAAGAAATGTCCAATCTGTCTTGCTGGAGAGAAAGGCATACATCATGCCTTTATATGATATTCTGCCGTCCGACCCTGACTTTGAAGCGATACAAAAAGTCAGTGCGACCGGAATATTAAAGACAACAGGTGAGCCATTTGGCTGGGCAAACCGCACATGGTTCTATCCGGATACAACAATCACAGTTGCTGAATTTACAAAAGGGCTTAATTCTTTCGACCCTGAATCGGAAATTGTAGATGATAATAAACTGCTTACCGAAGATGCAGCCGTTAAATATATTTACCGGATTACGGGACAGGGCAAAACCGATGGAAAAGTATATTCAACCAAATCTGTTACAAAACGTGAACTGGCAAGGATATTGGATACATTGCTCAATCCTTTCGGCAAAGAAGTAGGATTTGATGGACATTATAAAATGAATAAGAATATGTGAAACGAGGTTGAAACAGATATGTGCAACGGTGGCATACTAAGATAAATTCAACAAAAGGATGGATAACGACAGGCCATATGCACTGAGAGGATATGCCATTGTGACAATGGTTTTGTCGGGAGCCGTAGTCTGCGGCATCCTGCCCGGATGGATGTATCATGCACAGATACTTCCTCCAACCCATGTATTCTATCCCGCAGCACCGGGTATAACATGGGCCGATTTAGCCTTCCCCTTTTTCGTGTTTGCTATGGGTTCAGCATTGCCTTTTTCTATCAGGAAGAGCATAGAAAAAGGGGAGTCTAAATTGAA
>Ga0153940_1000624_pt1 | contig 17600 bp, 22 predicted proteins | sample TSNJ024MetaG_FD_104736 | JGI IMG/M metagenome (GOLD analysis project Ga0153940, IMG submission 104736) | Attine ant fungus gardens microbial communities from New Jersey, USA - TSNJ024 MetaG | ecosystem: Host-associated > Fungi > Mycelium > Unclassified | place: USA: New Jersey, Brendan T. Byrne...
ATATATCTGTTTTCATAAGTGTCCGGTGCCCGCAGCCCCATTCCCAGTCTGCACAAACAATCTCTGTGGTAACCATGTCTGACGATTTCCTACGACTTGTATCGTCTGCAAATCCAGCGACACGGCAGTATCAGCCTGCCATGACCAATGGTTACCCTCCATCGGCTAGTCGTTCACATAATGAACGACAACGCTCCGACCCACAGCTTCTGGACCCATTCTTTGACGATGATGATTACAGGGATTCAGAATCGGCTTTTGGCCAACCGCAAGTGATGGAATCCCAGGAGAGTGGTCTGCCACTGGGTCAGGTGGCAGCCGTTCCTGCTGGTCATTCTAAAGTCACACTCGGAGACGGTGTTCCGCAGGAATGGAATTTTGATGATTTGACATCTTCAAATCAAGTGCCCTTCTCGGGGTCTGGAAATTTCCCTGGGGCAAAGACACAAACACCGAAATCATCTACGGTTTTGAAACGCAGAAAGTGGAAGTGGCCATGGGAGAAAGAAAGGATTCTAACCGGGGAGCGAGTTATTGCATTGAACAATAGCGCAGCAAACACCGAATTTTGTTCAAATTTTATCTCAACTAGCAAATATAGCTTGGTTACTTTTCTGCCCAAGTTCCTGTTTGGTGCGCGATTTGAAGTTTGGTCTCCCTGGTCGTCATTGACCAATTTCTAGAGCAATTCTCGAAATACGCTAACTTGTTCTTCTTATTCACCGCATGCATACAGCAGATACCGGGTGTATCTCCAACAAACCGGTGGACTACTATTGCACCCTTGGTAATAGTTCTATTAGCCTCGGCACTCAAGGAAGTACAAGAGGATCTTGTGAGTAGTCCATGACTTGTCCAAACTTCAACCTGGTAACTGTGTTCAAGAAACGACACCAATCTGACTCAGAACTCAATTCACGTATGGCAAAAGTCATGACTCAATATGCGGGATTCACGGACAAGGAGTGGAAGGATATCCGAGTGGGAGATGTGGTGCGGTTAGAGAATGATGACTTCATCCCCGCAGACATGATTCTTGTCAGTTCAAGTGAACCAGAGGGTCTGTGCTATATTGAAACCTCTAATCTCGACGGGTATGTATACGTATGCATTTCGTCTTGTTGATCCTTATTTTTATAGTGAAACCAATCTCAAAATTAAGCAAGCTAATCCACAAACCTCGTCGCTCACTTCTCCTGAACTTGTCAATCGTTTACGGGGGTCCCTCCGCTCTGAGCACCCCAACAACTCCTTATACACTTATGAGGGCACTCTAGAGCTTATCACAGACCACGGGACTCCAAGACAGGTTCCACTGGGCCCGGACCAGATTCTTCTCCGAGGGGCGCAGATACGCAATACCCCCTGGACGTACGGACTCACGATTTTCACTGGTCATGAGACGAAACTCATGCGAAACGCGACGTGAGTCTATGGTAGGGGACCAGAGTATTTCGGCTGATTTCATATGTCTGCAGCGCTGCTCCTATAAAGCGAACTGCCGTAGAGCGCCAAGTCAATGTTCTGATATTATTCTTGTTTTTCATTCTTCTGGCGCTATCCGTTGGTTCTACAATTGGTAGCAGCATTCGTTCATGGTTCTTCTCAAGTCAACAATGGTATCTATATGAACAAACGTCCTTGAGTGGACGAGGTAAGCATAACCGTCTTGTTAATATGGGTAGGAATGGCTAATATCAACTTGGCAAGCTCGTGGTTTCATTGAAGGTTCACTATTTCATCTCAATTCCGGAACAATGCTTTTTGATCATTTACGTGCTGCCCAGATATCTTCACGTTCATTATCTTGTACAACAATCTCATTCCTATATCTCTCATCGTCACAATGGAAGTGGTCAAGTTCCAGCAGGCTCAATTTATCAACTCTGACTTGGACATGTACTACGCAAAGACTGACACAGCTGCCCTTTGCAGAACCTCTTCACTTGTTGAGGAGCTCGGTCGGATCGAATATGTATTCAGCGATAAAACTGGAACTCTTACTTGTAATGAGATGGAATTCCGTTGTTGTAGTATTGGTGGTGTGCCGTATGCAGATGTCGTTGACGACTCAAAGCGAGAGGGTACCGATGGATGGAAGACTTTTGTGGAGATGAAAAATTTGCTGAGCAAGCGCCCTAATCGCTCCGTAGACGCGTCAATGTCCGACAATATGGATGAAGAGTCAAAGCAGAGGGAGACGCTTGTTGAATTTCTTACTCTTTTGGCTGTCTGCCATACTGTTATTCCTGAGATCAAGGATGAGAAGGTGGTCTATCAAGCCAGCAGTCCCGACGAGGCAGCTCTGGTTGCTGGTGCAGAACAACTTGGCTTTCAGTTCCATGTTTGTTTCTTTTTTGCTTATGCTCCTAGTTCATTGGTTCATCGATGGTTGACCATAGGTGCGAAAACCCAAATCTGTCTTTGTCAAAATTATGGGTCAAGATCAAGAATACGAAATCCTCAACGTTTGTGAATTTAACTCAACTCGCAAACGGATGTCAACCGTTGTCCGGGGACCCGATGGCAAGATCAAGCTTTACACCAAAGGTGCAGATACCGTCATTTTAGAGCGGCTGAGCAAGTATCAGCCTTACACCGAGAAGACTTTGGTCCATCTCGAGGACTATGCGACGGAAGGTCTACGAACGCTTTGCATTGCCTTCCGTGATATTACGGAACAGGAGTATAAGCAATGGTCTGCTATATATGATCAGGCTGCTACCACTATCAGCGGTCGAGGAGAGGCCCTTGACCAAGCTGCTGAACTCATCGAAAAAGACCTTTTCTTGCTCGGTGCTACGGCCATCGAGGACAAACTTCAGGATGGAGTCCCCGATACAATTCATACACTTCAGATGGCTGGGATCAAGATTTGGGTGCTGACCGGTGATCGCCAGGAGACTGCTATCAATATTGGAATGTCATGTCGGCTCATCTCAGAGTCTATGAATTTGGTAAGGTTTTATTCTTTTGTCCGTCACCGATGCTCATGTCCTCTTAAGGTCATTGTCAATGAAGAGACTGCACATGATACCCAGGAATTCTTGGAAAAGCGACTGTCCGCCATCAACAATCAAAGAAACACTGGTGATGCAGAAGATCTGGCGCTTATTATAGGTGGGAATACAGGGTCACATCGTATTGCTATCTCTCATCCCATTTTTTTTTGGCTTACTGCAGATGGGAAGAGTCTAACCTTTGCCTTGGAGAAGGAGTTGTCGAAGACCTTCCTTGAGCTCGCTATAATGTGCAAGGCCGTCATTTGTTGTGTGTATCATAAAGTTGATGCAGGCATGGTTCTACTGATCATCTCCACACAGGTCGTGTATCACCACTACAGAAGGCGCTGGTTGTCAAGCTTGTCAAGAAGAACCATCAAGCACTGTTGCTCGCCATCGGCGATGGTGCTAACGATGTTAGTATGATCCAGGCTGCGCATGTTGGCGTTGGTATCTCTGGTGTAGAGGTGTGTGACTCAACGCGTGAAGTTACCAGGGTAATGACGGATGTATCAGGGTCTACAAGCTGCTCGTTCTGCAGATGTTGCTATCTCTCAATTCAGATTTCTGAAGAAACTGCTCCTCGTACACGGTGCTTGGAGTTACAGGCGATTATCCAAATTGATTTTGTGTACGTCTCCTCTACGTTGGTTTATAGACTACATTGAGATTGCTCGCAGTCTCTTTTTACAAGAACATTACATTGTACATGACTTTGTTCTGGGTAAGTCTGTTGCCTGGGTTTTCTTTAGCGATCAAGACTGACCAACTAACAAAATGTTCTAGTTTTCGTTCTTCAACAATTTCTCCGGTCAGATCGCGTTTGAGTCTTGGACATTGACTTTTTTCAACGTTGTGTTCACTGTCTTGCCCCCGCTTGTCATTGGAATTTTTGACCAATTTGTTTCCGCGCGATTTTTGGACCGCTACCCGCAACTCTACATGCTAGGGCAAAAGAATGAATTTTTCACCAAGACTTCGTTTTGGCTGTGGATTGTGAATGCATTATACCACAGCATTGTAAGTCGGCTATTTTGCATCGGTTGACTTTGCTTACTTTGGTAAAAAGGTCCTATTTGGCTTTTCAGTAATACTTTTCTGGGGGGATCTCAAGCAAGCAAGCGGTCTGGATTCTGGACTTTGGTTTTGGGGAATTACCCTGTATCTTGCTGTCCTTTTGACTGTCCTTGGAAAGGCAGCCCTGATATCTGAGTAAGCATTTTGATTATTTATCGACGGAGGTTGACAATTTGAGAACAGCATCTGGACAAAGTACACCGTCGCTGCGATTCCGGGATCATTTATTTTCACTATGCTGTTCTTACCAATCTATGCCGTTGTTGCCCCAGCGATCGGCTTTTCTGCGGAATACTCTGGTCTCGTGAATCGACTATGGACTGATGGGGTGTTCTACTTTGTTCTTCTACTGATACCTATCTTTTGTTTGGGGCGCGATTTTGTCTGGAAGTAGCGAGTATCGTTTTTTATGTCTTCCAGACAGCTGATCTGACCAACTCTTTACAGTTACCGGAGGACATATATGCCGTCCTCGTACCATATCGTTCAGGAAATACAAAAATACAATATACCTGATTATCGGCCAAGACAGGAACAGTAAGAATTTGTTTTGATCGAACCTGTAGGAGACCCTCATCCCTTTGCTCTTCTGACTAGGTTCCAAAAGGCGATCAAGAAAGTGCGTGCGGTACAGAGGATGCGCAGAACCCGTGGATTTGCATTCAGCCAAACTGAAACTGCTGGAAAGCAGGATCAGGCGAGGCTCATTCGTGCATATGATACGTCGAAGTCGAATGCTCGACCTACCGGATATTAGTTTTCTTTCCCTATATTCATTGCTTGGCGCAGACAGAACTTTTTCTTTGGTTTAAAATATCAGTTAGATAGGACGACGTAATTTGTAATTGCATATGATTGTCTAATGACAGGGCTGTTCACCATAACTGACAGATGTCTTCTGCATTATTGACGCTTACCGGGTTCTGAGTAGGATGTTCACAATTCATCATCTCCTATGAAAAATGCCGTGCAGAATATGGCGCTCAAAAAAGGGATGAAACTGATGGGGCCTGTCAGTGCGAATGCAGTCGAGCTGAGTCGAGGATCGTGTTAGCTCATTGGCCAGGAGATAGTGTTTCGAGAGGTATTTCTCTGAATCATCACATAGCAATGGTTCACTGATGTCGTGCAGAAAAAAACGGATTATAGCTGTCCCGAACTTAGTATGGTCAAAAAAAAAAGATGCAGGGGACTGAATGGCAGCGACAGGAGATATATCATACTGATGTTTCAACTGTGCCGTAGTAGCTTGGACAAGGACCCCAGATATCTCCCTCGGAGGCCTCCAGATTTAGTAGAATCTGCACAAAGATGATTATATAATGCATTCTGAACATTGTGAAAAAGCTGTTCCTAGACTATATCTCGCTGCAACATAGTCTTTGCTCGGCAAACCGTCGAAGCTTTCTTCCTGTCGGATCAGGCTCAATTTTTTCGGGGTCTTGAAGAAAATGCGGGAAATGCCGACGACATCCTTGACAACAGTATCAATGATACGTTCCAACGCTTATATACTCACTTGGAATCTCTTGTGCAGGCCTTCTTAGAGACTGTGTCTTGGTCACTCATTTTATTTTCCCCTTTTTCCGCTCTTTTTTAATAGTGCCAACGGCTCGCGTCAGGAACGCCGACTCCCGTTATTTCCAAAGAGAACAATATCCCTTGTCCACCACCATTATGTCACTCAAAGCTGAATTGGAGACTTGGGCTGCTGCATTGAAAGCCTACGATGGACAGGAATTCGAGAAAGCTCTGGATTTCTTCTCAGTGCGTCTCTTGCCTCATGTTCAATTGGAGAACCTGTTGATCAAAAAGGAATGGTGTTGATAGCGAATTTCAGATTCGTCCAAAATACTCACGAATATGGGGTTGATCTACGCGACCTTGGGCGAACACGAGGCAGCCGTCCAGCGTTACATTGAAGCCACCAACCACGATCAGTATCTAGCTGTCGCGTATGTCGTTCAATTTTGTGGCTCAAGATATATATATTATATTTCCTTTGCAGACATTTCCAATGCGGGGTCTCGAACTTTTTGCTCACCCGTTATGACCTTGCCTTGAAAGACTTCGAGCAGACATTATTTCATCTCCGGGGCAACCAGGTGATGTGAGTCCTCCGGTAATTGTCTCTTAGTGGACCTGGATCTGATCTTAACTACGCAGTAACTATGAACAATTGGGACTCAAATTCCGTTTGTTTTCTGCAGAAGCCATGTACAATAAGGGACTTTCGCTGATATACATGGGAAAGGTGCAAGAGGGCCTGCAGGATATGCAGGAGGCAAGTCGGGACAAGGCCATTGACGATCACAAGGTCATCGATGAGGCTATCCGAGACCGTGGAGAGGGATACATGGTTTTCAGTGTGGTTCGTTGTCATGACTCGCCCGCCTTTATCATTCTGTTGACGGTTGTTCAAGCCTGTTGGTGTTCTCTATCGGCCCTCCGAGAAAAAGTTGAAAAATACAGCTACCAGAGATTTCTTGGGAGAGCCGGTGAGAGTTTCAAGTTGCTAATACGGGGGATTCCAATTTACCTAGCTTCTTAGATTCTGGTTGCTGCAAGTGATGCGAATGATGCCTTCACTACCTTTACCGGATCTACTCGACTGAAACAAGGCATCAATCCCAACGGCGCTTATGTTGATCAACCGGAAGTTGGTGTTACTAGGTCAGTGAGCCTGCCAACGGTTACAAGTACGCGGTCTTGCATCCATATTATCCAAAGTGTTGCCTAATTTCTATAGAAACAACTGTAGACCTCCCACCAGTGGAAATCAAACGTGCTACATCAGCAGTATCTCCCAATGTCCGTGAGCTCGCCCCTCCGAAGAAAGATTCGCCCCCCAACGTGAATCGTGACAATGTCGGACCAAGAATGACAAGAAACCCGACGCAGATCTCGCCTAGTGGGTCTTCCTCAGGTATTAGCATAGGGGAGCCTGTTCGTGCACTGAGCATCCAGAAACAAAGCGACGCTCGTACTGTTGCACCTGACAATATCAGTCCTGCTCCTCTCAAAGGTAAAAAGCTGGCTTCAAAGTTTCCGATTAGCTTGTACTGACTGGTATCTAGCAACACCACCACCAAAGGAAAAGAATTCCCGTCTCACGGAATTCTACGACGATTATCTCGATTCATACGACGATAGCTCTGCACCAGTGCCTGCTGTCCCAAAGCTATTGGTTGCCCCCGACGATTCCGCTGCTGCCTGGGCAAGAAACAATGCCACTGGTGTTCCACCTATTAGTGTATCTCGCACCAACTCACGAGGTCCCCGTGCCAGTTCCTATGCGCTAAGTTCTGGCAGTGGGGTGAGGAGAAAGGTATCACGGAGACCTACTCAACATGGGTTCCGTATGCAGAGCACCTACAGGGAAGATGAAGAAGAGGGTTATGCTAGTGGGGATTACGATGACGATGAGTTTTACGAGCTCATGAAGATACGTATCAAGGTTTGTTTCAACAGTCTTGTTGGGAATGATCATAAGAGTTCACCGTATCCCTCAGATCCACTACAAAGATGAAGTGCGAGGAATGGCTTTGACTCCCGAGACATCCTTTAAGGAGTTCATGGACAAGCTCGCTATCAAGTTTGACAGGTCTACCCAGGGAATTGGTCTCAAGTTTCAGGATGAAGACGGTGGAAAAGTCACCATTGCAGATGAGTCTGATTTTGAACTTGCGATAGAGACTGCACGTACGTGTTCCAAGGATAAAGCGGAGGGTAAACTCGAAATTTGGTGCTCTGATCGAATTTGAATTCAGTTTTTTGTATTTGTCTGTATGCATCCTCTGTCCCTGTGATGTTCTGCGCGTTGTCCTGTTTCGTGCTCGGCTGTTTGCTGTACGATGTGTTATAGTTTTCTCCCCCTCAGATCTTTGTGACTTCCTCTTGTAAATCAAGTAGCTAGCAGTTATTAGACTAGTTAAATCATTGCCATAGAAGAAGAAAAATGGCTTATGGCATCACTGCTTCAGATTGCGTTGAATCAGAGGGTCATTAGATCGGTTTCTCTAGATTTCTAACCGTTTTGTACTTTTGACTACACAACTACCGTTGAACAGCACTTGCTGGTTACCTCAAATGCGGGGGCCCTAACGATCAACGGCGATCGGCGTTGATATATACAGTTTGTTGGTCAGAATGATTGGATGTATTCTATATCGCCACTTTTGTGAGAAATGTCTAGTTATTGACACGAATTTGGAACTAGGATAGTATAGTAGAGTGGCAAACACAGCACACCATTACGTGCGCTTACCCTCCCGCTCCGCTTTGCGCAAAGCCCGTCGGCGGATGTCCTTGTGCAGACGGTGTGTGTACGAGATACAAAGCGCGGGCATTCCCAAAAGCGTGATAGCCCAGTTCAGCAACGCGTGGGACCAGTACGGCGTCGAGATGTTTGGCTGACCACCCAACGCCGCGCCACACGGTAGTCCGACTTTACTCAATACAGAACGCACATACGCCTCTGGATTTGGTATGAGAGCACTTGCTTTGCGGATTTTAGACATCTTCGTTACCTGGGCACAAAACTTTGTGTGAGCCAAAATCGAAGCATACAGCAGAAAAAAAGGGAGACGTACCACAAAATATGTGTTGATGTATTCCACCGTGATGTTGTCTTGGCGCACTTCTTCGGCCAACGCGCTCGTAAACGTTGCGATAAATGCCTTAGCGGCGGAATACGGGGCCAACATCGGTGAAGGGACGCTCCCCACAAACGATCCGATATTCAAAATCAGCCCCCGTTTTCTGTTTGCGGTTTTGTGAGTATCACCTGTCGAATGCAGGACTTGTGAACCACATACTTTTGGACCATTCCGGGCAGGACAGCATATGTGACTTGTAGTGTGCTATTCACGTTGACCGCAACAACGTCCGTCATCTCTTCTCTCGGCATGTCCACGAGATAGCTAGGCATAGGATGGGACTTGCCGACGTTATTGACTGCATGCAGGACAAATTAAGACCTGTGGCGTTAGTCAGATGGGACGATGTGCTACTCACCCAACACCCCAATGTCGAACCGTTGCAATACGCTCGTGAGCTCCGCGTATTGTCTGGCATCGGCTTGGGCAAAATCAATGACGTGGCTTTGGGCCTTGACATGGTATCTTGCCTCTGCGCGGCAGGTTTTCAGTCCTTGTCAATACCTTTTCCATGATACGTACCTATCTCCTCAGCAGTTCTTTTTAATGACTCGGCATTACGCGCAACAAGAAGCATATTGAATCCCGCCTTGCCGAGCTGTAGGGCAAACTCCTTGCCGATTCCATCCGTCGAGCCAGTGACCACGGCCCAAGCTCCCTTTTTAGCGCCAAAATTGGAAAGCTGTTCATCAAATTAGTAGACCGACCCTTTATTAAGCACATTTCACCCACACTTTTGCCAGGAAGCACAAATGTCTGTAACAGAACGGAAAGAGCCTGGTATAGCAGACGACCAAGACTCAGGACGCCGAACGCCAGAATCACATGAGACACGTATGGTTTGTTGTAGACTTATTCCCCACTTGATGAGCATGAAATATGAGCAATTTGAGAAAACCAAAACTTACCGCAATTCAGGACCTTGGACAAGTCCATCCTCTGTGACGCGAGCGTATGGCTGTCACAACACACAAAGATGCTGCTTACATAACCCTCTCCGAGGGATAATTTTAAGTAGACTGAACGTCCTCTCTCCACTCTTTTCATGGGTCTCTCTGGCCGAAAATCCAAGCAAAGGATCGGTCAAGATCCCCGGAATTTGTCATGGGCTGATGGTTCGTCCAATACTACAAAAATGCATAACTGTTTTATCCGCAAACTTATGATCAATCACGACAATAGACGCAGCTCGATTTGGGTCGAATTATCTCGCAAAATTCGGCTGGGAGTCGAGTAAAGGGCTGGGAGTGAGCGGGGAGGGACGTACGACGCATATCAAGGTCGCTCAGAAACTGGATATGATGGGCATCGGCGCAGCACATCAAAAAGACCCCAACGGGGTTGCATGGAAACAGAATAGGGATTATGAAAATTTGTTGAAGAGGTTGAATGAAGCCAACGGCGGTGAGGAGGAAGTACAGATGGAAAGTGGGTTTGACGGATTTGTGAAGCCCGAAGGGAATGCTGGTGAGGAGGGCGAAGAGGACGAGAAGAAAAAGGAAAAGCGAAAGAAGGAAAAAGAGAAGAAGAAATGGAAGAGAGAAGAAAATGCTGTGGACACTGGGGAAAAAGAGAAGAAGAGACGAAGGAAAGGTGAAAATACTGAGGACGCTGGTAGAAAATCAAAGAAGAAAAAAAGCATTGAAAAAGACGCGTGTAACACGGACGTTGAATCTACTGCACCTGTACCGTCAAGTCCTGAACATTCAGAGAAGGCTCCACGCGTTATACCACGGCACAGATCGTACGTTGTATCAGCTAGGATATCTGAACGTTGACCGATAGATAAACAGGCACAGGGCACGCCATATTGCTGCCAAGTCCATTGGATTGAAATCTGCAGCAGCCATCTCTGAAATCCTTGGCATTGCTCCATCGTCCTCCTGCGCTACCCCATCTGGCGCTCAGACTCCACAAGGCAAACTGACATCCGTTTGCGATGACGATGCCCTGGACACGGACAAAATCACCACTTCAACGAAGACTTTGCAGGATTACTTTAAGGGGAAGATGGATTTAGTTTCAGTCACGAGTCGCACAGGAACAGGTGATAGTGATAGTCCTCGGGCTGGTCTTGGCTCACGGCCAAATATTTCGGGACATATTTCATCCTTTATGACAGCGTCTTCATTGATGGCGGAAAAAAGTTAAACAAGGAGCGGTAGATTAGATAAGATCGTCATATTTGACGGAAAAAAGAGAATCCGGTAGTGATGATGGTGGATTGTGGGGAGTCGTGGTTATGTAGTACTCTCATCCGATGAAAGTCAAAGACCTCATCCACTCTCCAAGGTCCGCCAGTTCTCTCTCTCTCACCCCAGACCGCACCGCGGCTCTCTACCATCGCGTCCGTCTCTCTCCCTGCTGTCCAATTCCTACTTCTGACTGGCATCTTCATGCAACAGCACATGCAGACTCAACCCATGTTGCATCTGCCACCCTCTGACCCTCCCTCTCGCCTGCCATCTCCACAAGAAGGCAACACACGATGTCCCTCTCGTCGTGCAAGTATCGCAATCATTGGGATGCCTGGAGGTTCAATATCTGCACCCTTCAATCAGTGAACTTGACACTCATGAGGTACATAGTCGGCAAGAGCACACTCGCCTCCATAACGGCAAAGGCACTGGGATGGGAGGTGCTCGACACCGATGCCATCCTCGAAACAAGATACCAGATGTCAATATCAAGATTCATCCTCACTCGAGGATACGATGCCCTGCGAATCGCCGAGTCTGAAGTCCTGATCAATGTCCTTCGCAACAATCCTTCAGAGAGGGTTATTGCCTGTGGTTCTCGGACCATCGAGCTCGAGGAGAACCGAGCAGCTCTCAGAAGATTTCGTGAACGTAGCTTGGTCATCCACGTCATCCGGGACAAGAGTGCTGTCACAGCTTATGTGCAGCAGCACGCCGTGCAACACAAGAATCCAGAGGAGTGGGAGCGACTGGTTACGCTGTTTCGTGAATGCTGCTCATTCGAGTTTGCCTCGCTCACGGTCAAAGTCCCACAAGAAGTGTCGCCAGAAGCTGGCGCGAATGAGTTATCGGTCATCTTCAAACCTGTCGAGAACGATTTCTTTAGGTTACTCCGGTTCATTCACGGCGTGGACACCAACAAAGTCCCTACTCACCAAAAATCGTACTTCCTCCCACTCACATACAACGATGTGAACAAGGCGATACCCCATCTCGAAGAATTATCTATCGGACTTGATCTTTGGGGTATTCGCGGCGATCTTTTGGCTTCTTACGATCCCAGCTATCTCTCCTTCCAAGTCGCAACTCTTCGTCGGCACAGTACCCTCCCCGTGATATTCACGGTCCGCACCAAATCGACGATGGGAAATTATCCCGATGTGGAGGCTGATAATATCGCACTTCAAGAGTCACTCGCCTCCTTCTGTCAACATGCGCTTCGTCTTGGTATTGAATATGTGGAGTTCCAATTCGACTACCCTCGTGCTGTCATTGAGAGTGTTGTTTCTATGAAGGGCAACAGTTCGATTATTGGTACCTACATTGATACGAAGGACGTTTGTCGGTGGGAGGGTCCAGAACCCAAGCAAATCTATGATAAGATCGTCGATATGGGCGCAGATGCGGCAATAATAGCTTTCCACGCCAAGTCTTTTGAAGATAATATGAATCTGCAGACGTTCACATCATCTATGTCAAGTAATCCTATACCTCTCGTCGCCCTAAACCTGGGAATCGAGGTGAGCCCCAGATTCTCACGATGATTATCTTATTTAGTTAATACAGGGAAAGATTTCACGAGCATTGAACTCCTATCTCTCCCCAGTGTCACATCCTCTTTTGCCCATTGGTGGAGCCTCCGGCCATATCACTTTCCAAGAATGTCAATCCATCTTGTACCTGATCGGACTATTGTCTCCCAAGAAATTCTATGTGTTCGGTCACCCAATTCCACACTCAATGTCGCCTGTACTTCACAATACTGCCTTCACCACGCTTGGCTTTCCGTATACTTTTAGCAAAGTTGATACGGCAAATATAGACGAGATTCGCCGAGTGATGGATATGCCTGATTTTGGAGGCGCGAGTGTGACGCTCCCACATGCTCGCAATGTCATCCCACTCATTCAGCATCTATCGCGATACGCACAGATCATTGGTGCTGTTAATACCATCTTCCCTGTGTCACAGGGTAGCCGCGAGCTATATGGAGACAACACCGATTGGAGAGGAATCAAGAATTGTCTGCAACGTTCATTAACGCCTGCACACATGGTTACTTCATCTACGACTGCTCTTGTTTTGGGTGCGGGTGGTTCCGCAAGGGCCTCGATATACGCACTATATAGAATTGGCGTGGTGAACATATTCGTATATAATCGAAGCAGAGACAAGACCCGATCATTGGTGGATGATTTCCAACGGCTGGATCACCTGCTGCACATCAAAGTTCTCGATTGTCTCGCTGTACCTCTACCCATCAATCCTCTACCCAGCATCATTGTGTCTACTGTTCCTGCGTTTACTGGGGCTGTTGATTCCAAGTTAGCGGAGGCTGTGGATGTCGGCTTGAGGCTGGAACATTTATCAGCGAATGGAGGCGTTGCTGTGGAGCTTGCCTATGAAACACGGATGACACCTCTATTAGCGTTTGCGGAACAGAAGAAATCGCAAGGCTCGCCTTGGGTCAGCGTAGAGGGTATTGAAGTGTTGCTGGAGCAAGGATTTGAACAGTGTAGGATATGGACTGGGCGAAGAGCCCCTGTAAAACATGTGAGAGACAAGGTCCTGGAGGTCTATCATGGAATGATACGTGGATGTCAGAATCAGCCTTGAGTGTGTAGAATAGTTTATGATATGAAGAAGAACAGTGTAGTCTACAGGTGATATTCAAATTATTTGTCAGGTTTATTAGCAATATTAAACTGGCAATATCGTCTAATGAGCAAAATATATTATATACAATGTATAGGATCTACGATGGATTCATCTTGTAGTTCATCTCTACTATCGACCTCTGCGATAGTCTGTTCTTTGGCATGACGAAGCTCTAAAGATGCAAGAACTTCTGGGATCACATCGATATGCACGTTGCGACCCCAGAGAATGTCCAGGTGTTCATAAGTGTGAAGACGTTTTGCGACGGTGTGACCAGGAAGCTGTGCCAACATGGTATTAATATCAACGAGGCTATCTGAGTCTCCCCACAAAAGCACGATGGGAGTGACGATATTCCGAGTAGGAAATCGCACAGGCCGATAGGAGCTTACAGAAGTCACAACGACGGGAGAAAGAACATCGTCATCGTACATTTGAAAAGCGGCGTTGCGCATGATTTGGAACCAATGTACGACCGACTTGACAGATGTGAATGAGTAAAGGTGAGCGTAGGCTGCGATTTTCTGGTGCTGAGAGATGTTGTGACTGTGCCAATTGAAGAGCCAAAGAAGCGAAATGTCGATGACAAAGGCAAATATGGGAGGGTAGATGATGGATTGCCAAAAGGTAGCTGAAGAGAGGATGTTTTTACGGCCAAAGATAAGGTAGAGGAGAGTTGGGCTGGTAACGTTGATTGAGTTTGGTACCGTTGAGACAAGGAGGAAGAGCTTACGACGCTTTCATGAGAGCATCAACTATTGGGGCTGCTAAACCCGCTGGACTCATAGCAGGAGCAAGGGCAATAAAGACGTTGATCTTTTCATTCAGTTGAGGATGGATACTGAGGGTTGCAAATGCTTGTGCTGTTCCTTGGCTAAAACCTATATAGCTCAGCTGCGGGGCCTTGGTCACCTGCAAAATGTGGCTGATCGTATCCGGAATGTCGTGCCATGCAAAATCATCGATGCTGAAGTGAAAAATAAGCAGAAGGCTACATGTCACCATGGGCACTATATTTACCTGTAATCCCAAAATTTAGACGTGCTGGGACCATGGTGGATTGACTTTTTTGAATACTTGTTCCCTCTGCTTGAATTGTTAGCTAGGAAGGAAAAAGTGAAGGAAGTAGACGGTTTTTGACCTGTTGTTGCCCAACCACACATCATAGCCCTGCTCTGCCAATACGAACGCCAGTGATCGATACGGATCTGTGAGGCAGACCCATACTTCACTGTTCATCAACAAGCCATGATGAAGGTACACAACGGGCTTTCCAGTGCTAGTTCCGGGGCTGTCCCTTTTTTCTCCCTGCCTTCCCGGCAACCGATGGAGGCCGAGAAGATAACCATCTTTGGTCAGAACAACATGCTCTTCGTGAATGTACCCATGTATTCGGCAGAGATCCTCAAAGTCTTTGGCCTTGAGGACTTTGTCCGACGCACGTATCTCTTCGGAAAGGTATTCTTCGCCGCGGAATCGGTTGAAGAGTCTGCGGGACCATCTATAGAACCAGTTGATCACGCACTTGGGGAGAAATAAGATAACGAATTTGAGGACAGATACAAGTGCAAGTATAAAAAAGCTCAAAGCTATGGCGAGATATTCCTGAATTGAAAGTCGCCCGAGGAATGGAAGACGCATTATTATTCGGGATTGTCAAGCCAGAGAACGTGATATTAGGCTGGAGTCACTCTCGGGGTCCTAGTCGACAATGCTGGCAGGACCCCTTGGAACCCGACCATGGCGCCCATCCTCCAGCTCTCTGCCCTGGCGCTAGCCTTGTGTGCATTATGCTATATCACGATCCAATCCCAGAGCAATACGAAAGATACATTGGACCGTGCCATTGCCAGGTATGTTGAGCTGGCCCTCAGGCACCTGGTTCCTGGAGAGGCGATGGAGGCGATTAGAAAAGCACAAACACAACTGGCCTGCTATGTACAACACGGCACCTGGCTGGCACAAGACCGAAATCACATTCGATATCATCACGATCTGGGTTGCCTTGAAAACTGGTCCTCATTGGAAGGCTTAAATCTACCGCAAATAACAAGCTTGCTCTGTAGCCACATCTCTGGGAAAAGGATTCAGCTCGTAGGCCCGCGGACATTCTACCACGCACAAACTCTCATCCTTCAAGCTCTTGCATTGCATGACAACAAGAGTTATCCTAGCAGAGGCCCAGAAAGCGGAACACACTATTTTGTCTGTGGTGATTCACGGAACAAGGGAGAGTCACCTCTTATACCATCCAATCCTCGAAACTTTTCTAGTCGAATTCTGTCAGTCGATTCTACTCGCTTATCGTTCTCTCTCTCGGATCACCTGACTTTCCCACAACGTTCTCAACACCGAATGGCCAGCCAACCGATCGTGGATCCTCAAACTGGAATCAGGTCATATATGTCTGACTGGTTTTCGAAAACGCAAAAGGCGCAGGTTTTGATTATGAACAAAGGCCCTATATCTGCCCCCGCATCGACTTTTGGTAGTTCTACAGGTAACTGGTCCTTCACAAAAAAAGTGCCCCAGGAAGTTCGAGCAGGATTCCAGGATAGCGATCTTACATTTCGGGTCATTAACGCAGCTCTACATGCGGTGTTCCAGGAATACTTGCCTGATCTTGTGCAAGCTCTTGATGCACTTGCACTCTCGAACAAACCTCGGCGAATATTCCTTGGGTCTTGGTATCAACAGCCTGTCTGCACCAATGCTGGTTTAGGTCCTGACATTCGAACCACTAGCCTCATATGGGAGAGGAACACGGACGCAAGGATTCGACGAGTTGATCCATGGACCTTGTACTACAATACTCAAGGTTGGCGTACAATGATTCTGTCTTATTGTTGTTCATCTGCTTCCGACAGTGTATATCATTGGCCAAGTTCTCCCTGAAATTCTTCCCTATTTTAACTTTACGTACATTCCCATGAATCTTCCCCTCATTCCTGAGTTCCGTGGGTTTGAAGCTCAAGGACGAGGTTTACGAAAGGATTGTCTGCGAATGTCTTGTGATCACCCAATTGGCCACAGTCTGCAACTGACTTTAATGAAGGCATTGTTGTACCACTTTCAGAATCAATGATATTTTAGATGCCACTGTACATTAATTTGACTTTAGCGCTTCTTGAGCTTGTCGGTTTTCTGCAAGGCGCCTTGCCTCGTGAAACCACCTTGTTTGAGAGCCTCCTTTGCAACTTGAGAGATACATTTCCACCGATCAGATCCTAGTTTTGTTCCTCCATACCACCTGAATACGACCACAATCACATTGTGACAATTCGATAATTCGAGAAGCCTCGAGAGTCGATCTCCGCTACCACTTTCACCACCATCGTTCTGCCCACATACCAACTTTTCGTGCCCCTGAGCTCTTTGAGTCGATCGGTAAGCATACATGCAGTGGGTCACACGTTTTGAATACGGTAGAGACGTCAAATGATTGAGAAATGCAGATATCAACGTAGCGTATGGTAAATTTGTTACGTGCGCCTGGAAGGCCGATTTGTGGTGGGTTACGCGATGCGAGATGTGAATTTTATGTGGCCAGCAATCATCTATCGCTGAAGAATCATACGTGAACTGGTGGTCAACCGTTGAAAGAAAGGCATTACTGCCATTCTCACGTTTGACTGCCTTGTCAGCCTTGGACTGTAACGCTCCATATGATGCCGAAGGCGAAACCCATCGTTTCGAGATTAGTATTGCGGGAGATCGGTGCGGTACATGCGTATAAGGAAGCAAATGGCTCCAGCCGTGCGTTTGCAAAAATAATAGCCTAGAACGAAGATATGGCATACAATAAATCTGGATAGGTTGCTTCACTACATCCCATATACTCCGATTTGACTCATGTGACTACGCGCGAAAGACATTGATACAGGCGCTTTTTCAAAGCAGTAAAAATAATGTACAGTGATGATTCAGTCAATAGGACTAATGTATCTTCTGTACCTGTACTAAATACCATTCTTCTGAGAACAAAGGCTGCTTTTATGGGAAGTCAT
>Ga0153940_1000630_pt1 | contig 17524 bp, 17 predicted proteins | sample TSNJ024MetaG_FD_104736 | JGI IMG/M metagenome (GOLD analysis project Ga0153940, IMG submission 104736) | Attine ant fungus gardens microbial communities from New Jersey, USA - TSNJ024 MetaG | ecosystem: Host-associated > Fungi > Mycelium > Unclassified | place: USA: New Jersey, Brendan T. Byrne...
ATTGGGTATAGGGGATACATTCAAAGCTCTTTCCGACCCTACACGGCGGGAAATCCTGAATCTCCTGAAGCGAGGTTCCCTAACCGCAGGTGAGATTTCGGATCAGTTTAAGATGACTCCGGCGACGATTTCCCATCATTTGTCGGTGCTGAAAGAAGCAGGATTGATAACGGATGAGAAGAAAGGTAAATATATCCATTATGAGTTGAGTATGACTATGATAGAAGAAATGATTGGCTGGGCAGCCGGATTGCAAGGGGGTAGTAAAGATCAATGACTCATGACTAAAGTCACGAGCTTGAAAAAACTCGACATTGATTAGACTAAGTTTTAAATAACTACGTTGTTTAAGTCATGATACCCATGGATGTTTTACCTAGTCCGTGGCTCTATCGCATAATATTAAAAGCTCTGTGGAGTAGGAGCGGTGTGTTATGCCTGATAAGCTTTTACAACATTGTCGAAGGTAAACAACTCTGAAAGGAGGTAAACTTATTTGTTAGTTTACGTATTAGACCAACATGGCAAGCCATTAATGCCGTGTAAGCCACAAAAAGCCAGATTGTTATTAAAAGAAAAGAAAGCCAAAGTTGTTCAAAGAACGCCATTCACGATACAATTACTGTACGGCTCTTCCGGTTACAGGCAGCCTGTGACATTGGGAGTGGATGCCGGTTCCAGGCATATAGGGATTTCAGCTTCTACAGAGAAAGAAGAATTATATTCTGGTGAAGTTGAGTTGAGAAATGATATTGTGGGTTTGCTTGCGACCCGCAGACAAAACAAAAGAACCAGAAGGAATCGACTTCGTTACAGAAAGCCAAGATTTCTTAACAGGACAAAGTCTAAAAAGAAAGGGTGGCTTGCTCCCTCTATCCAGCACAAAGTGGACACACATTTAAAGGTTGTGGAAAATCTGCATAAAATATTACCGATATCAAAGATTATAGTGGAAGCCGCCTCTTTTGACATTCAAAAAATAAAAAACCCCGAAATATCAGGTAAAGAATACCAGGAAGGTGAGCAATTGAATTTCTGGAATGTAAGAGAATATGTTTTATTCAGGGATAACCATACGTGTCAGCACTGCAAGGGTAAATCAAAAGACCAGATACTAAATGTACACCATATAGAGGGTCGCAAGACAGGTGGGGACACACCGGATAACCTGATTACGTTGTGCGAGACCTGCCATAGTGATTACCATAAAGGTAAAATCAAATTGAATATCAAAAGAGGAGAATCTTATCGTGACGCAGCATTTATGGGGATCATGAGATGGGCTTTTTATAACAAATCAAGAGATTCATATGATAATGTTGGCTTGACTTACGGATATATCACTAAAAACACCAGAATCAAAAACAATCTTCCCAAAACACACTCTATAGATGCTTACTGTATCGCCAATAATCTAAACGCAAAACATAGTGACATTTATTATAATCAAAAGAAAGTCCGATGCCACAACAGACAGATTCATAAAGTGAATGTTCTAAAAGGCAGCAGGAAGAAATCAAATCAAGCACCTTATCAAGTAAAAGGATTTAGGTTGTTTGACAAGGTTGCGTATCAAGGAAAAGAATGTTTTGTGACAGGCAGAAGACAAACTGGGTACTTTGTATTAAAAACTTTAGATGGGATTACGATTCATAAGTCAGCTAAGGTAAAAGGTTTAAAATTATTAGAAACCAGAAAATCATATTTAACCGAAAGGAGAACGGCTCTCCTCCCATGGCTAAAGTCACGGGTCTCCGAGCCGGTATTATTATGAAAAAAGTGAGTAAGACTAGAATTGTTATGTGTATTTTTGCCATAGCTCCGCTGATACTGGTAGCGTTTATGTACAACCGGCTACCCGACCAGATCCCCACAAACTGGGGATTTAACGGAGAAATTTCATATGGAAGCAAAACAACTTTATGCTGGTTGTCAGGTATGTCACCTATGTTGGCAGTCATGTTCATGTTCTTTCCAAGAATCGACCCCCGCAAGAAAAACTATGAGAAATTCAGGGGGCTTTATGACGGTTTTGCCTTATTCATGATGGTATTTATGCTGGGATTGGTAGCGCTTATCATTTCGGAAAGCTTGAAACCGGGGAAAATTTCAGTGGAATTTGTGATTATCGCCGCCTGCGGGCTGCTATTCGTATTCATTGGAAATATGATGCCAAAGGTCAAGAGCAATTTCTTTGTCGGCATCAGAACGCCCTGGGCGCTGTCCAACACCGAGGTGTGGAATAAAACCCATAGGTTGGCGGGGTATCTGTTTTTCTTCGGTGGTTTGCTGACCATTGTAATTACGTTTTTCTTTCGGGAATATGCGCTGTCTATCACATTCATGGTGATTGTAGCGGTAATGGTAATTGTGCCTGTTGTTATGTCCTATGTATGGTATAAGAAGCTTAAAAATGAGCATACATCGGAGCCGCATTGATGATCAGTCCTGCGGAATATACAAACAGCAATTTTATACAATTTTCCGGTACTCAATGTTATTGGTATTTACCATGATTTTGTAAATTCCACCACCATCAATTTGATGGTGGTGAGTTTTAACTGTTGAATCAGTAAATTACTTAACTTTTAACCTCTTACTGTTACTGTACTCACCAAAAATTGAATTTCCTATGGAGTCTTTCTTAAATGCTCTAACTTTTACGTAGTAAGTTTTACCCTTTTCAATTTCTTGAGTACCGTGCTTGTGCTTTTTGCAAGTTTTTACTTTTCCGCCATTTGCATTATAATGAATGGTGTATTTTTGTGCAGTCCATTTTGCATAGAAAGTTCTATCCCCGGTGCTTCCGGCATCAATGCCAGTCACCTTAGTGTTGAATGCACTGTCTGAATACCATCATAAGCTTCAGCATCTGTTGGTGTTGCATATGTAATATTGCCGCCGCCGCTTGTAAGAGTACCGCCGCTGTAACCCCATTTATAATCATATCTGTATTGGGCGATATCCTGAACGAATAGAAATTGATAAGAACCCTTTGGCATATTCTTAATAGTAACTGTATAAATGTCCGTTTCTTCATCGTGAATCATATTAATTGCACTGCAACCCAATCAGCGAGATATTCAGTTGAGCCGATAAGCGATACGGTATTTGAAACGGCTAGCTTTGTTATTTCAGTTATTAATCCAAGATCCATATACCATTTTTCAGTACTTGGATCAAAGTATGCATCTGTGATACCTCGCGCTGTAATTGCGCTAGTAGTTATATGTCAGTTGCAATATTAACAAATAAATTATTGACAATCATATATTATTGTGCTATTTTATAATTAATTAATAATATTAATAAATATAATTAATTAATATAACTAAAAAAGGAAGATATTACTATGACAGTAAACACACCTAGAAAAATGGGAGAAGCACATAAACGTTCTATTCTGATGCTTCTTTTTGAACATGAAACACTTTCACGTGCGGAATTATCCAGATTATTAAAATTAAGCCCTCCTGCTGTCACAGCAAATATAAATGTGCTTTTAGAGGCTGGAATGATCAGGCAGATCGGTGCAGGAACTTCGGATTATGGCAGGAAACCGATCCTGATCAGCCTGAATAACGAATTTCGTTACGTCATAGGTGTTGATATTGGGGAAAAACAGATTTGCGTGGCGCTGTCTGACTTTACGAAACACATTGTGGATGTTTTGTACACACCGTCGATGACTGAAAAAGGTGCGGGAATGGTCATTGAACAGGTGATTTCGAGTATTCGGGCGATACTTGTGCGCAATGATAAGAATATAGAGCTTGGATCAATAGCGGTTTCGGCTCCCGGAATCATAAACCGGGTCAGCGGTGCGGTGGAATTTTCAACGGTAGTGCCGGATTTCAAGGATTATGATCTGAGCGGTATGTTACAGGAAGTTTTTTCAGTTCCGGTTTACATAGAAAATGATGTAGATATGGCGGTGTGCGGAGAATATCAGGAAGGAAACCACGGCGATTCAGAGGATCTGGTTTATATTAAGGTTGGTGATGGCGCAGCAGCGCGAATTGTCAGTAACGGGAGATTACTGCATGGCAGGGGAAATATCGCTGGTGAGATCGGGTATATGCTCCTGGACCGGAAGCATGTTCGAGATTCTTTTCATGTCAGAGGTGTTTTGGAGCAGGAGATATGCAACCGTACCGTAGATTCGATTTATCGGGATAAAACGGGCATCGGACATGAGATGCAGGAGGAATATTATTCTATCGAGAAGATGATTGCATTGTCAGAGAAGGGGGATGTATCGGCTCATGAGATTTTACAGAAAATTTTGGATGATTTGTCCAGAGTAATTGTAAATTTAACGGCTATTTTAGATACCGGTGTGATTATACTGGGAGGTGATTTGGAAAAACTAAGAGCAGAACATATCAATGAAATCACGGAATTTGTCGGGCGCTATGTGCCGTATACGCCTAAAATCCGGATTTCCAGGTTCGGTCAGATGGCCGGAATTAAAGGATGTATAACCCATGCAATTAATGAAATGCTAAAGGAAATGGGTATGTTTGTCTAAATCAAAAGGAAGGAGGAAGGGATGAAGAAAACAGAAGTAATTCCAAGAAAAACCTCTACCAGGGCACAGAAGATATGTGTGTTGATTCCACTGGTTTTTCTGTTGGTCAGTTATGTGATACCGATCCTGATTATGGGAATCTACAGCTTTTGGGAAATTGATTATTATGGGGAATTAAAACCGGTCTGGAATTTCAACCAGTATCGTCAAGTCCTGGAAAACAGTGTATATGCAAAACTGCTTATAAAATCATTGAAAACAGCGGCAATCAACTGTATCGCATGTCTTTGCATCGCATATCCGCTTGCGTATATTATAGCGAAAACCATAAAGCCTAAATGGAGATATGCACTGCTGTTCTTGACAATATTACCATCTTGGACTAGTTTTTTGATCAGGACGTATTCCTGGGTTTTGATGCTTGGCGAGAATGGAGTAATTAATTATTTTCTGCAATCTGCGGGAATTATTGACAGCCCTTTGACCATGGCATTTACTTCCGGGGCGGTATCGGTTTCATTGATCCAGATCTATCTGCCGTATATGGTAATGCCGATTTTTAATTCTATTGATAAAATTGACGATCGGTATGTGGATGCGGCGAAATGCCTGGGAGCTTCCTGGTGGCAATGGTTTTATCATATTATTTTCAAACTGAGTTTACCCGGAATTGTCTCAGGAAGCATTATTGTTCTGATACCGACGATTGGCGAATATGTGGTTCCCATGATTCTGGGAGGGAATTCCGGAATGATGTATTCCAATGCGGTAACTGCGCAGTTCACGATCACAAACTGGCCGCTTGGCGCAGCACTGGCAATGATTTTATTTATCGTCATTATTTTGATCTTTGCATTGTACAGTAGAATTATGAAAGTAGAAGAATTATGGAGCTCAGTATTATGAAAAAACAAAAGAACAAGCGAAAAGGCACACGGGTCGTCGATGTTTGTTTTAAGCTTTATACAGTATTGGTATATCTTTTTCTGTTTTCGCCTATTGTGATTGTCATCTATATGTCATTTAACAAAGGTCAGACAAACCGTTTTCCGGTTCAGGAATATTCGCTGCAATGGTATAAAGTGTTATTTCAGAATAACGGGATATGGGCGAGTTTAAGAATCAGTCTCGTGATCGCGGTTCTGGCGACCTTGTCTGTGCTGATCATCGGGACATTTGCGGCCTATGCTATTGTACGGTATAAATTTAAATTTAAATCGGCATTCATCAGCTTAATGCTGGCACCAATGCTGATTCCATCTGTTATCACCGGTATTTCCATGCTTCTCTATTTTAGTTTTATCGGAATAAAGACCAGTGTTTTCACCGTAATTTTAGGGCACAGTGTCTTAACTTTACCGTATGCCACTATGATCATTACAGCGAGACTTCAGGGACTTCATATCTCATTGGAGGAGGCGGCAAGAAATCTGGGGGCGAATGAGTGGAATGTATTTTTCAAAATCGTATTTCCGCAGATTAAACCAGGTTTGCTCAGTGCAGCCCTGTTTGCATTTACGATTTCACTGGATGAGTTTGCGCTTACCTTTTTCGTGAATAGTCCAAGTTCACAGACACTTCCGATACGAATCTACTCTATGCTGAAGTTTGGATTAACGCCGGAATTAAATGCTTTATCAACGATTATCTTAGTTCTGTCATTCGGCTTAATTGGCATCCGGATGATTTCGCAAAGTAAAACTGAACGCGTAACTAAAGGAACTGATTAAAAGGAGAAAAGGTATGATTAAAAAAAGCAGAAACATATTTAGTTTGGGTATTGCAGTCTTAATAACCGCAGTAAGTATTATTGGATGCGGGAAAGAAACGACGAAGGAAGAAGTAAAAACTCCGGAGGAAAGGATCGAATCGGTAAAGGGAAGTACACTTAATGTAATGACATGGGGTTCCTATATCGATTGGGCGATTCCGGAATTTGAGGAAAAGTATAATGTAAAGGTGAACCTGGACTATTATAACAGTGAACAGGAGGCTATCAATAAGCTTAAAGCCGGGCGTATCGGCAGTGTGGATGTAATATTTCTTGGCAGCGGACATGAGATGCAGGCCTTTAACCAGGAGCTGATTGTCCCGATTGATACCGGGCAGCTAAGCAGTTTTGATGAATTATATCCCTTTTTCCAGGAACACGCAAGGGATTCTGAAAGTGAACCAATCTATAAAATTCCGTTTGCCTGGGGAACGAATAGTTTTATGTACAATGCAGATATGATCACGGAAGAGATTGATTCCTGGGAAGCGATGTTTGATGAGCAGTATGCAGGGAGAATTTCACTGATTGACCGGGCAGAGCTGATCTATTGGTACACCTGTCTTTCCATGGGAATTGATATGAATGATGGTTCCGATGAGACCTTCCGGAAAGTGGAAGAAAAAGTACGTGAACAAATGAAGCTGAATAAAACTCTGTGGTCCTCCGGAGATGATATCGTGCAGTATATGATGAATGATGAGATCTGGATAGCGCATGCGTACAGCGGACTTGCTCTTCGTCTTCAGGAGGAAGGCAAAAATATCAAATATGTGATTCCCAAAGAAGGGGCGCAGGGCTGGTTTGATAATCTCTGCCTGGTGAACAAAGCCCCGAATCAAGATGCGGCCTATTTGTTTATTGATTTTATGACAAGCAAAGACATTCAAAAAGGCGTTGTGGAAAATGTCTCTTATGCGATTACCAACCAAAAGGCAGCAGAAGAACTGACTGAGGAAGAACGTACCAAAGTTGACATGAATGATGTGGAAAAGACGCTTGGGGATCTGAAATTCAATGAATTTATGGGAGTTGATTGGAATACAAAAGTCAATCAGATGTGGACAGAGATTAAAGCAGAAAGCGGAATCAGCTAAACAGCGGGGTAAATTAGATGTCAGCAGTAATTGAATTAAAAAACATTAAAAAACAATTTGGGAATTTCGAAGCTGTAAAAGATATGGATCTTGCCATTCAAAAAGGAGAATTGGTTTCCTTTTTAGGGCCGTCCGGCTGCGGAAAAACTACGACACTGCGTATGATTGCCGGGTTTGAAACGCCAACGGAGGGTAGTATTTTCTTAAACGGCAGGGATATCAATAATGTCCCGGCGCGCCTTCGAAATCTGACTATGGTGTTCCAAAACTACGCTCTATTTCCACATATGACAGTGTTTCAAAATATTGCCTTTGGGTTGAATATGCGAAAGGCAGATAAAGCTGAGATTAAGAAGAAGGTAGATGATCTTCTGCAAATTGTGAAGCTCGCAGGTTTTGAGAAGCGGCTGCCTTCGCAGTTGTCCGGCGGTCAGCAGCAAAGGGTTGCGCTGGCAAGGGCTCTGATTACGAACCCGGAGGTGCTTTTATTGGATGAGCCGTTTGGTGCTCTGGATAAGAAGCTGCGGGAAGCGATGCAGCTGGAAATCCGAAATATTCTGAAAACCTTGAATATCACAGCTATTTTTGTAACTCATGACCAGGAAGAGGCACTGGTACTTTCGGACAAAGTCGTGGTGATGAATAACGGGAAGATTGAACAGATGGGAACCCCAAAAGAAACCTATGAATTCCCGCAGACAAAATTTGCTGCCAATTTTATCGGTGTGTCAAATATAATTGAGGGAGAATTTAAAACGGACGAACGAAAAGGCAGTTATATGGAATGCCGGAATACGAAGCTGTATTTTGACGGAGGACAGGTCGAACACCCCCAGGTATTGGCGATCCGCCCGGAATGGGTAGAGCTTCACATGGGAAAGGCGGAGGCGGAAAATTCTTTGGATGGTGTTATTGCAGATGTCAAATACTTTGGAAACAATGTACAGTATTTTGTTGATGCCAAACTTCCGGAGCCTGTGATCGTCAGTTGTCCGAATACGGATGGTTACAGCTCTATGAAAAGGGGAATTCCGGTTACGGTTGTGTTTCCGAGACAGGCTCTTAGAGCGATTCAGGATTAAAGCGGTGATTTATAAACTAACATAGAGGGAGAGACGATAATGTACAATGGATTTCGATTTACCGGAGAGAATGAAATAGAGCAGATCACAGATACATCATTTCGTATTTTGGAGCAGATCGGTGTACAGGTTGCGTATCCGCCGTTGGTTGAGAAAATGATCCAAAAAGAACCGCACCGGCTGGAACAAAAAAATGGCAGGATCTGTGTTGCACGAAGCCTTGCCAAAGAAAATTTTTTTCTTCCCCAAACAAATGAAAAGATGAATAAGCCGCGAGTGGAAGCCTGTGCTGAGATTTACGAGGGCAAATACCTGGATCCTAAAGATGGTATTTATAAAAATTGGAACGAACAAAGATTAATAGACTATATCAAGTTGTCGAAGGAACTGCCGCATGTTGGACAGGCCTCGATGCTTGGCTGTCCGATTCCGGAATATGACTTAAATAAACAACCGTTATATGAAAAATATTATACGGCAAAGTATGGACTAAGTGGAAAAATGGGCGGATATTCGGTTTGGAATACTTCTCTTTGTGAGCCTCTTTATGAAATGTGGTCGGTACTGTCTAAAGAATATGAGAAACCCATAGAAGAAATTTTTAACGGGGGTGTCTACATGATCTCTCCGCTGCAGCTTGGTTATACAGAAGGAGAGCATCTGATATGGTTCTGGGAACGTGGACTGAAAATGTTTGTCGGCTGTTTGTGCTCAACAGGGATGACGGCACCGGTAACACCCGCAGGAGCAATCGCAATGCAGCTTGCGGAGTTGATATTTGCTTCTATACTTACCGAAATTCTTTATGGAGAGCCCTCCCGGCATATCTGGAGCAGTCTGTCTGTTGCGGATATGCGCACGATGTCTTTCAGATACGGGCGGCCGGAGCAGGTATTGATGAATAATGCCATGAGTGATATTGCGGATTATTATGGTATGAAGTATTGGGGTCACGGAGGGCTAAGTGATGCAAAAGCTCCGTCCTTTGAGGCGGGGGTTCAGAAAACGGCAGCAGCACTTTCGCATCTGATGAAGGGTAAAAATGCTTATATATGTGCCGGGCTGTTATCGGTAGATGAAGTGTTTTCACCAACACAGATGGTTCTGGACAATGAACTGACCGGATATCTGAAAAGAATTGGGACTGGTTTTGAGGTGACGGAGGACACTCTTGGTTTAGAAGCTTTAGAAGAATGTATTCATGAAGCAGTCCCGATGCTTGGAACGGAACATACAGTGGAGAATATGGGGCAGATCTGGCAGCCTGAGCTCTTTTCCAGAGATATGCTTTCAGGCTGGCTGAAAGAGGATGGGAGCAAAGATGAGCAAAGAGCCAGGGAAAGAGCATTGGAGATTATTGAAGTGACACCGGAGCCGGAGTCTTGTATCAGTGAAGCGTGCGAAAACGCTTTGCTGCAGATTATAGAACATGTAGAAATATAGAAAAAAACATGTTTATATAGAAAGTGAGGTAGGATATGTACGATTCTTTCAATGAAATTTTTAATCAGGGATATGTTCTGACACGCACTATGAATAGTATTATGGAGAAAAGACAGGAGATTGGTAATTTTTTTCGGAAGACTGATTTCGATGAGGTAGTTTTTGTTGCCTGCGGTTCCAGCTATTGGGCATCCATGTCTGCATGCATGACACTTCAGGAGATGATCAAAAAACCCTGTACGATGGTCAAAAGCGGTGATATTGTCATGAATCCCCAATTTTACCAGAAGAAATTTCGCAAACCCCTGATCCTTGCACCAAGCCGTTCCGGTTCCACTTCCGAGACGATGTCTGCTCTTCGATTGTTGAAAGAGACTTATGCCAGTAAAGTTTTTGCGCTGGTGGAATATGAACAGGCGCCGATTCTCTCCTATGCGGATTTTGTGATTGATCTGCCGTGGGTGAATGAAATCAGTGTTTGCCAGACCCGGTCCTTTTCCTGCCTGTATCTTAGCATGGTTCTCATCGCTGCTATTCTGGGAGAAGACGAAGCTTTGATTGCGGATTTAAAACGCTATACGGAAGGTTTTGACGGACATTCCGCCAATGCCGGAAATCTGATTCAGGTAATCATGGACGATTTTAAAGATTGGGATGCTCTGGTTGCCTTAGGTAACGGAAGCCAATATGGTGTAGTGGTAGAGGGAGCGTATATTAATATTGAGATGGCCCAGTTGCCTGCACATTATTATTCGACCTTAGAATGGAGGCATGGACCGATCGTGATTTCTGATTCCTCTTATTTGGTAGTCCTTACTGCGGGCAGCCGAATCGCCAGGGAACTGGAGGAGAAAATGGCAGCGGATACAAGAAAAACCGGTGCGAGAGTTTTCAGCATTTCAGGAATGGATGATTTTGTACAAAAGGATTATAGTATCGCTTTGGGATGGGAAGCGCGTCCGGAAACCGTAGCTTTATTCTCTGTCATGGTGATGCAGGGGATTGCGTATTATCAGGCCGTTCACAGAAAATTAAATCCGGATAAGCCGGGGAATCTGGTGTCATGGATTGAAATTTAACATAGGAGTGTACATATAAATGGACAAACAGTTTGATATTATTATGGCAATGGATACCTGTGTAGATTTGTTACTGGACTGTGGTATGGTAAAACCGGCTTATGGACAGGCAGAACAGTTAATCAAAGGATATCGGATGGAGCTTGGCGGCTCGCTGGGGATATTCGCCTGCGGTACTTCAAAGCTTGGATTGAGGGTGGCAGGCTCCGGAGTGGTAGGAACGGATTTTTATGGCGAATTTGTGAAACGAACATTACAGAAAAACGGTGTGTGCGTTGATTATATCTGCTCCGAAGAAGATGTGCAGACGGGACTTGGAGTGTCTTTATGTCTGGATACTCATGACCGGTCGATTTTAACCTATAGCGGTTCGATTGAGCTGGTAGAGGGGCGGCATTTTCCGAAAGAGCTGCTTGCAGTATCCCGCCATATTCATGTCGGTAGTTATTTCCTTACAAAAAAGCTGCAGTCAGACTATGTTGAAATACTTAAAACCGCTAAAAAATATAATACAACGGTTAGTGTGGATACCAATTGGGATCCGGATGAGAATTGGGATAGTGGGCTGCATGAAGTCCTTAAATATACCGATATCTTTTTGCCTAATATCCATGAGGCTATGGCGATTACCGGGCAGACAGATCCGGATCCGGCCATGAAGATGCTTTCCGAAATGGTACCGGTCGTGGTGCTCAAAGAAGGAGCGCTTGGAGCCAGAGCTTACCACAATGGCAAGGTGATTCATGCGGTTTCTATGGAAGTTCAGGTGGTTGATACTGTCGGAGCGGGTGATAATTTTGATGCCGGTTTTATCTATGGATATTTAAACGGAAAAAGTATTGAAGAGTGTCTGCAATTGGGATGTATTTGCGGAAGCTATAGTACCCGGTATGCCGGAGGAATTAAAGGACAGCTTCATCAAGATGAGCTTGCGAAGATATATGCAGAAGTTTATCTTGTAAGCAGATAAGACTTCCACCTCTATAGGTGATGATTGAAAAAACAAATCTGTCTCAAAGAAAAGGAGATGTTAAAATGCCCCTTGTTACCTCAAAGAAAATGCTGCAAGACGCCCGGGATGGCGGGTATGCGGTAGGTGCTTTTAATGTAGAGAATATGGAGATGGTAAAAGCGGTGATTCAGGCGGCGGAGGAATTAAGCGCCCCTGTGATACTGCAGACGACGCCGTCTACCATTAAGTATGGGTCGGTCCAGACCTATGCAGCTATGGTAACGGCAGAAGCAAAGCAGGCGAAAGTTCCGGTCTGTCTGCATCTGGATCACGGAAGCAGCTATGAGCTTACGCTTACTTGTATAGAAAACGGATATACTTCCGTTATGATCGACGGTTCGTCCGAAACATTCGCGGACAATGTGGCTTTGACGAAACGGGTCGTGGAAGAAGCCCATGCGAAGGGTATTCCGGTAGAGGCAGAACTTGGAAAGGTGGGCGGTAAGGAGGATGACCTTGTGACTGAGGCGGATACCAATACGGACCCTCAGAAGGCAAAAGAGTTTGTGGAAGGTACGGGTGTGGATTCCCTTGCCATTGCAATCGGAACCGCACATGGATTTTATAACGGGATACCGGTATTGGATAAAAATCGTATTTCCGAGGTAAGGCAGTTGGTTTCGATTCCCTTAGTCCTTCATGGTTCTTCGGGATTAAGTGATGAAGAGGTGCAAGAGTGTGTGCGCCGCGGCATGTGTAAGGTGAATTTTGCGACTGAGCTTCGGGCAGCTTATACAGATGCTGTAAAAAAGGCTCTGGATGAGGAGCCGAAGGCTTATGACCCAAAGCTATTTGGAAAGGCCGGAATCCCGGCGGTAAAAGATTTGGTCATGAAACGCATTCGTGTGTGCGGCAGTGACGGGAAATCGAAAGGTTTTTAGGGGAACAAATAATTTCCTGTGTCCATCACTTAACAATCCCATAAAAATGATCAATAGCAGCTATACGACAATTAACGATATGCGAATACATTTGATTGGCGGCTAATTCAAAATCTTGCTTAATGAGGCTGTTCAGTATTTCGATATGTTCTTTTTTTGCATCTTTCACATGTGCGGAATTTTGCCTGCTTGAAATAACGATCCGTGCATTTTTTTCAAAGACAGTATTCATCATATCAATTAAATAGTTGTTGTAACAATGTTCTATAATAAAAAGATGCATTTTCGCATCTATCTTATAAGAATCTTTCAAATTGTCTGGAGCATTTTCAAATTCCGTTCTCCAATTTATCAATTCATCAATTGGTAAATTGGGTCCGGCCATCTTAAGCGTGATCGGTTCAATTTCCATACGTACCTGGAAAATTTGAGCGACATCATTAATACTGATATCAGTTACAAATATCCCTTTTTTCGGGGCAATGATCAGATATCCTTCTGATTCAAGTAAACTGATAGCTTCTCTTATAGGCGTTCTGCTAATATCCAGTTCCGAAGCCAGTTCCGATTCTACCAACATACTTCCGGGAGCATAGTCACAATTAATCAGGCGTTCTTTTAATATATGATATGCTTTGCTTTTTAAATTTGTTTTCATAAACATTCCCTTTTCTTCCATAGTATACTTTTATTGTATTATATGTTTTTTGAAATGAAAAAGCAAGCGAATAAAAAAAAGAAAATAGAAAATATTATATAATTAATGCTCATAAAATTTGGTAATTATTAATATTGTTGAATTAATATCGTTGTTGTATACTAGATGCATATTACAAGAAGAACTGAAATGTTATTAAAGGAAAAAAGGAGGAGAAAAAGGATGAAGAGAAAATTATTAGCATTAACTTTAGCAGCGGTAATGAGTGTAATGTCATTGGTTGGCTGTTCAAACGGAGGAAGAGACGAGAGGCAGGAAAGCACAGCCGGCATGTATAAGGATTATCAGGACGCCGGGGATAAGACGATCAGTATTTCTAAAGTTGTGAAACCACATCCGGAATATAAACAGATATATGAAGAAAAGTATGCGGGGTACAGAACGGTTGTAGAGGCATTGAATCCGATTTGGTATCAATTTGAAAATGTTTGGCATCAACCAACCGGGAGATCAATGAAATCGCTTTTTACAGAATAGAGGAAGGAATCACATTGAAAAAATATACGTTGGGATTATATGAAAAAGCCATGCCGGAACAATTATCATGGCGGGAAAAATTGATTCATGCAAAAGAGGCCGATTATGATTTTATGGAAATGAGTATCGACGAAACCGATCATAAACTGGCACGTCTTTATATGAGCAAAAAAGATCGTTTGGAACTGATAAGATTAATGTATGAAGTGGAATTACCGATTCGTTCTATTTGTTTGAGCGGACATCGTAAATATCCATTGGGCAGTGAAGATCCATCTGTTGTAAAATGTGGATTGGAGATTGCCGAAAAGACAATACAGCTGGCAGATGATTTAGGGGTTCGGATGATCATGCTGGCCGGTTATGATGTATATTATGAAGAATCCTCCATAAAAACAAAGGCAAGATTTGAAGAAAATTTAAAGCTTGTAATTGAAATGGCAGAAGCAGCAGGGATTCTTTTAGGTTTTGAAACGATGGAAACAGAATTCATGAATACGGTTCAAAAGTCGATGAAATATGTAAATGATATGAAATCTGCATATTTAAATGTCTATCCTGATATTGGAAATATAATGAATGCAGCAGTATCCTGTCAAAAAGATGTCTATGAAGATTTGAAAACAGGGGAATCGAAATTAATAGCAATGCACTTGAAAGAGACGGTTCCCGGGAAATATCGGGATATGATGTATGGAGAAGGCCATGTTGATTTTCAAAAAGCAATACAGACAGCATGGGCTCTTAATGTAAGAAGATTCGTTACAGAATTTTGGTATCTTGGAAATGAAAATTGGAAGGAAAATCTTAAGCGGTCAAATGATTTCATGTCTGATCTGTTGGATAAGGAGGCGCTCTGCCAAAGCGAGATGTAGCGAAGCGGGAACGAGCTTATGGCTGAACTGTAATTGTAATTTCCCGAATATTGATTTTTCACCTTGTATAAGTATACAATTTCTATTATAATGTAAATAACTGGTAAATTCTTGCATCGGGCACACGTGGGGATTTACCTTTTTAATATAATGAAAGTATCTCAAACTTCAGAAAAGTAATAATGCATGATGTGAACAAAAGCGGAGGCTATATGGATACGATTAGTGAAAAAGTAATTCGCAGCTTGCTGGAATTTGACGGATATGTTACAACGGCAACTTTAGCGGATATAACAGGTATTTCTGTCAGCAGCATCAAACATAACCTGAATTGGGTCAGAGAGGAACTGGACCGATTTAATATCACTCTTCAAAGTACACCCAGGAAAGGGTTTCGTTTGATTGCGTCAGAAGCACAACGATCAGAAATATTCCAATATCTGGAGGAAGAGGCAAATGGAAAGGCAGAATCATTTGTGTTTCGAAAAGGCTATATTTTAGATACCTTGTTTCAATTCCCGGCTAATTACACGATTCAATTATTCTCGGAAGAATTGTCGGTAAGTAGAAATATGATTCAAAAAGATTTAGAACAAATCAAAGAAGAACTGGCTAAATTCCATGTGTCAATTAAAAAAATCCGCAACCAGGGTGTTGTGCTGCATGGAGAAGAATTTAATATCAGACAGGCAATTGTAGAACACAATAACTCAAAATATTGGAAATGGAATCCAAATACTATTTTGGAAACGGCAAAAGGCGTGAACGGCCGTGTCAGCAAGAAAGCATACACTTATTTATCCGATACTTATTCAAAAGAGCGTTTTTTAAATATTCAGAAAATTTTAATGGAAGCGGAAGATTTTTTGGGTATCACAATAACGGATATTGATTTTTGCCGTGTGATTGAATATCTTGCGATTATGAGACAAAGGGTGAAGTCCGGAAATATCATTAAGGAGTCCTCCAGAGAAGAAGAATTGCAGGATATTGACACCCGGTTTTTAGAAGCTGCAAAAATGATATCAGAAAAATTAATTCCCCGGCTTAATACGGAAACGAGGTTTGAAATACAATTTTTGGCAGCGCGTATATTTGTATGCAGTACATGTAGAAATTCCTACGTAAAAGGCAGCGGAGAGTATGAGGAGACTGCGGCGGAATACCTGGAAACCATAGAAAATATGCTGGATTTACGGAAATTGAGTAAGAGTAAGGAGTTGGTTCACGAAGTGAGTATTGCATTAGAACAGGCCAAAATACGTGAGAATTACCAAATCCTGGCATGGAGCGATCTGCACAGAGATATTCAAAAGCAGATGTCAGGACTGTACGCAGCGTGTATGACAAATATTTTTATGGTTGAGAAATGTATAGGAACCATGGTGAGGCAGGATGATGTGGCATGGATAGCGCTGCTAATCAATAATTTCATTAATGATATTGGAAATAAAGTAAAGGTTCAATTTGTTCATGCAACGACCAGGCATAAAGCAATATACCAGAAAAGAAAGATTGAGCAGGAAATCCAGGAAATCAAAATTATAGAATGTGTCTATTTTGCGGATTTTCAAGAAAGTAATGATGGAACTCTGACTATATCTACAGTACCTGTAAGAGAAAAGAAGGATAACTTAATTGAAGTGACAAAGCATATCAGCAGCAAAGACATCATGCATATAAAAACCCGGTTAGAAGGATTTGAAGAGAAAAAAAGGGACGAGGCTGAAAGAGAGCTGCTTACTGAAATATACGAGGAACAGCTGATGATCCCGTCGCTGAAAGCCAGAACAAAAGAAGAGACGATTATCAGGATGAGTAAAGTATTGGAAGATCTGGGATATGTGGAAGGCGGATTTTGTGAAAAGGTTCTGGAAAGAGAAAGCTTTTGTCCTACCTTTGTCGGCAAAGGGATAGCGATTCCTCATCTTCATAAAGAATGTATTTTAAGAAGCAAAGTTGTGGTAGCTAAAATGAAGAATCCGATTACCTGGCAGAAAGATGAAAAGGTAGATATTATTTTTTTAATTGCAAACAATTTTGAAGAATCAGAGAAGGTACAAATGTTATTCAAATGTTTGTATGATTTGATAGAAAATGAAGATCAGATGGAAAAAATAGGACAGTCACAAAACGAATCGGAAATGTTAAAAAATATTTTGAAAATGAATTGATGGATTCTGTATATCATCACAATGTTAAGCGATATGGACAAAAGAACATATCGCTTTTTTGCCCCAATAAAAAAAATAGAGTGCAAAACCAGAAATTATGTGCTATGGACAGAGGATATAAAAATAGCTATGATTGAATTAACTACTATTATCAAAGTAAAAGGAGGAAACAAAATGCTGGTAAATATGAAACATATGTTAGAGATAGCTGAAAAAGAAAAATGGGCCATCCCCTGTATTAACACACCGAATATTGAAACACTGCGTGCGGTGGTGGATGCGGCGGAAGAATTGAATACACCTGTGATTATTGATCATGCCCAGGTGCATGATCCGCTTATCCCAATTGAAAGGATCGGACCTGAAATGGTTAAATACGCAAAA
>Ga0153940_1000634_pt1 | contig 17472 bp, 19 predicted proteins | sample TSNJ024MetaG_FD_104736 | JGI IMG/M metagenome (GOLD analysis project Ga0153940, IMG submission 104736) | Attine ant fungus gardens microbial communities from New Jersey, USA - TSNJ024 MetaG | ecosystem: Host-associated > Fungi > Mycelium > Unclassified | place: USA: New Jersey, Brendan T. Byrne...
CCTCATTAGTGATACTATCATTATACCACGAATACCCATATTTGAGAAGCGTTTGAACATAAAAAAAGCAAGTATTTTTAATACTTGCTTTTTTTAACCATACCCAAAGTTCAGAAAGAACCCGTTAAGGTAATCCATGCTTTTTTGCATAAATATTAAAAGAGTTGAAGCAGGTCCCAGGGGGAAGAAATGGTGTATTCAGGATTTTCTACGTTGCCGAAGCCATAGGATGCAAAAGCAAAAGGAATCCCGGCTTCGCGGGCAGCATTGTAATCGCCCAGAGTATCGCCAATGTATATGGGGGATTTTAAAGAATTACGCCGTATGATCTCTTTGATGTTTGCTGCTTTTGCATTGCCGGTATCACCCGGACAGAGATGATCGCGAAAATATTTTCCCAGTCCGGTTACAGAAAGGAAAACTTCAATATAACCAGCCTCACAATTACTGACGATGAAAAGAGGGTATTTTTCAGAAAGCACTTCCAGTGTATCAGGAACTCCTGCAAACAGAGGCGGATCATGTTCAAGAAGTACCTCATGTTCTCTGTGACAGCATAAATCAATTAATTCCAACTGCCTTTCCTTTGAGAGGTCAGGAAAAAGCATTGCCGCAATATCCGGCAGGATTCGGCCAAAAAGGGATTTGAGATCAGCACCGGTGAGTTGCGGCCGATTATCAAAAATTTTATCAAGTACCTGATTCCAGGCATCTGCCACAATGTCCGTGGTGTCCCAGAGGGTACCGTCTAAATCAAAAATAATACTATCCATGGTAAGAATCTCCTTTGTTCAATTATTCAATGCTAATTCTATAGAGTTTAGTAAAAAAAAGCAATCTTTATTTTGCATTTCAGAGGATTTTGTGTCATTATATAGTACGAAGGAGTACTAAAAAATATGAGATATTCAAACGTGACAGAAGCCATATTTCTTGAACGGCCAAACCGTTTTATTGCCTATGTCAGAGTGCATGGGAAGACCGAAATTGTTCATGTGAAGAATACGGGCCGGTGTAAAGAGCTTCTGATACCAGGCGTAAGGATTCTGATCACTTATTGTGATAGTCCTGATCGAAAAACAAAATATGATTTAATTGCCGTATATAAAGGGGATTTACTGATCAACATAGATTCACAGGCACCTAATCCGGTGGTGGAAGAATGGCTCAATACGGAAACATATTTTCAAGACATATCATATGTAAAAAGGGAAAAGGCTTATGGTAAATCCCGGTTTGATCTATATGTGGAATATCAGGATAAAAAGGCATTTATCGAAGTCAAGGGTGTGACTTTGGAAAGGGATGGCATTGCCCGGTTTCCAGATGCGCCAACGCAGAGAGGAATAAAGCATCTGGAAGAACTAAGCCGATGCATAAAAGAGGGATATGAAGCATATATGATCTTTGTGCTGCAAATGAAAGGAATGCGAAAATTTGAACCTAACTGGAGTATCCATGCATTGTTCGGGGAAGCACTTCAGAAGGCGGAACAGGATGGGATCCATATTCTGGCTTATGACTGCAGTGTAACCCCGGATACAATTGTACTGGACGTCCCGATACCCATTGACCTTACAAGGAAGGAGACATCATGTTAGAGGAAATTGTTCAGCCGCTGACAGTGTGGTATCATGAGAATAAAAGAACACTGCCTTGGCGGGAACAGAAAAATCCGTATTACATCTGGATATCAGAGATTATGCTGCAGCAGACTCGGGTGGAAGCGGTAAAACCATTTTTTAAACGGTTTATTCAAGCTTTGCCCACCATACCGGACCTTGCCAAATGTCCGGAAGACCGAATGTTAAAGTTATGGGAAGGCTTAGGGTACTATAACCGGGTGCGGAATATCCAGAAAGCTGCTGTGGTGGTAAAAGAAAAATATGGGGGACAATTGCCGGCTGATTATGAGCTTTTATTAAAGCTGCCGGGAATTGGCGAATACACGGCAGGAGCGATAGCGTCCATCGCCTATCAGATTCCAGTCCCCGCCGTCGATGGCAATGTCCTGCGGGTTATCTCCAGGATTCTGGAGAGTGATGAAGACATCATGAAGCAGTCATTGCGGAATAAAATGCGGGAAAGCTTACTGGAGGTCATGCCTCAGGAAAGCCCGGGAGATTTTAATCAGGCGCTGATGGAGCTTGGGGCGACCGTCTGTGTACCAAATGGTGCACCAAAGTGTGAACTGTGTCCGGTGATGCAGCTATGCGCGGCAAAAGCCCACAAAAGAGAACTGGAGTTACCGGTGAAAAGTAAAGCAAAGGCTCGCCGTATCGAAGAGAAGACGGTATTGCTTATTCGTGATGGAGAACGGGTTGCGATCCGCAAACGACCGTCGAAAGGCTTGTTGGCAGGGCTGTATGAATTGCCTAATTATCCGGGGCATCTGACCGAGGAAGAAATTCTGGAACAAATGAGACAATATGGATTAGTAACACTTCGTATCCAGCCACTGCCTCAGTCCAAGCATATTTTTTCCCATGTAGAATGGAGAATGAAAGGATATGCAATTAAAGTCGCAGCCCTGGAAAAAGAACAAGCGAATAAAATGCTATTTGTTGATATACAATATGCAGAGGAAAAATATCCTGTACCTGCAGCATTTCAGGCATATGCATCCTATATGAACATGCGTCTGGGACAGGATAAATATATAGGAGGCAATTATGAAACTGTTGACAATCGCAGTACCATGCTATAACTCACAGGAGTATATGAAGAAATGTATTGAATCACTTTTGCTGGGAGGAGAAGATGTAGAAATTGTAATCGTCGATGATGGCTCCACGGATGATACGGCTAATATCGCTGATGAATACCAGGAACAATATCCGACCATTATTAAGGTAATCCATCAGGAAAATGGCGGACATGGAGAAGCTGTGAATACAGGCCTGGCCAATGCGTCCGGTTTATATTTTAAAGTGGTGGACAGCGATGATTGGGTAAATGATGAGGCGTATCAGAAGATCCTTGAAGTCATCAGAAACTGTGTAAGAGGACCAGAGACATTAGATATGCTGATCAGCAATTATGTATATGAGAAAGTAGGGGCCAGGCATAAACGTGTGATGCGTTATGTACATGCCCTTCCCCGGGACCGTATATTTGGCTGGAATGATGTAAAGCCCCTTGGCAAAAGTCATTATATCCTGATGCATTCTTTGACCTATCGGACCGAATTACTGAGAGATTGCGGATTGAAGCTGCCGGCACATACATTCTACGTGGATAATCTGGTAGCATTTATCCCATTTCCATATGTTAAAAATATGTATTATGTGAATGTGAATTTTTACCGTTATTATATTGGCAGACAGGATCAGTCGGTTAATGAAGAGGTTATGATCAAGCGGGTGGATCAGCAGATTAAAGTAAATAAGATTATGATTGACTGGATGGTACAACAGAAGTCACTGAATAAAAACTTGCGTAAATATATGCTGAATATGCTATCTATTATTACTACCGTGTCTTCGATTATTTTATTACGTTCTAAAACGGAAGAAAATCTCGAGAAAAAAAACGAATTGTGGGATTACCTGAAAAATGCCGATCGTAAACTGCACTTTTCGCTGCGTCACAGCCTGCTTGGCAGAATGATGAACCTGCCGGGTAAAGGGGGGCGTCAGTTCTCGATTACTGCATATAAGATTGTACAGCGGATTTATGGTTTTAATTAATTTAAAAAGGGGTATTATTAGGTTGTGTGGGAGGAGCACTGCTCCTCCCACGGCGGTGTCCTGGCAGCCAACATATTTTAGCAATTAAATACCGGCGCATGACTCTCTGACAATTAACCGGCAAGGCAGCTTAATCCGTAAAGCCGTTGGAAAATCAGTGGTGAGCATCTGATGTAAAAGTCCGGCACCATAATTCCCCATATGGTAAGCCGGTGCTTTCATTGTGGTTAGCCGTGGCGTAGTGTATGCAGCGGTAGAAATATCATCAAATCCAACTACTGAAATTTGCTGCGGTACCTGAATTTGATGGTCTGCAAGCGCTTTTAATGCTCCGATGGCAATGGAATCGCTGGCGGCAAAAATGGCAGTAGGCAGTTTCTTTTGGGTGATCAGGGCAGACATCATCTGATAACCCGATTCGCTGGAGTATTCGCCCTCCATCAGATAGTCCTCATATGCGATGCTGAGATTGTTACAATAATCAATAAATACTTTCTTGCGAATGTCTAAAAAGAGCACATCATTTTCTACATATTCCCGGCCACCCAGAAACCCAATTTTTTGATGATTTAATTGCACCAGATAATCCATAACATCATTAATTGCCTGTTCAAAATCCAGTGTAATAGTTGATATATTGATATGGTTCACCGGCATGTCCAAAAAAAGGATAGAACTGGTGGTGTCATTAAAAAAGTTAATTTCGCGTTCGCTGAACTTGCCGATGCAAATCAATCCATCCACATCTTTGATAGAGCTGGCGTAATTTATATCGGATTTGTAAGTGCGTACGATGTTAATCCCATTGCGGGCACAATAGTCTTCAATTCCTTGACGAATTAAAAGATAGTAGGAATCGGATAGTTCCTGTTGGGGGGAGAACCATTGTACAATACCAATGGTCGTGGTGTTTTTCCCGGAAGCCCGGGTTTTTTTTATATATTGCAGTGCTTCTGCGGCAGTCAGTACCTTTTGGCGTGTTTCTGCCGGGACGTTTAAGGTGGCGTCCTGATTCAGAATTCGGGATACAGTTGCGGAAGAAACACCTGCAGCATTTGCGATATCTTTAATTGTAGCCATAATTTCCTCCTTGTTATCAAGCACAGAAAACCCGAAAATTGCCGGTGCGAAATTGTGCACAATGCATAATCTCTGTGCATGTGCATCGTGAGCGTGTTATTGTTCGCGGACTATAAACTTGAACCATAATATTATATCAAATAGTAATGGAAAAGGGAAGAAATGTGAGGATGGTTCCCCATTTTTGGCTATTTACACAAATTCATCAGTAAATATTTGGTGAATGTTTTAGTAAAAAGAATATAGTAATTTACTAAAAGGTGTTATATAATTTAGTAAATAGCAAGAAAACACATCGGTATTCTTGCTGCGAGCGGTGCTTAAGCTGATCTGATATCATACGTCTGAGCCGCTTTGCAATCTGCAGAAGGAGGACCCAATGAAGGCTATCAATAAGATACTGGAAGAATTAAATAGTAACCAATATGATAAGGTGCTGGAAGATATTTATCTGGAAAAGGAGCAAATGGAATATCAAAAGCTGCGTTTTGAAAAGGCAGTGGGCGAATATAAAGAACTGTTTGGTGACAGCGAGGTGGAAGTTTACAGCGCGCCGGGAAGAAGTGAAATTGGCGGAAATCATACCGATCATCAGCAGGGAATGGTATTGGCAGCATCAGTTAACCTTGATGCGATTGCTGTTGTGGGATATAATGATAGTGGCATTGTCCATGTCGTATCGGAAGGATACGATCCGATTATCTTCCCGACAGCAGATTTGGAAAAGAAAGCAGAAGAGGAAGGTACGACAGCTGCACTTATCCGTGGTGTTCTAAAAGGATTCAAGCAACGGAATTATCGCATCGGAGGTTTTTATGCGTATATCACCAGTGATGTGCTGGGAGCAGCAGGATTATCCTCTTCGGCATGTTTTGAGACACTGATCGGAACTGTTTTGAATGGGCTTTATAATGAAATGAACATCAGCATGGTAGAGATTGCTCAGATTGGACAGTTTGCGGAAAAAGAATATTTTGGGAAACCATGTGGTCTGATGGATCAGATGGCATGTGCTGTGGGTGGTCTGGTGCATATAGATTTTAAAGACTTAAACAAGCCGGCTCTGCATAAAGTGCAGGTGGATTTTGAGAAGTATGACCATAGTCTGTGTATCGTGGATACCAAAGGATCTCATGCAGATCTGACGGAGGATTATGCTTTGGTGCCCAGAGAAATGGGGGCGGTAGCAGAAAGCTTTGGTAAAACGGTGCTGCGGGAAGTAAAGGAAGATGCATTTTATCAGGCGATACCGCAGTTAAGGACAAAGTTGGGGGATCGAAGTGTGCTGCGCGGGATTCATTTCTTCCAGGAGGAGAAAAGAGTGCTGGGGCAGGTGAAGGCACTTGAAAAAGGACGGTTTTCGGAATTTTTACAGTTGATCAAACAGTCTGGGGACTCATCATATAAATATTTACAAAATGTGTATACCAATCATGATGTACAGAACCAAAGTGTATCTATTGCGCTGGCTGTCAGCGAAGACATTTTACAGGAGCATGGTGTCAGCCGGGTTCACGGCGGTGGATTTGCCGGAACGATTCAGGCATTTGTGGCAAATGATTTTGTGAAAACATATAGGGAAGAGCTGGAAAAAGTATTTGGCGAAAATTCCTGCCATGTTTTAAAAATTAGAAAATATGGCGGAGTTCATGTGATCGGATAAAGTGAAACTTAGTTTAGAGGGAGTTTTTGACAGGAGGCACTTATGAAAGTAGCAGTATTAGGAGGAGCAGGATATATCGGTTCGCATACCGTGTATGAATTAATTGATGCCGATCATGAGGTTATCATCGTGGATAATCTTGAAACGGGACATATGGAGGCAGTACATGAAAAAGCAAAATTCTATCAGGGTGATTTAAGAGACCGGACATTTGTGGATTCGGTTTTTGATCAGGAGACCGTGGATGCAGTGATTCATTTTGCAGCTAATTCATTGGTTGGTGAAAGTATGGTGGATCCGCTGAAATATTATGATAACAATGTTTGCGGGACCAAGGTGCTGCTGGAAAGCATGGTAGCCCATGGGATTGATAAAATTGTTTTTTCCTCAACCGCAGCAACTTACGGCGAACCGGAACGGATTCCCATTATGGAGGATGACCGGACCGAGCCGACGAATACCTACGGAGAGACTAAGCTTTCAATGGAGAAGATGTTCAAGTGGACTGCAAAGGCACATGATCTGCGCTATGTATCCCTACGCTATTTTAATGCCTGCGGTGCTCACTTAAGTGGCAGCATTGGTGAAGCACATGCACCGGAGACACATTTGATTCCATTGATTTTACAGGTGCCGAATAATCAGCGGGAAGCAATCAACATTTTCGGCGAAGATTACGATACAAAGGACGGCACATGTATTCGTGACTATATCCATGTGACCGACCTGGCACAAGCGCATATATTGGCGGTAGAATATCTGGCAAAAGGAAATGACAGCAACATTTTCAATCTGGGAAATGGGATTGGATTTACTGTGCGGGAAGTTATCGAGACGGCTAGAGAGGTAACCGGCCATCCGATTCCGGCAGTAGTTTCCGAAAGAAGAGCAGGGGATCCGGCGCAGCTGATCGCATCCAGTGAAAAGGCAAAAACCGTATTAGGATGGGAACCGAAATATGCAGATTTGGAAGTAATTATAAAAACCGCATGGCAGTGGCATAAGTATCATCCCAATGGATTTCAATAAGGTGGCGTGACATGATTTATGAGAATATTAAACAATTGGTTTCTTATGGCGTGAACAAAGGATTGGTAGAGCCGGAAGACATAGTGGACACCAGGAATCAGCTTTTAGAGGTGCTTGGTTTGGATACATATGAAGAGTCTGATTCGGAAGGTGAAAGTAAACCAAAAGATATATCTGCTGAAGCAAAACAAAGCAGAGCGGCAAAAGGATCTGACATGGAGAGTGGGAGCGATTTGGAGAAGATTCTTCAGGAGATATTGGAGTATGCCTGCCAGGAAGACTTGACCCCGGATTCCATTACCCATAGGGATTTATTCGATACTAAGATTATGGGTAGGCTTACACCAAAGCCCAGTGTAGTGATAAGAAAGTTTAATCAACTTTATGAGCGATCACCGCAAAAAGCTACCGATTATTTCTACCGGTTAAGCCAGGACAGCGATTATATACGCCGTTACCGCACAAAAAAGGATATGAAGTGGCAGGCAGATACCAAGTATGGCATAATGGATATTACGATTAATCTTTCGAAGCCGGAAAAAGATCCAAAAGAGATAGCAGCAGCGCGAAATGCCAGTCAGGGAGGGTATCCTAAGTGCTTGCTCTGCCGTGAGAATGAAGGGTATGCCGGTCGGATCAACCATCCGGCCAGACAGAATCACCGAATCATTCCGCTTACGATACAAGATGCGCCCTGGGGCTTCCAATATTCACCGTATGTGTATTATAATGAGCATTGTATTGTATTTAACATGCAGCACATTCCGATGAAAATAGAAAAAGCGACATTCCATAAGCTGCTTGATTTTGTCCGGCTGTTTCCTCACTATTTTGTAGGGTCGAATGCAGATTTGCCGATAGTGGGGGGATCGATTCTTAGCCATGATCATTTTCAGGGTGGCTGTTATGAATTTGCCATGGCAAAAGCACCCCTTGAAAAGAACTTTGTCATTCCGGGTTTTAAAGATGTACATGCGGGGATTGTAAAATGGCCGATGTCAGTAATTCGGATCAGCAATACCAATCCCAGCCGTTTGATCGAGTTGGCAGACCGTATTCTGACTAAATGGCGGGCTTATAGTGATGAGGCTGCGTTTATATTTGCCGAAACAGAGGGTACTCCCCATAATACCATAACGCCCATTGCCAGAAAGCGGGGAGAATTGTATGAGTTAGACCTGGTTCTTCGTAATAATATAACAACCGAAGAATATCCACTGGGTGTTTATCATCCTCATAATGAACTGCATCATATCAAAAAGGAAAATATCGGATTGATTGAAGTTATGGGGCTGGCCGTACTTCCGGCCCGGTTAAAAGGTGAGATGGAGCGGCTGGCACAGGCAATCTTGCAGAAAGAAGATATTCACTGTATTGAAGAAATTGTACACCATGCAGCATGGGCAGATGACCTGCTTGCCCGTTATGCTCAGATTGATGAAACGAATGTTCATGGGATTTTACAGAAAGAAGTGGGAAAAGTGTTTGAACAGGTACTGGAAGACGCAGGTGTTTTTAAACAGGATGAGGCAGGAAGAGAGGCCTTTTGGCGGTTTGTCAGTACGTTATAAAGTGAAACTTAGTTCAGAGGGAGTTTTTGACTCCCGCTGAACTTTAGTTGAACCAATCCAGGGACTTAGCAGCTCTTGTGCCGTCGCCTGGAGAGGCGGGGGTATTAGAGCTGGTTAGTCATCGAAAAAAGGAGATTGGATATGGCAAGAATTGAGAAGCAATTATTTGAAAAGACGAAAGCTGGTATAGAGACAGAACTATATACCATCACCAATGCCCGAAATGCATCGGTTACTATATGCAGCCTTGGCGGAACCGTAACTTCCTTAATTGTTCCGGATAAGAATGGAATGCTTAAGGACGTGGTTCTTGGATATGAACATATCGCCGGATATGAAGAGGCAGATGCCTACTTTGGCGCTCTGATCGGAAGATTTGGCAACCGCATTGCCAAAGGCAGATTTGAGTTGGAGGGAAAAACATATCAGCTGGCGGTAAATGATGGAGAGAATCATCTTCATGGTGGAATGAAAGGATTTGACAGTCGGTTATGGGAAGTTAAGGCTATCGGCGACAGTCTGCACTTAACGCTGGAAAGTGAAGATATGGAAGAAAACTACCCCGGCAATCTGAAAGTGGAAGTAGTTTACAGCTTGGATGATAATAATTGTTTGGAGATATCATATCAGGCAGTTACAGATAAGGACACGGTTATTAACCTTACCAACCACATGTACTTTAACCTGAACGGACATGACAGCGGTACGGTTAATACCCAGATGATGAAACTTTATGCATCAGCGTTCACTCCTACCGATGCGGGAAGTATTCCCACGGGTGAAATCCGCCGGGTAAAGGAAACGCCTTTTGATTTCCGGGAATGTAAGAGTATCGGAAAAGACATAGCGTATCCTTGTGAGCAGATTCGCTTTGCCGGTGGATTTGATCATAATTTTGTGCTGGATAAAGAACCAAAGGTGATGGCACCGGCTGCAGAGGCATACAGCGAAGAAAGCGGAATTAAGATGCTTTGTGAAACGACCCAGCCAGGAATTCAGTTTTATACCGGCAACTATATCTCAGAGGAAGGCCCCTTAGGGAAAGGCGGCATCTCATATGGGAAAAGACACGGCTTCTGCCTGGAGACACAGAACTTCCCGGATGCAGTAAATCATGATAATTTTCCCAGTGCGGTATTAAAAGCGGGTGAGAAGTATCATGAAGTGACAAAATATACTTTTGGGATTGTTAGGTAGAAATGGCGCAAACATTAACTTATATATGCTTTAACAGAAGAATGCGGTTCCAATAGTCTATATGACTTTTGGAACCGCATTCTTAGTATGGTTTCTTGTTTTTGAATTATTTACGATTCAAAATGTGAATCAGGTAATCTCTGACAAATAGAATCTATTAACCGGCTGCGGTAAAATACAAAATAACTGATTACGGCCAGTCCGATTCCTGCAAAAACATCAATCAGTGAGTGTTGTTTTAAAAATACAGTGGAAAGGATGATCAGGCAGGTGAGCAAAAATGATGCACCAATCAGCCACCTGTCTTTTTCCAGCATTTTTGACCGGGCAAAAGCAATATGTATAGCCAGTGAATTATACACATGGATACTGGGAAGGACATTGGTTGGAGAATCGTGACGGTATAAAAGCTGTACCGTGTCGGTGAATATATTATCACGAATCATTTCGGTAGGACGCAGATCCAAGCCGTTGGGATAGAAATAAGAAATAATCAGGAATAATGTCATGCCGGTACCCAGGCTGAATACCATCTGATAATACTCTTTTTTATCAGGATTGACAAAGATAAAGAATAGTACGGCAATCAGCATATATACGAACCAGAAGATATACGGAATAATAAAGTATTCACAAAATGGGATGTATTTGTCAAAAGGTGTTTGAATAATATGAAAATCTATATTTGTACGAGTCTCCAGATATCCAAAGATATTCATATAAATAACTGCATAAATCAGTATGATCCATCCATGTTTGTATTTCTTTAGTATGCGCAAAGTGAGTCCTCCATTTAGTCTTTTGCTTGCGACGGCACAAAGCTGTCGAAGATAATCCCATCATATTGTTTGCTGTACTGTTTATAAATTTCAGCAGAACGTATCGTCCACACAAACACAGGAATTTTAAATAAGTATTTCATTAATTTCAGAGCAAAACATTGTTTCGCGTAGTGATAGTTGTAAGCAATAAAGTCAGGTTTTCCGTACCAGTTAAAAAGTAGATTTTCAGCCATAAAGAGCAAAATCCGCGGATGTGAATTCAGATGATGAAAACGTTCAGACAGCTGCCCCCGGATGATATCCGGATGATGCTCCTTGAACCAGTGCAGTACAAAGGGACTGAAAGATTCAATACAGAAATGGCCTTTGTAACGACGTAAAAATTCATTGGCGACAACGCAAACCATCGTATTCTTTCCTGTGGCCTTCAGCTCAACCAAGAGGGGTACGCGTCCGTCTACTATTTTTAACACATCTGAAAATAACGGAATGCGTTCTTTTGTATCCTGCAAAGAAAGCCGGCAAAGCTCATCATAAGTTTTATTACAGAGCAATTCATCAACACCACATATTCGTTTTAAAGAGTCATCATGAAAAATCACAGCCTGTTTATCCTTAGTAAGCTGAACATCCAGCTCAATTGGAAAGCCTGATTCTACCGCGCGGCGAAATGCCGGGATAGAATTTTCGGGTATTTTATCTTTGGCAGCGAAAAGCCCACGGTGAGCAAAGTTCAGGTGAGTAAATTGCCGGGAACGTTCTCTTTGGGTAGTTCTGGGCATGACCGCAAGCAGCAAAATGAACAACAGCATCAGCAGTATAACCAGAACAATGATTAATATTGTCATCGATGATACCTCCAATATTAAGGGGTAATTACATTTAGCTGTGCATCGATAAATGACACTGCCAGTTTATGATGGACGCCGGAGAATTCGCCATCGGTATGAACAGGGTACTTCCGTTGGCTTTTAATATATATTTGCCGGCATCTGAAAATATGTATACCGCGAATATGTGTATGCTTTCCAAAGTATGCCGTTGGGAAAAGAAGTAAAACTTTCCATTTTGGCAGGTTGGCAACTGCAATCACATCAAAAATGCGGTCTCCATTTCTTGCATCAGGGCAGAAGCAAAAGCCTCCGCCTTCATATGGCTGATTCATAACGGCTGTAAAATATACATTTTTCAGAGCAATTTGACGGGAGTCATCCAGTTTTAATTCCATGTCGGCGCTCTGAAAAGAAAAAAGCTGCTTGATGGCGATGAAAGCATATGTTAATTTACCCAGGCGTAAAGTGTTCAGTACTTTCTTCATCGGTGAAGTCAAAGCCTCATAGCAGATACCGGCATCAAAACCAAGGCCACAGCTGACCGCAAACAAACGCTTCTTCTGGTCAATCTGAATACAGCCAAGATCAATTCTTTGCCTTCGCGGCGGATGAAGCAAAAGTTGAATCGCCGCAGATGTACCCGTCGGAATTCCAACCCCTCGTGCAAAGTCATTGCCTGAACCGGTCGGTACATAACCAAGTGTTATGTTAGACGGGTTCTTTAACCCGTTAATAACTTCGTTAATTGTACCATCTCCACCAATTACAGCCAGAATATCTTCAGTTGTAAGTATATCTGATAGCTGACAAGCAAGCTTTTTTGCATGTCCCCGATATTTGGTGAAAGCGCATTGAAAAGCAATCTTTTCCTGACGGAGGCAGCGATGTGTCTGCCCCCAAATCTCCAGTCCTTTTCCAGTCCTGGACTTTGGATTCACAATGAAGTAATACATACCATATCCCCCAATTCCTGTGCTACGCATATTGAGGCTAAACGAAACAGTCCGGTTTGGTTAAGCGGCAATGCGACAATACATTAATATTCTATCAGCTATGACATAAATCTACAAGCGGAAAATAAGGGAGAAAAGCATATGTAAAAGCTTGTGCCAGGAATAAATTTGGAATATACTAGAGTAAATATTAGACTGGAGGAACATTGTAATGGAGAACTATGCAGAAATGATCAAAAAAGCAAAAGAATTTGGATTTTCACATATTGGCGAACTGGACTGCAGCACAATAGAATTAATGCAGGATGTACGATCCATGTGTGCATCTGGAAAATGTGCCAAGTATGATACCAACTGGGCATGTCCGCCGGCATGCGGAACGATTGAAGAATGTAAAGAAAAAGTTTATAATTTTAAAAATGGACTGATTGTTCAAACCACCGGCGAACTGGAGGATGCCTTAGACGGCGAGGCGATGATGGAAACGGAAGCAAAACATAGGGAAAACTTTATGAAGTTTCGCTCTTATCTGGAAGGTTTATATCCCGGTATGCTGGCTCTGGGAGCGGGTTGCTGCAGCCAATGTAAGACATGTACCTATCCCGATAACCCCTGTCGTTTCCCGGAGAAGGCGATTTCATCCATGGAAGCATACGGTATGCTGGTGACTCAGGTTTGCCAAAAGAATGATATGCCATATTATTACGGAGATTGTACAATTACATATACCAGCTGCTATTTGTTGATGTAGCATCAGGTGTGAGACGCCTCCCTGACCAGAGTGTGAAGGAGGTGTTTTTACGAAAAGTGCGAAAGAAGACTTTGAATATGACATACTGTCGACATGTTTAGTATGTTATATTCAAAGAAGTGGAAGTGGAAAGAAGTGGATAAATGAAGCGGATAAATGAAAGAAATACTATGTCAGGCAAACTAAGTGCTGCTCGCAGCAAGAACGCCGAGGCGTTATATTAGGAGCACTCTCGGAAACTCACTTAGATAATAGGAGGTATATATATGTTAGAATTACCAGAGGTATTGACTTTAGCTGAGCAATTGAACGACAAAGTTGTGGGGAAAAAAGTGATAAAAGTATTGCCGCCGACCAAGGAGCATAAATTTTGCTGGTTTGCTGGAGAGCCCACGGCATATGATGGTTTGATAAAGGGCAGTGAGGTTATTGCGGCAGAGGGGTTTGGAATATTTGCGGAGATTACTTTTGACAATGGATATAAATTATGTTTGAATGATGGCATTAATGTGCGTCTCATCCCCTATGTGGATATGCCGAGGGATTATCAGTTGCTGATTGAATTGAGTGATGATACAAAATTAGTTTTTACAGTGGCAATGTATGGCGGAATAGTCCTGCATGATGGGCATAATGACAATGAATATTACATAAAAAGCAGACAGGCAGTTTCACCGTTTACTCCGGAATTTGAAGCATATTATCGCCAAGTGTTTGCCAATAGCAAACCGAAGCTGAGTGCGAAAGCTTTTCTGGCAGCAGAGCAGCGCTTTCCGGGAATTGGGAATGGCTCATTGCAGGATATTTTGTTTGCGGCGGGAATTCATCCCAAACGTAAGATAGGAACACTTGGCGATGCAGAGAAAGACGTTTTGCTTAAAAGTGCGATTACAGTTCTGCAGGATATAACAAAAGCCGGAGGAAGAGATACGGAAAAAAATCTTTTTGGCCAAAAGGGCGGATACCCGGTGAAGATGTGTAAGAATACCGTTGGAGAAGACTGTCCCAAATGCGGCAGTCAGATTGTAAAAGAAACTTATATGGGAGGGTCGGTTTATTATTGTCCGGTTTGCCAGCCGCTGGTGTAAGTATAGGATTGTTACAGTTCAGCCTTTGACTGTCCCGCGAGGTGTTTTCAGGCTTTTATGCCTGAAAATCCCGAGAATTGCAGGCGCGAAATGCTGTAAACAGCATTTCTGTGCATTCTTGTTGCGGTTCAGCCAAAGGCTGAACTGTAACATAGGATTTGGCAGATGTCTCGCTAATGATTGTTTGAACCTCAGATACTATGATATAATATAATGAGAAAAATCAGATGGGAGGTTTTATCATGAAGTTAGAGGGAAAAGTAGCAGTAGTGACCGGAGCTTCTTCCGGGATGGGAAAGGCAATTGTGGAACGCTTTGTTAAAGAGGGCGCAAGCGTTGTTGCAGTTGCCAGGAGAAAAGAACGTCTGGACGCCTTAGTGGCTGCACTGTCAGATGCGTCCGGAAAAGTGGTTGCCTTTGTGGGAGATGTTTCGCTTAAAGGTACGAACGAAGCGATGATTGACTGCGCGGTCACCGAATTTGGCAAGCTGGATATTCTGATCAACAATGCCGGTATTATGGATGACATGAGCGGAGTTGGCGATGCAACCGACGAAAAGTATGAACAGGTTATGAAAATCAATGTTTATGGGCCGATGGCGGCGATGCGCAAAGCAGTTAATGTCTTTAAGGCGCAAAAAAGCAAAGGCAGTATTGTGAACGTAGCTTCTGTTGGAGGTATCCGTACTTGTGCCGGAGCAATTTATTGTGCATCAAAAGCAGCATTGATCTCGATGACTAAAAATACTGCGTATATGTACATCCCAGAAGGCATTCGCTGCAATGCCATTGCACCTGGCGGCATTACGACGGAGATCAGTACTGCCATGGGTATGCCGAACATGGAGTATTATGGACGTCTTAAGCCAGTACTTGACAGCTCCCCCCAACCCGGAACTTCGGAAGAAATTGCAGCAGCAGCACTATTCTTGGCAAGTGATGAGGCAAGCTATATAAATGGTGTGATTTTACCGGTAGATGGCGGTTGGACTGCCGGCTGATTGAATTCAGCAAATTATAATCCTGAGGAAATGAGGTGGGCAGCTGTATGCCTGCCTCATATTTTTTGAGGTTGCTATTGTCAGCTGCATGTATGAGGAGAAAAATGATGATTTCTAAAGTAACAGATACAAACAAAATTGAAAAATTATTTGCAGACTGGCAAGAAAGTATTATATGGTCTTGTATCCAGAAGGTTATGGGAAATATTTATGCAGATAGTTTAGATGCACCTAAGTCGGCGATGGCGATTCTTGGTGACTTCTGCTTTTTTGCAGGAGAGCCAAGTCCGGAGTTAATTCAGTTTAAGCCAGATGACTGTACTCAGGAGTTTATTATAATGGTTCCCCAGAGTGAAGAATGGGCGGAAGTGATTGTGGATGTGTATGGCAGCAGAAGCAAAAAGGTCACGCGTTATGCTACGAAGAAAGAAACAGATGTATTTGATAAGAATAAACTGCAAACAATTGTGGATGATATGAATCCGCTATATGACATGAAAATGATGGATGAAGAAATTTTTAAGTATTGCAAAGCGAACGGTTGGAGCAAGGATTTAATATCACAATATGCAGATTATGCAACATATGAAAAACTTGGAATTGGTGTAATGATTTTGAAGGATGGGGAACCGGTTGCAGGTGCTTCTGCTTATTCAAGATATGAGCAGGGGATTGAGATAGAGATTGATACGAAAGAAGAATATAGAAGAAAAGGGTTAGCATATGCCTGTGGAGCAAAACTGATATTGGAATGTCTTAAGAAAGGGCTATATCCAAGTTGGGATGCGCAAAATAAAGAGTCACTTGCTTTGGCTGAAAAATTAGGATATCATTATGCATATGATTATACAGCATTTGAAATCTTTGAATATTAAAAAAGAATAGAACAAAATGGATGAGATTAAAGATATCGTTTAGGAGGACAAGATATGGGAGTGTTATCTAAATTACCAAACATAGGTCCGGATACGGAACGTCAATTAATTGAGGTGGGAATTTCAACCTATGAAGAATTAAAAGAATTAGGAGCAGAAAAAGCATGGCTGAAGATTCAGACAATTGATGAGTCGGCATGTATACATCGGTTACTGGGTCTGGAAGGTGCCATACAGGGAGTTAAGAAAACTTTGCTGCCACCAGAGCGAAAAGCGGAATTGAAAGAATTTTATCAGTGGAACAAAAAATGATGAAGATAAAGATCAGAGAAATGAGCTATTCAGAATATCCAATGCTGGCAGACTTTCTGTACGAAGCCATTTTCCAGAGGGATGAAAATAATTTACTGCCGAAATCAGTTATCAATCAACCGGAGTTAAAGATATATATTGAAGCGTTTGGAGAGAGAGAGCATGACTATTGTTTTTGTGCGGAAGTTGATCAGAAGGTGGTTGGGGCAGTTTGGACAAGATGCATTAATGGGTTCGGACATGTAGAGGAAGGTACTCCGGAATTTGCGGTTTCGCTTTTTAAAGCATATCGCAGCAGGGGTATTGGAACGGCTTTAATGAAAAGAATGCTGGAACTGTTGAAGAGCAAAGGGTATAAAAAAACTTCTCTTGCTGTACAAAAAGATAACTATGCGGTAAAGATGTATCAGAGTGTAGGCTTTGAGATCGTAGATGAGAATGAAGAAGAGTATATTATGGTGTGCTCTTTCCGGTGAGAAGAAGGAAACAATAGATGAGCAAAAAGAATTTGGAAATCAGAGAAATACAGGGGGCTGTCGGTTAATACCGAATTTTGACCTTCGCAACATGAAATAAGGACACCCCCGTAGGAATCGGCATTTCATAAGCGCCGAATTTTCCAACGGGGGTGTCCTTTGCTGTATTCTC
>Ga0153940_1000636_pt1 | contig 17456 bp, 22 predicted proteins | sample TSNJ024MetaG_FD_104736 | JGI IMG/M metagenome (GOLD analysis project Ga0153940, IMG submission 104736) | Attine ant fungus gardens microbial communities from New Jersey, USA - TSNJ024 MetaG | ecosystem: Host-associated > Fungi > Mycelium > Unclassified | place: USA: New Jersey, Brendan T. Byrne...
TTCCGCATTTACCGAATTTAATAGTGCGCCCAATGCTATAATAAATGTTATTGCAATTAATGTCGAAATTTTTCTCATTTTTACCTCTTTTTGTTTTTATAGTTACCTTAATTTAATAATAATAGATTAGAGCAACTCTCAGTCAAGTGAAATAAAAGTTTTCGCTTTTTCTTCCGACTAAAATTTCGAGGCTTAAATTGCATGTTTATTATCTATTGCCATAAAAAATTGTGCAAAAAGAAGCTTTGGGCACCTTTCAGTCAATCAGGTAAAAACAGTCTCTATTTTAAGCACACTCGATGATGCAGGCAGTCGGAAGCCATTTCAAATGCCTAAAATAACCCCCAAATGACTTGGCGATTCGTGCAAAATGTTTACATTTTGCCGATGAGAGAAGCGAACGTAAACACAAAAATTTGCGCCACCCGCGATTCGAACGCATGGCCTACTGCTTAGAAGGCAGTTACCCAAGGGTATTTAATTATTTTAATTAATTTAAATAATTTGTTTGGTTTCTCAAAATGCTTGACAGATAAGCGTTTCCAAGTCTTTAATTATTTTGTCCATTTTATTCTTTTAAAATGATTTAATTATATTTTGAAAATATTTTGAACCTCTTGTGATTATTTACCATTTTTATGTTTTTTCTTAACATTTGAAAGATGCACAAATATATTTCTTAATATTTTATACATTTTGCATAAAATATTATATCTATGCAAAAAGATAAATATCAGTCACAGAACAGTCACGGAATTTACTAAAATTTATAGCAATTACATGATATTTGCACGAAAAACTTAGGTAAATACGTGGTAGGGTGCAGAATATTTTTTTACAATAAAAGCGAGCTTTTACACTCGCTTTGTTGATTACGTTTTTTTATATTATATTTTTCCGTTTTCGTTAAAGTTTTTAACGTTATTTACGGTGTCTTTTACTGTCAGAATTGATATTCCGGCAAGTGCAACAACGGAAGCTGCGCTAATTGCCTTAAATATTGGATTGCCGACTTTTTTGACAGACATAATTATTCCGGAAATAAGCCCTACTATACCGCCACCTGCCAGAGAATAGCCTAATGCTTTCATTCCTTGGTCGGCTCTTTTTTGTGTAGTTTCAACTCTTTGTTCTTCGGGTATTTGCTGTAATCCCATTTGAGCAAATACATTTGAATTTGCATTATTTCCGAATGATATTTTTTGTATATTCATCTTTTCTCCTTATTACTCTTGTGTTTCTTCAACTTTCCTTGAATTTTTTATTGATACGAATAACTGTGAAAGTGCCAAGGTTGCAAACCCTACTATTGCACCTATTCCTGCAAAAGCATTTTTAAACGGTTTTTCGATACCTTTTGATTGTTTATAAAGTCCAGCCAAGGCTGTTGTAATACCCCATGTTGAGAGAGTGGCTCCTGCCATTTTCGGGAAGTCGTTTAATTGCATTTTATAAAATTCGACTTTCTTCCCGGACTCTTTTATAGTGGCTTCTTTTCTTATTTCCTGTTGTGTAGGGACGTAGCCCCCGTTTCCAAAACTTATTTTCATTTTTATTCCCTTTTGTATCTTATATTATAGCAAAGTATCACAAACTTTGTAAGCTATATTATAGAGTAATTCACTTCCTGCAAAAGTTAACTGAACTTGATTTTTTAATTTCATAACAAATTTTGCTTTTGCTTCTGCATCTGATATTTTTTTATCTGCTTCTATAGGCATATTTTCACAGTACATCATACAAGCTCTGCCTGTAAGTTGGTGCAATGAATATGTGATAGTGGCGTTTGCAGCGTTTCCTGCGCCCGGTGCTGCTCCCAACCAAGCTGTTGCAATTGAAGAACCTGCTATAAAGCCCCCTGCTGTTGAGCTTATTGCTGCTATCCAGCCGCCCGTCCTGCCATATGCTCTGAATATTTTTTTGCACATTTGCTTGGTCTCAGTTGTAAGAAGTGCAGGTTCAAGAAATTTAACTTGGGCTAACGCCCCTGCTGTTCCTGCCGCCAAGGTCGCATATCTATTTGTGATTTGTTCTGCTTTTTTGTGTTCTGACGGCTTTGTACCGTCGAGCCAATCTGTAAAACCATAATTTAAAAGACCACCAAAAGCAACTTGCCTTGACGGGGGCAAATTAAGCATTCTTGCCGCTTCTTTGCTCTTACTTTTACTTGTTTTAGGCGCATCCTCAAAAGAAGCAAGTCCCGAATTTAAGACCAAGGCGGCAAAAGCCAGTTTTTCTATTTTTTCTTGGTCTTCGCCTTTTTCGTAGGCTTCATAGAATTGCTTTTCAACTGATTGTAACAACCCTTTTGTTGAGGCTTCCATAACTTTAGGGTTAGACATTACCTTCTCAATTACTTTAGGGTCTTTAAGCTGTTCTTGAATAGCTTTCATTTTTGTATTTTTTGGCTTATCTAAATACAGTTCCTCAAAAACCGCAGGGTCTTGCAGGATTTCTTCCAAAGAGGCTACATTTGACTCCTTTGATTTTGAGTTATTAACAAATAAATCATATTCATTTTTTGGAGGTGTTGTTGCACTTTTTACTCCTGTATAACTAATGCTTGAGGAAGAAAAGCCTTTTACATTATAATTGTTTTTAATCTGTAGCATACTTGTCTCTCCTAACCTAGTCGTCAAGACCAACAAGTCCTTTAAGGAAATCCATAATAGTTTCAAGAAAACCGCCGTCACCGTCTTGAACAGACTCTTTTAAATCTGATAGAACTTCTTGTATCTGGTCTTGATTTTCTACAATTTTATTGATAATAGGCCTGCCGTTCATACTGCCCGGAGCATCCCCTAAATCTGCAAGTTCGTTAACAGCGGGTAAAATGTGACGCTCGAATTTATCGGCATCCATCACCATTAAAACTTTTCCTTCTTTACCAACAGGCTTTACCTCTAAAATGTCAAGACCTTTAAAATTCGGCTGATTCGTAATTGCGCTCACTTGCATATTTAATACCCCTTTTGCTATTCAATTTTTTATTTTAATAAAGAATGAAATGCAACATCCAGTTACATAAAAATATAACTTTTGGTACAGGGTTAACCAAAAAGACGGTGGCTGCACTGTCTCAAATTCAAGCACAAGATATTGCAGATGAATTTAAGCGCGTCTATAAAATTGATGCGGATTTTAAAAACAATTCCGCTATTGCCTCATGTGCTACTTTATGCGCCGATATTTTTGAAAGTTTATCAAAACACCTCGGATTACCTTTTTATGCTGTTCCAAAAAGATTAAGGGTATATACACCTGATGATTTAATTAAGCCTTCAAAAACCGGGGGATTTTGCATACCTGATACAAAAAAAGTTTTAAAATCCGAACTGCCTTTTGAGCTAAGGTCAATTTTCTTTATGCAGAATAAACTATCTGTTGAAGATATAAATCAAGTAGCAGAAGAAATGTATAGCGACAAGTTTGTAAGCTCGTCTCATTTTCTACGCAGTTTTATACATGAATGGGCGCACAATGTTCACTTAGATAATGTTTACAAGAAATTCGGCTATGAGGGAAACTGTCCGTATGGTAAAAACCTGTATCAAAAGACAGGAGAAAATACGGGCATTAAGGTAATAAAAAAGCTGCAAGAACAAACATTTACGCCTAAAGAGCAAGAAATAATAGCGGATACAATCGGAGAGTATGCGGCAGTGTCAAACCCGTTTGAAGTTGTAGCTGAAACTTACACAAAACTTATTGCAGCGAGTTTGGATGATAATACTTTGCTTCCAAAAACAAATCCAATGGAAGGTTTGGGGAAAATGTCAAAAGAGTTTTTAACTATTTTTAAAAAAGCCCACGGCTAAAATTTTAATCTCTGTCCGCTGCCTCAATTAACCTTCTCATTAATTGTAATTTTTTTCCCTTGGCCAATGCGGTTGTATTTTTAATATATCTGCGTGTTTCTTCATCCCTATAGTTGCCGCTTGGTTCAGGCTCAAAAAGTTGGTACGGTTCAATATCTAAAACCTCACACAGTTTATCAATGGTTTCAGATGATGCAAATGTTTTCGCGCCTTCGAGTTTCGCAACAGAATGAACGGAAATCCCAACATTTTCGGCTAACCATTGTTGGGTTTTGTCCGCATGATATTTTTTGATATTATGCGATAAAATGTGTTTTAAACTAGGCTTTTCCATTACATACAAGGGTAGCCCATTTAAACACATTTTAGAATAGAATTAAAGGTAATTATTTATGTAACTTTCATTACTTATATATAGCCAAAATATCTATTTTAAGCACATTTCTTTTTTAAGATTCTACAAAAAATACCCAATCTATGCAAAATTATAACAAATTACACGATATTTACACAAAGAATTTACTACAAAAGACCGCTATGCTTCGGCAGTCATTTTCCAAATTATATTTTAATTGTTAAGTTTTCATACACAAGCACTCAAAACTTGACAAAATATTTCATTTTCAAGTTTTGAGTGCAAGTAGTAAGTATAGTGAGGCTTTAATGAAAGTTTTGCCCATTATTAATATAGCAAGAGTGAACTCTGTTGATATTTCTAATTTCCAAAGTACGAGTAAACTTAACTATTCCAATTCCCCAAATGACAGCTTTGAAAAAAAGATTGATAGAAAGCCCCTGTTTACCACAGTTAATTTTATGGGGTACAATGTGCATATTCTTGACGGCGGAAGCCATGGGGAGAATATGGCTCATTTTGCAAAAGCCATAAGTCCTGATGTGGATGTCGTAATGCACGAGGTAGAGGTTAACTCAAAATCACCGCATGAGAAACAAATGAAAAGTCTTTACGAGCAATTAAAAGAAATCCCGCATAAAACAGACGATAAGCCTGAATATATTGCTCTGCCCGGTCTTTGCAGTGCACCTTTGCAAAATATGGAAGACCAGTATGAACGTGTTATGGGCGAGAAAATAAAGCTAACTCCCGAGAATGTCAAAGCAAACAAGAAAAAATTAAATGAATTTTTAAAGAAGATTTCGCAAAATCCAAGCACATACAATACATACACCGGATACATGGATCCGCTTCGCCAAGGTATGGAGTGGATGTATGACGTTATTACAGAAATTAACAGGCTTGTTGATGATGGCTATAAAGTCTATGTTCCGTCAGGACATCCTGAATATCAAAGTTTAAAATGGCTTGCAGATGAGAGGGACAGAAAGCCTGAACTTCAACACTATATTGCAACAGGGGTTGATAAAGATGGTGCAGTAAAAAGTATGAGAAATTACATCCAAAATCAAGGATGGTACGATTTTAATCTGCTTAATCTTTCTGATGCCCATACTGTAAATTTAAAAGATGCAAAAGGTGAGGAAGACTATCTGTATGCTGCTTATGACGGCGCCGTAACAGATGGCGCAAGAGGTGTTTATAACTTTTATCCCGTAAGAGATGCTGACGGCAAGGTTAAAGGCTACAGTTATACGGACGAATATACCGTACAATACCCTTACAGTGAGTTCCCTGCAAATGATGAGCTTGCACCTCTTTTAAAGTTTGTTGGTAAAAAAACAACAGAAGTATTAGCCAATAGCAGCCAAGTGAAAGAATTTAATACACTTCACGAGAGTTCACCCTCAAGTGCAAAAGAGAAGTTTTCAAAAGTTCTTTTTAATGTAAATGATGTATTCACTCCAAGCGAGATAAAAAATCAAAAAATAGAGTTAAAGGGTCGATATGTTGACTCTTCGCTGAAACTATTCTTTGACAAGGACAGTGCAGGGTGTGTTACTTTCCCAAATACAAATTGTGAAGGCAGCGACAGACCAAGTGTTTTATCTATGTGGGGCAGTTGTTTTTCTGTGTTTAATGTGATAAAAAAGGATATGGAATTTTATAATGAAAAAGCAGCCGCAAGTAGTGGTTTTTTCACTCGAACTTGTAATCCAGCTCCTGCTGATAATGTAATAAAGGAGGATATAGAAAAAGCTAAACAAGCCGAACAAAGCGGCAGATATAAAGATGCAGAAAATTTTTACCATAGTGCAATTACACTTGGGAAGATGATGGGTAATAATAATATCGAACCCAACATAGGTCTCGGAGATATTAATTTAAAACAAGGAAATTTAGATGGCGCTTCCGCATGTTTTAATAGTGCTGTTGACAAACTTAGCGAATTAGTGCATGGGTGCAGCACTAGTGGCGATATAACATTACTATATCTCAAAAAAGCAACAACAGCATTTGAAGAACATGGTAAAAAGGCTGCACTATATATTAAAGAACGCAGTATATATGATTCAAAAAGCAAAGTGGCTAGACTTTTCAGCACTCCTCCGGTTCACCCAGGCATCTATCATGGCTATGATTGGAGGCAAGAATATCAACAATCCAGACAAATATCGGAGTTATTTGACAAACTTGCAATAATCTGTTCAGAAAAAGGCGAAGCCTATCCTGCAAAAGTTTGCAGAGCCGCTGCGCAAGACATTAAAGACTGCATACCAAGAGGTGACGAAGTAATAAAAAAACGGGCAGAAGGTATACAATACATAGGGGACTTGTATCCTGAGATTAAACCTGAATAATAAGTATAGGGAAAATTATTGATGAAAATTAATCCAATTGATAAAATGTCATTTAAAGGCAATATTATAGATGCGCACGCCCACACTGGTAAATGGTATGCCAAGGACTACGGTGCGGATTCACTGGACGTTTTCATTAAAGAACCTTTGAATATAACCCTTAATGGCGTAAAGCAACAGGACATAGTTGAAAAAATGCTTGTTTCAAATTTAAGCTGTATAGACAGTAATGGGCTTTTAGATGAAACAGTGGGTAATACTAAAATGTTAGAATTATGTGCAAACAATCCTAAACTTTACCCCCTTGCAGTTTGTCAGCCCAATAAAACAGGAGGAAATGCAAGTGAACTCAAAAGTCTTATAGACAAGAATGAAGGAAAATTTGTGGGCTTAAAATTCCACCCACATGGACTTCCTCTTGTTGCGAGCAGTGCGGAATATGATGATTATTTAAAATTGGCTTTAAAAAAGAAACTACCATGTTTGTTCCATTGTCAGGATAATAATTCTTCACCAGAAGCCATTTATACGCTCGCCAAAAGACACCCCAAAGTACCAGTTATAATGGCTCATCTTGGTGCAGGGGGCGAGGCTAATCATAAAAAAGCTATTGATGTACTGCTTGAATCCATACAAAAAGGTGATGCGAAATTATATGCAGACATTTCTTGGGTAGATTGGGGAATGGATGGGTTTCCTTCAAATAAGCAGAACAGTATTGTAGATGTTATAAAAAAACTAAAAAAAGAAAATGCTCTCGACAGACTAATGTTTGGTACTGATGCGCCCTTGGGTTGTTTTGGCGAAAACGGTGCTTCCAATATCTCGCCCAAACAGGCTTACGAGCAAACGGTAAGTAACTTGAAAACTGTTATTAAAGATAATTTTACTGATGATGCTGATGATATTATAAATAAAATCTTCCATGACAACGCTGATGAGCTTTTTTTTAAAAAAAAATGGGCAGAAGGTTTGGCGCAAAATTTGGAAGAAGGGATAACAAATCCTGAAACAGTAAAAAAACTTTCAAAAGGTAAAATTGGCGCAATATGTGCAGCAGGGCTTTTGGTGATTGGTACGGCCGCCTTGGTTCTATACAACAAATTTAAAGGCAAGCCTCAAAACTTACCAAGTCCCGGAGCGATAATTCAAAACCGCAACTACACTCCCCAAGAATTACCAAAACCTATGGCGACAAGTCAAGACTACAATTCCATATTCAAAAATTTTACAATAAACCCAACTTAATCCTTGGTGATTTTTCTCTGGTGGTGTTAAATTTTACAAACACACCCCTTTTTTAAGGAGTGTCAACTAAAGTTACGTTTATAGAAATCTTAATAACGAATGAGTGGGAGGAGTGGAAAACTTGTTTTCACACTCCCGAGCGAATGAGATACAAAGAGGCGAAGCCTCATGTTAAAAAATGCCCCTAATCAGAGAGGCTTCCCCATTAAAAATACCTAACAACTGTTTTTGGAATAGGTTTTTGTTTATTTTTCAATTTTGGCAAAGTCGGGGGCAATGGTGCGAGTTTTAAAAACGGGATTTGAGGCACATTAAGGGGTTTAATTTTCATTTTTATTTGTCTCCTTTCTTTTTTTGAAAATAAAGCCCCCGCCTTGCAGGGGGTCAGACAGAAATAGTCTTGTATGCCGATATATACGATAAAACAGGCTAAGAGTATTATAACGGCTATCTCTTTTATTACTTTCAAAGCATTGGCAACAGTATTTATACGAATAATTTATACCATTTTACTTATAGTGTCAATATTAATTTAAATATAACTACCGATTTAGTTACTTAATTTATTTATTCATCGCCTGTAACATAAAAATAATAGTTTTTTGGCTGCGGGATGAGTAAAAATAAACAAATAACAAAAAATGATATAGATAACTACAAGAAAATAGTAGGTTCCAACATTCAATTTTACAGGGTTGCCAAGGGTTTAACCCAAGAAGGATTGGCGGAACTTGTTGGAATAAGTCCAACGGCTATGAGTAGCGTAGAATTAGGCAAAAATCAACCAAAAATAGCAACTTTGTTAAAATTGGCAAATTCCTTAGACGTAGACCCAAATGAGTTTTATGTTTTAAATCGTGAAAACCGTCCTCAATACAGACTTGCAGAACTTAAAAGAAAAGATAAAGAAGCGGAGCAAAAAATTAAACAGGCAGATGAAAAAATTAGTAAGGTTAAAACTTGTGCCGATTTACTTTCAGAGCTTTATAAGGTTTTTAAAAAAATATAAATAGTACAACTTGGTAACAAGTTTTTTTTCTCGCATGTTTTGTAGTAATTACTAAAGATATTAGAGAGGTAACAAAATGAGGGTATATGGTATAAACAACAATCAAAATAATTTTAGCTTCGGGAGGTTTGTAGATAATGGAGCTGTTACGATTGCCCAAGATATGGTCAAAAAAGGTCATTTAAGTCAAACTTGCTACAATCGTTTGAAAGAAACAGATGTTGTGCATATTGTTTCAAGCGATAAGACCCTGCAAGGAAAACCTAACGAAGAACTCCTTGAAAAAGTGGACAAATATGACAAAGAAGTATTTTTAACACATATTACATCCGATATACTTAAAAATATGGAAGAGGGAAACAAGTTAGAAATTGCGACGGCTTGGTCTGAATATATAGATGATATCATGAATGGCGACGAGCACCCCGAACCCATTGGTACAGTCGGAGACCCTTTACGTGAGCATATGCAAAGAAATTTAGCCATGGACATATACCGCTGATTTTTATAGTTCAATCACTACTACTTTACTTATAGTGAAATTTGTAACGAAAAATTTACTATTTAATTGTTTTATAACAATTTTTACTTTGTTTGTTCTTATTTTACTTGTTACGCTAAATAAGAACAAACAATGAAATTTTCCCCAAGCAGCAGCATAAACACTTTTACTAAAGTGAGTTTTGGAAAAAAGACTCCATCATTTGACGATTTAAAAAACATAGGCGAGATAGTAAATTGTCAAACCGGCGGACTTGTTAAAAGGGTAACAGAGCGAGTAAAAGCCAATCCGGAAGCATTAAAACAATTTCAGCAGATGGGGGAAGATTTATACCCCGTAAAATCAAACCATTTAAAAGACTTTGCAAACAGCTTTGTTGAACTTGGCAACATTCCCCGCAGGCTGTTCACAAGTGTTTCTGAAAAACTCCATAGTGCTTTTCCGGGAAACAAGTTTTTAAAGGATGTTTTTAATTCGGATTTTGTACAAAACCACTTTAAAAGACAGGGTGTAAATAATGATATAGCAACGCTTAAGGGGATTTATGACAGCGGGGCAAGAATATTAGAAAAAAACAAAGGTTTAACAGATGCGCTTTGCGAATGCGGACAAAACGGGGGTATTTGTCAGGCAATAAGCAAAAGTTTTAACAAAGCCCTGAATGAAACTCTTGCCTGGGGGAAGCCTAAATATGCCACAAAAGATGAAAGACTTGTAACAAGACTTGTCTCGGGCCTTACCGCTGCTGTTTTTATGGGGAAAGATTTTTTAAATAAGGCTTTAATGCAGGGCAAGAGCGAAGAAGAAGCCAAAAAGGATATGCGTCAAAAGACCAAACAGGAAGTTATTGCTAACATCGGCGAGGGCGTATCACAATTTTGTTTCCTGGCGACATTTCCATTGCTCGCAAATACTAAACAGTGGATAGCGCCTGTAGTTAGTGCAGGGATTGGCTTTACTTTTAATATCATTTCAAGATTAATGGCAGGTATGCCCCTTACAAGAAAAGAAGTGCCGCCAAAACTCTTGCCGTTTGGCTCTCTCGCTATACCAATGAGCGTAGAGGACTTTGCAAACAGGATAAAAGAAGGCGCACCTGTTCAAAAACCGTTAAACGGTATAAGCGGTCAAATTGTTCAGGAAAAAGAAAATAAGAAAAAATCTTTATTATCGCTTAAAAACATTCTTATTGCTTGTGGCGTGAGTATTGCGGGTGGTTTTGTTTTACGCTACGGTAGAATAAAACTTGCCGAAAGTAACATCGGTAAATCTTTAAAAAACAGACTCGACACTTCATTTATCGGCGAGAAAATAAAAGCCGTTAAAGCAAGTCATATTGAGGAGATATTTACTAATCAAAAAGAAATAAATTCTCTCACTAAAACACTCGGTGCAATAGATGAACCAAACCTCGCAAAAGATATCCAAAAAAATCTAAGGAAATCTCTTAAAAATATAGGCGAAAACGAAAGCATTCAAGTTGGCGCAAGACAAGCAATTACAAAAGGTATGGAAGTACCCCGTCACGAATTGCACAAAATAATACTTGCTCCTTTCAAATTCATCAAAAACGTTGTCACCTTCCCTTACCAAAAAGCACTGTCGCTCGCTGAAAGTCAAGGGTGGGTTAAGGCGATTGAAAAACCCAAGGCGGTATTTGACACTTACGACATTAATAACATACTTTTAAAGTTTAGAGAACTTAAAGAAGTACATAAAGGCGACCATGATAAGTTCATAGAAGCCTTCAAAGAGTGCATTCAAAAAGGGCGTGAAGTTGCTGCGAACAATATAACTACATCAAAAATTGAAAACCAAAAAGTCACTGTTACCGCACAAGTGTTAGGTATGCTCCTCGGTATAAACTTTAATATGAATGACGATTTTAACAAAACTGTAGACAATGGCGGCACGAAAGAAGAAGGCGAAAAAGCGGCAAGACTTAGAGGGTTGAATAAGTTTATGAGAACTTCTATACAGGCCGTCATTGCGGGAACTTTGAACAACACCCTTGTCAAATACTACAATATGGGCCTCTTGAAGTCAGGCGCTATTACCCTTGTAGCTACTGCAATGACCGACATTGCCAGCAGGGCTATACTTGGTATGCCATTCACAAAAATGAGCAAAGAAGAACAGGAAGCTCATAACGAAAAACAAGAGAAAACCATTGTGGGTAAGATTAAGAAGTTAGCAGAGTAGATTAAAATTCTTATTGGACGGTTCAAAGGTAGAATCGCTTATTGATTGCTGTTTTAATCCTGCAAAACTTTCTCTCCCGGAAGATAGAACTGTACAAATCATGGGAAATAAAAAGCAGCAGCCTTCCTGATTTTTTAAAAAATAGCGCTGAGTGCCTGTATGGGCTATAATTATAAGTCTATATAATTCAACGTGCATAGAGTACTAAAAAAGATTGCAATTGCAATCTTTTTTAGTACTTTGGATATAACAAGTTTGGAACATGGCCGGTCGAGAATGTTGTCTGAATAATATTATAATGCGCTCGGGTGTGGATTGAAAAAGCAAGCAGGTAGCCTGAATTCCTTGGGAAAGGTTTGGAAAAGTATGGCTCCGAAAAAAAGTAGCTGCATAATAAAAGATGTTGACTTTATCCTAAGCGGCTAATCCTGCTGCCGGCGTGTCTTGTCGAAGCTTCCGCGGTAGCGAATCTGACTTTGTCTCTCATTTCAGCAATAGCAATATCCTTTGCTGCCGCTATATCATTATGCATACGAACAGTATCTCTTGCATTTTGGGCATTAAGCTTTGCATCGAGATGATTAACAAATCGATTACCTTTTTCTAAGAATTTTTTAAGATTTTTTAGACCGGGTTTGTCGGCATCTGCAGCAAAGTAGAAACTTTGTCCCGTATGTACGCCTTCCCTTATATCGTAAACCTCGGCTTTGATTAGGTTTTTGCCCCGGTTTGTTACTGCCATGACGTCAAGGTCAAGGCCATGGGCATTGGACCTGTAGTCTTGGTCGGATATCATTTTACCGATTTTTCTGATTGTTGAATTAGTTTTCATATCTTGAATATTCGCGGCTACTTTTCCAAGCCCCTTTTTTCCGAACCCTTTTAAAAATGTGTCTTGCGCGCTTGCCTCAATAATATTTGCAAACAACTCTTTGCTCTTTGGTGTCCACGCCATTCCAAAGCTTGTGTTATTCTTGTGACCAATAGGACTAATTGTGTTCATGTGTTCTTTCCTTATTTATTTACCTTTTGTTCAACAAAAATACCTGAAAAAAAATCATTGCTTCAATAAAAAGAAAATGTTAAGAAGCATTAAGAATAATTTGTCCTCAATTTTCCTTTAATAGCTTGGAACCTGTGTTTTTGCTCGATTGTTGCCTGATGGCGAACAATACATTAATGCTCTTCCTTGCGTATTATTATTTTGCTATTATTTTACTTATAACAATACTTTTCAGCTTTATATCGGGCCTGGTTGATGATACCACTCCTACATCAGTATTTTGCAAGATTTCGCCAATTTTTTGCATTTTGCTTTCTCTTGGTTCTTCGCTTTGAATAATGGTAATGGCAGTATTAATTTATATAATTAACAACATGAATACTGCCATTATCTGAAGATTTTGTGGAAGCCGCACTTTTTTTATCAGCATGAACGCTTAAAGTCATTATGCGCCTATTTAGCCTATTTAGCATACTGCTAGAACTAGCTCTATTGTTAGATGTGTCCTCAAAACCAAAAGGGGAGCTTCCCATTTGGTTAAATTGTTTATATTCTGATGAATTTTCTCCGTATACGGCAGACATAACTGGAAGAGTTTCTTCTCTCCATTTCTATAAATCATTAGGCGCTCAATCGCATCTTGCAAAATAAAGAATATACCCCGGATGCGATTCGAACGCATGGCCTACTGCTTAGAAGGCAGTTGCTCTATCCAGCTGAGCTACCGGGGCATATTTTATGTTATTAAATTTTCACTTACCCAAAGCCCAACTTCGCCAAGAAAGCTGCCAAGGTATAATTTTTTTATACCACATAAAGATTTTGGCGCAAGATTATAACCCCATTTGTACCAAAAGGGTCACCAAAAGCCTTTGAACTATACCTATCACAAGAAACACTATAATGGGCGAAATGTCTATCATACCCATAGGGGGAATTATTCTCCTAAAAGGCCCGAAAAAAAGCTCGGAAAACTTTGCCAACGACGCAAAAGGCTCATTGTACCATTTGATATTCGGCAGCCATGACAAAAATACTTTAAGCAGCAAAAGCAGCATTATAAGATTAAAAAGTTGATAAACCGCAACAGAAGCTGACATCTATGGCCTCGAACTTTCTTTTGTACAGGCGCATTGGCACTGACCCTTAGTATGGTACATTACAACTATTTCCTTTAAAAGAGTTTGCAGGTTTTGAATGTTAGAGTTAAATACCTTTAAAACATCCGCGTGAGAAACAGGTTCGCAATCGCCCACAAGTCCTGCGTCATAGTCTGTAATAAGTGAAATATTCAAAGGACACATGTCCAACTCTTTTACAAGATAAGCTTCAGGGTATTGTGTCATATTTATAACTTCCCATCCTTGGGCTGTGAAAAACTTACTCTCGGCCTTGGTTGAGAACCTCGGTCCGTTTATAACCACAACAGTACCTGTTTCGTGCATCGGCAATCCAAGTTTTTTTGCGCTTTCAACGGCCATTTTTCTCATCTCGGGACAATATGTTTCAGCTGCGCTGACGTGCGTAACAATGGGGCCCTCGAAAAATGTATCCTTACGTCCGGATGTCCAGTTTACAAACTGGTCGCAAAAAACAATGTGACCCGGCGCTACGTGTTTTTGCAAACTACCTGCGGCGCAAGGCGAGATAACTGTTTTACAGCCTATTTCTTTCATTGCCCACACGTTTGCCCTGTAGTTTACCTGAGAAGGTAAAAGATGATGACTTTTACCGTGTCTTGGCATAAAAGCCACATTTTTATCTGCTATAGTTCCAACAGCAATCTTGTCTGAAGTCATCCCGTAAGGCGTTTCAATTGTGTATTCCTTTATATCGTCTAAGAACGAATAGAAGCCTGACCCTCCAAAAACTCCTATTTCTGCCAAATGTTGCATCTAATTTCTCCTGCCAATAGTATTAACGATTGTCGATGGCGTCTCTCACATCTTCCTGAAGCCATGTTGTTGCCCTTTGACCCATTATGATTTTGCCGTCATTCCTTACGCCGAATCCGAAAGGTGCCTCGGAGCCGCTGCCGTCAACATCAAAACACATAACAACATACTTTGTTTCTATGCCGTCAACCACAGTACTGCCATCAAATTTATCTATACCGCCCCACCAGGTAACCCCGTCTTGAGTTGTAAACGCTGGCGTTGTCGGGCTGTTTGTTCCGCATAGTGTATCGAAGGTAGCAAGACTTGCGCTTCCTGTTACATCGACAGTAGGAGTTGCAAGCTTCGGAGGAACGGTTTCTGTGCACTTTACCTCTCCGATAGTGTTTAACATGTCTGCATATGTTTTACAAAAAAGAACAGCACTGTCGGAAGTTAAAACTCCTTCGTCATTATCGTAAGTCGAGCTGTTTATAGTTTCTTCCATAGCCTTTTGTGCTACGTAGTGGGCTTTTCTGAATTTAACTTTTTTTTCATTCGGCATAGAGCTTAGTATTACGGGGGTTAAAATTGCCGCAATAACTCCCAAAACCGCGAGTACTATCATAAGTTCCGCAAGCGTAAATGCTTTATTTTTCCTCATAATTTCTTTTCTCCGTTTTTATTACAAGCACAAGTATATTACATTAGGCACTTCTTGGCAATTATTTAATTACCTGCTGTGATTATATTGACAGCAGATTTTGTTCGGGATAATATTTCTATCATAGATAGGATGAGCGCCTATAAATGCTTTAACTACTGTTAGGGCTGCGTTCTCCTCAAGCGAAAGGAATACACAATGTACGCTATAGTTGAGACAGGCGGAAAACAATACAAGCTTGAAGAAGGAAGATACCTTGACATTGAGCTTTTGGACGCCAAAGAAGATGAAAAAGTAACTTTTGACAAGATTGTAATGCTTGTGAACGGCAAAAAGTCAATAGTAGGACAACCTTACGTGACTGGTGCCAAAGTTGAAGGAAAAGTAGTAAAGCACGATAAAGCCAAGAAAGTAATTGTATACAAGCAAAGACCCAAAAAAGGATACCGAAAAAAACAAGGTCACAGACAGCAATTTACAAGAGTGATGATTAATAAAATTAACACTAAGGCAGGTAAAAAAGAGGCAGATGAAAACTCTGCAGGAGAAGAATAATGGCACATAAGAAGGGTGTAGGTTCATCCAAAAACGGAAGAGACTCGGAAAGTAAGCGCTTAGGCGTTAAAAAATACGGCAATGAAAACGTTCTTGCCGGAAATATTCTTGTAAGACAACGCGGTACCAAAGTTCACCCGGGCGTGAACGTTGGCAGAGGCAGCGATGATACATTGTTTGCTCTTGTAGATGGTGTTGTAAAATTCGAACCTTACAGGAGAACAAGAAAACAAGTAAGTGTATATCCTGCACAAGCTTAGTTAATTAAAGTCCTATAGGGTGCCGGTCCTGTAGGCGCAAGCTAAACAATAAAGGTTTGAAAATTAAATAATTATCATTCTGTGTGGGGGCGTAGCTCAGCTGGTTAGAGTGCATGCCTGTCACGCATGAGGTCGCGGGTTCGATCCCCGTCGTCCCCGCCAGAATCAAATATTAAAAGCTCCCGAAAGGGAGCTTTTTGCATATGCACCCTCTGTACCTGTACCCTCATAGTGCAAGTGAGATGGCACATCATACGCCCAAAACTATAAATACACCGCCGATTAGGGCGGTTTTTGCATTTGGAGATGCATCTGCACTAATTGCATATTATCTGCACTATTTGTCACATCAAGTGCAAGTGTTTTCAATAAAATTTGCCTCAAAGTTAAACACTGAGCTACTTTTCGATAGTGCAAGTAATCGGTAATTTGAATTAGTTCGCAAGTTGAGATGTGTAAAAATAGCGCAGAGATAGGAATGAATAAGTTATATTATAAATGAGCTTGTACTATAATTTAAATATGAATGATGATAATTTTTTTATTGCAATAAAAGATTCTTTGAATCCAGTTTTTAATAAAAAGCCAAAACATTTGTGGCATTCTTACCAAAAAAAATTTAGCAAAGCTCAAGATTGGTGTATAGTTAGCGATTATTGCTTAGACGATAAAAGTAAGCCAAATGATTGTTTTGCTTTTACTTTATTTCCCTATCACGATTTAAACGAACTTTCTAAAGATATAACTAGCTACATTCCAAAAGACATCAAAGATGTTAAAAATATTTCTGATAATACGATTGCTTTTTTAAAAGAGCATACTTATTACTTCAATATAGTATTTATAGTGGAAAATAAAAGGCGCATCATACAAGATTCTAGAAAAGTGCTATCGTCAAGAGAAATTATAAAATTATTGTTAGAAAATTCCTGTAATCAATATTTAGAACATTATCCTTTGTTGGCTCAAAAAACAAAAAAAATGCTAAATGAAAGTATAAAAAATGGTTTCAATAGCAGTTTATTTGTAAATATTTTATGGAATGCTCTATTAGCAGCATATATTACAGCTTTTATTTATAAAAATACAAAAAAATGTTCTAAGACAATATGGATTCCGGATAGGGATAATATGAGCGAATATTGTGACGGCGTATTATTTGATTTATATCATATGAATTTAAAATCAATGATTCAATTAGAAAAGATCTCAGTACCTAGAAAAAATATTATGGCCATTGGAAAGTCGAATAATAATAACTTTGAGTTCGATAAATTGATTAGGGTTCCTGATTACTTTTCAGGGGTTGTTTCATCATGGAATTTAAAAAATAATTCAGTAGAAAAAGATAAACATTTTCAAATGTTAAAAGAAGTTATACTGGAAAATCAGCGGTTCGCCTTAATCCAAATAAAAATGACTGACAATGATTTATCTTGTGGTTGTGCAAATATACAAAAAATTACATAAATGTTTCTCCCAAACACTTGACTTCCATCTCAAACAGAGCGATTAATGTGTTGAGCTAATAATAGCAGGCATTTTGATACGGCAGAAAGTAAAACTGAGATGACAAGAATAATCCCTGACAAGTTAAAGAAAA